>Ga0310691_10000824_pt1 | contig 53108 bp, 41 predicted proteins | sample 176DNAGHGlowgp2_FD_203887 | JGI IMG/M metagenome (GOLD analysis project Ga0310691, IMG submission 203887) | Sheep rumen microbial communities from Palmerston North, Manawatu-Wanganui, New Zealand - 1766 DNA GHGlow gp2 (v2) (version 2) | ecosystem: Host-associated > Mammals > Digestive system >... | reverse complement strand
TATTCAGCTTTCGCCAAATTTACTGCGTACTTAGAAGTACTTCTTTAACTCTTTTTCGGTTTCCCTACTTAAGAATCTCAGGGTTCCTTTTTCGTTTCGTTCGTTGTTTAATTTTCAAGGTTCAGATTGCCACCCGCCGTTTGAGGGGTGGACTTTAATAATAACATAGAAGTTACTACCCTGTCAAGCATTTTCGCACTTATTTTGAATTTTGTAAGCGCGTAATTACGCGACAGCTTTGATATAATAGCACAACGCACCCGTCTTGTCAACAAAAATTTTTAATTTTTTTCAAAAAATTTTTATCCTTTTTTTGCCATACTATATCTTGATTTTTCAGAGCATTTTTAACCATATTTAGAATAAAAAAACTCGCCCGGGAAAAACTATTTTTAAATAGAAATCCAAGGTGATGAAAAATGAATATTAAGAAGCGGAAAACAGACAAAAGGAAACTCGTTTTACAGATAATTTCGATAATAATAATCAATATACTGATAGTATCCATAGTTACGAACATCAATCTGAACACACCTGCCGAAGAGGAAAGCATTGAGGTATTATCCAAGCTCGGCTCACGGGGCGACGAGGTCAGACGGATTCAGACAAAATTAAAGCAGCTCGGTTACTACGACGGAGCTGTTGACGGTATATTCGGCACGCAAACAAAGAAAGCTGTAATAAGATTCCAGAAGAGCTGCGGACTGACTGCCGACGGGATTGCAGGTCCGAAAACTCTTTTGTATCTCGGACTCGGTTCGTCCTCAAGCGGTAAATACAGCAGCAGCGATATATATCTGCTTGCGAAACTGATTGCCGCCGAAGGCAGGGGCGAAAGCTACGTCGGTCAGGTCGCAATCGGCGCAGTGGTTCTTAACAGAGTCAAGCACGCCTCGTTCCCGGACACAATCGCAGGGGTTATTTATCAGAAAGGGGCTTTCACCTGCGTTACGGACAGCAACTGGAGAACAGAGCCGACATCAACCTCAAGAAAGGCGGCGCAGGACGCAATTAACGGTTGGGATCCGACAGGCGGAGCGATATACTATTATAATCCCGCGAAAACGACAAGCAAATGGATGTTCTCGAGACCGGTTACGACGGTTATAGGAAATCACAGGTTTTGTAAGTGAGCCGTATTTTTGCGGGACGGGGTTTATAATGAATAATATTTGTCTTTACCCATAAGCCACTTTCTCGGGTTTTCATTAATGTATTGCAAGCGGGTTAAATAATCCTCTTCATTGCGTATAACGCGGTCGCGGAATGAACGTTGAAAGATAGGCTATCCACATCTCTTTGTTACAATTCCTTTAAACTGTTTTATGATTCTCGAAACCGTAGGTGCGAGGCATAAAGAAAAAAGGCAAAACAAAAAGGGTGGACTTTTGTCCACCCTCAATGTATTTAGGTTTTAACTAAATTGAACCAACTTAAAATTAAGCGTGGTTCGGGCAAGCTGTGTCAGCGCATGTAACTGAGAATGTGATGGGGTCAGCATCATTAGCCTGAATGAGCTCGATTGTGTAAGCTGTGCCTTCACCGCCTGAAGATTCACACTTCGGAACGCCACCCTTGAACATTCCTGTAAAAGCAGAACTACTAAGGTCTACGTCAGCCTTCTTGCCGAAGGGGCCGCCGTCATTACCTGTAGCAAGGTAATTTGTGAGGTTGCCTTCAATGATTCTGATGTTGGAAGCGCAAGCCTTTTTCTTAGCGTTCTTTGTTACTGCCGAGAAAATCGGAATAGCGATAGCAACAAGAATACCAAGGATAACAACAACGATCATCAATTCAACGAGTGTGAAACCCTTTTTGTTCATCATTTTTCTCATGATGTACATCTCCTTTTAAATTAAAAATTTTTAATTATATAATGAGCCCTATTGCTCAATATACCTTTCCAAAGAAACGGGAACTTTCCGTAACTCTGTAATGCAAATATATCACACAAATTCCCGTTTGTAAAGCCTTTTTTCAACTTTTTACCTTTTGCACAAAAACAAAACTGTCGTTTTGTGTAAAATGATTAGTCGTTGTGATAATCAACCGAGCAGGTAACTTCAAGACCGTTTTCGCTTGTTCGGGTAAGTGTATATTCGCCGTCATCCGGACAATCGGGAATGCCGCCCTTGATTCTTCCGAGATAATCAGAAGAAAGATTCGTAGCAGTTGTCAGGTTGATTGAAGAACCGACATTAAAGGAACCGCTTGAAAGAATTTTGCTGTAATCACTGTCGTTGTCTGTTCCGATCTGAACAGCAGCGCCGAGAAGAATACGCATATTTGACTGACAAGCTTTTTTCTTCGAGTTCTTTGTAACTGAAGCGAATATCGGGATTGCAATAGCAACAAGAATTCCGAGGATGACAACAACAATCATCAGCTCAACAAGGGTAAAGCCCTTTTTATTTCTGAATAATTTAAACATAATAGCCCCTCCTGTTTAATTTACGGGTGTGGGTGCCGCTTCCGTGAATAAAGCGTAACCTTGCAATTACAATTATATACAAAAATCAGCGTTTGTCAATAGATTTTTTGTGTTTTTTGAATATTTGCGGATTTTTTTCATTGAACGGGATTTCGTAGGGGGGTTCGGGACGTCGGGACGCCGTCGACTACGGATAAAATAAGAATATAATAAAACAACAGCTCCCTTACAAAAGGGAGCTGCCGAAATATTACTCAATTAATAATTAAGTGATAGCCGCAAGAATCTTCGAGAGTCCGTCGGTAAAGCCCTGCGCAACGCCCCTGAAGACGGGAATGTCGTGCATCGCTTTAATTGCAACCGGGGAAACCGAATAGTAGAGGTCGATAATAAAGTTACCGAAATCACTCTTGCGAAGAACGTTATCCCTGAAAGCGCGGATAGGACGAAGGGTATCTTCCTGATTCCCCTCGCCGATTGTAGCGCTGAAGAACAGGCAGAGGGGCATATTAACATTAATCTTAAACGCCTTATCCTGAATCGAGTCGGAAAGACCGACGGGAGTATTTACCGAATGGTATTTAACAACGTTAGCCGTATGAGTCGGATTTGAAGGAAGACCGTCGGGTGATGAATCCGGCATACCGTTCTTACCGGGATAGTTCTTGATATTCCCCTTATCCCAACCTGCGACATAGGGCGAGGACAGAAGACTGCCCGTCTTGTTAACGCTCTTGCCCTTATTTACATCAACATTCTGAAGGTCGATTGTAGAATAAAACTCCGTCTTATTAACTACGTACGTCTGGTTTGTGTCCTGAATTGTGCCTTTGATTGTGGCCGTAACGCCGGCAGGAAGATATTTTGTATAGGTCTGAACATTACCGTTTACACTCTCGCCGGGTTTGGCTTCCTTATGAGTTTCTGCGTTATACTCAAGCGCGTTACCCGAAACGGCAAACTCAACCTCAACCTTAACGTCGGCAGTTTTTTCTTCAACAAGATTCAGGTCCTTCGCTATAGGATATTTGGTAGTCGAAATATAGGTCGGTACCAATGTTCCGCTGCCGTTATCGGAAACAGTATACAAATCGTCATAACGGATTACGTAAAAATGCTCGTCATAGGAAATGAAGTAAATACTGTTTTCCGTAATTTTTTCCTTGTTTGCGTCAGACAGCGCAGAGCCGTCAACCGTTAAGCTATGGTCTTCTTTATTATAAGTCAATGTGCCGAGCTCCGGCGCGCAGGCAAGGTTAATTGTGGTATCGCCCGAAGCGTTCGGAGTGCCCATATCCTCGTAATACAGGTCGCACAAATCCGCAGTCGCCAGCGCCTCGCGGTTAGCGTCACGCTGGAAGCAACCTGCAACATATTCAACGGAGGTCTGGATAATCCAGCGGTACTCAATGAGTCTGTAGTTCTGCCAGATTATACCCATCATCTCTACAGTAAGAGTGAGAGCGATGAGCAAAATTGCCATGGTTGTCAACAGCTCTACAAGAGTAAAACCGCGCTTATCGCTTTTTAATTTACCGATTGCCCTGAACATAACGTCATGCTCTCCTTTACTGATAGTCAATAATTTTTAACCCTGACTTGCCGCTGCGTTAACACCGGTAAGTGTGAACTGCCTTGCCGTACCGCCTGTATAATAAACGGTATAGGTATGGTCAATAGCATAGCTGTCGTCAGCTTTTCTTGTAATGCACTTTCTCCAGCCGCCGTTATAGGTGCGCGTCGGATAGCTGCCGTTTGTAATTCTTTCATCCGGGTTACACGGAATACTCGGATCCTTTGCGTAGTAGATTACGCCCTCTTCGTTAGAGTCGTTAACATCATTGTTGTTCGAGTCGACATATCCGACCAGATACCAGACACCCTGACAGTATTCAACTGAAACTACATTAACATTTTCAGTTGCAGAGAACTGAACTGACTTCCATGCGGGCGCGCCGTCATCAGCATAATACCTGACGTTGACATAAGAACCTGCGCCGCCGCCGTTTGTAAGACAAGCCGAACCCTGCTTAGCCTGAACAGGAGTAACCTCGCCCTGGTTACCGCCGACTACCCAGTAGTCGTCGCCGTACTTGATATCGTTAATTCTGTCAAGCGAAGAAATGAAACTGTATTCGCCTGACTTAAGTCCCTTATACCTGACCTGTGACCAATAGTCATAGTTACCGCCCGCTTTATACTGGGGAGTACCGCTGAGGAACGGAAGAATTGAATGTCTGTCCATAAACCATGAATAGTTCTCAAATTCCTTCTTCATAGCGCGTGTAACCTTATTGTGACCGTTGGACTGATTCTGATTTGAGTTATAGTCATAGTACCAGCTGAGAACAGTTCCGTTTTCAGTACCGACCATAAACTCAGTACAGTCATTCTTATTAGCGCCGATTGCAACTGTTGTACAGCGGTTCATAGCAAGAACGTGTGTGTTCTCATTTTGAAGATACGGACGCTTGTTTGCATCGGTGGAAATGTTCCAACCTGACTTATGATATGAGTCCTTCCAGCCGTAGCAGGAATCCTGCTTACCGATTGAAAGTCCTGTAATTGAAATGTTGTTGCCGTCAATATCAAAATACTGACCCTCTGCGTATGCGTTGATGCCGTAGAAGTGGTGGAATACGTTCGATTCCTTCTTCATGGACCAACCCTTACCTGCCTCAAGCTGGTTAGCGACAGTATCATTATCGCCTGTGCCGTCGCCCGAAGCGCGGATATAGATAGTACCGATATTGTACATCTGACCGATTCTAACAAATCCACGGGCGTCTTCTGCAAGTATACCCAGACCGTAGCCGACTGCAACGGAGAATGTTGCGTCCCTTGTATCGTCATGATAACTTGCCATATCAAGGAATGTAGAAAATTCACGCGGAGCCGCCGTGAAGAATGTATGGTTAAAGCTCGAGTTAGAGAAATAACTTCCTGTGTTCTCAGTATAGTGAGTCTGAAGCATCTTTGTCGAGTTTGCAAACGGCTGTGAAAGGTAACCGATTGTAACATAAACAACCCTGTTTGCAGTTGCGCCGCCGACTTTACCGTCATCGGGAACCTGATAATAGTCTGAATAAAGCACTTCGGGAACAATGGACACCTGCTTACCTTTACCGATACCGCCGATATTGTTTTCCGGATGGTAGTTAAGGTAATCAACTGCATGGAAAACATTGCCGTTCTCGGTTACGTAGTCAGGCGTCTGAGGATCCATAAAGATACCCGTTACACCGTATTTACCCGTGGTCTTATCATAGCCGATACCGGCTGTTGCCATATAGCCCTTCGGGTGAGAACCGGGATTACGGAAGTAACCACCGAAGTAATCCAAATATGCAGGAATAGTGCCGCAATAAAGCGTGTAGGAAGACTGAGGATATGCCTCAACACCGGTCATCTCACCGTGGTTGCCGTCAGTCGCAACACCTACCTGAGGAATATCGGATTTATAAGCCGATTTATCCTCTGCATGAAGCGAAACAGTACCTACTGACGTGATCGTCAAAGGCATTGGCGTCATATCGCCTGTCATTTCCTGATATGATTTCTGCGGAGTCCATGAGGAATCCGAGAAGAAATATTCTGCCGAAAAGTCGAAGTTGTGGTAACTGTTCTGAATCCAGTTGGAGTCTTCGTTCTTTCGTGTATCGCCGCCGTAATGGAACGATGGAACAATGCCCGCCGTTGTTTTAGCGGTAGCGGAGCCGAAATTGGCAACATAGCTCTTATAGTCATCCAAGAAACCCTTGAACTGCATAAGACCGATAAGGTTGCTGCCGAACGGATCCGATCTGTAGAAGCTCTCGTAAGTTGCCTGGGTTACAAGCTCGGTTTTAAGGGTTGTGCTGTATGAGCTTGCACCCTTTTTACCTGCAGGCAAAGCCATAGTTGCCGTTGTACCCGATTTACCGTTATCAAGGTCCGTATATGCCTTGTAGTTGACAACATAGTCGCCGCCCCAGTAATAGTTACCGGTTCTTTCATTTCGCCAGAAACGGCGGATCTGACCGTTATCGCCGCCCATTACATAGTAGCCGTACTGGGTGGGATTGCCGTTTTCGTCGTCGCCTTCGCCCTTTTCAACCCATTCAACGTCGTTCATTGCCGCATTAAGGTTGGCTGCGTTATCGGTTTTGGATTTCATATCCTTTGCAATAAGGTCAAGTCGTCCGGTCGTAACGTCAACGCCGGCAGTAGCATAGTAATAGTAGTTGCCGGAGGAAGTCTGTTGACCGACCATAATAATTTTCGGAGCGCCGATTTCAACAAGCACGGTATGGCTGCCGTAACTGATTTCAAGAGGTGAGTTCTGGAAACAGATTACGTCATTCGCGCCCTTGAAAGTAAATACTGCGTAAGCGTCTTCGCCTTCGCCTTCAAGTTCAACGCTGTAATAGGGCTTTGTATCGTTAACGCCGACGCGTTCTCCGTTCTGGTTGGTATACCTGACTTCAAATAAGGACGGGTCCTCAAACTGGAAGCCCATGGGGATAACATTGATTTTTGTTTCAATAAAGTCATCCGTGAGTGAAGACGGGAAACAAACCATCTTCTGATCCGAAGAATGAATATAGAAAGACGTATACTCGTTTTTCCCGCCGTGACGGTCGCCGTCGGTTGTGACAAGCATACCGTCAATATTTCCGGCGTCCGTATTCTCCGTACCGAAGGTAATTGTACTTACCGTTCCGCCGCCCGAAGACTTGACGTAAAGCTCAAGCGGAACTCCCGTATGCTTGGTTTCATAAGCGCCGGGGTTAGTGCTGTCCCTGTTGGCAAGGAGTCTTTCAATAAGGCTGGCTTTATGGTAGGTGTTCTTGGTTGTTTCACCCGCCGTATAAATGTTTCTGTAATAGTTTGCAAAAAGAGGTGTGAAAGTAAAGATAATAAGCATAAGTATCGACATGGCAACAAGCACTTCGACAAGCGTCATGCCTTTGTCGGAGCTTAATTTACTTTTTAAGCCTTTAACATAAGCCTTCACCGTAATTCCTCCTTTAAAAATAATATATAATCTGTAAACAACTCGTTTTCAATTAATCAGCCCTGTGAGTGGGGTTCGCCCCATTTAAGCGAGGATGCGCCCGACGGACTGGGCGGAACAATCGACTTGGGCGAATCGTTATATTCCGGATTCTCAATATCGATTTTACGCATTGCGTTGTACTGAATTCCTTCTACTCCCGTGCTGACATGAGTATTTGCGTCAACTGTCCATCTGAGATATGCACCGTTGGCAGTAGTGCCGGTATAATTGATTCCGCCTGCGTTATCACCTTCGGTTGAGTTTCCGTAGTAGAATTCAATAAGGTCGCTGAAGCGGTTAAGCACGTTCTGTGAATACCTGTTTGTTGCGATTGAATACTCAAGGAAATATCTCATCAGGTCAATACCGTCGTTACTTCCGCTGTCTGTATCAAGAGTTGAATTTCCGTAATACGACTGTTTAACATCAGCGTCGAAATAATAGACGTCACCGGCAGAAAATGCCTTGTATCTGTATGTGCCGAGATTCGGCAAAGTTATATTTACGAAAACGTTACCGCCGAAGAAGACCTGACCCGATCTTTGATATGTATAAGGCGTCGATACATACGGATTTGTAATCGAAGCGTCATCAAGGGCGTCAATCGTGACAGTAGCGTATCTGTACTTTCTGTTGAGAAGGTCGCGAAGAGTACCGATATTATTAACGAGTGAAATTGCGCTGTTTCTTGTAAAGCCGTACGCGGAAACATCAATATCACCGTCAATTACAATCCTGTTACCCTTCAGGAAAAGCGTATTGAAACGTCCGTCCGAGGAAGTGGTGTCAAAGCCGCTTCGAAGGAAAAGGTCGTTTCTCGAAACAAATGAAACCATGTTGCTCTGGTTCGTCGCAAACGAAAGCCTTTTAGCATTCTTCGGAGGATCAAGCACAAGGTTGCCCGAAGAATAACAAAGAGCAAACGGGACCGTTTCCGAATCAACATCAATCGGATCGGGCTGGATGCTTTCACCGAATAAAAGATTAAGCCATTTGAACTTAAAGCTCAAAGTAGAAGCTGTCTGGAACGAACCGGACTGAATGAATCTCTCTGTAGCCTGACTTTTCGGAGTTGTGGTGCTGTCATCTGTATATTTTCCGTCGATAATACCGTTTGCGCCGTAGTAAAGACCGTTTGCGTTTTTGGCGTCGTCAATGTACGCAGTCTTTGCGCGCTTTGTATCGCCTACAGTGCCGACAGCTCTGAAAATTTTAACCTTTGAGGGAAGATTCTTTGTTGAATCTCCGCCTACCTGATTTCCGCTTTTATCATAGTTGCGGACGGTTACGGTATCGTTTCTTACCGTTTCTTCAACCGAAACCTTAAAATAACCTATAACATCATAACCGGGGTCTGAAGGCTCCGAACCCGTATCTTTTATGTACTTGTAATCTGAAATGCCCTTATCGTAAACCAGCCAAACTTTATTGGACTCGATTGTCGCGCCTGAAACCTGATTTGCGTTAAGGAAGAAGTTTGTAACGCTTGATAAATTCTTTTCATTATTAATCGCGCACTGGTATGCATAAGCAGTTGCTTCGACGCCTGCCTGAGCAAGGTACTCAGCCTTTTTGCCGTCTGAAGCGAAACGTACGGAGCGGACGCTCTGCATACTGTATGCATACATTGCGGTTCCAAGCAAAGAAAGAACAAAAAGCAATACCAACACACCCGGTAAAGCAAGACCGCTTCTCGAGTGATTTTTCCTTTCCTTTCCTGTTTTAATCATAATAGCTTCCACTCCTTTAAACCGAATGGTTAAATTAAACGATAACTCGAAGCATTTCTTCTATGGAAGTTCTGCCTTCGATAATCTTGTAAATTGCTTCCTGACGAAGCGTGTTCATGCCCTGACTCTTTGCAAGGTCCCTGATTTCCGGACCGTTAGCCCTGCGAAGAATCAGCTGTCTCATCTCTTCGGTAACGGTGAGAAACTCAAAAACTGCCTCTCGTCCTTTATAACCGGTGTTATTGCATGTAAGACAGCCCTTGGGCTTATAGAATGTGAACTCCTGTTTGTCGGGAAACTCGTCAAACGGGAAATCCGGAAGAATCCCTTTGACTTCTTCTTTCGTTAAAGTGTACTCCTCTTTACAGTTTCCGCAGAGCTTACGGACAAGTCGCTGAGCAAGAACGCCGACAAGCGATGAAGCTGTAAGGAACGGCTCAACGCCCATCTCGTCGAGTCGGGTAACTGCGGTGGGAGCGTCGTTTGTATGAAGCGTTGAAAGAACCATATGTCCGGTAAGAGCTGCTTCGATAGCGATTTTTGCTGTCTCGGCGTCACGAATCTCACCGACCATTACGATATCGGGGTCGCTTCGGAGGATTGAACGAAGACCGGCGGCAAACGTCATGCCCGCGCGGTTATTCATCTGAACCTGATTTACACCGGGCATACGGCGCTCAACAGGGTCCTCAAGAGTGATTGTGTTTTTCTCTGCCGTACTGATTTCGGCAAGAGTCGCATAAAGCGTTGTCGATTTACCGGAACCGGTAGGTCCGGTAACAAGGATAAATCCGTAAGGTTTATTGATTGCGTCAACGAATCTGTCAGCCTGCCTGGGTGAGAATTTGATATCTTTAAGACGGAGCGTTTCGTTTCGTCTTTCGAGCATTCTCATTACGACCTTTTCGCCGTAAACCGTCGGAAGAGTCGCAATACGAAGGTCGAACGTTCTGTCATCAAAACGAACCGTGGCACGGCCGTCCTGAGGAATACGCTTTTCGGCAATATCCATACCGCCGATAACCTTAACACGCGAAACAGCCGAGTTGTATATCTTCAGGGGATTTGTCATTACTTCCTGAAGAACGCCGTCGATTCTGAAACGGACTCTCATATTCTTTTCAAGCGCCTCGATATGAACGTCGGAAGCGCCGGAACGTACAGAATTATTGATTATCTGGTTAATAAGCTGAACTGCGGGCTTATCGTCGAGCGAGAATTCCTCGTCTGTAACGGCCTCTTCAACTTCTTCTTCCTCTTCGTACTGGCTTATATTCGAGCTTACGTTTACGAAGTTTTCAATAGCTGCGGAAAGCTCTGCATCCGTTGCAACAAGCGGTTTGACATCAAGTCCCGTGATACGCTTGAGGTCGTCAAGGGTAATGATATCATTGGGATTTTTCATTACCACATAGAGCGTTCCGTTTTCTTCGTAAAGAGGAAGAATATTATTACGAAGCGCCATTTCGGGCGTTATAAGGCTTGCAACCGACATATTAACACCGATTTCATTGATTGAAACAAATCTGGTGTTTGTCTTTTCGGCAAGCGCTCTTGCTATATCGTCTTCTGTGCAGTAGCCCAATTCGACAAGAATCGAACCTATAAGCGCTCTGTTGGTTTTCTGTATATCAAGCGCTTCATCGAGCTGCTGCTCGTTGATTACGCCGGCGCGAAGCAATCTTCCGCATACGCTGCCGGGAAAAACTATATTCTTACCCATTTGAGAATTCGCCTTTCGATTTCTTTAAATTACGATTTCTATAAATTACTTTGAAAATGCAACAACCGTAATTTCGGCTCTTTTATTTTCAGTTTCGGAGCTCTCCTCAGAGAGGATAAATGAATCAATTCTGTAAAACCTGTCCTGTTTGACTATATCGTCGCAAAGATCCATTATGTCGGACATCTCGCCTGTGAGAACAATTCTTGCAGAAATGCTCTGAACATCTCCCGAAGGCTCGCCTTCAAGGAACTCAATAAGTTCGTCACGGCAATTATGCTCGGCAACAATTTTATCAAAAAACTTTGCAAGTTCTTCCTGATTGATACCGCTGTTGTTAAGTAATTTTTCATACTGGGCATTCTGAGCCTCATACTGAGCGCTCTGATCCCTTAATCTTTCGAGGCTTCTTACTTCATCCTGATTTCTCTTGATAGTCTCGTTAAGCTCATAAGCCTTGGCTTCGTTTTCGGAAATCTGACTTGCCGTGTAAACACAAAGACCGATAAGCGCAATACAGGCAATAGCAATAATTACAACAAGTAATCTCGGGTCTGCAGAGAGCTTTTTAAGATCAACGTGAAATTCTTTTTTCTCCATCATTATCCCTCCGTTACTGCTGAAGTAGTAGCAGCCTGTGTGCTTGCCTGTGTTGTGCTGTCTGCCGGCTGCGCCTGTGAAGCAGGTTCTGCGTTCGAAGCGGGCTCCTGCCCGTTTGTTCCGGAAGTGGTGCTTTCCTGCTCGGAAGGAGCTGCCGTTGTTGTTTCAGGCGTGGGCTGAGCCGACTGGGTAGTCGTTTCATCCTCGTGCTTGATTTCCATGCTGGAAGAATCGTTGGTTTCTTCGTCTTCCTGCGCAACAGTTGCGCCCGGCAATCTCAAAGTAAGTCTGAAAGAAACGGACTGCGTGCCGTCTTCAAAATACTCTTTGGTAATATCACTGTACGATACGCTTGTAACGTAATCCTTCGCTGCAAAATAGTGAGCAGTGTCGAAAACATCCTCACGTGAATTCGTAACGCAATCAAGCGTACAAGACCCGTTGGTAAGATCAATCTGCTTAACATGGACATTTGAAGGCATATCCTTGATTAACCTTGAGATAAACTCGGTTGTGGACAGACCCTGAGGTTTAATTGACTGATATGCAGCCTGATTAGCGTTATAATCATTGTAGATAACTCTGTATTTCTGAAGCTCGGGAACCCGACTCAAAAGCGCGTTATTTTCCCTCTCGAGCTGCTTGAGTTTATTTTCAACAACGATATTCTTTACGGCAAATCCGGCGTAAACGATGAATAAGCAAACCAATATCAGAAGCGCAACCTTTGAAACGATATCCTTGGTTGCCCTTCCCTGCATATATTTTCTGTAACTTTCAGGTAAAAGACTAACTCTAAACACTTGATTATCCCTCCAATGCCTGAATTGCCATGCTTATGCACGCCGTAAATGCTTCCATATTAGCAGCGCCGCCCATATTCATATTAGCGTAAAATGACGGTGCCGTTACGGGGACGGAAACGTTTTCCTGAAGTTTTTGGGCAAGGAAAGCGCCGTCCGGAAGGTCGGAAACGAAATATACAACGTCAACGGGGTTCATCGGGTACTGAACGCTGTAGTAACTTATTGAAGCGTTAAGCTCGCTGACAAGCATATCAATGACTTCTTCAAATTCTTCCTGTGAAAACTCCTTTGTATAAAGCTTCTGAACGCTTTCATAATGCTTTTCGGGAATCTGAATTGAACGGACAGTGAACATCTTATCGTTCTTAACGAACATAAAGTTTATCATTCCGTCGGAAAGATTAAGCAAACAATAACAGGCTTCGGAATTAGCCATGGATGCAGCTCTGCAAAGAGCAAGAGCTGTCGGCTCGATTTCAATAACGCTCTTTTTTGCAGCCGACATAACGTCAATAATCTGCTCAAGCATATTTTTTCTTGCGCCGACCAGTACGACGTCAACCATATCCTGCTCATCGGTATTAACCGACTCGCCCGCTACAAAGAAATCCATCTCCATCTCCTGAACAGGAATAGGCATAAACTCCTGCGCCTGGAGGAAAATCATATTTCTGAGTTTGTCGTCGGAAACCTTAGGGAAGGAAGCATATCTCATTACAACGTTTTCGTTGTTAACACCGAGAACATAATTCTCCGCAGTGAAATTGCCGTTTTTCATAAGCGCCAGTAATGCGTCGGAAAACTTCTCCGCGTCTCTGATGAAACCCTCTTCTACTACGCCGTGTTCAATAGGCATTTTGCCCATTGCAAGAAGATTGTAACTGCCGCCGGATTTTGACATCTCAACCGCTCTGATTTCATAAGAGCTGAAGTCAAAACCGATAACGCTGTCCAACTTTGCCATAATACCATTCTCCTAACAGAATTGTTTGTTTTCTTACTTATTAATAGCCCTCCATACTCGTTGCCGCTGTGAACATGGGAATGTACAACGAAACGAGCATACCGCCGACGAGTCCGCCGATACCGATAAGGGCGATGGGCTCGATAACCGAACGGAGGTTCTGAGAAGCGACTTCAACGTCCTCCTCGAAGAATTCCGCAACCTTATCAAGAAGGTCGGGAAGTGTACCTGATTCCTCACCGATTGCAATCATACCGATAAGCATCGGCGGGAAAAGACCGCTTTTATCAAGTGAATCCGAAATGGATTTACCGTCTTCAATTTCAACAATGGCGTCTCTTACAGCCTTGTCAATCAGATCGGATCCCGCAGTAGCGCCTGCGCTTTCAAGAGCCTGAACCGCCGTAACACCGCCCGAAAGAAGCGTTGCAAGAGTACGGCAGAAACGTGCGACAACCATCTTGGTAATAAAGTCGCCGAATTTCGGCAGATGCAGTTTATGCTTTTCCCACAGATTATGAGCCGGCTTACTCTTCATGACAAATCTCAAAACAATAACGCCGACAACTACTACGAGAATCCATATGTACCAGTTTGCCTTTAAATTATCCGATGTGTTGAAAATAAACTGCGTAATACCGTTAAGCTCGGTTCCTTCGGCAATCATTCCCTTGAAAATGGGAACCATGAACCAAAGCATCGCAACAAGGATAACCAATGCGAAAATACCGATGTTTCTCGGGTAAGAAATAGCGGACTTGATGTTGTCCTTCAATTTCTTTTCTTTCTGAAGCTGGCTGGAAAGTGATACGAGCGACTGCTCAAGTATACCGCCCAGCTCGCCCGAACGAATCATAGCGATAAAAAGTTCGCTGTATACTTTAGGGTGCTGCGAGAATGCGTCTGCAAGAGTGCTTCCGCCTTCAACATCGTCAGCAACAACCTTAATGGATTCGGCAAGTGTTTTATTTACCGTCTGCTTCGCAAGCGTTGAGAGCGCCCTTGTAACGGGAACGCCCGCCGACGTCATAGCGGCAAACTGACGGCAGAAAACTGCAAGGTCGGAAATGGAAACCTTTTTCTTGAACATTCCTGTTCTTTCGCCCTTGACGGTTTTCTCTGTAATTGTTGTAACCATTACTCCGGCTTCGCGGAGTTTTTCCATCGCGGCTCTGGTATCGTCCGCAACAACCTCACCATGAACGTTCTGACCCTGTCGGTTCAATCCGTCATAATTAAATGCTGGCAAGTGTATTCCCCCTAATTAACGATTTTTCGGGAAAATCAATATCCCATAGTCGACAGGCGGCGGGTAACCTCCTTGGTGTCAACGCAATACTCAAGAACCGATTCTCTGGAAATCTTCTGCTCACGAAGTAATCTGAGAAGCGCCTCATCCATAGTCTGCATTCCGTACATCTGACCGGTCTGCATTGCGGAATAGAGCTGGTGCTCCTTTTCCTCACGGATAAGATTCCTGACTGACGGAGTATCCGTCATATATTCTATGGCCGCAACTCTTCCGCGTCCGTTAATTGTGGGAATAAGCTGCTGTGAAATAACTGCACGAAGCGAGTTCGCAAGCTGCTGACGAATCTGGTTTTTCTGACCCTCAGGGAAAGAGTCAACAATACGGGAAATCGTCTGGGGAGCAGTCTGCGTGTGAAGGGTTGAGAAAACAAGGTGTCCGGTTTCAGCAGCCGTTACGGCAATTGAAATACTTTCCGGGTCACGCATCTCACCGATCATAATGATATCCGGGTCATGACGGAGCACGGTTTTAAGCGCGTTGGCAAACGAGTGCGTATCCGTACCGACCTCTCTTTGTCTGATGCTTGATTTGTTATGCGAATGCAGGAACTCGATAGGGTCCTCAACGGTAACGATGTTCGTTTCCATTCTTTCGTTTATGTAGCCTATCATAGCCGCAAGCGTAGTGGACTTACCCGAGCCGGTAGGACCGGTTACAAGAACAAGTCCTCTCGGAAGCGAGCAAAGGCGCTTGATATCTGCGGGGAGTCCGAGTTTGTCGAGTTTGGGAATCTCAAACGGAATCGTTCTGAAAACCGCCGCAAGCGTATTTCTCTGGATTATAACGTTACCTCTGAAACGCGCGCATCCGGGAACAGAAATCGCAAGGTCAAGTTCCCATTCTACTTCAAGCTCTCTTCTCTGTGTTTCGTTTGTAATGCTCTCAATCATGGCAACAACGTCCCAGGGTTTAAGTATCGGGAAATCGTCCTGTCTGACAAGATCGCCGTTTATTCTGATGCAAGGCGGCATACCGACACAAAGGTGAAGGTCCGAGCCTAATTTTTCTACAGTAAGTCTGAGCAATTGTTCAAGCGAAGCAGGATAATTGCTCTCTTTTCCTTCAAATATCACTTTTATTCTCCTCTAACCGGGCAAAAACACATTTGCCCTATAAATCACCTGCAGAGGCACAGAAATCTGCGCCTCCAAGGTTAAAATATTATGCAGCGTCCATTGAAATAAGAAGCGTCTTTACATAGTCAGCTTTGTCAGCTGTAGCCTGAACATAAAGGACATACTTCGGTTCGCCGGTAAGTGTTGACGTGGGAACGACCTGATAATTCAGGGAAGCAGCGTCGGGATACAGACCCTTAATTGTGTCAATTCTCGTATTGAGAATTGCAGCGTCCTCAGAGGACTCAAGAGGTCTCCACTTAACTTCGTTGGAATTCTGACCGTCAAGTCCATCCAACTGCTCCTTGACATAATCCTTGTCGCCTTCCTTACAGAATACCATGAAGGAATCCGCAAGCTCGTCATTTGAGTATTCATAGAATGTTACGCCATTAAGACCGAGGTTTGTAGCTCTCGAAAGGATTTCCTTAACAGTGCTGTTAACGGGAGTATATACGAAGAAGGATTCGGTTGCATCGGAGTCAACATCAATAACATTCTTAAGAAGGTCAAGAGCCTTGTTAACATCCGACTTCTTACCGTAAAGGTAAATCATCTTGGTATATTCGCTTCTGCCGAATACTTCAACATCTGCGTGAAGCTCCGCAAGAAGCCTTGTTGCAACATCCCTTGTTACGTACTTAAGCTCCCTTGCGTAAAGGATTGTTGTTTCCTCTTTTGTTGAGGAATCGTCATTGGTGTTGCTGTTATTTGTATTATTATTGTTGTTGTTATTGTTATTGGTCGTATCTGTATTTACAACGCCGCTTGAATTGCCGTTTTCGTCAACAAGAGAAGCGGGTGTAAACGCAGGCGTATCAACAACAGCCTTTATCTTCATAATATCGGCGAGGTCGTTACCCGTTACGTATGTATAAAGGGTGTAGGGCTTTGAAGTAGTTGTAACGCCTCCTTCAAGACCGAGGGTTGCAAGCAAGCCGTTAAACTCATCCGCCTGAATATAGTTAAGGTTAATGGGGGAGAAATTAGTTGAAATCTGGGTGCTGCCCGCTGCAATATTTGTGCTTGTGTCAAGAATATCGATAAGTTCTTTGATTTTGGCAACTTCTTTCGGATATGCGCTTATCCAGATTTTGCTCTTTGCAGTGTCAATTCTGACAATAGTAACGTTCTCAAGTCCGAGACCCGAGATAGCGTTCTGGAGAATTTCAGCGTTGATATATCTGAGAGTATACTCTGCAAGGACAATCGAATCAATAAACTTGGAGTTAAGTTCGTTAGCCGGTCCGATAAACAGAGTGTTGCCGTCCTTGAGATAGGACAATTCCGCAAGCCTTGTTGCGTAGTCGACAGCCTTAATCGGAGAAACATCTTCCATTTTAAGGGTAATTCTCGTGTCGTCGGGTCCTACATATACAATAGTATAGCCCGCGGTAAGCGCAATTGCGCTGAGAACATCCTTAACGTCAGCGTCTTCGTAATCGATGGAAATCTTGTTTATTCCATAGAACGATTCGGCATAGTTGGTCGCAACGGGCAGTTTAAGAATCTGACCGGTGTAAAGCTTGCTGACTGCTGTCAGGTCGTTCGCATTGCGGATATCGCTTACGGAAAGTCCGTGAGCTCTCGCAATGGAGGCAAAGGTGTCGCCGGCTTTAACTACATAATACTGACAGTCAAGACCGGTTCCTGCGCCGTCGCTTCCGACAACGGTAAGCGGTGCAACCATATTTGCAAGCATAAGCGTAATAATAAGGATAGCTATGCCTGCTTTTCCAAATTTTTTAATAGATTTCATTGAGTAATTCCCCCTAAGAATTCCATTTTCTTATATATCATAAAATAGCTTAAATACTATATTATTTTTTATATGTTTTGGTTTTGTCGTTCATTGAAATGGTTATGGAGTCGTTTGTTATCTCGGAAACAATCCATTCCGAATCACCTACATTGTCACCCTCATGGAGCTGGTAAGTCTTACCTTTTGTTTCGAGAGTCGCCGTTTTGAATCCCATGGCGTCCATAACGCCTACCAGCTTAGCCTGGTCAAGGACATTCTCGTCGAACGGGTCGTCGCCTTCATATTCGTCCGCGCCGTGATCTCTCTCGATCTGAGGAAGGACCTGTGCCTGCGAAGAAGATGCCGGAACCACATTATTCTCCTCCGTTTCGCCGCCAAGTTCGGCAGTCGGTGAAGAGATAGCGATAATGACCGCAACAGCGACAGATATTACAATCGCAAGCGCCGCAATGACAAATTTCATTTTCGGGTTCTTCTCGAAGAAAGCCGAAATAGAGTTTTTCTTTCTCTTTCCTCCCGAAGAAGCGTCTTTATTCTTACCGGTAATCTTCGCGATAAGTTCTTTTATATCCATGTTCACCTTTAAAGCCCTCCTGTTTTCGGGTGATTTTTTGTATGACAAATAAGGTGTACGCATTGACACCCATTAAATAATACTATAAAGAATCAAAAAAATCAACTAAAAAATGATAAAAAAATTTGGAAATATTAGCGAATTGTATAAATATCGACAAAATAGCACAACATTTTGTATAAAAAAAACACAGGGGAAAAATGTGTTTCCCTCTGTGTTTTTATATTATTTATGATTACAAACTATTTTTTATGCTTTTTCTTGCTCTGACCGTAGCCGTAACCGTAGCCGTAGCCGTAGCCGTAGCCATACTTGCTGCCGCCGCGGTAAGCTTTAATCTTATTGGTGAAGTTGCCTTCCGCAATATTGTAAACGCAGCCTGCGATTTCCGTATTGGAAGTTCCGAGGTCTTCAATGGTTCTGCGGATTCTGCGGACGGAAGCATTATCTTCTCTTACAACAAGAACGATAGCGTCGGCTTCAGCCGCAAGAATCGAAGTATCGGCAATTACGCCTGCGGGAGCGGAGTCAACAATAATATAGTCAAACTCTTTCTCCAGCTCTTTGATTGTTTTGCCAAGCCTTTCGTTGGAAAGAACTTCGGCGGCGTCCGGGATGTTTTCGCCGTTAAGCATAAGGAAAAGGTTGTACTTCTCGGAATATCTGATTGAATCGGCGACGGATTTATCGCCCTTGATGATTCCGTAGAAGCCTGTCTCTCCGGTAGCGGGAATGCCAAGCGTATCGCTGACAGCCGGCTTACGAAGGTCGCCGTCTATAAGAAGTACTGACTTGCCGTTCTTGGCAAGCGAAAGCGCAAGGTTGCACGAAACAGTGGTTTTACCCTCGTCTTCAAGCGTACTTGTAACAACGAACGTCTTTGCGTTTTCTTTAGAGGAATAGGATTCAATCTTCGTTCGGATAAGCTTAAACGTCTCAACAAACGAGAATCCCGTGTTTTTATCCGAAATAAGAATAGGCGCTTTTGAATTCTTTTTACTTACTCTGCCGACCGAGCCGAGAAGCTTGATGTCGAGCTTCTTCGTGATTTCGTCCGAACTCTTGACGGTATCCTTAGCCGCAACTATCAGGCAGAAAATTGCAATTGTTATAAATGCGCCGAGAAGAAGACCGGCAAGCGAATAAAGAATCTTCGTTCTGTCCGGGTCGGGGCTCTGAGCTTCATAAGGCTCGTCAAATACCTTGAGCGTTGTTGCCGGGAAAGCCTGCTGAGCGTATTCGTCATAATGATTTATAAACGCCGCAGCAATAGCATAGGACTTTCTGGGGTTATCGGTTGTAATAGTAAAGTCAATAAGCGAAGTGTCCGTGACAACGTTCGCGCTGATGCAACTCTGAACCTGCGTGTAGCTTATTTCCTCACCCGTCGTATCCTTTACCTCGTCGGCAACCTTCTGAAGAAGACCGCGCGTTGTGGTAAGAAGATAACGGTAGTTATTGGCAAGCGTACCGCCGGCGATAAGGTCAGATGAAGACTGACCTGTCGGAACCGTACCTTCCGCCCTGTTGTTGGCAACAAACTTAATGTTTGAAGAATACTTCGGCACATAGCTGAGCTTTGCATAAGCAAAACCGACTGCCGCGAACAAAAATGCGACAATTACAACAATCCACCATCTTTTGACAACGTAATTAATGTAATTAAAAATTGAATCAACGGAAGATTCTTCGTTGTCCGCATGGCCTCTGGGATTATATTCCATATTCCTACTCTCCTTAGAATCTGAAAATATGCTTTACTGATTTATTATAGCAGAAATATTATTATTCTACAAGATATTTTTAATGTTTTTCAATAATTTTCTTGTCTTCGATTCTTATTTCCCTGTTGCAGATATCAAGAGCAGCAGCTTTATGAGAAATAATAATACAGGTTACGCCCTGAATGCCTCTTATGTTTTCAAGAAGCTGCTTTTCCGTCTTCTCGTCAAGCGCGCTTGTTGCTTCATCAAGAAGGATTATATCCGAACCGCAAAGAAGCGCTCTTGCAACCGCAACTCTCTGAACCTGACCTTCCGAAAGCCCGTGACCCTTTTCGCCGATTACCGTATCAAGTCCGTCGGGAAGCTCATTAATAAACCCGTCGGCGCAGGCAAGGCGCGCGGCGTTCATTATTTCCTCATCCGTCGAATCGGTTTTAATAAAGGCGATATTTTCTCTTATGGTTCCGCTGAAAAGCATATTGCCCTGCGGCACATACGAAAACAGCTTTCTTGTTTTAATATCCGAATAATATGTTTTGTCGGCGTCAATATAGACAGAGCCGTTTTCGGGTTCAAGAACGCCGAGCATAATTTTAAACAAGGTGCTTTTTCCGATTCCGGAAATACCGGTAATTGCGATAAAGTCGCCCCTGTTTATTACAAAGCTCGCGTCATCAAGCACAATATCCCTGTCATATCTGAAGGTAATGTTTTCAATTCTTATATCTTTAAATTCTTCCGAAAGTGTCCTTAAATCAACTTCGCCCTCATTCTTAATCAGTTCGTCTTTGACATTTTCAATTTCCAGAAGTCTTTCCGCGGAAGCGAAAATATTAAAGTACGCAGGGATAACGCCGGCTATCATTACAAGCGGAGTCTGAATCTGATTAACAAGCTGAAGCATCGCTGTAAGGTCGCCCGGTGTAAGGACGCCTTTATAGAGCTTGACCGCGCACCAAGCCAGAGCGCTCGCATAACCCGCAACAAAAAACACGCCCAGACCCGTTGAAGCCACAATAGTTATGTAATTTTTGCGAAGTCTCTTTTTAAAATGTTCCTTCTGAAGGACGGATGCCCCGAAATTAATTTTATCTTTAATGCCGAAAACCTTGATAACAAGAATGCTTTCTATAGCTTCCTGCATATACGAACGAAGTGTTCCGAGCGCCTCCTGCATGGCTTTATGCCTTGATTTCAGGGGTTTCCTGAACAGGGCTGATATGCCGATGCAGACAAGCCCGACTGCAAGAAGCAACCCGACGAAGGTTGAATCTATTTTAATCATTATAATTATCGCAGTGGCAAGCCTTGTCAGAAACGAAGCGAATTGAGGTATCGAATTTGAAACGCCGTCGCTTATAACCGCAACGTCGCTTGAAAGCCTGTTTAAAAGCTCACCGCTGTGATAGTTGTTTATTAATGTATAATCCTTGTCAAAAATCCGTGAGAAAATCCGTGTTTTATAATCAATTACCAGCTTGCCGTTGAGAACAACTTTAAGATGGTTTGAAAGCATATGAAGAACAATTTCAACTATAAAAACAAGCGCAAGAATAACGAGATTTCTTCTGAAAACCTCAAGATTCTTTGACAAAGCTGCGTTAACAATATTCCTTGCAATAAGCGCTATGGACACTGCGCACGCAGAGCTTATGACATCGGACATAACAAGACCCAGCAATATCGGAATGCGTTTTTTTACCGCAAACATGACAAAGCTGTTGGTCATTTTGAAATTCTTATGTTTTTTGTTGTCCTTAGTCTTTTTTGCCATCGTTTTTCTTTCTGAACAGTCTTTTTATTTTTGAGCCTGTTTTTCTAATAAAATGAATCTGGCTGTGGAATTTGTTGTCGGACAGAAGCTTAAGCGAATCTATCGGAATTCTCTTTCCGTCACGCTCGATAGCGACAAGCACAGCAATTACCTGACTGTGCTTAATCCCAAATTCCTTTTCGTTCTGGTTGTCGCCGCAAAGAATATATCCGTTTTCATCCTCTCCGACAATCCTGTGAAGAACAAAAGCGCCGTTTTCACGTCTGTAAAACGGAATATCCCCTTTTTCAAGGCGGTCGCCGGCTTTTCTGAGCACGGCATAATCGCTTCCCTGACGAAGCGTCGGATACATACTTCTTCCGGTAACCGGAATCGAAACCTCACCGCCGGAAGAAATTTTTTCATTAATAATGGGCAGCATCTCGCTGAGTCTGACTTTTTTAGATGAATTCTCCATTATTCGTCAATAAGGTCCTTTTCCCTGAGTTTTTCAATAAAAGTATTAACGTCCGCAAGAGCCGTTTCATAGTCAACACGGTATTCCTCTGTTATGGATGCGGCTATATTTTCGGGCGTAGTTTCTTCAAGCAATGCTTTGAATACAAAAGAACCGACCTCGTTGAGAGTCAACATTCCCCGAAAAGAAATCGACTTTTCGCCCACAGGAACAACAATATCAGCTCCGGCAACCGACTGGAGCATAAATCCGTCCTTTATTTTCATTCTTCTTCACCTCTGTAATAATCGCCGAAATTTTTGCCCGTAAGAGCTTCAAACGAGGTTTTTACCGCGTCAGGCGACATATCACAATATAATTTATAAACGGGAACCGTACATAACAGCCCGTTTAAAAAACCGAAAAGGATGTCCATGTGCTTAGGTGAAGCAACGGGCTGAGTCGTCTGCTGATATATAAGCGGAACGACATCCTTCGGCGTTATTTTTTCAATTCTGTTAACCTTTGAACGCTCAATAAAAATAATCGCGCCAACAGGGAGTCCGATATTTTCACTTTCGTCATTTTTACCGCTGAAGGGTGTTCCGAAAGCATAATATTCGCCGTCAATTTTTCTGACAGCAGGCTTGTCGTCATTAATTATCAAAGTGTCTTTCAGATATTTTAACCATAAATGAGTATGGGTTGACTTGCCCACGCCGCAGGCGGCGGAAAAAACATAGGCTTTGTTATTAAATCCCACTGCCGAGGAGTGGAGCAACATTCCGTCGAAGCTTAAAAGCCGACGGTAAAAACAGTCCCCCGCCAGCATATATTCGCACATTTCACGCGAAGCGTCAGGAACCTTTTTCTCATATCGGAGAAAATCCTCTTCCTTAATATCAACGGTAATATCGGGCGTCCTGTCGTCCGACACGGGTAAGAGGTATTTTCTGCTTCTGTCCTTAAGTAACGGGTACTGACAGTTCATCTCAACTATTAAATTTGCAAAACAAAATTTTTCCATAGTTTTAACTAAAAAAAATAAAGAGCAGTCACCTGCTCCTTCGGGAAACGGTGACAAATCACCGTAATTCTAACACAATAGTGTTTGCGTTACAACTACCAACAGGGGGTCTCAAAAGAAACCCCCTGCGATATGTTTTAATTAGTTACCTGATCAACGGATTAATACCATTCACCGTCATCGGGGTCGCCGGGTCCTACTGGGATAGAGGGATCAAGAGTGATAACATCCTCAACCTCGAAGAGGGCAACTTCAAAATCAGGTGCCTTATACTGTTTCATAACTGAACAAGCTCCTTTCAAACATAAATCACACATACTGTTCCGAATTACCAAGCCGGTATTTCACCGTCACCGGGATTACCCGGATTGACTTGCGATATTGATGTTATGATATCACCAATTTCGAATTCTGTCAATAGGAAATCCGGAGATTCATAAAATTTCCTGTTATCTGCTAACATACGCTCTGCAATTAAGCAGCGTTTTTCTTAGCAAGGAAAGTATCTGCGTATGCGTTAAATCTAGCCTGAGCACCGCTTGTCATAGCCTGACCGTAGTAAACCTGACCGTTAGCAACAAGGTAAGGAACTACGATATATTCAGAAGCAACTGTTCCGCCTGCAACAGCGATTCCCTTGATTCTGCAGGAGAATGCGAAAGCTGCGTCGCCTGCCATATCAGTAGAAATCTTAGCTGTCCAGCACTTACGGATTGTGCCGTCGTCCTTTGAAAGAGCGGCAATACCAGCTGCGTCAAAAGCTTTAAGCTGAGCTTCCGTAGCTTCACCGGCTCTTGCCATTGTGAAACCAACTTCGTCAATGTCAGTGTCGTTAACTGTTCCGTCAGCGTTATAGTCGATCGGGAAAGCAGATGTTGAGAACTGAGCTACGAAACGATAGTCAACCTTATCAATGTCGTCAGCTGTGTAAGTCTTTGTTGCGCCGTCAGCAAGGAAGAACTGAATCTGCTGTGACTTAGCGCCTTCAGCAGCTGTAAGAGCTACAAGAGCCTTAACAGGAGCTTCAACTGCGTTAGAAACATAGTTCATTGTAGCTGATGAAAGTGCATATGAGCTGTTGTATCCGCCAGCTCCGCCTGTAGCTGCAAGAACGTCGTCGTTGTCCTTCGCACCAACTTCGCTCATTACGATACCGAACTCTGAACCGTAAACCTGATCTTCAGCAACCTGTCTCTGGAAATACATAGTCATAAGCTGAACCCAATCAGAGGTCTGCTTGCCGTCGATTGTGTTGATGTAAGCACCCTTAGGCTTAAGCTGACCAAGAATCTCACAGAACATTACGCCGTAATCATCACTCCAGAATACGCTGTCATCGCTTACATACTCACAAGATTTCTTCATTGTACCTGCAGCTGTCTTGCCGAGACCGATTACTGTAGCCTGGCTTGCCTTAGTAACTACGTTACCGTCTGCATCAAAGAAACGGTTGTCGCTGAACTGAGCGCCGTACTGTACGAACTGACTGCCCTTCTCACCTGTTTCGTCATAATAGTCAACGCCGCAAAGAAGATCTGCGCCGTCATAAGACATCATGGGAAGGAATTTTGCACTGTCATACTTAACACATGTTCTGATTGTCTGAAGTGCATATGTTGCCGGTGTCTTCGCATAAATAACAACAGCATAAATGTCGTTGTCAACTGCGTCATAGGTTTCACCATTAACGTTATCTGTAGCAGATGCAACCTGTACAACCTCAAGTTTAACGTTAACTGCGTCTGCCTGCTCTACAGGATTGTTTGTAACTGCGATAGCAGCATAAGCAACCATTGAAAGAGCGCTGAAAGCCATAACTACAGCAAGAAGAACACCGAGGATCTTTTTTGTGTTTTTCATTATAATCTTTCCTCCATTACCTGAAATTGCCGCATATACAATACGACTTATAATCATTGAACATAGTAATAATAGCACACTATTGTACCCCTGTCAACAATTTTTCAGGATAAAAATGTGAAAATTTCGTGAACACCTGCTCCGAACTCCGAAAAGCCCGGAGCAAGCATCTGATTTAATTATGCTGCGTACGGATTAACAGTAATGGTACCGTCTGTTGTGCCACCGTAAATAATAGCTTCGTCCAACAATGTAATGTCGCCACTGCCGTCTACGTCAGCTGCAAATGCGGAAGCAGGATCAGAAATTTCTGCGTCGGTTGTTGCACCGTAAACAATAGCATCGTCCAACAATGTAACGTCACCACTGCCGTCAACATCACCGAAGATGATAACTGTGTAAGTAGCGTATACGTTGCTGCTCGAATCATAAACTGTAAGTGTGCCGCCTGTGACGGATGCGCTTACTGCGAATGTGCCGTTCTCAACTTCGAAATAGTCTGCTGCGTCATCACCGATCGGGATGCCGTAAACATAACCATTAGCGTCATCAACATAACCGCCGTTGACACCTGTAAGAACCGGGTCAGCAGCTGCGTTAGCGATTACAACTTCTGTAGCTGCAGGAACAGTGAATGTCTGACCTGTGATAGCTTCGTCAGTTGTAACGTCTGCGCTGTCACGAGAACCGCAATAGAACTTACCGCCGATGTTTGAAGCTGTCTTCTGAGCTGTAGCGTCGAGCATAATTTCAGCTGTAGCTTCGCTGTTAGCCTCAAGAACGAAAGTAAGAACTGTTGTAGCTGTATCATACTTGGGAGATACAGCGCCTGCACCTGAATTAGGTACATAAACTGCGTAGAATACGCCATAGCCTGAAGGAGCAGCGATAGAATCTACCGATGTACCTGTGCGTGTAGCGCCTGCGCCGTAGATCTCTGTAAGAACTGCAGAGCCGTCAACATAATCGAAAGCGTCTGAGTAGAAAACGGGAAGACCTACTGTACCAACAAAGAAGTTGGTCTGAAGTTTAACGGTGACCTTAACCTGGCCGCCTACGGGGATGGTTGCAGCGAGAGCTGAACCGTCTGTGTTTGTAACCTCTACTGTCCAAGTAGCTGTAGGTGTATCAGCGAATGCACAAATTGAGAAAACGCCGAATGCCATAACAACCGCAAGAACGAGGCTTAAAATCTTTCTTGTTTTAGACATTTAAAATGTGCCTCCTTAATATTCTGTAACTCTGACCGGACCTCTTTCCACACGGGAGCAGGTTTCCCCACTCCCGATAAAATCCGGAAAGAGTGCTTAGAATGTACTCTTCATAAAGTACACTACTGAATTACACTAATTACTTATTGATTATGCCTGGTTGATATCCGTGTTACCAGCGCCAGCGCTGATGATTGCGGAAACGTCGGCTACGTCGAATGAACCGTCCTTAGTTGCATCAGCAGCTTTCTCCTGAGGAGCATTGAAGGATGCACCGTTTACGAGCTTAGCGTCTGCGCGAGCTGCGTCGAAGCCGTCGATTGCGTTATCGCCGTTGATATCGCCGTAGATTACTACGAAGTAGTTAACAATCGGAATACCATTAAGCGTAGCAGCAACTGTTGTGCCTGTGCCGTAGCCGTTAGCAGTAGCTGTTACTGTAAGAGTAGCAGCGTTGCTTGTAGCTCTAACGTGAGCGAGAACTGCGTCAACGCCTGTAAGAGCAAGAGGAGTGATGTTTGTGATGTACTTAACTTCCTGGTCAACAATTGTTGTATCGTCGTTCTTAACAACTTCGATTGTGCACTTAAGTGCGTCAATTGCTGCCTGGAGAGCTGCAGTAACGTCTTCAACTCTCTGCTCATTGCGAGCGGAACGTACGTCAAGTTCTTCAGTTACAAGCTGTCCAGCGGATTTAGCATAAAGGTTCATTGACCAAGCGTCATTGCCGCTGCCGAATGTTGCTGTGTAACCAAGAGCTTCGATGAGGTCTGTCCACTCAGTGTCAAGCGTGCCGTCAACTGCTGTGAAGTAGTCTGCGTTAGCAAACATACCCTCTGCAAGGTCAACGAGTGCCTGAAGAGCCTCGAAGCCAACCTGAGTTTCATAGTCATAAGCTGCGAGTCTGAGATCTCTCTGAGCCTTAAGGAGATCATACTTAGCCTGGAATACATAGGACTGCATTGTGCCGTCAACATTAGCTGCCTGAGCTGCTGTAAGAGCATTCTGATAGCGAGCCCATGATTTAGCTGTGTAATCAGCTTCGTTGTAGTTCTGAGCATTAGCATAAGCGATTTCCTGAGCGAGCTGTGCTCTGCCTGCTGCAACGCCCGAATAAGCTCTCGGAACGAGAACATCATTGAAGAAGTCGAGCTTGTTAGCAATATCAGAAACATAGAGCTGAGTATACTCAGGAGTCTTGTACTCTGCTACTGCGTCAGCATAAGCTGCGAGCTCCTTTTCTGAAGGCTGAGTCATTGAAGCGTTAATAGCGTCAACCTTTGTAGTATTAGCTTCGTTAGCTATTACTGTTGAAAGGTCTTCGTGCTTTTCTGAATCAGTGTAGGGAAGCCAGCAACCGTCGATGAATGCTTCGGGTCTTACGGGACCTTCGTATTCCTTAAGGATGTTGCGGGCCTGTGTTCTGTTGTCTTCATACTTCCAATATCCGTAAAGGTCGAAGTCCTGGAAGTTAATCTGACCGTCAGCGCCGATGAGAGAAGCTGTTTCGCCTGCTGCAAGACCGTTTTCAAGGATACCAATGTTACCTGTTGACGGTTTCTTATCAGCGTCAAGAGCTGAAACTGCATTCTGAAGAGCTGTTGTCTTAGCTTCGATGTTGGAAGCAGCATATCTTGTTGAGAATCCGCTGTCAACAACAGGAGCTGTGCAAAGGATAGCAGCGTCCTTCATAGCGTTGTCATAAGCTGTCATAAGAGAAGCTGTGTTGTAATCGGAAGCTACGCGGTTCTTGCCTGCCTCTGCATTGAAGAGGTCAACAAGGTCGCCCATGTCTGCGAAGTACATCTTCTGAAGGTCAACTGCGTTAGAAGATGATGTACCTGCCGAGTAAGAGCCCTGCTTAGCTGTGAAGTAAATTGTACCGATTGAATAACCTGTACCGGAAACGTACTCAGACTCATCCTTAGCGAGCTTAACGGGATGATAAATCCATGTGTCGCCGCCGGGGATTGTCTTGTTGTAGAAGTTATTACGTTCACCTGAATGAGCGAGCCATGAAGATCCGCCGGGTGTGAATGTGAAGGTTGAGAATGTAGCTGCCTTTTCGCAGTTGTTTGTGAACTCAACCTTGATGTCCTCAGTAACAGCCTTTTCAAGGTCTTCACGGGATGTTACGAATGCGTTGATAGCATACTTAACGTCCATGTTGACTTGGTCTGTCTTACTGATAAGACCGGACTGCTTCTTGTAGTTATCCTTGAACTCGCCTACGATTGTCTCGTTGGAGGAGATAACGATATACTGAGTAGCAGTCTGTGTGCCGCCGATTGACGAGCCGTCCTTACCTGTGTAGTGGTAAGTGATTGTAAGCTTTGTAGCAACGTCTGTCGAGCCGCTTGTTGACTTCGGCTTAACTGTGTAGATAGTTCTGCCGTAAGGAGCAACTGTTGTTGAACCTGACTTAACCGTGAAGTTAAGGTCGGAGGAAGAAATGTTGTCGATAATCATGTTGTATGCTTTTTCATAAACATAAGAACCGTCAGCCTTCCAGTGCTTGAGAAGCATGCCTGCAGATGTGTTTGTGAATGTCATCTCTGCGCTGCCTGATCTCGGGATATAAGTGTTATTCCATGAAACCTTAGGATCAACGAGTTCCTGTGTGCCGGTCTTCCAGCCTACGAACATTTCAAGAATCGGAAGAACCGTCTGAAGAAGTCCGTTACTGTAAGCTGTCGGAAGCTTCGAAAGAAGAACGTCGATGGGTAACTTAAGGTTTGTAACGCCGCTTGAGTTTTTGCCTACAAGCGAGTCAATATTTGTGAATGTACCTGTAGCGAAGAGGTTGGTGTTACCTGCTACCTTGTAGATAACCTTGTTAAGAAGGTCTCTTACAACTTCAAATACAGCTACGAGAGCGCCCTTTGTTCTCAGGATTGAGTTCGAGGGGATGCTCAGAAGTCCGGCAACGGGAGCGTCCTTGCTGCCCGAACCGAAGATATAACCGAAGTTCATGTCAGCAATACCGAGGATGAGCTTGTCACGAAGGACAGTTTCAAGCCAGGTCTTGCCGTCAGCCGCTGTGCAGTTGATAATCTGCTTAAGCGGAAGAAGATCGTTGAGGATCTTGTCAAGTTTAACCCACGGATCCTGAGCGGAGCCCATGTTAACTGTAAGACCGTTTACGTCAACGAGGTTCTGGATGTTCCAGGTCCATTCCTTGTTTGTGGAAAGAGCCCAGTCAATAATCCAGTCAACAGAGTTTTCCCAAGCCTGAGGATTAGCTTCGAATGTAGCAAGGTCATAAGTCTTGCTTTCCGGAGCCTCAAAGCCTGTGTTGTCGTCTGAACCTGTATCTGCAAGTCTTGTGAGATAAGTCATACCAACGTCAACGCCCATTGTAAGGATAACGTCGAGCCAGTAGCTGTTGTCTTTGCCTGCAACAAGTGTTCTTGTGTTGTAGTCTGTGAAGATAAGAGCGTCATAGTTGTAGGTGGGTACGAACTGTGTAACGAGCTCACGAACTACGCAAGCAAGAACTGCGCCAACCTTCTGACCGGCAAGTTTGTCAGCCGAGGGAAGGATAAGCTGTGGCATAAGAGCCTTAGCAATGATAGCTGCGAGAGAAGCGAATACTTCGTCGTCGGTAGCTGTTGTGCTGATAAGTGTCTGATAATATCCGTCATAGTGAACGAGATAGTCAGGACCAAGGATTGCATCAGGCTGAAGCGGAAGGAATACCTGAGCCGCATTTCTGATGTTAGCTACGAAGTTCTCGTTGCCGGGCTGAAGGTTGAGCTTAGCAAACTCTTCAGGCTTAAGGGCTGTCTGAGCAACTTTGATAGCGAAATCGTTAAGGTTCTGAAGAATTGTCCATGAAGATGTAGCGCTTGTCGGGATGAATTCATCGAGGAAGTCGCCGTCTACATGATAGTTGAAGTTGAACAGGCTAAGGTATTCGTTACCTGTAGTCATGTCGCCTACGAACCATTCTTCTGTGTTTGTGTCCTTATCAACATAGCGATAGTAATGAGTATTCTCATCAGCTACTGCATAGTTTGAATAGGAGAACTGATAGTAAGGAACAGCGTCTGTGAAGAGGCTCTGAACACTTGCGGGAACAGTTGCAAGAGCTGCTGCAGCTTCAGCTGTGCCTGCTTTACCTTCATAGAACTTTGTGAAGGTAGCGCCCATCCACTCTGCAAGAGTCTTCTTGAGGAAGCCGTTAGCAGCTATGGGAGCAAGATCAGCGAATACATAGGGAGCAAACTTATAAAGAAGAGCTGCCAATGATTCGGTGTTAACGTTGAATGACTGACCTACGAATGAGGGAAGCCAGTAAGAACCGTTCTTAAAGTACTTGAGGTTGTCGCCGGCTGCGCTCTGATAGATGTAGAGGCCTGTCGGGTTGCCGTCAGCGTCAAGATCAGCTGTCTTTTCGTAAGTAACTTCGTCAGCCTTGTACTGCTGTTTCTCAGCGTCCCAAACCATGGGAGTAATCGTATCGCCGTCCTTTACATAGTAGTAACGGAGCGCGTTACTTGCAGTGGGAAGAGTGTGACCGCTTACGCAGTTGCCTGAAGCGTCCTCTTTATAAGTTGTATCGGACTGAGGCATCTGGAAAAGTCTGTTAGCGAAGTTATTAAGAACAGTAGAGGGGTTGCCAGCGCCGTTGAAGTAATCGTTGGCCATGGCTTTTGTATCGTCTCTTCTGGAAAGAAGAGGATAAACCTTTGAAAGAATGAAGCCCGGGATATCAGCGACTATCTTGTTGATGGAAACAAGAGAAATATAACCGTTGATCATACCGAGGTCGATTTTCTTATCGTTAAGGATTGTGTCTACAAGACCCTGGTTATCCTTAAGAACGTTAAGAAGCTGTGAAACGATTGAAAGCTGAGCGCCGCTTCTTCTTGTACCCTTTGTCCAGGACTTGAATGTAGCCTGATCTGCCTGACCGATAAGGTTAAGAGAAGAACCGATTGAAGCAACCGTACCTTCAAGAAGCTCCTTAATGCTGTCTGCAGATGCGCAAATTTCATCAACTGAATTGATTGTAACATCAAGCTTAATCGTCCAGAAAAGAACTGACTGGTTAACATGAATGCCTTCGAAATCAACGTCATAAAGAACCATGTCAAGCCAGTCGAAGAGGATTGACATTCTCTCTTCTGTTGTGAAGCGAGTTGCCGCACCGTCGGGGCTGTAAGCGCCTAAGCTCTCGAGGTTAGCTGATGTCTGATAGTTTGCTTTGGCAGCGAACGCAGCCATTGTGAAGCAAGAGAACATCATAACTACAGCGAGAAGAACGCTTAAAAGTTTTGTAGTCTTTTTCAAGAACATACACCTCCATAATTAATCATTATAAAAATATAATGTCGTGACTCGTTTTCACGGTGTGAGCCGCCACCGATGTTTGCGACTGCGATTTGTTTGTCACTTCTGACCGCCCCGGATTTTCACCTATATATAATAGGTATAGGGAAGCTTCCGCAAACGCCGTCTTGTTTCTCGGAAATTGTCCCACTGTCTTCCCCAATTGCGTAACTGAAAAAGCAGCATAAGACAGATGATACACACCCGAGAGGTTTTATTACCAAAGGATGTGTATCGGCGGGGTTTTTGCCCACTCCCGGGCAGACTCCCCCGCAAAATGGGGGCACTACGCCCTATTACACCATTCCTATGGTTACTCAAATTATAAGGTAAACTCACCAAATAGTCAATATTTATTCTCGAAATTTTCACATTTTTCCGTTTCTCACAAAAAAATTTTGCCATTTTGGGCAATATGCAAATTTCTGATTGAGATTTTTTGCCGAAATTGTTAACAAACTGTGAACAATAAGCATTTTTGGTGAGTTTTCTACACTTTTTTGAACATATTTCACAAGAAACCGGCGAAAAATTCTGTTAAAATACAAATAAAATCGGATGTTATTTTTGATCCGATTTTTCGGATTTCGGAAAAAACTGCCGTTAATCGGCGAAAAGCCATATCGTTTTACGATAAATAATAAATTCACCTGTAAAAATTTTTCAAAAACACTTGACAAAAAATCCTTGCGCTCAAAAAAAACGACGTCCGACGCATTTCGGAAGCGGACGCTTTCCGCCTTTAAAAGACGGATAAAAACGGCTCTCTTTTTTCATACAAGAGAGCCGTTTATGTATATATAATTGTTTAGACAATTATCCGTATGAGACGGATTATCGCAAACCGCTTTTAACCCGCGTATTTTTTCAAAGCCTGCTGAAGCACCGCATTTGCAACGGGGATTGCGTTGCCGCTTCCCGAGCCGCCGTTTTCAATTACAACGACAACTGCAACGGGAAAATCCTTTCTTAACGAAAAACCGACGAACCATGCGTGCGGCTGTTTATCCCCGCCGACTTCGGCTGTTCCCGTTTTTCCGCACATTTCAAGATTCGGAAAACTCCAGTCACCGTAGACATCCTCAACATCAAAACGGAGCATTTCGCGAAGCTTTGCCGAAGTTTCGTCCGAAAAATACTCATCCATCATTTCGGTCTTTGCATTATAAACCTTTCTGCCGGATGCAGTTTTAATATTCTTAATAATATAGGGTTTCGGAGAAGCGCCTCCGTTTGCAATGGCGCCGACAACGGTCATATAACGGCACGGATTAACCATAGTCGTATACTGGCCGATTCCCGCCCAGCCGAGATCAAGCTTTTTAGCCTTTGTCAGGTCGATGCTGCTTCCTGCAAAATCAAGATACCTTCCGCCCGAAGCGCTAAAATCATTGAAGCCGAGCTTTTCGGCTGTCTTCTGCAGCTTTTCCTTTCCTATTTCCTCGGCAATCTGAGCAAAAGCGCTGTTGCACGAATGGCTTAACGCCTCCTTAAAAGTAAGCTCGCCGTGAGTTGAATTACACGTTACAACGCCTTCGCCGATATTGTACTCTCCCTCACATCTGAAGGTTCTCGAATAAATATCGGGTATGTATTCGATAGCCGCGGCTGCCGTAACAATTTTAAATATCGAACCCGGAGTATACATTCCGGATACAAAACGGTTAATGTAAAGTCCTTCGTATTTGCCCGTGTCGTCACTGTCAACATCCGAAGGTCTGTTTCTCGTATCGAACGAGGGCGAACTTGTGGTGCACAGAACCTCGCCGGTTTTATAATTGTATACGCCCACGGTTCCTTTTCTGCCGCCGAGCTGATTATAAGCATAAGCGCACAAATCGGCGTCAATCGTAAGCGTGATATCGTTGCCGTTGCCGTTCGCAACGGTGTTATACAGTCCGTCGATATAACTGTATCCGGTCAAATCAGCTTTGTTGCGGGCATGAATACCGGTTGAAATATATCCCTCAAGGTCGCCGATTGTATGAAGCGTGGATTCCCTTATGATTCTGTCGTCATTGAAACGCCTTGCGCCGTCTTTGTTTTCGGCAAGCGCAACGCCGTTAACGTCATAAATTCCTCCGCCGCGGACAAGAGTGCCGTTTTCGTATAAATGACGGTTAAACTTCTGACCCGACCATTTCTCGGCATTGGATGTAAAACGGTAACCGAGTATAACAAGACCCAGCATAAATACGCCAATAAGCGCGTATAGAATTTTTGAACGGTTTGCTATAGCTCTCATTTTGCTTTCTCCTTATCCTTGAAGCTGACGGATTTTATAAAGCTCAGAAGCATCCAGCAGCTCATTACGCTTGAGCCTCCCCGGCTTATGAACGGTAACGTTACGCCCGTAAAAGGTATCAGATCCGCCACGCCGAACACGTTTACCGCCGCCTGGAAAAGCAGCATTGCCGCAGCCGAAACGGACAGAATCGCGTAAAAGGTCGAATGAACCGATTTTGAATTTTTAATGGCGTAGGCGAGCAATCCCGCATAAGTAAGCATTACGGAGAACGAGATAATCATTCCGAATTCCTCGCTCATAACGCCGAAGGCGAGATCCTCGGTAGCGGCGAAAATATTACGCAGTTCGCCGTTGCCAAGTCCCAGTCCGACAAGTCCTCCGCTTACCGCGTAGGTAAGGGTTCTTGTCTGCTGGAAGCCCTTTCCTTCGACATCCTCCCAGATGTGGGTATAGCTTGCGAATCTTGACATTACATAGGGTTTGAACATAATTATCAGTCCTGCGCCGAGAAGAGCGATTACGCAGATAAATACTATTGTTCTTATGTCGCCCGAACGCAGGAACGAAATTACAATGAATGTGAAGAAGAAAATCAGCGCCGTTCCGAAATCGTACATGAGGAAAAGACAGCCCACGCACGCAACGGCGAAAATGATGTATCTCGTAAGGCTTCTCGTCGACTGAAGCTTATCAAGAGTAGCCGCACCGACAAAAATAAACGCAACTTTTACAAGCTCGGACGGCTGAATCGACAAACCGCCTATATAAAGCCAGTTTTTCGCTCCGTTCGTAAAGCCCGCAAGCATAAGAGTCATCCCGAGAAGTCCGACCGAGCCGAAAGCCGCTACATAGCGGAGCTTTGAGCAAAGATTGATATCCTTGAGAATCCACAGAATTATCAGATATCCCGCAAAACCGATAAGAATCGCTATAAGCTGAGTCAGAGCCTTTTCGGGATAAACACTGACGGTTATTGCAAGGCCGATACCCGAAAGGAAAAAACCGATAAGCTCAACTTCAAAGCTCTGACTTTTCATTATTCCGTGATGGATAATATAATACGTCCACTCAAGAAGTATGTATCCGCCGAAAGCGATTGCGGGATATTTAAGGCTGTCCTGTTCAAGCTTTGATATTATTTCAATAAGGCATATTCCCTGAAAAAGGGTGACAAGAATCATCAGTAAAAAGTATTTGTTCTTTTTCATGACGCGCCCCCCTGCCTGAAGACAAACGAGAAATTGCCCACCGAAACCTCGTCGCCGTCAAAAAGATATTGCGGCCGCGTGATTCTTTCGCCGTTAAGGAAGGTTCCTGCAGACGAATTAAGGTCTTCAACCGCCCACTTTCCGTTGGCAATGAACAGCCGCGTATGAACACGCGAAATATAGGGGTTGTCTATATGCACGTCGCACTGCGAAGCATCTCTGCCGAACACGACGCAAGAGCCTGCCAGATGCATTTTTGCGCCGTTGTTAAGGTTGTGGATATATGCTCCGTCATAAATATTCGGAAGCTCGCCCGTATCAACCCGCGGTTTGCTCCTTGAAAGCTGAGTATCGGCAATTACGCTTTCAACATAGCCGTCGCTGTTTCTGTCAAGAGGTTCGACCTCCGGCTGCTCTTTGCAGACAAGCTTCATGGGAATATTTCCGAATGCAATATTGTCTCCGTTAAAAACCTCCGTCGGCTTTTCAATTTTTACGCCGTTTACGTAAACGCCCATTTTTGAATTTGTGTCGTCAACAAAAAACGAACCGTTTCTGTATGTAAGGACAGCATGGAAACGGGATACGGTAGCATAGCCGAGCCTGATGTCGCACAGCTTACTTCTGCCTATTGACGTTTCGTAATTGTCTATCGTTATTTCGTCGCCGTTAGCCGCATTAATCAGAACGCCGAGAGAAGAAATCTTGATTTTCTTTCTCATAAGCATTACAAAACAGCGGATAAGCACAAAAACCGCAATAAAGCACAGGATATATCTGAAGGCATAAAAAACTGCCGCCGGTATATTGCTCACGGAAACCCCCTCCTTTCGATATTAACTTTTGTATTATACCACATTTTTGCGCGCATTTAAAGTCAAAGCAGGAATTTTTTCACTTTGCGACAAAGTTTTTATAACTCTTGACAACGGTTTAATTATTCCGTTATACTATCGTGTGAAATCCTTTCAGAGGTGGTAAATATGGAAATCAAAACACTCGGAACAATGAAAAACGGCGAAGAGGACAGGCTCTTTACGTTAAATAATTCAAAGGGAATGAAAGTCGAAATCCACTCCTTCGGAGCCGGTATTTACAAAATTATCACTCCCGACAGAACAGGCAAATACGACGACGTAGTACTCGGTTACGCAAACCCTGACGACTACAACGGTTGCGACGATTATTCGGGCCTTGTCGTAGGTCCCGTCGCAAACAGAATCAACGGCAGCTTCACCCTCGGGGGCGAAACATTCACACCCGCCGGCGACAGCGAAACGGGCATAATGCTTCACACCAACGGAGATATGTCCTTTAAAAACTGGGATCTCGTCAGTTACACAGAAAACCGTGTCGTACTTTCGACCGACAGGAAAGACTCCTCGCAGGGACTTCCCGGAAATATAAAGGCAACCGTTACATATACTCTGACCGAGGACAACGAGCTGATAATCGATTATCTCGCTTCCACCGACAGAACGTCTTACATTAATCTTACAAATCACGTTTATTTTAATCTTGACGGTTGCGCAGGCGGCGAAATAGTCGGTCATCTTATTAAGTTCGAGTCCGATTATTTTGTTCCGACGGACAAAAACAGTATTCCTTACGGCTTTCTTCAGAGCGTTGAAAACACACCGTTTGATTTAAGGGATTTTAAAAAAATTGAAGACGGAATTGACAACAGAGAATGCGACCAGACGGTATGGGGAAGAGGCTACGACCACAGCCTTGAAATCAGAAATTATGACGGCACTCTCCGTCTCGCGGCAACTGTAAAAAGTGAAAAAAGCGGAAGAAAACTCGAATGTTTCACCACTCTTCCCGCAGTTCAGTTCTACACCGGAAATTTTCTTGCCGGTCTTGAAGGAAAATACGGATTTAAAAACAATTTCAGAAACGGTTTCTGCCTTGAAACCCAGTACCATCCGGACGCGGTTCATCACAAGGATTTTGTTCAGCCCGTTTTTGACGAAAATAATCCGTACAGAAGCCGCACGGTTTATAAATTCACAGCTGAATAATTACTTTCGGGCGAAGAAAATCAGCATTTCTTCGCCCGGATTTTATATTTTTAACTTTTTGTTCATATTTTATTGACATTTGTTAAAAAATAGTTCACCAATTTTAACATTTTTGATGTATAATATAGTGCGAAATCAGCAATTGATTGACTATAGGGGGTATTTTTTTGGCTCAGACAAAAGTGCTTGTCATCGACGATGACACAAATATTTGCGAACTTTTAAGGCTTTATCTTGAAAAAGAAGGTTTTTCCGTCATAAGCGTAAACGACGGCGAAACTGCGCTTACAACCTTTAAAAGCGAAGAGCCTGACATTGTTCTTCTTGACATTATGCTCCCGAAGCTCGACGGATGGCAGGTTTGCAGAGAAATCCGCAAGTTTTCCGACACGCCGATAATTATGCTTTCGGCAAAGGGCGAAACCTTTGACAAGGTTCTCGGTCTTGAACTGGGCGCAGACGACTATGTCACAAAGCCGTTTGACACCAAGGAGATTGTCGCGCGCATAAAATCCGTCCTCAGAAGGACAAATTCCTCTTCAGTTTCGGCGGAAAACGACCAGAACAACAAGGAAGTTAATTATGACAAGCTTTCAATCAACCTTACCAATTATGTTATGAAGGTTGACGGCAAGCAGGTAGATACGCCTCCTAAAGAGCTTGAGCTTATTTATCATCTTGCCTCGCATCCGAATAAAGTTTTTACACGCGACCAGCTTCTCGACGAAGTGTGGGGATTTGAATACTATGTGGATTCAAGAACCGTAGACGTTCATATCAAGCGGCTGCGTGAAAAGCTCAAAGGTGTTTCCGACAAGTGGGAGCTTCGCACTGTCTGGAGCGTAGGATATAAATTTGAAGTAAAAGAATAATACGGATGATTACGAAATTTAAAAAAATCAGTCGTTCCGTCAAAGAACACAAATATTCGCGAAGCCTTTTCGTCAGGTATTTTTCCGTTTCGATTCTTATTGTAATCGTATGCTTTTCCGTTCTGGGCGCCGCGCTGCTTGTTTTTGTCGGTAATTACTGGAAAGACGAAAAAACTCAAACAATAACAAGCAACGTCAAGGGTCTTGCGCAAACGACGGGCGAAGTCCTCGCTTCGGAAAACATGCGTACCAACAGGGAAGCTTCGCTTACGCTTCTTTGCATGAACCTGCGGACAGTATCCCGCGCAGTCAACGCCGACTTTTTTATAGTCGACACGTCCGGCAAGGTTGTCATTTGCCGCGATTCTTTGGTTTCGGATTTTAAAAAAAGCCCTGACTCCGGCGCAGGCAATAAATGCCAGCTGCACGGTCAGTACGCCTTTTCCGAAAGTATTCTTTCCGAAGTTCGCAAAGGTAATTTCTGCCAGATAGGGACCCTTAACGGAATGTTTGACACCAACCATATCGTTGCCGCCGAGCCCGTTGAAGTAAACGGCAAGGTTGTCGCGTACAGTTTTTGTCTGCAACCGCTTGACCTCGGCGTTAACCCTTATGTTCTTGATATTCTCAAGATGTTCCTTTTTGCGTCGCTGTTCGCGCTCGTGCTTTGCTTTATTGCCGTATATCTTCTTACCTACAACATGACAAAACCGTTCCGGCAGATGTCTTATGCAACAAAGCGTTATTCCATAGGAGATTTCAGCCCGAGGGTGGAAGTCAGGGGAAGGGACGAGCTTGCGTCGCTTTGCGCCGAATTTAACTCCATGGCAGCGGCTCTTGCGAGTCTTGAAACGTCACGAAGAAATTTCGTTGCAAACGTCTCTCACGAGCTTAAAACGCCGATGACCACCATCAGCGGATATATTGACGCTATTCTTGACGGCACGATTCCCCCCGAACAGCAAAGCCACTATCTCACCATTGTTTCAGACGAAGTTAAAAGGCTTTCAAGGCTCGTCGTAGCAATGCTCAATATGTCAAAAATCGAAGCCGGAGAAATCCAGATTCACAGAAGCAATTTCGATATCACCGAGCTTATTTTCGACACTCTTCTGTCATTTGAACAGGCTATAGAAAACAAAAAAATCGAAATAACCGGTCTGGATAAACTCAAAAGCGTTCAGGTCAGCGCCGACAGGGATATGCTTCATCAGGTTTTCTATAATCTCGTTGACAACGCCGTAAAATTCACTCCGGAAGGCGGCGAAATATCCGTATCCCTTTCTTCCGACGCAAAGAACGTCAAAGTCGGAATAAGAAATACCGGCGCCGGCATTTCTTCAGAAGAAACGGCAAAAATTTTCGAGCGCTTCTACAAGGTTGATAAATCCCGCAGCTACGACATCAAAGGCGCAGGACTCGGTCTTTATATCGTCAAAACCATTATTGACATGCACAACGGTTCAATAACCGCTGAAAGTCAGGAAGGTCAATATACAAAATTCGTATTCACAATTCCCATTGGAGGTTTCAAAGCATGAACGACAGTGAAAACAACAATTTAAACAACTATTCTGACGGGCAGAATAAAAATCCGCAGGCCCAGCAGCCCGCTCAGCCTGTTCAGCAACCGGTTCAGCCTGTTCAGCAACCGGTTCGACCGGTTCAGCCGGCGCCGCCCGTCGTTCCTCCCGCTGGAGTAAACAGCCCCGTTCCAAACTACACGAACAATAACCCGAATCAGTATCCGTACGGGCGCAATCCGGCGCCGAACATGGGCTATCCGTATACACCGATGTATCCTTCCGCTCCTTCCGGTCAGCCCGGTTTCAGCAGTTACGCAACTCCCGAACACAGCAAGCCTGCGCGTCCCGAAAGACCCGAGCCCCCGAAACCGAAAAAAAGCAAGGCAGGTCTTATAATTCTCATCGCTGTTGTTTGTTTCCTTGTTGCATTTGCCATCGGTTTTTCAATAAGCGCAATGAGAAAATATGTGCGTAACAACCCCGGTCAGTCCGAGGTTCAGGCAGAAGTGGAAACCAAAGACAACGTCTCCGTTCCCCTTGCAGACGGAACGGTTAAGCAGGACGAATCCGAAGGCAAAAAAGACGGAAAGCTTTCCGCAACGGAAATATATGAAAAAGTCAGCGATTCCTCGGTAGGAGTTCTTGTTTATATGTCCAACGGAAGAGTCAACAGCTTTTCGGACGACCTTTACGGCGAAGGCTCGGGCGTTATAAGTGAAGAAAACTCATCTCACACCGGAACTTATATCATCACCTGCGCTCATGTCGTCAGCGGAACCGGTTTGACGGTAAAAGTTCAGCTTAATAACGGCGACCAGTATGACGCAGCCGTCGTCGGAATCGATAATAAAACGGATATTGCAGTCCTCTTTATAAAGAAGACGGGACTCAAAGCCGCAGAATTCGCAAGCACGGATTCGCTTAAAGTCGGTCAGACGGTTTATGCAATAGGCAATCCCGGAGGCGTTGAATTTTTCGGCTCGTTCACCTCGGGCATTGTTTCGGCAATCGCCCGTCCGGTCAACAGCCCGGTAGGATACGAAATGGAAAGTATTCAGCATGACGCCGCCATCAACCCCGGTAACTCCGGCGGAGCGCTGGTTAACGAAAACGGTCAGGTAATCGGCATAAACTCTTCAAAAATCGCAGCCGAAGAATACGAAGGCATGGGCTTCGCCGTCCCGAGCGAAACGGTTAAGACAATCGCAGACGATATTATTTCCCACGGCTACGTTACCGACAGAGCAAAACTCGGCATCTCATACGCCGTCGTTTCCCAGAGTCAGGCTCACAGTATGATAGTCCAGATGAACGACTATCCCGCAGGCTCGGTTATTATAGCCTCCATCCAGAAGGGTTCATCCTTTGAAGGCACAAAAGCTCAGGTCGGCGATCTCATTATCAGGGCAAACGGCAAAGACCTTACCACTCCGGATGTTCTTCTCGATATGGTTCAGAACGGTCATATCGGCGACAAGCTCAAGCTGACTCTGGTTCATATTGATTCCAATTATAAAACGACTGAATATGAGCTTGAAGTTACTCTGGTTGCCGACAAGGGTGAAATACCCGAAGAAGCCGATTCGAACAGCGAATACGAAAATCCGTTCGGATTCAACAACTGATTGCTTTTATCAATTATATTAATGCGGCGAGGCGATTTTTTATCGCTTCGCCGTAAAAATATTAAAAAACACTTGACAAAGCCGAAAGGAATTGATAAAATACCCTCGCAATAAAGAAGAAACGAATTGTCGTTCTCACCTGCCGGGTCTTACTCAGTCAGGTCAATACGGACGGGAAACCGTCAATAATGTATTGTGTAAACGGCGTTCGTTTGCGCAATTTTTTGTTTTAATACCATTTTAAAGGAGTGTTTTATATCAGCACCAAGGAATGCCAAATCAATGAGGCAATTCGTGACAAGGAAGTCCGCGTTATCCTTGATACCGGAGAACAGCTTGGAATTATGTCTTCCAAAGACGCGCTTAAAGAAGCCGAAAAGCGTAACCTTGATTTAGTCAAGATTGCTCCGCAGGCAACGCCGCCGGTTTGTAAAATCATGAACTACGGCAAGTATAAGTTCGACCAGGCTAAAAAAGAAAAAGAAAACCGTAAAAATCAACGCATCGTTGAAATCAAGGAAATACGCCTGTCATTAAACATTGATACGCACGACTTTGAAACAAAAGCAAAACACGCCGAGCGCTTCCTTAAGGAAGGAAACAAGGTCAAGGTTTCCATCCGTTTCAGAGGCCGTGAAATGGCGCACCCCGAAATCGGTATTGCAAGTATGGAAAAATTTGCCCAAAGATGCGAAGAATTTGCAACAGTTGAAAAAGCGGCTAAACTCGAAGGTCGTCAGATGTTGATGTTCTTGAGTCCGAAAGCAAGTAAATAACAGGAGGAAATTAAGATGCCTAAAATCAAAACCCACAGCGGCGCAAAGAAGCGCTTTAAGATGTCAAAGAACGGCAAGCCCATCCGCGCTCATGCCTACAAGTCTCACATCCTTAACAAAAAGTCCACCAAGCGCAAGAGAAATCTTCGCAAGACTTCTGTCGCTGACAAAACCAACCAGAGACAGATCAAACGTCTTATTCCCTACAAATAATACGGACTAATATTTAATTATCAGGAGGTAACTTAACATGGCACGAGTAAAAGGTGCGATGATGACTCGCAAAAGAAGAAATAAAACATTAAAGCTTGCCAAAGGCTACTACGGCTCAAAGAGCAGACTTTTCAAAACAGCTAAAGAAGCCGTTATGAAAAGCGGCAACTATGCTTACATCGGCAGAAAGCAGAAGAAAAGAGATTTCAGAAAGCTCTGGATTACAAGAATCTCCGCTGCCTGCAAAATCAACGGCATGAATTATTCAACATTCATCAACGGTCTTAAAAAAGCTGGAATTGACCTTAACCGCAAGATGCTCTCCGAAATCGCTATTTCGGATCCCGAAGGTTTTACAGCCCTTACGGAAAAGGCAAAAGCAGCACTTAAATAAGTTATAGTTTTATTCACGCTTGAGTTTAACTCAGGCGTGAAACTTTTTAAATCGGAACAGTATGGAAACAATAACCGGCAGAAACAACGAAAGAATCAAACAGTTCTTAAAGCTTTCCGCTTCTTCAAAAGAGAGAAAGGAGAAGAATCTCTGCGCTCTTGAAGGGGCAAGGCTTTGTTATGACGCGCTTTTAAGCTCGCAGTCGATTAAAGAGTTTTACTTCACCGAAAAGAGCGAAGAAAAATTTTCCCTTCAGGTTTCGGCGTTAAGGGAAAAAAGCGAAAAATGCTTTGTAATTTCCGAAGACGTAGCGCACAAGATGTCCTCCACCGCCGCCTCACAGGGTATTTTCTGCATAATTGAGCGAAGACAAAATACACTTGAAATTGACTCAAAACTCTGCTATATTGCTCTTGACGGCATTCAGGACCCTGCCAATCTCGGTGCGCTCGCGCGTACTGCGGAAGCGCTCGGAATCAACGGTCTGATTTTATATAACTGCTGCGACGTGTATAACCAGAAGGCTCTTCGCGCTTCAATGGGCGCATTTTTCAGACTGCCTTTGCTTTTTACGGACGACCTTTGTCTTCTTCTTCGCAACAAAGCGATTGAAGGAATGCTTACGGTTGCCGCCGTTCCCGACAGGGACAGCGTTGACATTTCTTCGCTTCGCTTTTCCGACGGCGCAATTACCGTTATAGGCAACGAAGGGAACGGAGTCAGTGACAATGTTCTTAAAGCCTGTATGAAAAAAGCTGTTATCCCCATGAAAGGCAGAGCGGAAAGTCTTAACGCCGCTGCAGCAGGCGCAATTATTATGTGGGAAATGACGAAATGACGGAATTCTGGATCTGGCTTTCTCGCACACTCGGAGCAGGAGCGAGAATCGGTGATTTAATTGCATATTTCGGTTCGCCTGACGATATGTATCAGGCGGGCAGCAAAGAATGGCGTATGTCCGGACTTCTTACTTCAAGGCAGATAGAGTTGCTCAAACAGTTCAGTCCGTCGCAGTCAATGGAAATCTATAAAATATGCGAAAAGAACCGCTGGCATATAATTACTCCGTCAAGCTCATATTACCCGGCAATGCTTTTTGATTTGCCGGATATGCCCGCCGCGCTTTTTGTTGAAGGCGATTACAAAGTTCTGAAAAGCAGGATTAATTTCGCCTTTGTCGGCACACGAAAGGCATCCGCTTACAGCAAACGGATTGCTTCGCGCCTTGCATACGGCGTCAGCAGCGCAGGAGCTGTAATCGTCAGCGGAGGCGCTCTCGGAGTTGACAGCGCTTCTCACGAAGGAGCCCTTGCCGCAGGAGGCAAAACCGTAGCCGTCCTCGGTTGCGGACTCGGAACGGATTATCTTCAGGAAAACGCGCCGCTGAGAAAACAGATTTCTCAGTCCGGAGCTCTTATTTCCGAGTTTTTACCTTTTACTCCGGCATCAAAGACCACTTTTCCGATCAGGAACAGGATTATTTCCGGCATGTCCGTCGGAACGGTGGTAATAGAAGCAGGTGAGAAAAGCGGTTCGCTTATAACCGCAAACCTCGCCCTTTCTCAGGGACGTGAGGTTTTCGCAGTTCCGGGCGACCTTATCGGCTCTTCCTATTCGGGAGCTAACAATCTTATCCGCGACGGATGCACTCCCGTTTTTACGGCGGAAGATATTTTAAGACCGTTCCGGCTTATCTTTCCCGAACTCGGAGAGGCGAAAGACGACAACGCCTTCTTTGAAGTCTTTTCAGAGGAAAAATTCAATAATAAAACCGAAAAAGATTCAACGGTTCTCACACAGCCGGAAAAAGAAAAAAATCCCGTAAAGAAAAGAACCGACGTTTCTCTTTCGGCAAATGCAAAAATAGTATATGACGTTCTCGGTGAGAACGAAATGCATATAGATGAAATAACGGAAAAAAGCTCTCTTACCTCGGCTCAGGCGCTTGCCGCAATGACCGAGCTTGAGCTTTTGGGTCTCGTTAAACTGTTAAACGGAAGAAAATATATTATTATCTGAACAAAAAGGATGGTGGATTACTTTGTCAAAATTAGTAATCGTTGAGTCTCCTGCAAAGGCAAGAGTTATCAAAAAGTATCTCGGCAGCGACTTTGATGTTGTCGCTTCCATGGGTCACGTAAGAGATTTGCCCGCTGCAAAGCTCAGCGTAGACATAAAGAATGATTTTGCGCCGAAATATGCAATAATCAAAGGTAAGGAAAAGCTTGTAAAGGAGCTTAAATCGGCTGCCGAAAAAAGCGAAAAGGTTTATCTTGCAGCCGACCCCGACCGTGAAGGAGAGGCAATTTCCTGGCACCTTGCTACAATTCTTGACCTTGATATGAACGACTTAATCAGAGTCAAGTTCAACGAGATTAACAAAACCTGCGTACAGAACGGGTTGAAAAATCCCGAAAAGATTGACATCGATCTTGTCAACGCGCAGCAGGCCAGACGTATTCTTGACAGACTTGTCGGCTACAAACTGAGTCCCTTTGTTTCTCAGAAAATCCGCAGAGGACTTTCCGCAGGCAGGGTTCAGTCCGTTGCAGTCAGACTCATAGTAGACAGAGAAAACGAAATCCGCGCTTTTGTACCCGAGGAATACTGGACAATCGAAGCGTCGCTTATTGCGGCTTCTTCAAAAAAAGCATTCAGCGCTGTTCTTACGGGAGACGAAAACGGTAAAGTAAAAATCACCGATAAAAAGCAGAGCGATATGTATCTTGCACGTCTTGACGGCGCTTCTTATGTTGCCGACAGCGTTAAGAGAGGCACAAGAAAGAAGAAACCCGCTCCGCCCTTCACGACTTCAACTCTTCAGCAGGAAGCGTCGCGCAGACTTAATTTCCAGTCCTACCGCACGATGAAAGTCGCTCAGGAGCTTTACGAAGGTATGGATATCGCAGGATACGGCACAATGGGTCTTATTACCTATATGAGAACCGACTCACTTCGTATTTCGGAAGAAGCCAGAAAGGCGGGCAACGACTACATTCTTTCCGCATACGGCGACAAATATCTTCCCGAAAAGCCCAGATATTATAAATCGAGAGAAAACGCTCAGGACGGCCATGAAGCAATCCGACCGACAACTCCTTCTCTTTCTCCCGACAAGGTTAAGGGAAGCCTTTCGGCAGAGCAGTACAAATTATACAAGCTCATCTGGGAAAGATTTATTTCCTCGCTTATGGCTGACTGCATTCAGAACACCGTCAAGGCCGAAATCAAGGCTTCAAAGGGCAGCGGAAAAGAATTCTGCATGTTCTCCGCAAGCGGTTATTCGGTTAAATTTGACGGTTTCACAGCGCTTTATGAAACAATGAGCGATGAGGATGAAGAAGGCAGCGGCAAGCTTCCCGCTTTTGAAGCAGGCGAAACTCTTAAGCTCAAGTCTCTTGACGGCAACCAGCATTTTACTCAGCCTCCGGCAAGATACACCGAATCCTCTCTTATCAAAACTCTTGAAGAAACCGGCATCGGCAGACCCAGTACCTATGCGTCGATTATTTCCACCATCACTTCGCGTTCTTACGTAAAACGCGAAAAGAAAACTCTTTTCCCGACGGAACTCGGCGAAGCTACAACCAAGCTTCTTAAAGAGCATTTCCCGAAGATAGTCAACACGAAATTCACTGCATCAATGGAGAGTCAGCTCGACTCGGTTGAAGAGGGCGACGTTGATTATATCCAGATGCTTCACACCTTCTATGATGATTTTGAATCCACTATGCAGAAAGCAAAAGACGATACTCAGGGCGTAAAAATCGCCCTTAAGGAAGACGAAACCGACATTCCGTGTGACAAATGCGGAAGAATGATGGTTATTAAAACAGGACGTTTCGGACGTTTTCTTGCATGTCCGGGATATCCCGAGTGCAAAAATACAAAGCCGCTTGTTGTTGAAACCAATGCAAAATGCCCGGTTTGCGGCAGCAAGGTAATTGAAAAGAAGTCAAAGAAGGGCTACACCTTCTTCGGCTGTTCAAATTATCCGGAATGTAATTTTATGACCTGGGATAAACCCACGGACGAACTTTGTCCGGAATGCGGAAAATCGCTCTTCAAGCGCACGGGCGGAATGCTCGTCTGCCTTAACGAAGGCTGCGGCTTTGAAAAAAAGGCCGAAAGAAAAAGGAAGAGCAAGACTGGCGACAAATGAAAACGGCAGCCGTAATAGGAGCAGGTCTTGCGGGAGTTGAAGCGGCAAATCAGCTTGCAAAACGCGGGGTCAGAGTCCGCCTTTACGAGATGAAACCGAAAAAATTCTCGCCTGCTCACAAAAGCGAAAATTTTGCCGAGCTTGTCTGCTCAAATTCTCTCAAAGCCGCAAGGCTCAATTCCTCGGCAGGTCTTCTGAAACACGAAATGAGGCAGTTCGATTCACTCGTTATGGAAGCGGCGGATTCGTCTCAGGTTCCCGCCGGAGGAGCTCTTGCAGTTGACAGGGAAATTTTCTCAAAATACATTACGGACAAAATAAGGTCAAATGACCTTATTGAAGTAATCAATGAAGAGGTTTGCGTTCTTCCGGACGCGGACGCGGTTATAATTGCCGCCGGTCCGCTTGCGTCCGAAAGCCTGATTGAAGCAATCAAACCGCTGACGGGAGAGGGACTTTCGTTTTTCGACGCCGCGGCTCCGATTATCACGAGGGAAAGCGTTGATATGTCCTGCGCATTTTCGGCTTCAAGATATGACAGAGGCGGGACGGACGACTATATAAACTGCCCGATGAATAAAGAGGAATATGAGCTTTTTTATGAGGAAATAACAAAAGCCGAGCGGGCTCCCACTCACAGTTTTGACGAACGCAAAGATGTTTACGAAGGCTGTATGCCCATAGAAGCTCTGGCGTCACGGGGCAAGGATACAATGCGTTACGGACCTCTTAAACCCGTAGGACTCATCGACCCGAGAACAGGTCACAGACCTTGGGCAAATCTTCAGCTGAGAAAAGAAAATTCGCAAGGCACGCTTCTCAATCTTGTCGGATTCCAGACAAACCTCAAATTCGGCGAGCAGAAAAGAGTTTTTTCTCTCTTCCCTGCCCTTAAAAACGCTGAATTCGTAAGATACGGCGTAATGCACAGAAACACATTTATTGATTCTCCGAGGCTTCTTGATTCGGATTTTTCCCTGAGGAAAAATAAAAAAATATTCTTTGCCGGTCAGATTACCGGAGTCGAAGGATATACCGAATCGGCGGCAAGCGGAATCATTGCCGGGATAAACGCATTTTTATACCTCTCGGGCAAAAAAACGCTGACTCTCCCGAAGACGACAATTCTCGGCGCGCTTGCAAGGTACGTCAGCGACGAATCCGTCAAAAATTTTCAGCCGATGGGAGCAAATTTCGGAATTCTTCCTGCGCTCGGCGTAAAAATAAAGGACAAGCAGGAAAGGTATTCCGCAATCGCTCAAAGAGGCGTTGACGACCTTAACTCTTTTATCGAAGAAAACAGGAATATTTTAAAATAGGTTCGTATGAACCTGTTTTATCAAGGTGACTCAAATGACAGAACTTGAAAAGATTATAGGCTATAAATTCAATAATCCGGAACTGCTGAAAACGGCTCTGACTCACTCCTCATTCGCAAATGAGCACTCGGATTATTTTCACTGTAACGAAAGGCTTGAGTTTCTCGGCGATTCGGTTCTCGGGTTTATTACAGCCGAATACATTTACACGGAATTCTCAATGCTTCCCGAGGGCGAATTGACAAAAAAACGCGCTTATGCCGTGTGTGAAACCACGCTTGCGGAATATGCAAACGAAATTTCGCTCGGCTCATTTTTGCTTCTCGGAAACGGCGAAAAGCACTCCGGCGGCGACAAAAGACCTTCGATTCTTTCCGACGCGTTTGAGGCGTTAATCGCAGCAATTTATCTTGACGGGGGGATTGAACAGGCAAAAAATTTCGTCCTGTCGTTCGTTTCCTCCGCCGTAAAGGAAAAACCGCAATTCAAAGACTACAAAACCACTCTTCAGGAGGTTATTCAGCAAAACCCCGAGGAACAGCTTACCTATACCGTCACCGATGAAAGCGGTCCGGATCACGACAAAAGCTTCACGGTTGAAGTGCATCTTAACAGCAACTGCATAGGTAAAGGCAAGGGCAGAAGCAAAAAGCAGGCAGAGCAGAATGCCGCAAAAGAAGCATTGGAGTTGATGGGTCTTTGAAACACCGCAATATTGCCGTCTTCGTGCCGCACAACGGCTGCAGGCAGCAATGCAGTTTTTGCAACCAGAAAATAATATCGGGAAAAAATAACCAGCCCTCTGCCGAATCCGTTACGGATGCGGTGAGGGTTGCTTTGTCTTCAAAGGGAGAATATGACAAAACCGAGCTTGCGTTTTTCGGCGGAAGCTTTACGGCGATTGACCGTGATTACATGATTTCCCTGCTTGAAGAAGCTCACAAATACGTTTCCGACGGAAGTATTGACGGGATAAGAATTTCCACAAGACCCGATGCAATTGACCCGGAAATAATCAAAATTTTAAAAAAATACTCGGTTACCGCCGTCGAACTCGGAGCGCAGAGCATGGACGACAACGTGCTTTCTCTGAACAGAAGAGGCCATACGGCAAATGACGTTGAAAACGCATTTTTCATGCTGAAAAACGCTGGTTTTGAAACAGGACTTCAGATGATGACCGGTCTTTACGGCTCGGATTTTGACACCGACCTGAAAACGGGTAAAAAAATAGTTTCGCTTCACCCGGACACGGTAAGGATTTATCCGACCGTAGTACTTAAAAGCACTTACCTCGGCGAGCTATATGAAAAAGGCGTATACAAACCCATGGAATTAGATGAAACCGTCCGTCTTTGCGCCGAGCTTGTAAATATGTTCCGCAAGGAAAATATCAGTATCATCCGCCTCGGACTTCACTACAGCGAAGAAGTCGAAAAAGACTTTCTCGCGGGAGGCTTCCACCCCGCCCTTATGGAGCTTGTCGAAGGTGAGATATACCTGAAAGAAGCCCTCAAGGTTCTGGAAAAATACCCGAAAAACAAGCCCCTTACCCTTTACGTCAATGAAAAAGAGCTTTCAAAAATGAAAGGGCACCAAAAAAGAAACGAAAAAGCATTGAAAATGATGGGATTTTGTTGTAAAATAAAGGGAAATCTTTTTTTAGATAAGTATACTGTGACAGTTGAGGAATAAACTATGTTTTTGAAAGCATTAAAAATGCAGGGATTCAAGTCGTTTCCGGACAAAACGGTGCTTGACTTCAATAAGGGAATCACTACTGTTGTCGGTCCCAACGGCAGCGGTAAAAGCAATATTTCCGACGCTGTGCGCTGGGTTCTCGGCGAACAGTCGACAAAGAACCTGCGCGGAAGCAAGATGGAAGACGTAATCTTCAGCGGAACCTCCGTGCGCAAGGCGCAGGGTTTTGCAGAGGTCAGCCTTGTACTTGACAACTCCGACAGAGCGCTCGACAACGACGAAAAGGAAGTCACCGTTTCGAGACGTTATTACCGTTCGGGCGAAAGTCTTTATTTAATCAACGGCAAGGAAGTCAGGCTTCGCGACGTTAACGAGCTTTTCATGGACACGGGACTCGGGCGCGACGGTTATTCAATAATCAGCCAGGGCAAAATTGCCGATATGATTTCCTCAAGGGCTAACGAAAGACGTGAGATGCTCGAGGAAGCGGCAGGCATTTCCCATTTCAGATACAGACGTCTTGACGCAACAAGAAGACTCGCACAGGCAGAAGAAAACCTTTTAAGACTTCGGGATATTCTTACCGAGCTTGAAAGCAGAGTCGGTCCGCTCAAGGCTCAGAGCGAAAAAGCTCAGAAATTCCTTGTTTTTGCGGAAGAAAAGAAGGATATCGAAATCGGTCTGTGGCTGGACACTCTTGAAAAGACAGCCGACAGATTAAAGCAGCAGGATACAAAAATCGAAATCGCAGAATCCGACCGTGAAAAGGCGATTAAAGAACTTGAAGAAATCGAAAAGAAAATCGATTCCGCCACGGAGCAGACTCAGAAAATAAACTGCGATATCGAAGAACTTCGGGCTTCGTCGGGCAAAGTCGACGAGCAGATTGCGGCGCTCGAGGCTCAGATACTTGTCGAAAACAACTCTATTGAGCATAACAATCAGGCGATTGAAAGAATAAAGAAGGATATGCAGGGTGAAAACGAAACCGAGCAGCATATCTTTGAACAGGTCGACGAGGCGAAAAAAGAAATTGAACGCCTCGGCAATGACAAGAATCAAAAAAACGCGGAGCTTGAAAAAATCGTTGAAGAGGAATCAAAACTCATAAGCGAAAATGAGCAGTTCTCCGAACAGAGTCTTGCTCTTTCAAACAAGGCGGCTGCTCTTGCGATAGAGCTTGCGGATAACAGGGTTACCGCAGAAGGCTCGGGCAACGCCGTTGAAGAAATCCGCGCGAGAATTGCTCTTATTGACGAAAACCTTGAGAGCAAAAACGCTTCGCTCAAGTCTTTTGAAAACGGAAGAAAAGAGATTGAGGCAAAGCTTAAGAAAGCCGAAGACGAAATTGCCTCCCTTTCAAATTCAATTGACGGATATTCCTTAAAACTCGAAAACCGTGAAAAAAAGGGAGAAACGGTAAAAGCCGAAAAGGAAAATAACGAAAGTGAAATAAGACGCGTCAGCGACAGGCTGCGTATTCTCGAAGACATGGAAAAGAACATGGAAGGCTTTGCGGGAAGCGTAAAAGCCGTAATGCGCGAGTCAAAGCGCGGCACTTTGCGCGGTATTCACGGTCCGCTGTCAAGCCTTATTACGGTTAAGGAAGCGTATACCGTTGCCATTGAAACTGCTCTCGGAGCGGCAATCGGCAATGTAGTCGTCAATACCGAGGACGACGGTAAAAGGGCGATTAAATTCTTAAAGGACAACAATGCCGGACGGGCTACTTTCCTTCCGATGAGCGCAGTCAGGGCAAATGAGCTGAACGAAAAAGGACTTGACGACTGCTACGGATATGTAAACCTTGCGAGCGAACTTATTTCTTATGATAAAAAATATGACGGTGTTATACGCTCGCTTCTTGCAAGAACCGTTGTTGCCGAAGACCTTGACAGCGCGGTTGCGATTGCAAAGAAATACAATCACCGTTTCAAAATAGTAACCCTTGACGGTCAGGTTATGAACGCAGGCGGTTCCATGACCGGCGGTTCGCGCACTCACAACTCGGGAATTCTCAGCCGTTCAAACGAAATCGGGAAGCTGAAAACCAAGCTCTCTTCGCTTGAAGAAAAGCAAAAGAAGCTTGACTCGGATTATAAACTCATAAGCGAAGAAATTGCTTCGCTTCGCGCGGATTACGACGGCTCGCTTGCCGACAGAGCCCGCGCTCAGGAAGAAAAAATCCGTCTTGACGGCGAAAAGAAGCTCTCGGACGAACAGCTTGCGGCTGCAAAAGCATCAGTTGACGAACTGGTACTGGAGAAAAATACATTGTCCGAAAGAATTGAAAGCATTATTTCTTCTTCGGAAAACGCGGCTAAAAAAGTCGAAGAACTCACAAAGGAAATCGAAGAAACCGAAAATCTTCTAGCTTCGCTTACGGGCGACAGGGAAAATCTTTCCGCAAGAAGAGAGACTCTTTCCTCTTCGGCTTCCGAAATAAAGATGGCTATTCTTTCAATTGACAAGGATATTGAAGCGTTCAACGACACAATTGACCGACTTGTCCGCAGGCAGTCAAGCCACACCGACAGAGTAACTCAGCTGCAGAGCGAAATTGAAGAAATCGAAGAAAAGAACGCTCAGATTCTTAAAAATATAGACTCGCTTAACGAAATGTGCGTTTCTCTTCGTGAGCAAACCTCCGACGGCAGACAGCAGGTTCAGGCTCTTATTGCCGAAAGAGAACAGCTCGAAAAGCAAAGCGGAGAATACAGGCTTCTTGAGAGGAACAAGACCGCCGAACGCGAACAGATTTCCTCGGAGCTTGTACGCCTTGAAGAGCAGAAGGCGAATATGCACCGTGAATATGAAGAAACCACAAGCAAGCTGTTCACGGAGTACGAACTCACGCGAAGGGAAGCTCTTGCGCTCAACATTACGCTTGAAGACATTCCCGAAGCGCGCAAAAGACTTTCCGAGCTTAAAAACAAAATCCGCGCTCTGGGCAGCGTAAACGTTTCGGCTATTGAGGAATACAAGGAAGTTTCCGAGCGATACGAATTTTTAAGCGGTCAGATTGACGACGTTGAAAAGTCCAAAGCGGAGCTTACCAAGCTCATTAACGATCTGACGGAAAAAATGGCGGTTCAATTCCGTGAGCAGTTCCACAGGATAAATCAGTGCTTCGGCGAAACCTTTACCGAGCTTTTCGGAGGCGGAAAAGCGGAGCTTCGGCTTGAGGACGAGCTGAATATCCTTGAATCGAATATTGAAATCCGCGTTCAGCCGCCGGGCAAGAACGTTAAAAATATCGACCTGCTTTCGGGCGGTGAAAAAGGCATGAGCGCAATAGCGTTGCTGTTCGCCATTCTCAAGGTAACTCCTGCGCCGTTCTGTATTTTTGACGAGGTTGAAGCGGCTCTTGACGACGTTAACGTTACAAGATACGCCCATTACGTGCGCAGAATGACAAAGAATACTCAGTTCATTCTTATCACTCACCGCCGCGGCACAATGGAAGAAGCGGACGTGCTTTACGGCGTTACCATGCAGGAAGAAGGAGTTTCAAAGCTTCTTGAGCTTCGCAGCGCGGAAATGGCAAAGAAGCTCGGTCTTGCAAATTAATAATTATTTCCGGAGAATAAAAATATGGGTATTTTCAGAAAAACCAACA
>Ga0310691_10000821_pt1 | contig 53334 bp, 29 predicted proteins | sample 176DNAGHGlowgp2_FD_203887 | JGI IMG/M metagenome (GOLD analysis project Ga0310691, IMG submission 203887) | Sheep rumen microbial communities from Palmerston North, Manawatu-Wanganui, New Zealand - 1766 DNA GHGlow gp2 (v2) (version 2) | ecosystem: Host-associated > Mammals > Digestive system >... | reverse complement strand
TGCCGATATATACTGTTAGAATAACGATATCGCATAATGGGAAAGACTGCAATCACACCGAAGGATATCCGCGAGGTAAGGAACTACGACGACATTTTCGTACGCAACGTCATCGCCGGGCTGCTCGGGCTGCTCAACAACAAACTGACCTATGCGCAGGTATGGGATGACAAGTCGGACGACATAGAGTTCCTGACCGTGCCGTTCTTCTACAACCTCGGCAACCCGTCGAGCGAGGACTTCATACAGGACAACTATATCACGTTCGGCGACCAGTGCGGCTTCAAGCAGGTCTCCGGCAACTTCGACATGATACCCAGGGGCATGATAGGCCTGACGAGCGCCGCGATACAGGGCGATGCCGTGACCAACAGGTTCGTCATGGGACGGTACCAGAGGCCTGACGAGAAAGGCAACATGAAGACATATGTGTCGTTCCTCTACAGCATACCGGTGCTCTGCACGTTCAACGTCGAGATACGCTGTAGCAAGTTCGGCGAGATGCTCAAGATTGACCAGGCGTGCCGTGAGTTCTTCTTCAAGAACAAGACGTACTATATCACGTTCAGGGGCATGCGCATCGGATGCAGGGCCGGATTCCCCGACACCTATACGGGCGAGCAGTCTTCCAAATACGTCATGGGGCAGGAGGTCCCCGAGGATCCCAAGCTGACGTTCGAGGTGCAGGTTGAGACATACCAGCCGGTGTTCGATCCGACGACTGAGCTCAGGGCCAACAACCTGGTCCGCAACTGGGCCCTCGGCATGCACCTGCCGCCGGCGCCGTCGCATATCCCGGACGCGGATCTCGATAATATAGAGATACTGCCGGCGGCGCCGGGCAAGGTCTATACGATCGCCGACCATACCAACAGGCGCATACCGAGCGACAGCGACCTCATCATCCGCTGGCACAGCCGCAAGGAGCAGGGCGATATCGTGTCCGTCAGGCTGTCGTACGTGAACGCCGGCGAGAACGAGTCGCAGGAGACCGGCACCGGCATCGCGTTCAACATTAACCACAACCAGGGCGTGGTCAGTAACACTATCGACGTCGTCGACAATACGGGCGAGTACATCTGGCACATACCGGCCGGATTCACGGAGTTCCGCCGTCCCGATATCACATACCGGAACACGGACGAGGTCGTCGTGCACAAGGAGCCGGACGTCCGCATATTCCCGGATCAGGTGTCGAGGATCGTCACTCCAGAGGACTTCGAGATACTGTACCCGGGCTATTTCCTCGTCAGGGCGCTGCATGAGAACGAGCCCGCCCCTAAGGAAGTCGGCATACCCGGCATGATCACATGGACCGGCACCGACGGCATATACAAGGAGATACATTTCATCATGAAGGTCAGGGACCATGAACTGGCGTCCGAGGACGGCGTGCATCCTGAAATCGTACTTGTCGACAAGGACGGCAGGCCGCTCCGTCAGCAGAGGTTCAAGTGGACCGGGGAGCTGTCGCACCGGTACATAAACCTGTTCATCGCGGACGCCGTCAACAAGGATACCGAGATATCAATGAATCATATAGAAATCGTATAAGGGCGGTTTCAGAAATTTTCATGATTTTCAGGATAAATAACCAGTATTCAGGAAATACCTGTACAATTATAGCAATAAATTTCTAACCACATGGCAAAACGGAATGAAATCATTGACGGCCTTCAGGCTGTCGTAAAAGAGAGCCTGCAGACGACGTCTGGTACATTCGGCTGCCCTGTCGGGATGACCGAGGCGGTCAATGCCATACTCGAATCATGCGGAGACAACGCGTCCATAAGGAAGTTCGCGGAGGGATGGAAGAAGAGACTTGACGAGGGCGTCCGCGAGGAGCTGCTCTGTGAGTCGTTCCTGAAGGACCTCAAGCTCTATTCGGATAACTTCCCCGAGCTCAAGGAGCAGTATTCGGCGCTGTCCGTCAGGACGCTGCAGCAGAAGGACAATATCAACCTTGTCAAGCTCTATGAGGGAATCGGCAACGGTGCGATCCGCGAGGACATCATCGGGGATCTCCTGCAGTACGCCACCGACAAGACGTTCGAGAACAAGATGGGACTGCTTGAGTCGCTTGAGGGATATTCGTTCGATCCCGCGGTCAACGCCCTCTATTCGTATGTCTATAATACGATGCCCGGCTCGGAGCCCAATATGAAGGTCGAGATGATCGCTGAGGGCGAGGTCAGGCTGGACGAGGAGAAGCTCAGGCAGGGACTGAACAAGTTCATGGACAACGCCGTCAACGAGCACAGGGCCCAGAAGAAGCACTATACGGATATCGACAATCACATCGGCCTGGCCGATGCCATCAGGAAGATCCGTCAGTCGGACTTCGTGAACGAGGATCTCTCGGCCGTCCTTTCCGAGTATGAGAGGGCGCTCGCGGACGGATGCCGCGAGGAGATGCTGTTCGAGACGTTCCTGCAGAGGATGAAGGCCTGGGATCATATCGAGGCCGTCAACGAGGCCGCCAGGGGCGTCTGGAACTACAAGGAGCCTACGACAAGCCAATGGAGCGTCGAGCTGACCAAGGTAATGGAGAAGATGGCCAATCACGGCGAGTACTATTACCTGGTTCCCCTGATTGAGGACGCGGTAGTCAGTTTCCAGGAGAACCCCAACCCACAGACCAAGGCGGTACTGCTCAGTCAGGTGCGTATGTACAGTTCGCCTTTTATGAACGAAATCGCACAGATAGTCAGCAACTTTACGGACAGGAAGCACCAGCTCATCGATGACGGTCAGCTGGCCGCACATGCCGCACGCGTCGACGAGGTCTACAGCCCCGTCCAGTACGTCAAGGAGAATGAGTGCGTGTTCGCCGTGGAGGGCATGTACTTCGTCAAGAAGGGACAGGCCATCACAAGGCTCGACCGCGCCGCCGAGGGCAACCTCAGTGAGTCGTTCAAGGCGCTCGCCAAGCTGGTCAATGATCCGAGGGTTTCCATTAACGAGGACAATACCATCACCTTCAGCGCGGAGGACGGCACAATCTTCCAGATTTCCGAGTCCGGCTGCACGGTCAATGAGCACCTGGAGACGGCGGACGACCTGAAGAACCTGCCGCTGATGCATGAGACCCATAACAACTGGAACGATCTCGACTTCATAACGGCCGCTTTCCTGACCGAGAACTTCGACCGCATCGCCAAGCTCGGCTTCGTGAACACCATCAGGCTCAACGAGTCGTATGACCGTACCCTGAATCTGTTCCGTGTCAAGAACGGTATGTTCATCGAGTCCCATGACTGGGTGAACGAGTCTCATACGTTCTACCGCAACGTCAGCACCGTACAGGCGGCGGGTATCATCAATGAGCACTTCGGACTGGCAGTCAGCGGACTGTTCGAGGACCTGCTTCCCGGCAAGGCGCGTGTCAAGACGGAGGTCAATGAGATCCGCAAGTCATACGAGGACCGTATCGGCAAGCTCAACGAGGTGCTCGGACGCCTGAATGAGATGGCCGGCAATGCCGCCGAAAGCGAGCTTGCCGAGATCAACGCGGCAATCAAGTCCGCCAAGGACGACCTCAAGGAGGCCAAGACTGAATACCTGAAGTTCCAGAAGAACGTCAGGGAGCTGTTCGAGGGCAAGAAGAAGAACAAGATGACCGAGAAGGCCGGACTGGTCGTCGAGGATGACGAGGTTCCCGCAGAGGGCGACGGAGGTGAGGACGAGTTCTCCGACTTCGATTTCACCATGGACGATGACATGATCAAGGGCGACGGCGAGGAAGGCTCCGACGGCGCCGGCGACTATGAGGGTTCCGACGGCGAGTTCAACGACTTCGACGGTTCCGATAACGACGACGAGTATACCACCAGCGACGGTGACGACATGACCGCTCCTGTAGAGGGCGGCGGTGAGGAAGGCGACGACGAGTCGTTCACGACTGATCCGTTCACTGAGGACGACGAGCCCGTCGATACCGGCGACTTCAAGGAGAGCGACTATGACATAGACGCCGAGGACAAGCCCGAGGGCGATACCGAGGACCTGCTGCCCGGCGAGGAGGAGGATCCTTTCAACAGGCCCGGTGACGGCCTTGACGACGATATGTTCAGCGAGGAGCCCGGCGCGGACGACACCCTCCCTACTGAAGGCGCCCCTGCAGAGACCGAGTATGACTATCCCAACTTCAAGATCGTCAAGATTGACTTCGATGAGAACGTCCGCACGGGTGCCAAGAACAACACCGGTAAGGCAATCGTCGTAGTTCCCTGGATTGACGCCGAGGGCAACAAGACCAGTGAGACCCGTACTGTAGACTTCTATGTCGCCAACATCGGTGAGGACAAGGGGGTCATATTCGATGCCGGCGGCATGTCGGTCGAGATGTACAACGCGCTCAAGCAGGCTATCATGGAGTCTCCCGCATATGCCGAGATTGAGGCGGGCGGCGCTCCTGAGAGAAGCGGTGATCCCACGGCCGTTACGGTCGATCCGGGAGCCCCTGTCGCCGACGAGGAGCCCGAGGAGGTAAAGCCTGTCATCGATCCCGCGAACGCGGCTGAGAACCCCGATAACACCCCTACAGAGGATCCCGAGGTCATCGAGGAGCCTGTAGGTGAGCCTGCCGAGGAGCCTGACAACATCTTCGGTTCCGACGGCGAGACCACGACCATCACGATGGACGACGACATTGCGCCTCACGGACTGAAGTTCCCGACCTATGACATGGGCGACGGCACGGAATCTGAGCTTCCCGCGCCTTCTGACGAGGACGTGGACTCCCTTCCCGAGAAGAAGATTGACATGACCGGATACTCGAAGGTCAACGAGTCGGCCGAGGCCGGCGTGACCGAGGAGGAGAAGCTCATGTTCGGCGCCATCGACGAGGCCTTCCAGGTCCAGCAGCAGGCGATGAGGGAAGACGCAGGCGAGGAGCCTGTGGAGGATCCCGACGGTGAGTCCGAGGATGACGAGAAGCCTGTCGTGGATACACGCGAGGACGTGGATCCCATGGCGCTCGTGAACGATATCCTTCTCGAGTATGATCCCGAGATTGAGGTGACTTCCAACGACTATGACATCGACGGTCATTCAGTAGACTCGGTCAATGCGGTTATCGGCGGTTCGTCCTGGACGTTCTTCAAGAACGAGGACGGCGACACCTATGCGGCGAAGACCGAGGACTTCGATGAGAACTCGCAGGACTGGGAGACATTTGACGCATGGCTCGATCACCAGGATTCCGAGGACATCACGTTCGAGGGCACCACGCCTGAGGATATCGCACAGCTTGTGGCCGACGTCATCAAGGCCGAGACCGGCGAGGACTGGGAGTATGAGTCGCTGCCCGACGATGAGCAGCAGGCCGTACTTGACGGCGACGAGGACGGTGAGATTGACGAGGATGCCAAGGTCCGTTTAAAAAAAAACTGAGCGCTGAAGGCACCAAGGTCCGGCTCCAGAAGGATACCATAAGCACATACGGCGAGGAGAACGCCGAGACGTATGACCAGCAGAACGGGACCGACCAGGAGCGCAGGAACAAGAAACTGGTGCAGGCCAAGGCCAAGAAGGCGGGCGTTTCGTCGCTGCCTCCCCAGCCCCAGGATAACGGAGGAATGATGTAAATCCTGACACTACACTTATAACGGGAATCCGGCGCACAGTTGCGCCGGGTTTCTTTTTTGATAAATAGGACATGAATAAGAAGTTTACGTTCAAGAAGAAGGCTGCGGCGCTCAACGAGTCGCTCAAGCCGATAGCACAGCCCGGCGAGAAGGTCATGTTCAAGGGCAAGGAGGCCTCTGTCATCGCGGTCAACGACAATGAGTATACCATCCTGACACACGACGGCCTGACGGTCGACTGTACCAAGAATCAGATTGAGACGGTCGGCAAGGTCGATACGGTAGAGGCTCCTATGAAGTTCGACAAGAACGGCGTGCCCCTGAACGAGTCACAGGATCCCAGGGACGTCATGGTGCCCTGCAGGATCTATTCACGCGGCGTGGACCTGACATACGGCCAGCGCGCATTCGTCAGGCTCAATGAATGGCTCGACGCGGAGCCTGAGGAGGAAATCAACGTGGTGACGCCGGATTCAGAGGAGACCGTCGCGGCTCCCGCGGAGCTCATCAGGGTATTACAGCTCCCGGTCAATCCGGACGACTGTGAGGACGGCGAGGCCGGCGTGCCCGAAGGATTCGTAAGGGGCGTGGAGACGACCGCCGAGGGCGATCCCATCCGCAAGCTGTTCATCGACGCCGAGTCGTATGCCGGCGCACAGGAGGACGATACGGACGTGACCGTTATGTTCGTGCTCGATACGGGCATGGCGACCGGCAAGGTCCCTAAGAAACTGCTCAAGACGCTTTCAGTATAAAAGAAGTCCCGCGATTGCGGGACTTCTTATTTGGTAAAATCATTATTAGTATAGACAGGCTCCTGTCCTATCTCCACGAATATCACCTGCCCGGGCTTCCAGACAGACATCGGCACGGCTTCCGTAAACAGGCGTATTATCATCTGCACGGCCTCCTTGTAATTCTCGTCGCCGAGCGGATCATTGACGCCCTGATAATATGCCGCCTTGATATACCTCTTCATGAACGCGGCTCCGAACAGGTGCATCAGGGCCATGCCGAAACTTGAACGGCTGTATCCCGGCATATAGATGCACGCCTCGTTTATGCCGTCATTGAATATGATACGGTATCCGTCCTCGTCCTTCTTCTTCATGACGCCGACGGTATAGTCGAAGTTCAGGTGAGTCGCACGGCCGTTCGAGTGTATGATGTCCCAGTCGCTGTCGAACTTGTGATTCCCGTCGCCCGGTATCTCTTTGGCCAGGTCGTTCCTGATCCTGTCGCCGTTGAAGTCGTACCTGTATTTGACAAGCCAGTTCCTCAGGTACTGACGGTTATTGACCGGCGACTCGGTAATCTCAGGAGGGTTGACGCCGCTGCCGTCCGTGCCGAATACCCAGCCTTTCGGGAACTGGTGTTCTCTTCCTGAGTACAGACGGACGATCTTGTCACAGACGTCAAGGAGATCCTCCAGGTTGTCTATGGTGTCGATATTGTCCGTTTGGCCGTCCTGTACCGCCTCCTTCTTCCTTGCCCTGTTACCGGCCTTGAAGGCTTCTGTCACCTGATCCGCGAGATGACGTTTCTTCATCCAATGATACGTACTGATATCGCCTTTTTTATTAACTTTTATACCAAGCCTTTCCATAAAAGGCCTGAGACTGTCCGGAATACCGTAAATATACTGACTGTTGCTAACAGTCAAATCAGACGGTAAAGAAGTCAGACCGGTACAGCCGTTCAGATGCAGACTCTTGACAGTCAGACCCCGGGGCAGTGAGGTCAGGCCTGTACAGTTCTCGAGATCCATCCAGTTTTCAACAGTCAGATCCTGAGGCAGTGAGGTCAGTTTGCTGCAACGTTCAATAGTCAGACAATCGACGGTTAGACTGTCAGGCAACGAGGTCAGTTCAGGGCAGTCACTGAGAGTTATACTTATACTGGCACCTATACTGTTTTTGACATTCAATACGGCGGGCAATGAAGTCAATTTAAGACAGTTTTCAATAACCAGATCGTTTTTGACATTCGATATGACGGGCAATGAAGTCAATTCAGGACAGTTTTTAAGAATCAGACCGAGTTCGACAGTCAGTCCGACAGGCAGCGAAGTCAGACTGGGACAATTTTTAAGATATAGTTTGCCTCCGACGGTCAGTCCGACAGGCAATGAAGTCAGATTGATACAATTTTCAATAAACAGACTAAATGAAGTGATCAGACCGTCCGGCAGAGAAGTCAATTCAGCACAGTTTTCAATAACTAAACCCCCTCCCCAATAATCAGCATACGGCCTTCCGTCTTTAATATCAAGCTCATATCCGGTCTGCTTCTCGAATATGTCAATCTGCTCCTGTATGTTGCCGACAGATTCGACGGTATCCTGTACCGTTTCTTTCTTCCTTGCCCTATTGCCGGCCCTGAAGGCCTCGTCCATCCGGTCAATAAGATGGCGCCTGTCCATCCAGTCTTTTGCTCTTACGGTATGGGTTTTTTCTCTGGAATCAGACCCGGGCCCCCGATATACTGTATGAACCTTTACGCCGAATTCCTCAAAAAACGGCAGAAGACTGTCGGGAATATCACGTATATAATTCCCGTATATGGTTAAATCGGAAGGCAATGAAGTCATTTTATTACAGTTCCTAAGAAACAGGCTGCCGTCAATCGTCAGTCCGTCCGGCAAGGAAGTGAGTTCCTGAGCGCCGTGGATAATCTGTAAACAATGATCACAATAAGGCTTACCGTCCCTGATCTCAAGTTCTATGCCGGTCTGTTTCCTGAACAGATCAATCTGTGCCCGTACATCATCGATGGAATCGACTGTATCATGTATGGATTCCTTTTTACGTGCACGATTACCTGTCTTAAAGGCCTCTGTAAGATATCCGTTTGCTTTTTGCCATTTCCACCAGTTTGATGTTTTTGTATTTCCGTCTTTGTCAACCGGTATCCCAAGTTTCTTAAAGAATGGTGTCAGAATACCTTTGTGTACAATCCAACCAAAAACAACCAAGTCAAATGGCAGACTTGTCAGTCCGGTACAGCCTTCCATATACAGGCTTTCTCCGACTTTCATGCCGTCAGGCAGGCTTATCAGTCCAGTGCAGCCTGTCAGATTCAGCAATCCTTCGACTTCCAGTCCGACTGGCAGGCTTGTCAGCCCGGTACAGCCTCTCAGAGACAGATCTCCTTCGACTTTCAACCCATTAGGCAGGCTTGTCAGTCCGGTACAGTTATTCAGCCGCAGATATCCATTAACCTCCAGGCCTGCAGGCAGTCCTGTCAGTCCAGTACAGTCTGTCAGAATCAGTCCTCCTCCGACTTTCAACCCATTAGGCAGGCCTGTCAGTCCGGTACAGCCTGTCAGCGCCAAATATCCATTAACCTCCAGGCCTCCAGGCAGGCTCGTCAGTCCAATACATTTATCCAAATCCAGGTCTCCTTTGACCTTCATACCTGCAGGCAGGCTTGTCAGTTCAGTACAGCTTTCCAAATCCAGGTTTCCGTCAAAGTATGGACGTCCATCCCTGATCTCAAGCTCTTTGCCGGTCTGCTCCTTGAACAGATCAATCTGTGCTTGTATGTCGTCGACTGACTCGATTGTATCCTGTACCGCCTCCTTTTTACGTGCACGGTTACCTGCTCTGAAGGCCTCCCTGACTTCCCGCTTGCTGTCAAAATTGAACATTGTCTTCTTCATGACCTATTTATATGACATCGGCGTTTTCCAGGCGTTTAATGGATATAATCAAGATTTGAGTTATGCCGATAGTAAACGATTTGATTACAGAGAAGCTCAGGCCGAAGACGCTTGAGCAGTGCATCCTCAAGAAGGATGTGTATAGTTTCCTAAAGAATATCCAGGATTCTCCCGGCGGACTGTCGGCGAATCTCCTTCTGTACGGAACACAGGGCGCCGGTAAGACGACCATCTCAAGGATCCTCGCCGCGCCGTATGAGACCAAGGAGATCAACTGCTCGCAGACCGGTATTGACGTCGTCCGTACGGATATCCAGCAGTTCGCCTCTCAGGCGTCCATCATGAATGCCGGCAAACAGACCATCAAGGTCGTGCTGCTCGAGGAGTGCGACGGTTTCACGGCCGAGGCCTGGAACGCGTTCCGTAACACGTTCGAGAAATATACAACGACCGTGCGTTTCATCGCGAACTGCAATAACATCAACAAGGTGCCCGATCCCATCAGGTCAAGATTCACCTGCCTGTGCATCGAGCCGGTCAACCAGGCCGAGCGTGAGGAAGTCATCGCCGCTACCGTACAGAGGGTTACCGCCGTACTGAACGCACTCGGTATCACGTCGACGCCGGAGGCCGTAACTAAGTTCGTATCATTGTATTATCCCGATATCCGTACTATTTTCAACGAGTGTGAAAGAATGCGTAATTTCGGGTATAAGGAGCTGAACGACCAGACGCTTGCGCAGACGTTCAACTATGAGGACTTGTATGAGGTCATCTTTAACGGGACCGATCCTCAAGAGAACTTCAGGTTCATCCGTGACAACTATGACGATCCTGATGCGGTCATCAGTCAGCTCGGCATGAAACTGCCTGAGTATATCAGGCTGAAGTATCCGCAGCTCGTGTCGAAAATCCCGGCCGTCATCATTACGATAGCCGAGTCGCTGCATGCCATCCCGACGAGCATCAACCGCAAGATAACGCTTGCGGCGCTGATATTCAAGCTTCAGCAGATTGTAAGATCCTGATATGGAAGACTTCGCCAAAATCCTGAGGGATGTCGTCGACAAGACAATCGGTATGGATCTGGCCGGCACGGTACCCGGTGAGAAACCTGCCGGGATTCACTGGTCCGGCAAGACGGGTTCCCCGGAACCCTGCAAGGAACCTGAATACCTGAAAGGCTACCGTGAATATAAGCCGACCGAAGAGGATATCAGGCTTATCGAGTCACACGGCTTCAAGTATGACAGATATGACTACAGGACGAATGACGCCGGCGACATATTAGTCAGGACCAAGTCCGAAAGCTGGATGGCCCTTGCAGGCCGTGAATGGATAATCGGCAGGAAGACCGGCAATGTACGGCTTATCAGGATGAGTTGAAATTTCTGCGATATTATAAAGCAATATCTTATAAAAAAACCCGGATGTCAAAACATCCGGGTTTCTTTTATCGCTGTGTGCGATCCTCTTCCATTTTCTCCTTGAGCTTCTCGAAGTCTTCGAGCGAGTCGATGAGGATGTTCATCTTGAAGCCGCTGCACGCCATGCTCCACTTGGTGCGGTAGAGCGCCGCCTTCATGTTGATGAGCTGAATCGTCTTCATATGGTCGGCGATATCGGAGTCAGTGATGTCGAACAGGCCCTTGGTCACCTTGTTCAGATCCTTGTCGTCGCGCTTCGACGCGTACTTTTCCATCCACTTCGCATACTCGTAGCCGTGTCCGTAGGGATTCGCGAAAATCGTGTTGAGGTACATCAGGCTGTTGAAGTCGAGCTCCAGTACCTTCGCGTCGCCCTTCTCGAGCTCCTCGATCTTCTTCTCGATAATCGTGTGGAAGTACAGGATGCCGAGCCACTCGTTCTTCTCGGCGAATGCCCATTTGTCATTCCACTCCTGGAGCATCCTGGCGATTGCAAGCGCGTTCTTCTCCTCACCGATCTTCCAGTTCATGTGCATCGGCGCGTTCTGATACTGTTCGAACTGTTTCTTGCACTCCAGCTGGTAATCCTCGTCAGGACGCTCCTCGATGAGCTCCGACACTCCCTTGTTCTCGTCCTTTGAATTGAAGTCGTCGATGATAAGCCTGCGCTCCTCGTCAGTCAGGCTCATGAACGCGTCCTGCTCCTGACGGATCTTGCGGAGGATATCCTCTACCTTCTCCTCGGTAGTCATCTCTACCTGGGGCTCTTCGGCCTTTTTCAGGGCCTTCTTCTTTTTCTCTTCTGCCATGAAGCTATCTGTTGTTTTTGTTTTTCATACGTATGACCTGCGACCACTTGTCCCTGTCACAGTCGCATCCCAGGTATATATCCTGCGATCTGTCGAATGCCTTCAGGTCCTCAGACGTCGAGTTGACATGCAGCCGCCCCGTATAGTAGAGCGGTGTCCGGCCGCGGAACCGCGGAAGTCCCTTCTTGAGGTAAACGTCCCTGTAAATCTTAGGCATAACAATCCTATATATTAAACGCGGGCCTTTTCTCCAGGTCCCGATAAATAGCACAGCTCTAAGCATATTACCGCATAAGATGATTAACGCGTTCAAGAATTTCACGGTTGAGACTCCAATCGGAAGGTATCCGGAACTGCTCAACTACAACTTCCGGCAGGTCGTGGCCGAGTTCGGTCACATCTTCATGGATTCGTCGAATGCCCTGACCACAAACTTCCTGTCGCCCAACGGCAGGGTTGAGTCTCACTGGGGCGTGTTCCACAACCTGCAGTGCAGGAGTTTCTCCATCATCGGCACGGACTTCGTCCTCGACGCCGACTTCATCAACAATCTCGGCAGTCACGGCGGCACGACCGACCGCTTCATGCTGGACTTCACCCGTGAGGAGAAGGCCGCCGCCTATTCGTCGGCCGGCTCGAATGACTGGACGACCGACGCGTTCCGCAACTACTTCGCCCATGACGACAACGTCATCATCAGCACGCACGGCCAGACGGACTTCTTCAGGTTCGCTTCCGCCGCCGTCGCCGGACCGACGCTCAGGGACGAGCTCGACCTCCTGGAGGGACAGCTCGCCGTCGTCATCAGGCACCTCAATATCAAGGACGCGTACGGCAATACGGTCGGCGGACAGCAGGGATCCGAGACGGACGCGGCGCCGGTAAGGACCGGGCTTATCGACTCCGACAACTCATACGAGGCCGTCGTGCTGTCCGACATCACGGACTGCATAGACGTCAGCCAGACGGTCGATCCGTCGACGGGCGACGTCACAGAGGACGTCAGGACGCCGAAGATCACCGGCAACATATGTAAGATAGGCCCTGACTATAACTACGGCATCGTCACGAATACGACCGGATACGTCACCATACCGACGGACGGCATTCCCGAAGGCGGCATCGTCACGGTCATATTCACCAGGGAATACGACGGCAAGACGCCGAGCATCAGGCTGAACGAGAATCTGTTCGTACTCCCGACGGACTGTCAGATGAACTTCGGGCGCATCGAGATAATCAGGACAGGCGACGCATGGGACGTCTACAGGATATACCCGACAGGCAAGCGAGACTGTGAGATACTGCTCACGACCGAGCTCGACGGCTAAAATAACGACTAATTGAGAAATGGCAGTAACTGACTCTTCCGTAAGGCGCAACATGGCGCCGATACTCAGGCCCCTCCGCATCGACTCGGGCACCCTGTATATCATGCCTTCGGCATCCGAGGACATCGGCCTCAACCTGAACCTCAGGGACGACCGTGTCGCGCTGTCGTACTATGCGCTGCTCAATATACCCGAGGCCGACAACACGTCCGCCGTCACGGACAAGCTCAAGGCCAAGCCCCGCAGGAACCTGTTCAACGTGATGCAGCTCCAGGACGCCGCGGTGCACTACAACGCGTATAATACGCTGTCGTCCGACATGAGGAAGTCCGCCGCCGAGAAGATCGCCGCGTCGCTCCAGAACTACCTGATGAACTTCGAGACGGTCCTCATCAACAATAAGGACTACGACTATTCGGCCGCGCAGACCGTGTCCGAGAGGGCCTTCTGGAAATGGCTCAAGGAGACGGGTGCCATCCGCTGGGACTATGCGAGGGACGCGTCCGGCAATATCATATACATGGGCGACTCGCCCGTATTCACGGAGCCCGACGAGCCCGACTACTCGAAGGTCGTCAAGTGCTTCGGCAAGGTCAGCGCCGGCAACTCGGTCAGTAACGACTTCGGCATGTTCAATGAGACGTACGTCAATATACCGACGTCATACGGCGAGACGGTCAACTTCTTCGTCCAGGCGCCCGACGACAACTACAGGCTCAATCATGTCTACGCCGGCACATCGTCCGACAGGCTCGAGGGCCGCGACTCCATATCGAACACGGCCATCTCGTTCCTTGAGGTGAACATGCCTTTCTTCGACTACAGGGGAACGGCGTCCGATGACACGAGCGTCAGGGTGACAGCCGTCGACGATCAGCCCGCGGACTCGCTCTGGGAAGGACTCGGCTACAGCGTGGCCGGACTTCAGAACGCGTACCTTACGGACAGGGGAATCTACAGGGACTCGATGCCTGACACGCTCGACGTGTCCGTGACGGTCCTCAACAGGACCATGGGACTCGAGACGACCGTGCTCAGGTCGAGGCTCGACGCCGTCTCGATGGTCAAGGACTTCGATACGCTGAGCGCCTTCTGGTCCATGACGGATCCCGAGGCCGCGGCCGCCATCAGGGACTACGACAGCTTCGCCATGGACGCCAGCCTGATATACGGCGCGGACTTTGAGTTCAACGCCGTGCTGCTCTACTATTCGGTCTATGACAAGGATATGGACACCGAGCTGGCGACGAACCTGTTCGGCATACTGTTCCTAAACGGACCCGATCATGTCTCGTTCGAGTCCGGCACCGGCAACAGCCTCGCGTTCACGATACCGGCGCTGCTCAAGCGCAAGTCGAGCCCGGGCGGATTCGGCACCGGGTACTCGTTCAGGGTGAACGTCAAGACGAGCCAGATATACGACAATACCGACGCCTTTATACAGGACGCGACGACGGCATCCGCCATGTACGGCGAGGACTTCAACCGTGTCGTGAACAACCTGAACAGGAGTGTGCAGATACTGCAGCGCCAGGGCGCGCTCGTCGACGCATGCCAGAAGAATTTCCTGACGGCGCTCGACCAGTATCAGGATCTCGCCAACAAGGTCCGTAAGCTCCAGGAGATGGTCAACGACCTCATGAGCAGGAGGAGCAAGGCCATCGATACATCGCTGCTCAACGCCTATGAGGCCCGTATCGGCCTGCTCGACGCCAGCTCGCTCATCGCCGCGGACGCCAGCTTCGGCACCATGTACGCCAACTCGCTTTCGGCCGGTTATATGAGCATCAACGACTTCTATGTCAAGAGGTTCCTGACCGTGGATCCGGAAGGACGTCTCACCAGTGACAATATAGTCGGTCATGACACGATGACGAGGCATCTGTGGCATGAGGTCCCTGTGACCGGCATCACGGCCGTCAGCGACTCGTCGGCCGAGGAATACCTGCGCGGCATCAGGATCGGCCGCGAGACCGATTCGGAATACGGCAACCCGTATGTCATCATGAAGAGCGGCGAGTCCCCGTACGGCATCTTCAAGGAGTCGCTTACCGGCGACTACTACGTGGACAACGGCCGCTATGTCCCGCTCATCATCAAGTACTTGCAGGAGTTCGCCGACGCCAATGATGAGAATGTCGACGCCATTAACGGAGCCCTGTCTGAAATCAGGAACGAGGACGTCCTGAATATCAGCGGCAACGGCAGGAGCATCAAGCTTGACAGCATCGATACGTCAATCAATGATCTCATACAGAGGATAGAGGCGCTCGAAACCGCCGGACAGTAAACCCGATAGATAGAAGGATATGTCGAATTATAACAGTTTCGCAGAGAACATAACCAAGCTCGTCCGCAGTTCGAATAACCAGATCGGGCTGCTCGAGGGCATTCAGGAGTCGCTTCTGACCAATGCCGACACCGTGCCTGTCAGCTATACCGACGAACAGGGACAGCGTTCGGAGTTCAGCATCCCGTCATGGGTCAGCCTGAACGTTAAGGTCGACGCGGCCGTCCGCGCCGTCAATACGCTGCTCGAGGGTGAGGGCACCGTCGTCATGGGCGACGGGACCGCGCGTCAGGTACAGCTTTCCACGATAGCCTCGCCTCCCAAGAGGATTACGGGCGTAGAGTCGCCGACCGAGTTCGGCATCGATCCGAACTGGTGGTTCGAGGATCTCATGTACCCGAGCTGTCATGTCACGCTCGACCTGAAGGACAAGATAGACGACACGGCCGACAGGGTGCGCGTCATGCGCGTCATACTGCCCGCAGGGGACGCCGACGCAATGAACGCCTATGCGTCGCTGCTGCAGTCGCCTCTCGGCTACCATGAGCTCGTAAACGCGCTTAACGCCGACGGCATATCCTATACGGAGGACGATGAGATGATCGACCTCCCGATGAACGGCGTGGACCGCGAGGGCACATTCCTTGTCGAGAGCACGTACTGGTTGGACAACAGCGAATGGTGCAGGCTCGACGGCATGACGTATATGAAGTTGTCGGAGAACGGAACCGTCAAGTCCACCGGCGAGCTTGCAATAGGCGACAAGCTGTCCATCGGCAACTTCCTGTACAGGATACTCGACATAAGGAACGACAATGACGTCAGGCTCGAGCCGGTCGTGGGCTACAGGCTCCCGGTCGCCGGCGACGAGCTCGGCTACTATACGGAGCCCTGGCAGAACAAGTACATCAATATCAGGTTCGGCAAAGACGAGCTCAACGTCATATACCTGAAGGGCATCAACGAGGCGTTCAACACCGCGGCCATCCACTGGTCGGAGCCCATCATGTTCTCGTCCGAGGATCTCAGGTTCCGCCCGGTCGACTCAAGTGTCAACGCCGGTATGGGATTCCCCGAGTACTACGCGAGGTACGTGGCCGACTTCGGCCAGCGCATGATAGCCGACGTGCGCGAGAACAAGATCAGCATGTCAGAGGGCGTCAGGCCCGACGCGCCGACGCTGAGCGCGAACGACTTCAGCGTGGTCCAGGTGAACACACAGGTCAACTCGGCCCTCGACTCCGCGGAGATTGCGGCCGTGAGCGCCGACGTCCAGACGATGAAGTCCACCATCAGCTCGCTCAAGGGATCCATCGCGTCCAAGCAGACGTCGCTGCAGACCCTGACCGGCGCCGAGTACTCCAACCTGCTCCAGAGCATCCAGGACGACACCGTGCAGCTCAGGCAGCTCGAGACGAACTACCGCACGAGCCTCGACCACCTGCAGGCCCTTCTCTTAGAGAACGACGGCGTGGACGTCAAGCCCAAGTACAGGGTAAGGGGATTCTTCGGCATCCCGGCGCCCAAGGGCGCGTTCAGGAAGCAGCATGTCATCAGCTTCGAGATTGAGTACCGCTATATCCGCGAGGACAACACAGGCGTCGACCTGAAGACCTATACCTATACCGGCGCCGACGGGGCGCCCCATACAGGCGTCTACTCCGACTGGAACATCCAGCAGACCAGGGTGCTCGAGAAGGAATGGGACGAGACGACAGGCATGTACGTCTGGCGCGAGGACAACGCGTCCGACGGCTCGGAGATCAACATCAACCAGGTCGACATACCCATCACCAAGGGCGAGAAAGTCGAGTTCCGCGTCAGGTCCATATCCGAGGCCGGCTGGCCGTTCAACCCGCTCAAGTCCGAATGGTCCGGCAGCGTCATCATCGCGTTCCCGTCGAACCTGTCGACGTCGAGCGAGGTCGAGAACATGATCGACGACGTCAACTCCGAGAAGACCGTCATCACGATCCAGAACCAGCTTGAGGTCGCAGGACTCAACGCGCACCTGTCCGACTCGACCGCGAACGTCGACAGCCAGTCAGGCGTGTACTTCAAGCACAAGGCGCAGAACCTGTCGTATGAGTTCACCGATCCGGATTCCGGCAAGGTGAGCACCGTCACGGTACAGGAGGCGCTCGACGCGATATTCAGGTTCATCAAGAACTTCCTCGATTACAGCGACTCCACCAAGAACATCGACAGCATCATGACGCTCATCGAGGCGTCCTCCAAGGTCAAGAACGCCGATATCAATGCGGCTATCGAGGTTATCCGCCAGTATATGGAGAACAAGGACGCCGATGAGGAGCAGGAGCCTGAGACGAATCCTGAGACCGGACCGGAGACGCCTGCCGATAATAATCAGGAAGACGGCGGATCAGGCGGGACTCCACAGACATACGGCTCGGCCAGGCTTATAGACGACGTTAAGGATCTGACCGACATAGACGGAAAATGGGCGGTCACGGTCAAGCCCGACTATGACGCGACCGAGATCAGGACCGTCACCTTCGGCGATGACGGGACCGGCACAATCACCTATAACGATGACGACTTCGACCATTTCACATGGAACGCATGTTTCAGGAATGACGGAACCGGCATCGTGACGATTACCGCCCCGAGCATGGCGGGCGAGGCGAACACGATCATCCTCAAGATCGAAAGCAACGACGGCTCTGAGATGAACGCCGAATACAGGAACGATGCCACGGGCGTCGTGACTCAAATCAAACTCTCGAGAATCTAATGGCTGCGAAGACAGTAACGAAGGACCTCAGCGGACTGGGCTCCATAATAAAGAACTATTCGACGAGCTCCGAGGGAGGATTCCTCTCGAGGATTAAGACCGTCGTATTCTATGACGTCATCGATGCGTCGCTCAATGAGATGTACGAGACGCTGCTCAACTCCATCGGCAAGATAGAGGTCAATACGGTCATCAACGGACCTGAGGGCGAGACGATGAGCCTGGACGACCTCCTGACCCAGCTGGAGCTGCTCAAGCGCCGTGTCGACAAGCTGTACACGTTCCATTACGACTTCAATATGGGCGCTACGACAGCCGTCGACCTGCAGATCGGCCAGAAGTTCTCCGGTACGTTCAGCTATAAATGGGGCGACTTCCTGCTTACGCAGTCGTCGTATATACAGGGTGTGTCCAACTGGAGCGTCAGCAATGATGCGTCTACCATGCTGCTTGAGAAACTCGCGGCATGTGAGACAGCTGGACTTAAAGGCAGCAGTTCTAAGATTTCAAATATCCAGTCAATCGCGGATTTCACTGCCACGCTTCCGAATCCGTCCGGTCTCGGACTTAATAACCTGACGTCTGACGTCAAGGCGTCCGTCACGTTCACGTCACAGCTCTGGACCGATCCAGAGTCATCGGATCTTACGCCTATCACATCGTCTGTCAGGCTGACATGGTGCGTACCCAAGCTGTTCGGTACGGTTCCTGGTACGCTCGGTACAGAACCGACAGTCACGGCAGAGCTTCTGTCCGCATGGGTCAGGGGAGAAGGATCCGGCTCATATAAGAACTATATGTCATATAAAGGCAATTACAATTTCAATTGCTCGCCCGGACCTGTCTATCCTGTATTCGCCTTGCCTATCAATGAGCTTGTGAACATCTCGCTTGAACGTGACATATTCAACCATATTATGGTCGAGGGATTCTCGAATACGAGATGGAAAAAAGGAACTGGTGAAATTACGGTTAACGTCAATGGAATCGATACAAGGTATGTCTGGTTCTATAACTACGATTTACAGACAGATCCGAATCTTGAAGTCACGCTCAGATAAAGCTTATGCCGCCGAATTCCGGCGGCATTTCTTTTCTCAGGAGTGAGGTAAATATATCATAATTAAACGACACTTCATCTATATGGCAGATTATATTCCCGTTGAAGCCAGATCAGAGATTATCAATACAGGCGGAACTGTTATTCACAGCGGACTCGTGCCTACCGAACCGGGTGCCAACGATCCCGGTACCGCGACGCATTATGCGATATTCGGAAGAGGCGGCTATAAGTCGGTTCCGACCATAGCGGACCGTGACGAACTCCTGCAGTATCCGTCACGCTGTGAGGAAGGCATGCTTGTCTATGTGGAAGAGGACGACCAGATATACAAGCTCAGGCACGGCGGTTTCATAATCTGGAAGCCTTCGACGACGGTTCTAATCGACTCATCAAGTCTTTCACTGCCAGTATACAGATGGGTTGCCTATACAAACGATGAAAACAAGACGGACGGACAGGTTTATCTCTATCCGCCTGCCGGTCAGTCATTCCGTTATATCGGTACGGCCGAGAACATGTCAATGCGCCGTGACGTGATGAAGAGGTACTATGAGAAGATCTCCAATAATAACCAGGAGGCTGACTCTATAACCTATTCACAGTTCGTACAGAGCATTGCCGGCAACCTTATACAATGGGATGCCATCAATGAGGATATTGACGATACCGTCATGCCTGTCGGCGAGGACGGTCAGCGTCATGCCGTACCCGCGGCCAGTCTGTTCGAGTGGACAGACCAGGTACAGAACGGCCGTGAGCTCAATGACTATATGCTGCTTGTCGAAAGCAACAAGACGGTTCTTTCCGTTGACGGCAAGCTTGACTCGACCGTCGAGCTTACTATCATGCACCAGGAGAATGACGGCACATACAGTAAGGTATCTTCAATCGGAAGCGATCTTGTCCTTGAGTCAATATGTACGAAGGCCGACGGTACACCGGCTGGACAGGCCAGTGGTTATCCTAAGGTTTCCAATCAGAACAGTCTGTTCAAAGTCATATCATATGTCCCTGACTTCGGAACTGGCGGAGGTTCTGCACAGATTGAGATATGCCTTACAAAAAACCAGGGTTCCGCTCAGCAATACAAGGTCGGCCAGGTCATCATTCCCATCGGCATGATGGATTCGTCGGTTATCGGCGAGAGCAAAAAGTATGTAGATGAATGTGTCGAAGCACTCGACAGCAGTCTCCGTGCAGAAATTAAGAATCTCGGCGATGAGATCCGTGCACTGATAGTCGATACAAGCTCCGGCGATTATTCATCTATTATACAAAGACTTAACAGTATTGAAGCGACTGTCAGCGCTCTTCATAACTATAATGATGAAGAGGTCAGACAGCTTATATCACAGCTCCGTATCGATCTCAACGGTATCAGGACGCTTGTGGAATCCCTCGATCCTTCGACAGGCGAGGTCGACTTCTCTTCAATCCTCCAGGAGATAGGCCGTATCGAGGCCATGGTCGGACAGCTCCGCATCGATGCGTCCGGCGATTTCAACTGGCTCAATTCCCGAATCACGCAGACTGCGGAGTCCATCGAGGCGACTGCACGTGAGATAGCGCTGTCGACCGTCCAGGACTATGTCAAGAACCTCGGTACCGACACCTGGCTCATATTCGCCGACAAGGATCCCCAGGATCCGGCCAATACCGATATAGTCTATACGGCGCAGTCGAACGCCGGCTCCAAGTTCTACGGTATGAAGTTCGGCCAGACCAAGTCGATCTGGGAGAAGATAGACGTCGAGGAGCGCCCGAACTACGTGTTCACGGCAGACGACGTCTCCATACTCGGCATACCCTCGGGATTCGCCTGGATATCCCTGGGCGAGAACACCAACTTCGGTATCGACAAGACCTACGGGTACAGCACGCTGTCGCAGATCGTGCAGTGGGGCATGAACAAGCATCTGCAGGTCAACTTCAGGTACATCGTCCATAAGCAGACACAGGACGGATATGAGAACGTACCGGCAAGCCAGCTCGTCGGCAAGGTGACCGTCAACTATGAGTCGGGCCGTGCGTCCGATACGTATGACATGACCGCCAGCGGCTATGAGATAGGCCTGCTCAACATTGACGGACTGAAGCACGCCTCCAATAACAAGTATGTCGAGTTCGCCAATAACGATGATATCGTAAAGGACGTCCGTGTCAATATCTGGACCGCGTCCGAATATTCTGCATCGTCGACCGCCGGCAATATACTGTCACTGTCCGTACAGCCCACGGTCGTGTCCGGCGTCATCGTCGACATCTCCAACGGACTGAGCACGGTCATACAGGACGAGAACGGACACTATAACGAGCTCAAGACGTCCATCAGTGAGCATAAGGACTGGATGGACGCGGCAGGCCTGCACTTCACCGAGATTGACGCGAGCATTCGCGGCATCAGGACGTCCGTGACGGATCTCGACGCAAGCGTCAGGTCGACCATCGAGCAGACCGCCGGCAACATCAGGTCCACTATCATCGACCTCAGCAACGGGGTATACTCCAGGATACAGCAGACGGCCGATTCCATACAGGGCATCGCGCAGGAGGTCGCGCTGTCGACGGTCGACGAAAGGCTCAGGAGCCTCGGCACCGATACATGGCTCGTGTTCGCCGACAATGATCCGAACGATCCCGACCTGACTGCCAACTATACGGCGCAGTCGGGCGTCGGCACCAAGTACTACGGCATGAAGTTCGGCCAGTCGCAGACTGTCTGGGAGAAACTCGGCAAGCCTGAGCAGTCCGGATATATGTTCACGGCGGCGGACTGCTCGGTGCTCGGCATCCCCAAGGACTTCGCGTGGATCTCGCTCGGCGACGACGCGATGTTCCTCTCGTCCGTGTACAACGCCAAGGCCGTATCGCAGATTGTGCAGTGGTCGATGGACATGACGCTCCAGGCGAACCTCCGCTATATCGTGCAGAAGCAGACCTCGGACGGATATGAGAACGTGCCTGCGAGCCAGCTCGTCGGCAAGGTGACCGTCTATTATTCGAAGACCGGTAAGTCCGAGGAGACGTTCGACATGACGGCGACCGGATACGAGCTCTCTCTGTTCAGCACGGCGCTCAAGCACCCGTCGAATGACCAGAACATCAGGTTCGCCGACAAGGACGACCAGGTCAGCCATGTCAAGATAGACATCTGGACCGCGGCCGAGTATGCCGCCGGCACCGACGGAAACGTATTCTCGACATCCGTGCAGCCGACCGTCGTGTCCGGCGTCATCGTCGACATATCGAACGGACTGAGCACGGTCATACAGGACGAGAACGGACACTATAACGAGCTGAAGACCGCGACGTCGGCGCATCAGTCATGGATTGACCGCGAGGGCGTGCACCTGACGCAGATTGACGCGAGCATCCGCGGCATCAGGACGTCCGTGACGGATCTCGACTCGAGCGTCAGCTCCAGGTTCACGCAGACCGCGAATCAGTTCCAGACGTCCATACGGGATCTCAGCAACAATGTCGACTCCAGGATAACGCAGACCGCGACGGCGCTCCGCACCGAGTTCCGCAACAGCGACACATCGCTCAACTCCAAGATCGAGCAGACGGCGTCGAGCCTCAGGACCGAGCTGACGACCATGCTCAGCAACGGCCTCGAATCGGTCGACAAGGAGACGTGGATCATATACTCGGCAGGCGATCCGAAGGCGTCCGGCACCAATTACTACTATAACCCGAACGTGACGGGCCTGACGCATGTCGGTGTCAGGTACAACCAGACACAGACGCTGCAGCAGAAGCTCAACTGGACGAAGGATCCCGCGACCGATACCGCCGCGATTTCCTCTACCAACAAGACCAAGCTCGAGGTCCCCGACAAGTTCGTCTGGTCGCTCCTGAAGGAGACCGAGACCCCCGTGCTCGGCGGCGTCTATAAGATGTCGACGTTCTCCCGTGCGGTCAGCTGGGATACTGACGCCAAGCTGCGTGTCAACCTGAGCTATCTCGTTAGGAAGCAGGTGGCGGGCTCGTCCAGCTATGAGGACAATGTCCCGGGCTCCGAACTTACCGCCACGCTGTCGGTATCGTTCAAGAGGAACGGAGGATCCGAACAGACCGATACCTATACGCTTACTACGTATTCGACATACTGGCTGATTTACTGGACCGACAAGCTGCTACATACGGCCGCTTCCGGCCTTAACGGACAGGCCTATGACTTTACCCGTGATCTTGTCACGAACGTCAGCGTCACCATTAAGAGGAAGTCTGATAACGTCGAGCTGTTCACGGACTCGGTCGGCACGCCCGGCGTACAGGTCGGTACCGTACAGACCATAACACAGTCCGGCATCACGACCGCCATACAGGGACTCAATTCGAGATTCGAGAGCCTTGAGACGTCCGACAGCAGGACAGAGTCCTGGAAGAGCGCGGCTGACGGCAAGTTCACCACCCTTACGACCGGACTCAACGGCCTCAGTCTCCGTGTCGATAAGCATGATACGAGCCTCAACACGCTCAGGCAGAGCGGATACTTCGACATATCGGCCGGCGGCATCAGCCTCGGCGTGCAGAATACGCTGAACGGCAAGCTGTCCGATACCGGTATCGACATCACGAACAAGAAAATCGCGCTCAGGGCCGATAATGTCACGTTCTCCAACGATGTCGAGATCAGGGGCAACATCAGGGGACCGAAGAACTCATCCAATGAATACTCGTACAACCTCCAGAGCAACGGAGCGGGAAGCCTCGGCTACGGCGCCATCAGATGGGATACGTCCTCGAATGTCTCGATAGGCTCCACCCTGCAGAGTACGATCAGGTCGGCTGCGGCGGCCGCGGCGCAGGAGGCCGTCATCACGCCGAAGTCGTACGTAATCGACTGCGATACCCCGGTGTATACGTACAATCCCGATACGAATGCGGTAAGGGGCGGCGGCACCGGCAAGAAGAGCATCACGGTCACCATGTACGAGGTGTCCGGAGGAACGAGATCGACATATCCGGTATACTGGTTCAGGAACGGGACGAGCCTCTCGTCAAGTAAAAAAACCGGACATACATGGGATCAGTCCATCAACGACTCGAACGTCGGCGGCAACTGGGACAAGATCACGATAACCGCCGCCGCGAACTCCAACGGTACAGGCGTGCTCGCGTCCTATACGATCTATAAGCTTGCGGAGGGCGCGAAGGGCGATGCCCCCGACATGAGCGAGATCGGCAACCAGTACGCCATCAGGTTCACGAACGGACCGAGTCTCGTATGCAATCTTTCAGGATACGTGACCCTGACATTCGAGGCCCAGCTGATCAGGACCTCGCAGAACGGGACCAAGTCGGTATTGAGGGACAGCGACGGATATACAATGGCCATAACATACGGCAGTACAAGAGCGGAGGCCGACAGCGCCGGAACGTACTTTGACGACGGCGACGCCATCGACGGTACCGCAATCGGTAACCTTACGTCACTGTACGGGGCCGGCGGCGTCATGATATATGCCGGTAAGGGTACAATGGATAATGTCTGCCAGTATCCTCTCGCGAGCGCGTTCATACCGCTGACGTTCGATTCCAAGGCGGCGCTCAGCATCAGCGACAGGATTTCAGCCGTCGTCAGGGGATTCTGCGGCGAGTCGTTCTCGAACTGGACGTCCTCCGGTATCACAAGCGGCGTCAAAAACTATATCACTGGCGTCAATTCGAAAATCTCACAGACGGCCGGCCAGATTACGATTGCCGTCAACGCGGCCAATTCCGCGTCAAACGATGTATCCACGATGAGGTCGAATCTGTCGAGTACGGGTATCGACATCACGAACAAGAAGATACAGCTCAGGGCGAACAGGGTCACGTTCTGTGACTCGAACGGCGGCAATACCGACAAGATCAAGATCGATACGACGACCGGTACCCTGTATGCCAAGAACATGACGGCGGAGGGCGGAACGTTCAAGGATATCACGGTATCCGGCAACTCGACGCTCAACAACGTCAAGGTGACCGGTTCGTTCCGCGGCGCGGGCGCATCGACCGTTTCTTCAGGCACCATACCCGAGACGACCGATATGATATACCTCTCCGGCAGCTGTTCGCTTCCGAGCGGATCGGATCAGATCGGCAGGACGGTCACGATATATGCACCCCGCGGAAGCCATTCGATATCAGGCGGTACCATATGGGCTAACGGCATCAGCTCGTCAAGCGTATCGATTTCAGCCCAGTTCTGTAAGTTCACCTGTATATCGTCAGGTGTCTGGGTGCTCAATTCATGGGAGGACTACTCACCTGCATTCAGGTACGGTTCTGATTTGAAGGTACTCGGTATAGCCAGATCGACTTCGATTTCGAGCAGCGGTGTAGTCAGTTTCAATTATCAGACATTCGACGGCTCGTCGATGTATATCCAGCGTACCGGACAGGGCAGGTATACCGTTAGCTGGTCCAGCAGCTGGTTCTCATCATCAAGCGACGTAATGCCTATCGTGACTCCCAATGAGTTCTATGACGGCGGATCACTGAACAGCCGGGCAGGAACACCCGGTATGGCACGTGTCTGCGGTATATCGTCGACCGGATGCACCGTCATCACAGGTGACGACGACTCGGCCAACGACATGACGTTCACGATGATGCTCATCAACGTACACGGACTCGGAATGTTCATCTGATCCCGGATCAGCCCGAATACCCCAGGCCGGATAAATAGCCCTGAAACGGGGCCGTTTATCCGGCCTGCTGACTTATGCTGATTTATGCTTTCCGGAAAATTCAACTCACTGTCGGTAATCGACTCTAATTCACAGGAGATCCTCATCAATCCGGCGCGTCTCCACGGCACGCTGACGGACGGCATCGTCAAGGCCGTCATGACTGTAACGGGGGCCGAGTCCGGCTCGGACCTGACGTCGTTCGACGGACTGACCGTCAACGGCGTACCGGTCGTGTTCAGGAAGGACGGGGACGGCTATGTGTCCGATTCGGTGTTCACCGCGAAGGCCGGCGACAACGGACCTGACGACATATGGTTCCTGATGAGGTGCCCGGACCCGGTCGAGGCCGTCGTCGAATGGAAGGTCGTCTATACGCTGGACGGCGGGAATACCGCGACCTATACGGGCCGTACGTGCCTGTCGAAGAACGTCATATCGGCGACCGCCTCATGGTTCGACAGGAACGCCGCGGCCCTGACCGACTCCAACTCGTCATTCCTCCTGATGAGGACCGATCCGGCGCTTACCGGAAACATCAAGCTCGTCGTGTGTCCGGACAACACGATGTTCCTCGACTCGTTCAAGGTGTCGGGATCCGACGTGCTCGCCAAGGACGAGTACCATCACAGGAAGGTATCCGCCAACTCGTACCTCAACACCGATATAAGGAACGTATTCGCGACCGTGCCCTCTGACGCCCTGTACGGCACCGATCCGAAGAACCTCCGCGCCCACAAGGCCGTCACGTCGTATTCGGAGCAGTATGACACCGAGTACAGCTACGGCTGTAAGACCAATAACGACCGTAAGTATCCCTGGACCTTCAGGATGCTCGCGCCTCTCAAGATAGGCAGGAACATGCCGGACTGGTTCGTCGTGTTCCGCATACAGGGACCCGAGCCTTCGGAGAGGTATAAGGGAATGTCGGACACCGACATATTCAATGAGTTCCTCAGGGCCGCGGCCCCCGTCGCCGCATGGGACATGAGGGCCGCGTCGCCGCTCGGCGGATATCTCCGCAGGTTCCGTGACGCGTGCGGCCAGTATCCCGGTTCGGTCCGCCTTCAGTTCAGGAAGCAGGAGGACGGCCAGGAATCGGGCGGCGTCAACTCGTGGATAGGCGTATCCGTCGACTCCGGACTCTATGTCAAGAAGGACGAGATCTCGTATTTCGCCGACAAGATGCTGGAGGAGTCGTCCCAGGAGAGGCTCAACCAGTTCGTGACCGGCGGATTCAGGCGCAACAGGCTCGTATCGCCCGACATCGTGAACCTCGAGTTCATGTTCGACGACGGGGATACGGATCCCTTCACGGTCAGCCGTTATTTCGGACTCTACCTGAAACAGAACGACATCGTCAACTGGGACTTCGTGGAGGAGGTCGCGGTCAAGGACGGCATGTCCGTCATGAGGTATGACGCGGAACGCAATACAGCGGAAGACGGTATCGTATCCGATCCGAAGTCGGTCATCTGGAATGACAGGTACATGAACAGGCTCGTGTTCGCCGTGACCGGCTCGACCGCCGGACGCGTGCGTTCGTGGTCGGACATATCCGACTTCCTCCGCGACCGTGTATCCGGAAAGCCGGGCGAGGGACTGCTCAGGCTGCCGGCCCTTGAGATCTCGCCGGCCGAAGAGGACGGCTCCGCATCGGCCAGGAAGCTCATCAGGGATCACAGGATGATCCGGCCGAAGGACACCGACAAGTCCTTCATGACGATGCAGTTCAAGGACAACATCAGGTACGGCGAGCATTTCAGGATATGCGTGCCGTCGATTCCGGGACTGTCGTCAGGCGCCGTGTTCGAGATACTGGCGTCGAACAATCCGGACCTGCTCGACACCGGCGACTTCGTCTCACCCTACATATCGCTCGTGTTCAGCGGCTCACAGGTGTCCAAGGGCGTCATATACCGCTCGAGCGTGCCGAACCCGGTCCGTCAGGAGGAATACTTCAGGATGACCGAGGGACAGTCCGTCGAGGACGAGTACGTCCTGGCGTACGCGGTCAAGTACCGCAACAGGTTCAACGCGACCAACCGGCTCTACCATACGACGAGCATGCTGGCCGACAACCTCGTCAGCAACGACCAGTACCCGTACATATTCAGGATACTGTTCTACACGCAGGATCTTATGGATCCGGAGAAGCCCGCCCCGGTCTCCGAGCAGGTTGAGAGGCTCGCCCGTGCCGTCAGGTGCCTCAGGGAGGACTTCCATGTCGACATATGGACGCCGGACCATTCGGACGACACCATATCCGTCGTATCGGGCTATAACGACACATACATGCAGCATATCACGGCCGACATATTCGACGGCACCGGCGCCGGGATAGTGAATACAGGCGGAATCTGGCATGAGGACATCGATACGGCCTTCAGGGCCGATCCGACCGTCAGGTACTTCGGCACCGGCATAACCGAGCCGCCGTGTCTGCCGCTCTGCAACGACACCACCAGGTACAACGCGGACTCCGTGCTGTTCGCGCCGATAGGATTCGAACTGCTCGGATGGCGCAGGTCGTCCATCGTCAGGTTCATCGACCTCAGGGGATGGATGTACCAGGTGGCGCTCGGGGATCCCGCGTCACTGCCGGCCAACGTGCTGGCCGCGCTCGACGGCGGAACGTTCGGACGCATAAAGGACTGGCCCGTCGACTCAAGGACCGTCGACACGTTCTGGAGGGACGGGGACGGCGTCAGGCACGAGGGACGCTGGGAGACCGGCGCCGACGGCCTTCCGTTCCTGTCGACCAGGTATGAGTGCCGTATCGGCGAGCATTCGGGCGTGGTCTATGCGGTCAGGTCGCCGTTCGACACGGAGAAGTGGCTGCTCAGCCTGCCATCGGCCTCGGCCGACACGCAGTTCGTGGATCTCTACTCACCCAGGAAGTCGTCTGTCGCGATGATGGGCATCATGCCCGTCAAGGACATAGACACAGGCATCGGCATACGCCGCGAGAGGACCGTCAGGCCCCGTCCGGTCACCGAGATACCGGAGGGCGGCAGGATAGCCGTCGACAACAACCTCGCGGACTATACGCTGATGAGCAACGTCTGCTATACCCTGACGGAGGGAAGGCTGTCCGGCATACCGGTGCAGACGGGCGGCAGGTTCATCATCATAAACGGCCTGCTCTATTACAGGAAGGAGGATGGCATCGGCGTCTACAGCCTGCAGTCCGATTATATCATCGCCGGATCCGACGTGACGGTCACGAGCCTCGAGGACGGCATGGAGACCTCGTACCGCATCACCGTACCGGCGATGGAGGAGGAGTTCAGCTTCATAGGCGCCGACAGGTCCAACGACCTCGAGTTCCCGCTGCTCACGCCGACAGTCTGCTCATGGGAGGCCGTCGGCCTGTACTACGACAATAACAGGATACTCAATATCGACGACATACTGACCGACGGATGGAAGGATCCGTCAGCCGGCTATATGTGCTTCAGACATCCGTATACGTCGGAGGATCCCGACAGGTTCGTATCGAGGTCGTTCGACATGTACATCAGCCAGAAGGGACTTCCCGACATGACGTTCAGGGACTATCTGCTGACGTCCGACGTCACGGACTCCGTCAATTTTTTCCTGACCGAGAAGGTGAAGCCTGAGTATACCGTAGGATGGTACAACAAGTTCGTCAATACGCTTGAGTTCACGGTATCTGGCATCAGGTTCTCGCTCGGCTTCTCGACCGGCTCGCTCGCCCGTGAGCTGCAGCTCTCGAACTATAACAAGTACGAGATGTTCGTGCTTAACGACTATACCGGCGCGAAGAACGAGATGATCATCAATACCATCGAGAACACGATTTTCATCATCAACCACAACTTCAACTTCGGCCGTATCGACAGGAAGTCGAACATCATATACGTAAGGGATCAGATGCTGACGCCGGCGTCCGACTACAACTGGACTTCGGTCGGCTATTCCGTCCAGCCGGGCATGACGAGGATAGTCATGTCGCCCGACGGCGATCCGGTGGCGGAGATACCCGTGACCGGAAACGCGGGCACGCTGTCAGGCACCGGGCTCCTGCAGGAGACCAGGTTCTCCGGTGTATCCGGCTATGATGACGCGGCAGGCCGTATATTCGGCATATCGGGCGAAATAAAGCCCGTGGACGGCTTCGTGCATGTCAGGGCTGACATCCGTGCCGTATACGGTTCCGGAGGCGATACGGAGCCCGGACTGATACAGCCTGAGCGCAGGAGGAACCAGACATCGGATACATGGATTATCAATCCGTCCGCGGAAGACATCGCGCCGGGATGGGACGGACTGATGGACGGCTACATCAAGTCGATGGATCCGGACAACTTCACGGTATACATCAAGCACCTTGAAGGCAAGGGCGTGTCCACTTCAAGATTCGAGACGTCCGAGGACTGGTCGCCTATGACCATCAGGGCATGGAGGCCGTCGGCCGTCAAGTTCGCGAACGACTTCTTCAATCCCGCGTATATCGACGTCATGTCATTCGACCTCAATGAGACCGATGAGATCATCAGGGCGACCGGCGTCAACTTCACGCTGGCGAACACGTCATTCAGGTCGGTGTCGCCGCTCAGGGGATACTACGGACGCAAGGTCCTGCCGGACGATACGGTGGACCTGTCGGGCACCGTCAACTTCTTCAGGAAGGACGAGCACTCGCTCGTGAGGTCCAACTGGGATTCCGGATACTACAGGCTCTATACGGGCAAGGGCGACGAGTACAGGCCGGTCGACGGCTGGAGGCTCGGCATCGAGGACAAGGCTTTCTTCTCATCCGCGTGCGTCAATATCAGGCTGCCGAGGACCGGAGGCCTCATGATAACCGAATGGGGCGCCGCGGAGGCCGGTATCTCGGCGTCGCCGAAGGACGGCATGGTCATGCTGACGCTCAACCTCACCAGGGCCCTTCAGACCAGGCTCATGTCGGACGAAGACGTCGTCAGGAACTGGAGGCTGTACGGCTACAACCAGGACGCCGTCAACAACTTCGTCAAGCGCGTGCTCGCCAGGTACTTCATCAGCTCGGAGAAGAACCTGCTGCACGTATACAGGCACAGGACGCTCAAGGAGACCGGATTCAACGGCTCGTCGGACGTCGACATGAACGACTACGAGGAGATCCGCAACCTGTCCGTGACCTATACGGAGGTCAACGAGGAGCTCACCGCGTCGGTCGAGCTGCCCGAGGGACGCACGTGGTATGTGGAATACGAGATTCCCGGCCAGGGCGAATAGATAGACGGATAAAGCATTTGTAAGATAATGGCAAGGCATAACGACATACTCAATTACAGGTACGCGCCGGGACTTCCGACATACGGAATAGACGGACGGACGGGTCCGCAGGGACTCCCGGGCACGTCATTCTATTTCTCCAACATAGCGATACAGGACTCGGCCGGCAACGTCAGCGCCGACGCCGTCGAGAAGCTGAGGAACGGACACGTACTCTCGGCGTACTCGACGGACGACAACATCAGGCCGTATATCGACGGCGATCTCGTCATAGACAGGACCGCGTCGCTCTACAAGATCGTCGATACGGCCGGCGGACTCGAGTTCACATACCTGGCGACGCTGTCGAACGTCACGGATGACGACTTCTTCAAGTACGCCGGCGGCAGGATGTACCTTGATACGGATACTTCCTTCTATGCAGGGGACGACACCGACGGGATAAGGATCTCAGGCGTGGATATCGTCAACGACCCGTCCTATTCGGCCGACGGCTCCGATACGCTGCTGCGTGTCATATCAGGCCGTAAGGATACGGCGAACAGCTATAACCTCGTGTCGCTGACCGCAAGGGACACAGCGGGATCGTCGACGCTCCGCATATCCTATAACCAGGACATCAAGTCGTTCGTCATCAATACGGACGCGGATATCGCGGTCGACTCCCCGGGACTCTACATATCAGCCGCCTCGAGGCAGGACCAGCTCGACTCCGGATGGTACCGTATTGCACCGCAGGCCGATCCTCCCGGACTGCTGCACCTCGTCTACAAACAGGCGAAGATACTGTTCACGTACAAGACGGCCGACATAGATACGGTCATAGCGTTCGCAGTGTTCCTGCCCAAGTCGCCGACCGCCAATACCGAGGTGCTGCCGGACTTCATCAAGGTCGGCGTGCTGACCGGACTGACGGACGTGATCAAGGAGTATGTATTCACCGACTTCGCCGTCGACAGCGAGTCGTCGCGGGACTGGTATATCATCAAGTTCAACAGCAAGCTGGGCGACATCATCGCGAAGACGGTCTATATTTCGTTCGTGAAGGGAATCGAGATAGTGCGCCGTGTGACCGACGCCGAAAACTACATAGCCGAGTATGACTTCGAATCGTTCGACATCGATACAGCTGGATAAGAAAATCCACGGACTCCCCGGCCTCGGCATCGCGGGACCGGACGGCAGTACCGGACAGAAGGGCCGTTCATCCTATGTGGGATACCTGACCGAGTTCTTCAATGTCGAGTACTACCTGGATCCGTCATACGCCTATATCAGGACAAAGAACGAGCCGTCGCCGCTCAGCCTTCCGGATCATAACGAGATAGACAATGAGGTATACGGCCATGAGCGTGAGATACAGCTGGAGAAGCATATGCTGTATAATATCCTCCAGGGACCCGGCGGATCGGCACCCGACGCATACTTCATGTATACCGGATTCGAGGATAATTTCTTCAAGTTCGTCAGAGGCGACCGCGGCAGGATAGGTGAATACCGTATCCATAACGCGTACGGCACGGACGATACCGCCAAGAACGCGCTTGAGTTCACTGATGCGGACGGTGCCAATATCGGCGGAGGCCAGACGTCAGGCACCATTAACATAGGACGTATCCGCCTGCCGGATGACGATGAGTGGAGGTTCCGCCAGTCGCTGATGCGTCCGCATTTCGCCAAGTACATGACGAGCGACGTTGCCGTACCCGTATCGCTCAAGGACGAGTATATGCCCGGCGACCTGCTCTACATACTCGACAACGAGACCGACCGTATCAAGTATATCGTCCGTGTAGACGATGACATGAGAGGCTGTACGTTCGAGAGATTCCTGCAGCAGGACATGAACGAGTTTGGCAGCATCCTGAACGACTTCAGGCTCGAGGGCGACCGTGTCATGCTGAACGCCGACGGATTCACTGCCGCGTCGATGAGGACGTCCGGTAACGGCGTATCCGTGCCCGGCGGCATGGGATTCCTGCAGAACCTCATCAATATAGAGGAGGATGCCGGCATGCTGTCGGTAATCACGAACTCCAGGGACGGCTCGGTCCCGATGACAGAGCTCACAGGCGGCGGCAGGACGCTGTCCGTCAATATAGGAGGGAACGGATTCATGTTTTCGTCACAGGATCCGCTCAGGCTGTCGAGCCTCAGCATGAAGAACGGCTGGACGAACATCAACGTGCCCGAGTACAACGACGACGCGATCAGGCTGCCTGACGGACTCAGGTGCCCCGGCGTCACGTCGTCCGACATATACCAGGAGAACATCGGCGAGACGTCCGACGTCAGCGTATATGTCAGCATGAAATACACCAAGTTCTACAGGTCCGCGTCTCCCGGCAGGTATTTCGGTATCAGGATCTATACGGCCGACGACTGCGGCAGGTTCTCCGCCGGCGTCCCGCTTATCGAGAGGATTGCCGAGAACGGCGGGCAGATTACGTTCGATCTAACCGCGATGCTCAGGGAGCTTACGGATCCCGGGGACGGGACCGCCGACTATTTCATATACACGTTCGTCAAGGGAGGCGCGTCGATGACGAGGTATTCGGCCATGTCAAGGCTCCGTATCGAATGGAGGAACGGAACGGCCGTCAACAGGACACTTCTCGACGGCGATGTGTCGGATCCCGAGCCGTCGCCGTATATGACCTCCGGACATGCCGAGTTCATCATGGACACCGTCGAATGCGGCGCATGTATCGGCAACCTGACAGTCAGGCCGCTCGGCAATGACAGGATTGTCAGCATCAGCATCAACTCGCAGATGCTCTGCAGGAACGACGGCGACTCGTTCAGGATTACGCCGTGGCCCTATGAGGGCTGGTGCACCGTCAGGCCTGACGACATTACGGTCACGGACGGCAAGGTGTCCATGAATATCGGATTCCTGTCGAATCTGCCGCCTGTCAACGTCGATACGGGAGGCGTCACGCCGGATACTGTCGCTGAATGGTTCTCGGCCGTACAGGCCGCATCGTATGATACGTCGTATTCCATCGGCGATCTCATTACCGGCACGGGCGACCGCGCCGTGACCGTGACCGCCGTGACCGAGGATACCTCCACGAACGAATGCTATACGTCCGTATACAAGATCGTGCAGCCGGGATTCGCGTCGGCGCTGCCTGACATATCAGTCGGATTCACGCCGCTCATACGTAACGGCATGATTGAGCGCTCCAACAGGCGTGACAACGGCGTACTGTGCAACCAGGTGCAGTTCTTCACCGAATGCGGGATATACGGATTCACCGAGGAGGCCTGGGGCAAATGGTTCACCGACCTGACCCTGTCCGTCGAGCTTGATATCGACAAGGAGGTCTACAGGACATATGACGACTACAAGTTCACCACGACCGTCAACCCCGGCAACATACAGCCGTATGACGCCGATCAGACGGGTATGTACGGCAATAACGCCGTAAGGACCAGGTTCAGCTGGATAACGCCGTCGTCGGGCCTTACGTACGAGTCTTCCGTACATGACATAGAGGAAAGCGATCTGCATGAGATTGTCATTCCGTCCTCAGCAGACAAGAACCCCGACGGATGGATCGTATTGTCGCCGGACGGCAGGCGCAAGGCAGGTTCGGTCCTCTATGACGGCATCAACTACAATATCGGGACCGGCGCCGGCATCAACGGCCTGACGCTCCGCGAGTGCGCGAAGGGACCGGTACTGCTCAGGATACTGACGGAGTTCGCCAACCCGGTACCGGCCGAGATGAACTTCGCCTGGAGGGCCGTGAGGATTTCGGTGTCCGGCAGGCTGAAGGACGAATTCGGCGGATCCGAGATGATGACATTCTCCAAGGCATGCTCATATGAGTCCGAGAACGTGAAGTTCATCGTCAATCCGATTTCCATGACGCTCGCGCCCCTGTCGGAGGACGGCTCACTGGGCAAGATCAGGAATTCCGCCGGCTATATCAAGTTTACGGGTCCTGAGGACGAGATCAAGATAAGCACGGCGCTTGTCGGACTGACCGGCGCGCTCCGCAACGAGTACGAGAACGGCTCGCCCGTATCGGAAGGCGTACCCTATACCGCGTTCCAGCGCATCATGCATTCCATACCGGACGTGTCCGCATATGAGCCCAGGCTGAAATACCTGCAGGACGGCGTGACCGGTATCGTCATCGAGCCGCTCGATACGAGATCGCTCATCAAGTCCGGCACGCTGACGCCCGGCAACAGCGAGTTCATCAGGTTCTATGCCGGTGAAATGCTCGACATGACCGACTCGTCCACCGTACAGTACAGGGAATTCCTCGCCGGCAGGTATAACATACAGGACTTCAACGTCAATCCGGACATCAACCAGTCATTCGGCGACAGGTTCGTGTCGCTGTTCTACAATACGGACTACCTGAATCCGGTCATGAGGTCCGGCACCCTGTCGTTCTACTATAACGGCGACGCGTATCCCGCGTCCAAGTACACACAGGAGTCGAAGAAGGACGGCGGTGTACACCAGCCCCTGCTCATCAGACAGGCCGTGTCCGTACCGCTCAGGACCCGGGAGGAATACGAGGCCATCAAGATCTGGAACCGTGAATACGAGTCGTCCGAGCGCTATAACGAGAAGGTCCCGTTCGGCGGTGACCTGACACAGTCCGGCAACGGCTATATGTTCTGTCCTGAATCTGCCGACGGCGGACAGTGGGAGTCCGAGCACATCATGCCGCTCGCGGACCTGAAGGAGTCGCAGAACAGGACGGTCCTCGCCGAACCGGTCACCGGGATCATATCAGAGGCCGAAGGCTTCCAGGACTGTCCGGAACCCGGCAAGTACTTCAGGTCGCTTGTATGGTCGCTCGGCTGGACGTATCCGAACTTCGTGGAAGAGAACAATGTCACATTCATCATCCCGTTCTATGTGTGCAACCCGTATGAGTCATGCATCGACATATCCGTCATGAAGACATACCGCAGCGTGTTCGATCCGCAGGACTATGAGGAGGACTTCGTCAGATGGACCGACGAGCAGACCCGGAACGGCAATATACCGGAGATATTCAGGGACATCAAGATACGCAGGCTGACGGAGTCCGGCGACACGGTCATCAGGCAGCTCATACCGTACAACCTGATGTACGGGCTCTCGCCGAGGACCGCTTACAATACGGATATGAACGGCATCACGGTCAACGTGTTCATGCTCCAGCAGCCGACGATCATGGACGATACTACGTATGAGTTCAGAGACAAGGCGGACGGCGTGGACAAGGCCGTAAGGCTGCCGCTCAGTCCGGAGTCGTTCGACACATACAAGGACTTCATCTATACGATTGACCGGCCCTGGTCGTTCGGAGGATAAAACAAAAAGGAACGCGATTGCGTTCCTTTTTCATTTCATGGCCTTCTTCAGCTCTTCTTTCTGCTTGACGTACTCGAGGATCTTGATGAACGTGTCATAGTCAAGCGTATATGACGGCTTGTGCAGGACGAATCCGCCCGTTGACGGAAACTGTCCCACATAGAGATTGACCGGCCCGTCGACGCCGTAGTTGCGGCGCAGCAGCATCTCGTACATACAGAGCTGGTTCGTGAAGATGTTCATGTCACAGTCGTCGAACGCCGACATCGGACCGAGCAGCTTGCCTCCGTACTTGTTGTCCTTGGTGATGACGTCGGAGTTCTTCCAGTCGATAAGCACGAGCTCGTACATGTCCGTCGAGGGATTCTTCCAACGGAACAGCGCGTCGAAGCGGCCCTGCACGCCGATTTCGCCTATCCTGGTACTGAACACGCCCATCAGCTCGGTCTCACGGGCGATGAGCTCCATACCGGCCTTTTTGACGAGCGTATCGATGGCCTCGTCGATGCAGTTGAATTTGTTCTCCATCTCAGGCTCCGGATGGTCGAGCCTCATCATCTTGGCCTTGGCCTCCTGGCCCTCGAGCAGGTATCCGACGTACTCGTCACACCACATGCCCCTCTGGCGCGTCACCGCGCCCTTGGCCTCCCATGCCTTGATAATCTCATCGACCGGCTTGCCGAACATCGGGTTCCTCGGATTCTTGGAGGCCTTCAGCGCATTGCCGTCCTTGTCGAACTCCTGCTGCAAATCCTCCTTGATCTTGGTTACTGAATAGTACCAGACATCCTGTCGTTTCAAAGCGTTTATTTCTGCGATATGATCCTTCAGTCCCGCGAAATTTGTCTTATCGAACATTTCAGTTTGAGTATTTTATTTTAATTCTGTCTACTTCCTTATTATAGAGCTCCTTGTATTTCTCAGGATCCTCCTCGTCGATGTCGATGTCCTTTATCTCCTTCCACATGGCCCTGAGCGAGTCCTGATTCGCCGCGAACCAGATCTCGACCTCGCCTGTGAATACGTGAAGCATCGTCACCAGGCCCGGTTTCTCGAGCAGCGTGACCGGATAGGCCGCGTCGTCGCCCTCCTCATGACACTCGGTCGTGATGAACTCAGTCATATACCGGCCGCGGTAGTACCGCATCCAGTAGTCGTCGAGCCTTTTCTTGTTCTCGCCCTCCTTGACCGTGACCTTCTCGGTGCCGAACCTCATCGTAATGGACGATATGCCGAATATCTTCGACTTCGCCGGTCCTGATACCTTGCTGATTGTGTCATGTATAAGATCCCTGACTGACGTGGAGAATTCATCCCATTCCCAGGTGCACTCCTTGTCGTTCATCTCGTTCTCGGCGACGAATACGATTATAGGCGAGTACACCGGATGACCGAGGAACTCGGTGGCGAACACATTCATGTCCCACGGCATGCCCATTCCGTCACCCGTCCAGAACATGAAGACGCTCTCACGGTCGTCTTCCTCGTCTGTGAGTTCATAAGAGTTCACGTTCGCGCCGTGAAACAGCTCGTTCACGATGGATTCCTTCCTGATCGGCCCCTCCGAGGCGACCGACAGGTTATAGAGCATGCCGTCTTTGCCGTACACCGCGATACATCGTGTACGTCCGGGCTGTTCCTCCTTAGCTTTCTTGCTTTTCTTGACCTTTTCTGCCATATCAATTAAACGCGTGTACATATATAAGGCCATATCGGGAATAGATAGGTCATGAACAGGAAAAGATTCGATTTCGACAGTATAGGAGAGGCCTTCAGGGCCGGCAACCGGGCACGCAAGAAAGAGTCCGTACAGGATACGATCGAACAGCCTTACGGTCCCGAGAAGACGATAGAGGATTTCTATAAGATAACCGGGTATAAGCTGACATACAGGGACGGATGGTATGAATGGGGCGCCCATATGCATCTTGAGAACGTGCTGTTCAGCGGCGAGAACAACTGTACGGGACTGAAGACACTGCCGTCGCCGCTCAGGATAAAAAGCTGTCTTTACCTGAAATGGTGCAAGGATCTCGAGACTCTGCCGGATACGCTTGAAATCGGAGGATTCCTGAGTATTGAGTACTGCCCCAGGCTCCACAGTATAGGAGATCATACAGAAGTCTGTACGGACGTCTACATCAAAGGATGTAATAATCTCGACAGACTGCCGCTCGGCCTCAGGTTCGGGAGGACGATGCAACTGAACGACATGGCCGCCGGCATCGTCAAGGACACGCCGGTCATCAAGTTCGTCAAGAGCATCGGAATCGAACCGAGCAAATGGGGATACGTCGACGCGGCTCAATGGCCCGGCAACAGGATGGACGAGGCCTTCAGGGCAGGCAATCGGGCCAGGAAGAAGGAGTCTGTACAGGATACAGTCGACAGTTTTACGGTACTGACTCCTGAATTATTCGGAGAGGCCTTGACCAGATTCATCGGAGGATATACAATGGTAGGTCATGATATGGTTTACAAATACTATATCAAGGCCTTGAAGAATTTCCTTTATCGTGATAATTCTGAAATACCTAAAATTTTAATCCCATATGAGGATGAATTTGAGGAATACTCCATACCGTTCTATCTGATATCAACAGAATCTGTCGAATTCGGCGCATTATTCACCAACAGACCGGACGAACTGACATTAATTGTCTTGCACAAGTCTTTAAGAGATGAAGCTGCAGATGAATATTATACATCCGTCAGTAGGACCAGGGATCCGTTCCATGATATCGGCATTTTGTTGCATAAGCTTGAAAATCCTGTAATTGACAATCTCCTTAAAGTCAATGAGGCCTTCAAGGCCGGCAACAGGGCCAGGAAGAAGGAATCGGTTGTCGATAATACCAATGAGACCGACTCGAGATTCCCCGGCACCGGCATCGACGCGTTCGACGACTACTTCAGGACCGTATACCCGACGCCTGAGAGTATTCAGGACAGCAATTTTACCAATCCGGACGATCTCAGGACATTCTGTAATAATGCAAGGAACCTCCTGAAGAAGCAGTACAGTATAGTCAAGGAGGACATGAACATGGATCCGTGCCGGCTCGACCTCGACTGGCTCAAGTGGTTCAGGGGCAAACTGAGGGAATTCCCGCAGTTCATATGGCCTTCACATGACAATGTCGCTGAATCCGTCCGCAGCATCACCATACCCGAGGGCACCGAGGTGCTGGTCATGAGGCTCGGCGTATTCGAACGGCTCGAGACCGTCAGGCTGCCGGATTCGCTCAGGAAAATCAACGTAGACGCATTCTCCGAGTGCTGCTGCCTGAAGAATGTCAGGTTCAGCGGGAATCTCGAGACAATCAGGACGTCCGCCTTCTACAGGTGCATGTCACTCGGTCCGATTCACATACCGGCAAGCGTCCGTACGATTGAGTTCAGCGCGTTCGAGGAGTCCGGCATAACCGAGTTCGTCATGGATCCGGACTGTCAGGTCGAAGAGATAGAACGCAACCTCTGCAGGCTGTGTAAGAGCCTCGGCAGGATAGAGCTCGGCAGTAATGTCAAATGGATCAAGACCCTCGCGTTCGCGTTCCTCGGTGATGTCGACGAGGTCGTCCTGCCCGCGGGACTGTCACAGGGCGTAATCGAGAAGAACGCCTTCAAGAACACCCGGATCAAGACCGTATATATAAAGGGAGAGGATCAGTATGACAATACCAGGGGACTGAGCGGATTCGAGAGCATCAGGCAGAAGGTGCTCGAGGCGACGAACTGCGGCGAACCGGAATTCATCAGTATACCATGACATATACAGGTCCCGTGCGTTTAATATCAGTAACTAAACTAAAAAAGACACCGAAGTATTATGGCGGCAAATGCTAAAATCTCCGTCAAGAACGCAAAGTGCGGCACATGCGGCACAGCGGCGGTATTGAATCAGGATTTCTCGTTCCTGCAGAAGGGAATGAATCTGAACGTAGAGCCGGTCAGGAAGAGCTCGAAGGTCGAGACGATATACGTACAGGAGAGGAAGCGCGCCGCCGGATACAAGACGGTGTCGTTGTTCTGATATGAATCTCAAGACCGACAAGGACAAGGTGCCCTTCGGATACGTCATCGGGTACCGCGACAATGAACCGATGCACCTGCTCTATGAGCTTCTCATGATGCAGGAGGCCGAACAGGGAGACGGAAGGTTCACCGTTTCCGACCTGAATACGAAGACGACCGTCCGCGACGCAGATGGAAAGGTCAGGCCGCTGCTTGACTCGCTTATAGAGTCCGGTCATGTCATCAAAGAGAAATCGGCCTTCTGTATCGCGATTAATCCGTGGGAGGCTTAAAACTGTAAGGCAGTCATGTTAAAACGCGACAGGGACCGAATAAACGGTCCCTGTCGTTGTCTTATATGTTAAGTGATATATCATTCACCGTGATTTTCTTCATCTTCTTGTCCGGAAATACCAGTTGGAATATATAGGCGTCGCCTATGTTCTTCAGCGGATATCCGGTCAGAACCGTCTTCTTCTCGTCGGACTTGAGCATGAACGAGAATCTCTTTCTCGCGGGCTCGAGCAGGGATACCTCGGCCTTCAGGAACTTCCTGATATCCGTATCGGCCGAAAGCCTGTATCCCGCATCATCTGACGAATCTGAACCGTCGTCTTCGGCGTCATAGTAGACGCCGCTTTCCACAAGGGATTCCTCTAAGGTGGATTCGTCGTAAAGCTGTATATTGGGCATGGTGTTATCTGTTTTATTTGTCCTATATATCGGAACGCACCAGGCCTGAAAAGTCACGAAAAACGGATCGGTTTAACGCCGATCCGCCTGTTTTTTCCATCCGGGCCGTCAGTCCCTGAGACCGTAGTCTTTCTGGATATCTATACCGGCCTCGTATTCATTGATGACCGCATTGCGCTTGTTGAACTCGATATTACGGATATTCGACTCGACCGTCAGATCCTGTACGACTACGGGCTTCGCGCTGAGCCAGCACCTCGGCGTCAGGGTATTGGGCGGAATACCCTTCGGCGTGTCCGCATTATTCCATATATACGGCGCCATATCCGCGACGTTCATATAGAAATCCTGCCAGGATACATACATCCGCATGGCCTCGCGGCCGAGGCCGATCATGCTCATGTTCCAGACGGGCACGCCCTGCATCCAGAGTCCGTCGGCCGTATGCCTGGATCTCGTGAATACCTCTGAACTGACCGTAAACCCCCCGAACTGCACGCACTCGAAATCCTCGGGTATGGCGTTCAGCGTCCTGACGATATAGTCGAAGTCGTTAAGGAACAGGATATCATCCTCGAATACGAGCAGGTGCTCGACGCCCTGCAGAAGGGCCTTCTTGATGATGGTATAATGCTCCCTCGCACATGAGAACTCATTCGGCTTGGACAGATTGCCTTTGCCCGCCTTCTTGAGCGCGTCTATGATAATATCGTTATGCGGATGCATGACGGCCGTATGGAACTCCACACGACCGTCTATGCCGAGCTTCCTGAACTGACGCTCGACATTCTCCCTGCGGTCGGTCCTCTCGGCCAGATTCAGGCATACCATTCTGTCGAACCTGTCCGTGAATGCCTTGCATATATCAGGCTTGGTGATCATAGGCTACTGTACGTTCTTTCCGCGCCAGCGGGGACGGCCGAGATCGTCGACGACAAGCCTTCCCTTCTTAATGGCCGTACGGATCTTGCTCTCCACCATACGGCGGACCTTAGACGGCATCGGATACTTGTGCTCGTCGATCCATGCCTGGCGCTCCGCGGCGAGCACGGTCTCGAACAGGCTGTCCTTGAGCTTGCGGTCACGGTCCTTCTTGTATTTCTCAATATCGGCGATGACTGTCGGTATCGCGGCCTTGTAGTCCGACGCGGTATTCAGCTGATCCATGAACTGATCCGCCGCGGACGGCGTCTGTGTGGGCGACATGAGATTCTCCGTTACGGCCTCGGCCAGCTCGGCGGTCTGGGCGTCGAGGACTTCCTTGAACGACTGGTCAAGTGCCTGTCGCAGATTTGATTCCTGTGGCATATTGATGTCTGTTGTTTTAGATTGAATGGATATTGGACGACAGGCTCGTCATAATCCTCTTCGGGAAATTATGATAGCCGAGCTTGCGCCATCCCTTGGCGTAGCCGTTCGTGATGACCGAGGTGAAATAGGCGAACGGGTTCTTCGACCGCTCGGGATTGAAGTTCTGCCAGTACTGCAGGCAGTCGAGTATCGCGAACTCGATACAGTCCTCCCTGTCCTCGGGATTCTCGTATTTCAGCTTCTTCGACAGATTCGTCGCGATGAGGACTATCATCTTCACCGCGTTATCGGTCAGCTTGCCCTTCTCCTTGGATATAATCATCTCCTGAAGAAGCGCTGGATTCGAGACATAGTAGTTGCCGGTCGAACCCTCCTTTATACCGTCGATCGTATCGTCGAGCTTAAGGTCGTCATATAAGGCCACGTGTATCTTTCATGTTCAGTTTGGTCCCGGATATGACCGGGCTTATCTGTTAAACGCGCACATGTGCATAAGGTCACTTGCCGGAGATCTTTTTGATGAGCTCCTTCTGTTCCTCCGACAGGGTGACCGGCGTACGCCAGCATACATTGAGTACGAAGTCGCCGCGCTGCCGCTGTGTCCTTCCGGATATATCCCTGGCTCCGGCTCCCGGAATGCGTATCTCCTCATACGGGCCGGTGCATTCCTGCACGGTCACGGTCTGATCGCCGCGGCCCGGTATATGTACGGTCTTGCGGCATCCGAGCAGCGCATCCGTCCAGTCGATATAAAGGTTCTTCTGGATATCGGGCAAGCCTGACATATCGTATTCCTTGGGATCGAACTGCCAGACGGGAACCGCGATGAAGTCACCGGGACGGCCCTTGGGTGACCTGGCGCCGTGTCCGTGTCCCGGACATGTGACGCCCATGCCGTGCATGATGCCGTCGGGGAACCTGACCTCGACCTCGTGATCCTTCGTTATGAATCCGGTCTCGCCACACCTCTTGCATGAATGCTCGAACTTGAAGCCCTTTCCACTGCAGTGCGGACAGGGCTTGGACACCTGTATCGTATGGCCCGGGGCGACCTGCTTGACCATCGTCACCATGCCGGAGCCGTGACAGTACGGGCACTGCATGAAGCCGGTGCCTCCCTTGCCTCCGCAGTCCGGACAGCTCTCCTTCCTCTTGTACTTGAGCTTCTTGGTGCAGCCGGACATGGCCTCGTCGAGCGACAGGGGCACCTGGACCTGCACGTCCGCGCCCTGCATGTCGGCCATCGTAGTGCCGTCGGCGGAGCGCTGGTACGCGTTATAATGCTCATGCATGAAGCCGCTGCCTCCCATGGCCTCGGCGAAATCCCTGAACATGTCGTCGAATCCGCCGGAGAATCCGCCGGAGAATCCGCCGGAGAATCCCGCGCCGCCTCCCATGTCTGAGAAGTCCATGCCTCCCATATCATAGGTCTGACGCTTCTTCTCATCGCCGAGCACATCGTATGCCGAATTAATCTCAGCCATTTTCTCAGCGGCCGCCTTCTTCTCAGCCTCTGACTTATTGCCCTGACGGTCAGGGTGATATTTCAGTGAAAGCTTGCGGTAAGCCTTCTTTATCTCGTCCTGTGACGCGGTCTGTGCCACGCCCAGCACCTCATACAAATCCTTGTTCATCTCAACTTACAAATCTTCTGAATCCTATATATTCAACGTCTCCGGAGGCTGCCGGTCACGGCCTGATAAATACCCGAGACTTTATACAGGCTGAATTTTAATGAATTTCGACATTAACGAGAACGACGCCCTGAACACGATGGCCAAGCAGGCCGTCAAGCAGGCCGTAAAGGCTGAGAAGGACCGTACCGAGCGCCTCACCAAAGACGATAAGGACGCGTTCCTGAAGCAATTCAGGGAGTTCTGGGACTTCGAGCGGGACTTCCACCCCGAGTACAAGAAGCTCTGGGGCGACAAGACCGAGTTCGACAAGGCCGACACCAAGATAATCAACCTCATCATCGGCAACGCGGCCAGGAACCTCGGCCTCAACTGGGACTGGATCGGCGACGAGACGTACCTGTTCGGCTTCTATGAGAAGGACGGATCCCCGAAGAACATGGCCGTCAAGGTGCCGTACGACTTCACGTTCCCCAGCCTGAGGACCAAGCTGCTCAACTGGTTCCGCAAGAAATGCGAGAATGCGCTGGCCGCGGAGCCCAAGAAGCCGCAGATCAAGGTCACCGAGGCGTTCAAAGCCGGCAACAGGGCGCGCAAGAAGGAGTCCGTACAGGATACGGCGGGTCAGGACATGGCGGCGTGGCCGCGCATGCCCTCATTCGGACCGTACGTGCCTATTGAAGAGGTGAAGGCCGGTATCAATGAATACGTGGACGGTATCGGAGAGGAATTCGGCCGTGTCAAGACGACGCTCGCCACGGAAACATCGGCGTTCGGATTCAGGAACAGGGCCTGGCGCATAATGTCGTTCGCCAAGCCCGGCCGTATTGACAGATTTATTGTCTGTATAGAATACGATATGGACAAGTATAACGGATGGAGGCCCGGCATCTCGGTCAAGCTGTCTGAGAATTTCGATTATTTCACGGAATGGAGCGCGCCGGCCGGATATTCCGCCGAGGACGCGGCCAGGGTGTGTACGGAGATACTGTTCAATATAATAACGGCCAAGGGCAGGATCAATACCGCGACGGCCGTAGTGGAGGACGAGGAAAGATCCTGGCGCATGTACCAGCTTGACAATACATTCCGTCAGAAGTACTACCGCAGGTATACGGGTTCCGGTTCCAAGATAATACCGGCCAAGTTCGGCAGTGTATTCCCGATACACGCGGCCATAGCATTCCTTGATGACATACTGCCGCAGGAGTGCGTGCTCAGGCTTGATAAAATCGTTTCCGGCATGGCGGACAGCATCGACGACAACCTCGTTGACATGATCAAGGCGGAGCTCCTTCCGATGGAGTATATCAACGAGGCGTTCAGGGCCGGCAACAGGGCGCGCAAGAAGGAGTCCGTACAGGACGCCGCCGGCGGGAACATCTCAGGATTCCCTCCTGTGACCGATGAGATGCGTCAGGGCAGCGAATACGCATTCAGCGAATGGTTCCGGACAGCCTGTCCGGACGCACGGAAGATATACACAATGTTCGCCGGATCCGGCACGATGCATATCGACGTCTCACGCATAGCGAAGGACGGCAGGATGATAATGACGGTCATCACCCGCAGATCGTTCAGGAAAACCGAGAACAGCGACTGGTTCGTCGACAAGATACTGCTGCGCATAGACAACGGACGCAAGCCTTCAAGGGGCGGCGCGTTCCTCGTCAAGCCCGCAGACTATGAGAATACGTCGCTCTGGGAGATGCCGATGGAGGAGGCATGCGCGCTCGCGGCCGTCGCATTCAGCAGGTTCACTCAGGATCTGTATGAGGAATCCGCCCGGATATGGGGAGAGATACATGACAGTAACTGGCTTATCGGCAAGATCAGTGAAACAGTCAGGGTCAAATACGGCCTGAAGCCCCGCCAGGTTCCCAAGACGTTCATACCGTGGACGTTCGCGATGGAGTACGTGCTCGACCGCCGGGGCGGCGAATACTACAGGGTATTCACGACACCGGAGATGATGGGGAGGCTCATCGACGACTCGGGCGACTGGAGCGTCCATGTCGAGAACGTCTGGCCAGGCCTCCGCAAGGAAATCATACCGCTGCTGCAGGAGAAGGGAGTCATAGGCGATACCGTCAACGAGGCCTTCAAGGCCGGCAACAGGGCCAGGAAGAAGGAGTCCGTACAGGATACGGCGGACAATATCGATATCCCCATGATCGTGCCCGGCGACGGCGAGTCCCTTGAGGATGCGGCCGACAGGCTTGACGACGTGTTCCCGAAGATTGCCGGATCGATTGACGGCAGCTGTCCGGTCAAACCCTTCAGATGGGACTACGGCATGTCGTTCACCATAGCCGATAATGATAAAGTCTTTTCCACCGGCAGGTCAAACGGCAATTCGATATTCATCAAGTATATCTTCCTGCCGTCGGATCACAGCAAGTTCGAATATGCCGACCTGAGTCTGATTCTGAGTCACAGCCATGTGATGAGCCTGACGATTGATCTGCCCATCGGAGACCGTCAGATGATGAACCTCGCGATGTACGACCTCCTGAGGATGCTCATACCGTATCTCAATCAGAAAAACGGCAGGATAGATGAACTGATGACGCCCGAGGCCCAGAAGTTCTGCGACGCGGCCGGAAGTAAAATGGATGCCGACGGCGAATTCTGGAAGAAGTACAACTGGAGCTGCAGCAACAGGACGGCCGTCAGGACGGCGCTGCTGGCCGACTTCCTGAACTCGGAACTGCCTGAATCCGTACGGGAATTCAACAGGATCAATCAGGTATACAAAGCCGGATTCACCATGAGGGACATCGAATTCTGCATAGTCGGCATCGCCAGGGGATTCAGGGAGGGACTGTCGCCTGAGGAGTCCGTCAAGAGGGTCAAGGACGAGCAGACCGCGCCGCTTCACGAGGCCTTCAGGGCCGGCAACAGGGCGCGCAAGAAGGAGTCTGCACAGGACACAGCGGGCGACAATGTCGGCAAGGCAGGATTCCCGGAGGAACTCGTGCTGACATTCGACGAGTTCAAGTCGCTCGGATACCTGTATCAGCCGAGGATTACCGAATTCCGCGACGACATAATCAAATGGGTGAATGAGACATACGGCGGCAGGCTGAAGGCCTCGCCGAAGTTCCCGGGTTCGGATCATGCCAATAATATAACCCTGTGGAACGGCCGGGACCGTGTGGACTTCACCATTATTGTAAACGCCGGGAAGGAAATGATATACCTGGATCTCTTCCGGTACGAGCATGACTGCCATGACAAATCAGAAGTCTGCAGATGGTGCGTGCTGAGCGCCGGGATGATGCCGTGCGACAGTGATGGCTGGTACATATACGGCAATATCCGCGACCAGATTGACAGTATTGTCAGGCTGGCGCTCGCGCTGACTGATCCGGAATTCAGCGCCAGGCTCAACGCCATACCCGATTTCATACACAATAACGGCAGATTCAGGAAGGAGCTCATCAGGACCGTCGAGGGCTGTCACAAGGGCAATAAGTGCGGCGTCAGGCCCGAGGACTTCGGCGACCGCGAGAAGGGACTGACGACCATCGCGCTCGGGCCCGTCATGGATACCGTGGTATCGGACGTCACGCTTAAGCACGGTTTCGATATCGCAATAGAGCATCACTGGCACATACAGGACCACAGGGACGCCGTCAGGGACCTGCTCAGGAACACGCCCGGATTCCCCGGATACAACGGCAATGTCAGCGAGGCGTTCAGGGCCGGCAACAGGGCCAGGAAACATGAAAGAACAGAAGACACGGTAGAAGGAATGATGACGCCTGAGATGTATTATCCGCCGGTCGAGACCTATAATCCGGTCACGGTCGTAATGAATCTGCAGCGTTCGCTCATGCAGTTCACGGACGGCGAGGTCGGCATCAGCGTCGCCGATGAGAGGTGCTGCCATGCCTGGATACCGTATACCGGCGGATTCACCGATATAGAAGTGCAGTTCGTGAACGAGCCTGAGAACTCCGGCTCGCCGTGGTGCTGCAGGATCAGGATCAAGCCGACTAAGAAGCTCGGCTACCGCGGCACCGTCACGTTCGTCAATGACCGCCTATGGGATTCATGCGACTCCGGAGACGTGCCCGACGACGCCGGCAGGACATGTGGCGACTTCCTGGTATACCTGCTGTCGAAGAAGGACTTTACGCTGACGCTCATACAGAACGCCATAAACTATCTGCTCAACAACCGTATACTTGACTGTCCGGATCCGTTCATAATGACTACCGTGATGGCCGGATGGGAACGCATCACACCGCCGGGATGGAGGATTGAGAACCTTCATTACCTTACCAGCTATAAGTACGCCGACAGGTGCCGCGCGCTCGCCGGCGAGGAGACCGGCGTAAACGAGGCCTGGAGGGCTCAGAGAAAGGCGATTAAGGAACTGCCTCAGGACTATATCGACGAGGCCAGGGTCAGGCAGGACCTGAACGCGGCTGTCGACAGGCTCGCGGAGGATCTCTGGAAGGACGTGACGATAGAGCTCGATACGCCGGAGAACGACGGCAATCCCGATCCTGAGGCGGAGCCTGTGACGATAGTCAAGAGGAAGGTCAATATACCTGAGCTGTTCGAGCGCATCAAGGACGGACTGAACGAGTTCGGCGACTTCGACGTCGATCCGGAGCTCAGGCCCGACGTGGTCGGCGAGTATGCGGTCATAACCACCGGCGGAATGCCCTACGCACAGGTCGGCGGATCATGCGGCATACCGGCGCACGTACTCGGCCAGTACGAGGCGACGTCACTCGTCATATTCAAGGATCTGATATACGAGTTCGCCAGGACTCTGACGGACGGGGATCCCGGGAAGATGAAGGAATTCATCAGGGCCCTGAACACCAAGGCCGACGACCTGTTCTGGTAGCCGATAAATAACCAGTCCGTAAAATTAACCGATTATGAGTCATATCCATGCCGAATCGTGAGAACTACCCCATCGACTTCGTGCTGCCCTACGTGGACAGCTGCGACTTCAACTGGCAGCTGCTCTACAAGAAGGTCAGCGAGCGCCTCGGGCGCAGGATAAACCTGAACAGCCAGCGCTGGCGCTCATGGGACAACCTCAACTATATCTTCAGGGGCATCGACAGGTTCATGCCCTGGATCAATAACGTATACCTCATCGTCTGCGCGCCGTCGCAGATACCGGCCTGGGTCAACCAGGACACCGTGAGGATCGTGTATCACCGCGACATTATACCGAGGAGGTTCCGTCCGACGTTCAACTCGTGCACCATCGAAATGTTCCTGAGGAATATCCCGGGTCTGAGCGAGCATTTCATTTACTCGAACGACGACATATTCGTCACGGACACGTGTGAGCCGTCGGACTTCTTCGACCACGGCTATCCGAGACTGAACTACAGGAAGGTGTTCTACAGCGATAACCAGAACATGTTCCGGCACCAGTGCAAGAACGGGCTCGACCTGATATCGGGCGACTACAACGTCTATTGCGACGGGTTCATCTACAAGAACAGCCACTCGGTCGTCCCGATGCTGAAGAGCACGATGGACAAGGTCTGGGAGAAGCACGGCCCGGAGCTCGAGGGATCCATCAGCAAGTTCCGCCACGAGAAGAACATCAACCAGTACGTGTACAGCTACGAACAGTACATGTCGGGGCAGTTCGTCGAGGGTACGTTCCCTAACATGTACACGTGCTTCAGCGACTACACGCTCAGGCAGATATGCGGGCTCATCAAGAAGCAGACGACGCACCTCTTGTGCATCAACGACGCAGGATCGGACATCAAGTTCAACTACTACAAGAAGGCGCTTATCGATGCATTCGACACGATAATGCCGGAGAAATCGAAATACGAGATTTGATAATGGGAAAGTTCGACTTTGACCTGAGGCTGATGCACGGCCGTGCCGCCTTTTCAGGCATTATAAAGGAATCCATAGACTATTCTGATTATAGTGAAAAGGATCTTATACTCAAGATAGAGCCTGTCGCAAGGCTTGTATGCAGTAAAATTTATAAATTCTGGAAAGATCATTATGATGAGTCCAGGGCGGTTTCTAAAGACAATATAAACTGTAAAAAAGACAGCTGGTACGGCAGCTATACTCATATTGAGGGACTGACTGACAGCTATAAGGCATTTGAAGAATCGCTGGGAGAGTATGGATCAATAATCAAGGTATATGCCGATGAGGTTTCCGGTATGGATGAACGCAGCTTGAAATCAATTTTCACGGAAACTGATGAAACCGGCAGGAATTTCTTTTATCTGTCAATCGCCGGAATAAAAGCGCTTATAGAATCTGCCGATGATCAGGATGAAATCTATAATCAGTGCTGTTCTGGAAAAATTCGTGGCGATTTAGAAAATGTAGTATTGATTGGTGAATCTGAAAAAATGCATGAAAAATTTATGAATGCATATTTTTATCTTAAATTCAGTGAAGAACTTGGAAAGGCTTTCAGCGGAGATGCTTTTGTCATTGCTGAACAATCACCTCTTATTCCTTTTAAATATAAAAAAATATTAGTGGTAAAATGGTCTTTTATAGAAATAATGTTCAGTCATGCTGGTTATATTATAGATGAATATAGAAAAATAAATGATGAAGAATCACTGAAAGATTTCAGGAAAAATCTTAGGAATCCTCAAAAACAAAAAACAACGGAAGACTATAATAAGTTCCTTTATGTAATATCGCATGAATTAATACATTTTTTACAAAATTATAACGTTTATTATAAAAAAAACGATGATGTTTATGATATTACTTCTGAAAATAAAATTTTAGATCATTTTTTCTATACACTTTCAAATTCTGAAATAAATGCCGAATTCGCATCTTTTAAACAAGATATTATTAACAAAATCAGGCAAAATGATCTTAAATTGATATCACTTATAAATCTTAGAAACAGAATATTATGCAGATATTATTTTTTAATGAATTTTAAAAAAATAAGCAATTTATTTTATATATGTAAGTACCTCCTGTTTCTGTCATGTTTCAGTAATCCTGATGATTTAGAAAAAAGTATTTTGGGCTTACCAACTGTGAAAGGGCTTATTGACGATATGCCTGAATTTAGAAACTTAATGGACTCTATATTCAAACATAAAACAAAAGCCAATATTATAAAAATATTTTCAAATGACATAAACACTAAACTGCTGCCGGATTCAACTTCCGGCCTTAAGGATCATCTGGATATAGTAATGTATTTTACCAGGTTCTGTACAAACCTGTTGTACTATTATGAGAAAAAATTCCTGAATATCCTGTATAATAATTTTCCAGATGATTATTCAGGTATTGATCCGAAAACAGAAAAGAATTATGAAAACCTGATAGGACTTGGTTTTACCGAGCAGATGTTGAAAGCATATTCGGAAAATCCGGAAAATCCGGTTTTTAATGAGATAATCTGGTTTAACTCTTATAATGCATTTTTTGACAAATTAACCGAATCCGGATATTTCAATCAGGCAAGTGTTCTCTACCTGAAATCTTTTTTCATGATAGACCTCTTTTTAATGGAAGTAGACGGTACTGATAAAAACTGTAAAGTAGTGCCGGGTATGAGTTTCTGGAATATCAGCTATAAGGATACTAACGTTTATTTTTTGGAAGATACCTTTGTCTTAGAAAAATGTAATTTAGGTTTAAGGAATGTCAATATAATCAAATGGCCGAAACAAATCTTCATCGATGCTACAGAGCATTGTAAAACCATTGTATTTGATAATATTCAAACTGAAGATGGTATATTGCCAGTTGAAATAGGTACTTCGGATATGGTAAATCTTGAAATATCTAACTGCAATTTCAAATCCATACTAAAGGTGAATGGGGATTCAGTTATAATCAAAAAGTGTCCATTTGAATCTTTCTTACAAAAATCGAATATTGAACAATTAGCCATTGAAAAATGTAATGGATCTATATCTCTGTCAAATGTAAGTATTAAATACCTTAAAATTGATAATTGTGATTTGGAAAACCTGGTTTTACCTGACGGAATCAAACACATAACAATTCATGACTGCTCTCCACGTATATTGCAAGGGGTATCGGTTGAAAGTTTGTGGATCGGCGACGATACCGATTGTATACCCAGGGGAATCACAGTCAAAGAATTACAAATTTCGTCATACAGCAATGTGTCATATTTGCCTTCTGACCTGACTATTCTTGAAGGCGGGTGTATAGACGCCAATTTTAAATATAATTTTCATAGGCCTTTACGGGATTTCCTGGACAAATATGGTATAAGATATACAGAAAACGGTATTTCTGCTCAGGAATGGATGTCAAAACGACATCTTATCGCGCAAAATACGACACCATCGGAACAAAAACCGGTAAATGTAAATAGACCTAAATTTGTATGTAAAAATAAAAATAAAAATATCGGGTAATTTCTTACCCGAACGACACACCTCCTGTGCATCAACGACGCCGGATCGGATATCAAGTTCAACTACTATAAGAAGGCGCTCATCGACGCATTCGACACGATAATGCCGGAAAAGTCAAAGTATGAGATTTAAATATTCATACTGCTGTCTATTGGAGGAATCTGTATAGATTGCTGAACCGGTTGAGCTTGTGCCTGGACTGGTTGAGCCTGGACTGGTTGAGCCTGGACAGCAGGTTGTGCCGGTATTTGAACAGTAGGTTGCTGAATTGGTTGAGTCTGAGCGGCAGGCTGCTGAACTGGTTGAACCTGAACAGCAGGCTGTGATGCAGCCGGATAAAAACCGGTATTCATGATATCATCGCTTGCAGACTGCATTTTATTTACATCATCATCCTCATCATCATCCTGATAATTCCAGTAAACTGCCTCTATGGCACGGTGGAAAATATCAGGATCCCAATTACAAACGGCAAGTATGAGCTTTCTATAATAATTCAGGTGATTCGGTGTCAGTCCGCAAACCTTAAGGAATTCATCGCCTAATTTCAGAAGATTGTTCCTTGAAGTGACAAACCTGTCACGAATTATATTATAGTTCTTAGATTGCTTATAATAATAGTTGGCAAGATTTTTGTTAAAAGGCTTTATCTGATTCTGATATTTTATATAAAAATATTTCAGAATCTGTTTTTCCATATACAGGATTTTATCAAGCATCTGCCTGAATATACAAAGTCCTACATATATTTTCAGAATGTCTTTATCCTGGTATGAGTCGCTATCTTTGAGGGTTTTCTTCAAGTTGTCCAGCAGTCCGTTTTTCTGAAGATTCGGAAAGCTGAAATAATTATTCCGCAATGACTTATAGTTCTCGTCATTCCTTATGTTCTTTGAACATTGGTAAAAGCTCGCTAAGAAATTGGCATACTGCATACCTTCGGTGCTGCCGACCTGATTGCCGTCGAAAATATTACAGTCTTCCTTTTGGATTTTTCCGGATTTGTATTCAATATCAAAAATACCTTTCAGCATCAGTTTCAAAAATCTGAAAATGCTCACATTATAGTTTATGAAAATGCCGTTCAACAGCAAGTTATAATCACCGGTAGA
>Ga0310691_10000820_pt1 | contig 53379 bp, 39 predicted proteins | sample 176DNAGHGlowgp2_FD_203887 | JGI IMG/M metagenome (GOLD analysis project Ga0310691, IMG submission 203887) | Sheep rumen microbial communities from Palmerston North, Manawatu-Wanganui, New Zealand - 1766 DNA GHGlow gp2 (v2) (version 2) | ecosystem: Host-associated > Mammals > Digestive system >... | reverse complement strand
AGCTGTACATATACCCGAAATCTCATCTTCGGCCTGAACAGTAGTTACGCCCAGGAACTTCAGCTTTGAGAGTTCGTGCAGGATATCGGTAGCAGGAGTGATGGGATAAGAGCCCAGGAACAGACGGGTGCCTGCCTTCTCGGCAGCAGCCACAAGACCATAGGCTGTAGCAGCATTGCCCTTCACGTCGCAATAGATACCAGGTTCGGCCTGACGCGACTCCACACGATAAGTGCTCACGCTGGCATGGGTGTTGGCGCCATAGTTGAAGCCATCGGTGATGACCTTGAGGTTGGCCTGAAGGATCTCAGGCTTCTTGGCGAACTTGGAGGTGAGGAACTCCTCGGCCTTCTCCAACGGACGGTTGAAGAGCCAGAATACAAAACCGAGCGCGAAAATATTACGACAGCGAGCCACCGACTTGGCATCCATGCCTGTGTCGGCAAGACTTGCCTTGGTGGATTCGGAAACGGGAACACCTACCAACTGGTACTTGTCGGCAATGCCCATCTCAGTGAATGGATCGAGCGTTGCAAACTTGGCCTTGGCAAGTTCCGACTGGATGAAAGTGTCCTCATCATAAATCAATACTCCACCCATCTTGAGGAACTTGACATTCTGCTTCAAGGCAGCAGGATTCATAGCAACGAGCACGTCGCATTGGTCACCAGGAGTATAAACTTTCTTTCCGACATGTACCTGGAACGAAGAGACGCCACCCAGCGAACCGCGAGGTGCACGCATTTCAGCAGGATAATCCGGGAAAGTGGAAATCTCATTTCCTAAAATAGCTGCAACCGTTGAGAAAATGGTACCGGCCAGCTGCATACCATCGCCTGAGTCTCCTGAGAAGCGTACCACCACTTCCGAAGCCTCGATGATTTTTGGATTTTCCATATTTTACCTTATTTATCTCAGAATAAACAGTCGAATTAACACAACCTTAAATTTTCAGGGTGCAAAGATAGTGAATGAACGAATAAGTACCAAATATTTTTGCAAAATTCTTCAAAAATATTTAATTTTCGAACAATTTTTCAATAAAAATGACATTTATATAAATTATTTCGTTACATTTCTGCAATAATATTCGTCAATTTCTCGGCACTATGAACGATATCAGCCTTGTTTTCGAGATGTGATGATTCGAAAACGATGTTTGCACGAAGATAGTACGGCTCACGCCACGCCAACTGCTCACGGATGAACTGCAGGATCTCGTCATCGCTCTTGCTTGCGAGGAGAGGACGCTTGTTCTTCCCTTGGATAAGCCTTCGCAACAATACCTCTTCGGTGGGCTTCAAATAAACCGATATGCCCGCTCTGTTGACGATGTCCATATTGTCGAGGAAACAAGGGGTGCCGCCTCCCAGCGCGATGACGACATTCTCGTAGTCGGCCACCTCTTCAAGCGAACGATGCTCGATCTGCCGGAAGCCCGCCTCTCCCACTTCGGCAAAGATGTCCTTCACCGTCTTGTGGTAGCGTGCCTCGATAAAATTGTCGAGGTCAATAAATTCCAGGTTCATGACCTTAGAGAGCGGACGACCCAGTGTAGTTTTGCCCGCTCCCATATATCCTATCAAGAAGATACGCTTCATTGATTCTTTGCCTTTTGAAATTAATAAAACGGAGTGCAAAATTACGGTTTTCGGTCGAATACTCCAACTTTTCGCCCCAGAAAATGACAGCAAAAGTTGCTAAAACCGTTCAAATCTCGTTATTTGACTTTCGAAATGACATTTTTAAGGGTCTGTTAACCCATTATTTGGTAAAAAATGACTATATTTGCATCCTAATAGCAACCAATTGTCACACATGGGCACAAACAAATATTACGTAGTATGGAAGGGGTTTGCTCCTGGAGTGTATGACTCGTGGGAGGAAGCCGAGATGCAGGTGTCGGGGTATCCCGATGCCTCCTATCGCGCATTCAAAACCATGGAAGCTGCCGTCGAGGCTTTCCGCGAGGGTTTCGACAAGGAAAGTCTCATCAAGGAGGTGGCACGCGAGATGGAAAGACTCGAGAAGGAAGGCACCGTCATCGAGTTCGACAAGAAAAAGTCTGGTAAGGCCGACATTCCAAAAGCGGAAGCACCCGCAGAAGCGCCCGCTCCTGCAAAGAAGACGACTCCAAGCGAGAAGACAACCCCAACCGAGACCACTCCTCCTGTAAAAAAACGCGTCATCGTCCAGCAACCGCCTCCATATCTGGTCGATTCGCTGGCCGTCGATGCTGCATGTGCCGGCAATCCCGGACCGATGGAATACCGTGGTGTCCTTGTTCGCACGGGACAAGAGATTTTCCACGTAGGTCCCATGGAGGGAGGAACCAACAATATCGGCGAATTCCTCGCCATCGTCCATGGCCTCGCCTTGCAGGAAAAACAGGGCACTCGGCTGCCCATCTATAGCGATTCGGTGAACGCCCAGAAATGGATTCGAATCGGCATCTGCAAAACCCAACTCGAAGAGAACGAGCAGAACGCCCCGATCTTTGACCTCATTCGTCGTGCCGAGTCATGGCTCCGTACCCATACCTTCCGTCTGCCCATCTACAAATGGGAGACATCGAAATGGGGAGAGATACCGGCTGATTTCGGCCGAAAGAAACATTAGACCGTCAAAACTTCCGGCCAATAAGCGTTTTTAAGCATGAAGATTATCTGCGTAGGCATGAATTATGCCAAGCATAACGAGGAACTGAAACACACCTTGACCCAGATACAAGGTGTGAAGGTGGGCATGCAGCAATCGCCCGTTGAGCAAGGCGGCATCACCCTTTTCCTCAAACCCGACACCGCTCTCACCCGCCCCGACTGGCCTTTCTTCGTGCCCGATTGGAGCGAGCAGATAGAATACGAGACTGAACTGGTGGTACGCATCAATCGCCTCGGCAAATCCATTCCCGAGCGTTTTGCCCATCGCTACTACGACGAGATAACGCTCGGCATCGACTTCACGGCACGCGACATCCAGCGCCAATTGTCGCAGAAAGGCTTGCCTTGGGAGATAGCCAAGGGTTTCGACGGCGCAGCTTATTGCGGTCAGCAGTGGCTCCGTCTTTCCGAGATGCCAGGAAAGAATGTGCAGGACCTGCATTTCGAGATGCAACTCAACGGAGAGACACGACAAGTGGGCTGGACGGGTGACATGATTCACACTGTCGATCAGATCATCGCCTACGCCAGCCAATTCTATCTGCTCAAGACCGGCGACCTCATCTTCACTGGCACACCAGCGGGTGTCGGACGCGTCAAAGAAGGTGACCTCATCACAGCTCAACTTGAAGGAATAGAGGTGTTGAACTGCAGATGCAAATAAGCAAGTGAAGAGCTGAATTCATTTGCACGCATTCGTACGGGAGTATGCGCGGAGGCTCGTGCGGAGGCTTGTACGGAGGCTCGTGCGGAGGCTTGTACGGGCGCAGGTACATTGTTTATAGATAAAGAAAAGAAAAGAAGAGAAGAGAATAATATGCGTGTGAGAGGCTTTTGATTTTATTCATCATTTTCCCTTTCTCCCAAATTCCGATTTCCCTGACGACTGTTTTTTTGAGAAAAATACTATTTTAGACAATAAATTGAAGAAATTCGCGTTATTGTTTCAGTTAAAAGCGCGACTATGAGAATAAAATATATTCTGATGGCATCTTTGATGATGCTTTGCATAATGAACGTGCAGGCTGTCTCGACAGGTCTGCACACCTTTACTGCATCGTCAAAGCTTGCTACAGGAACATGGCTGAAAATTTCGCTCGACGGAACCGAGGACGGCATCTACCAAATTACCTACGACCAGCTTACCAAGATGGGATTCTCCAACCCCGAACAGGTAGGCGTATATGGCTTTGGTGGTCATCCTCTCCACGAGGCTGTAAATTCAATCATCGTCGATGATCTCCCCGAGGTTGCCACCTATCACGATACGGCCAACCGTCGAATCCTCTTCTATGGTCAAGGCACCCTTCGATGGGACTTCAACACGACACGCGGTTTCATTCAGCGCTGGAACACCTACGACACCAAAGCCTACTATTTCCTGCACCAAAAGACCGACGAAGCGCCCATCGCGATGGAGGAACTGGCCGCTGAACTCGGGTCTTCTTCTACGACGGTTTCACAATATGATGTGCATTGGGTCCACGAAAACAATCTCATCAATTTGGGGCAGACAGGTCGTGAGAAGTACGGCGAATCGTTCATCACCAACCGTGTCCAGACCTTCGACTTCGAAAGTGTCGACCCCGGTACGCTGCGCGTCACCGCCAACTTCATCGTCGATGCCATCGAAAGTTCCACCTACTCTGTGGCGGTCAACGGCAATTTGCTTGGCACGAACACCATTGTCCGTAAGACCAACGACTATGCCTTTGCTAACGAGAATACATTGGACAAGAACCTGGTGATTGACAATACTACAGGACTTAGCGTCTCCGTCACCAACAATCCTCCTGCAGGTTCTACTCCATCCGTTGCACGACTCAACTACATTCGTATCCAAGGCAAACGAAACTTCTTCAAGCCCAACGATTTCGAATTGTTTCGCTCTCAAAATGCCTATAGCAATGTTGTGCGCTATGAACTCGGCAATGCTATCGACGGCGACATCCAGCTTTGGGATGTAACCCATCCATGCAACGTGAAACGCCAGCTTGTATCGAGCAGCAACAGTTTCACACCCGACAAAGCCGGCATTCGCGAATATGCCCTGGTCAATGTGAACGCCACCAGTTTCAAGGGCGTTGTCAACGAAGGCACCGTCAGCAATCAGAACCTCCACGCCCTGCCCATGACCAATATGGTCATCGTCGTGGCTCCCGCATACCTTAGCCAAGCTGAGCAACTTGCCGAGTATCGCCGCGAGAAAGACGGATTGCACGTCACCGTCGTTACCCCCGATGCCATCTACAACGAGTTCTCTTCGGGCAAGCAGGATGTCACGGCCATACGTCTGCTGATGAAGATGTTCTACGATCGTTGGCATGGTTCGGCCAACAGCGGGCTCGACAGCCTCGCCGACAACACGCGTCGCGAACCGCTCTACCTCCTTCTCTGGGGCGATGGGTACTACGACAACCAGGCCATCGACCGCAACTACTACTTGCCCAGTTACGAGACCGAAGCTTCGCTTGTCGAAACATCTTCGTGCGTCTGTGACGATTATTTCGGATTCCTCGACGATGGCGAAGGTGGCACGATGGACAACAACCAGCGCTACACCATCTCACGTGATGCGCTCGACATCGGCATCGGCCGTCTGCCGGTAAGTTCGATAGAAATGTCGAACAATATGCTTGCCAAGATCGTTAACTACGGCAACAATGCCTACCTTGGCACATGGAAGAACCGCCTTTGCTTCCTCAGCGACGACGACAAGGCGGGCGACTCCTTCAACTGCCACGTGAAGCACAACGACCAACTGGTCAACACGCTGCAGAAGGCCAATCACAATGAATTCGTCTTCCAAAAGATCTATCTGCCTGCCTACAAGCAGACCGAAAGTGCGTCAGGCACCGACTACCCCGATGCGAAAAAGGAATTCAACGAGACTTTGAAGCAGGGTGTGCTTATGGTGAATTATGCCGGACACGGCAATACCACAGCCATCACAAACGAGAACATGATGACTGCGGCTGCCGCCCAGAAACTCAACAACAAGCATCTGCCTGTGTGGGTCACTGCTTCGTGCGATGTCTCACGTTGGGACGAGGATGGTATCTCGATGGGTGAATGTCTGCTCCTCAATCCCAATGGTGGCGCCATCGCCATGCTTTCAACTGTGCGCGTAGTCTATGCCCAGCAGAACCTCCTGCTCAACACCGCCATCATCGACAACATCTTCAATCGTTTCAGTGATGGCACTCGCTATCGACTGGGCGACATCATCAAAGCTGCGAAAATCGAACTTGGCTCCGATTACAACAAACTGAACTTCTGCCTCCTTGGCGATCCGTCATTGACCCTCGCCTATCCCGAACAACAGATCAAGATCACTCACATCAATGGCAAGCCTACCGATGGCGCAAGCGATGTGTTCGAGCTAAAGACGTTGAACAATGTCACCGTCCGCGGACACGTACTAAAGACAGGCAGCGAGACAGAAGTCGATTCCACCTTCAACGGCCTGCTCTACCCCACCTTCTACGATGCCCTCGACACGCTCACCGCCGACAAGGGTTACGTACAGGATGAAGCACCCGTCTATAGTTTCACTACACGTACGAAGAAAGCATTCTCCGGTCGCAGTGAGATTACCAACGGACAGTTCGAATTCTCGTTCACCGTTCCCATCGACATCAGTTATAGCGAGAATCTTGGTCTGGCCAACTTCTATGCAGCCAGCGAGAACAGCGACGAGGCATCGGGCTTCTACGACAACTATCATCTCGTCAGCGCTGACGATTATGTCATCACCGACACCGAAGGACCCGTCATCAAGCAACTATTCCTCAACGACAATACCTGGACCGATGGCAGTGTGGTCAATGCGACGCCCTATTTCTTCGCCGAAGTACAGGACGACGGCGGATTCAATGCCACAGGCAATACCGTAGGACATGACATCGTGCTCACCATCCGCTGCACCAGCAACCTGCTGCTGGCAAGCGAACAGCACACGCTCAACAACTACTTCACCACCTACACCAACGACCCTACCACGGGCAATGTCCAGTACAGCATCCCTGCCCTCGAGGACGGCACCTACGAAGCTACTTTCCGCGTTTGGGACGTTTATAACAATCCGACCACCAGGAAGTTTACCTTCACCGTGCTTAACGAGACACCTCCCGAGGCTGTCGTAGTCCAGGCATACCCCTGTCCTGCCAAGACGGGCGACACGGTCACCTTCCGCGTGCTCCACAACCGTCCCGAATCGGCGCAAAGTATTACCCTGCAGGTTTATACCCAAACAGGCTACAAGGTCTATGAGACTACCGCGTCATCGAGTTCGGCCAGCAAGGTTTACGCATTCAGCATGGACAATCCGACGATGCTCAACAATGCCATCAACGCCGACGAGACCTCCAACTTCATGGGCGCAGCGGCCATAGAATGGAGTTCGCCCAACCTCCGCCCGGGATTCTATCTCTACCGCGTTTTCCTATCGAGCGACGGCAGTACAGAAATCTCGAAAAGCAAGCTCCTGATGGTTAATCCTTAATTTCAACTCCCCTTTTACTACAACAATAAATGAAGCGAATCATTGCACTGACACTGACAGCCGTCACCTCACTCTCGACCCTTGCACAAGTCGATAAGGAGAGAGCAGAAGCCAACCCCTACAACCCCCTCAACCCAGCCATGATGTCGCTGGGCATCGCCCCCGATGCACGTGGTGGCGGTATGGGCGATGTGGGAGCTGCTACCGACCCCGATGAGGTGAGCCAATTCTGGAACCCCGCCAAATATGCCTTTGCCTACAGTCGTTGCGGATTGTCGCTCAACTACACTCCGTGGCTGCGCAAGATCGTGAGCGGCATCAACCTGATGAATGCTGCAGGATACTACAAGTTCGGCTACGACGACAACCAGGCGGTCTCGGCTTCATTGACCTACTTCAGCCTTGGCGAAGTGACTGCATACAACAGTGAGGGTGTCGAAGTCCAGGTCATCAACCCCATGGAAATGGCGCTCGACGTGGGCTATTCGCGTATGCTGAGCGAGAACTTCTCGATGGGCGTCGTCTTCCGCTACCTGCACTCGGCAATGACCTATACCGACAACGACAACAAGCCCGACAACACCTTCTCGGCCGACATCGCCGCCTATTACGAGGCTTATCCACAGATCGGCTACAACGAATGCAAGTGGGCTTGGGGCCTCAATATCTCCAACATCGGCGGAAAAGTAAGCTACGACGGCGGTACCACATCGCAGTTCCTGCCCACCAAGATGCGCCTCGGAACATCGTTCACCTTCCCCATCGACGACTACAACCTCTTCACCATCAACGCCGATGCCGACAAGTATCTCATTCCCACAGCGCCTAAGCGCGACTACTACAACGACGAGCAGACCTATCAGGATGCTTTGCGCGACTTCTACGACATGAACGGTTTCACCGGCATCTTCAAGTCGTTCAACGATGCGCCTCGCGGAATGAAGGAAGAGCTCGAGGAGATCAGCTGGGGCCTGGGTGCCGAATATACCTACGACCGACGCTTCTTCCTTCGTGCAGGCTATCATTTCGAACATGAGAACAAGGGTGGCCGCAAGTATTTCACCTTTGGTGCCGGCATCGCGCTCAATGTCTTCCACATCGATGCTTCGTACGTCCTGTCCAGCGAGCAGACCTCAGCCCTCGACCAGACACTGCGTTTCTCACTTGGCTTCGACCTCGAAGGTCTGCGCGACATCATGGGCGGTCGCCGACGCTAAACCCTAACCTACGATTATGCACTCATTCATTGACCATATACCCCACATCATCGCACCTGAGCTATTGGCCCAGGCGCGTGCTTTTATTGATACCCACAGCAAATTTGTCATCACAGCCCACATTTCGCCCGATGGCGATGCAATAGGCTCTGTGCTTGGCATGAAGCAATACCTCGAAGCCAAAGGCAAGGAGGCGAAAGTCGTGCTCAACGATGCACCCGGCAATAATCTCTCGTTTATCCCCGGTTACCGCAGCGACGTCATCGTTTTCGACAACCAGAACGACGGCTCTCCTTCACAACGCGACGAAGCCATTGCTGCCATCCAGCAGAGCGATGCGATGATCTGTCTCGACTTCAACGCTATTTCCAGATTAGGCGGAATGAAGGACCTTTGGATGAACCATCCTGCCCCCAAACTCCTCCTCGACCATCATCTTGGTCCCGAACTGGAACATTTCGACATCTGCATCTCCCACCCCGAACTAGCTGCCACCTGCGAACTCGTCTATCGATTCATCCTCGAACTGGGCGATGACCACCTGCTCAACAAGCAGATTGCAACCTCGCTCTTCTGCGGATTGATGACCGACACCGGATGGTTCATCTTCAACTCCAACCGTCCCGACTTCCACCTCATCATGGCACGCCTTATGATGGAGGATGTCGATCGCGAGAACATCATCAAGGAGAGCCACGTCGTGCCCGAACGCAAGCTGCGCCTCGAAGGCTATCTCATCAACCAGAAACTGCACGTCGTCCGCGAACACAAGGCTGCGTACATGTCGCTCAGCCTGAGTGAAGGTCGTCGCTACGGACATCAGAAGGGTGACAGCGAAGGCTACGTCAACGCGCCCCTCGACATCGAAGGTGTGCAAGTGAGCGCATTCTTCCGCGAAGAGAAGAACTTCGTGAAGGTCAGCCTTCGTTCCAAGGGAGAATACCCCGTCAATCTGATTGCCGAAAAGTTCTACAACGGGGGCGGTCATCGCAACGCGGCGAATTCCTTGGCAGTTTGTCACAAGCAGAAGCTATTTTCGTCAAAGTATTGCCCCTTTTTGACAAATATCTCCAATAAATTTGGTGAAAAGAAAAAAAATCCGTATCTTTGCCGCCCATTTAAGGACATAATATGAAGAAACTTCTTTACACCCTCTCTGTCATGCTGTTCGCGGCAGTCTATGCTTCTTGTTCCGATACCCAGACCTACGCCGATCTGGTCAATAATGAGGAGAACAGCATCAACCACCTCGTCACGACAGAGAATCTGGACGTCATCTCCATCAACGAGGAGACGATGGAGAATTGGACCAACTACGTGCTCAAGGACAGCATCAGCCCAGCCGATTACATCCAGCTCGGCCAATGGTACACCGTGACCGAGGGCTACTTCAAGCGCCTCTATTTCCGCATCAACGACTGGGGCACAGGGTTCCATCGTTGGCAGGCATGGAAGGCCTATAACGACAGCATCGCTGACCATCTGTCGCCAAGTGTCAAGCCAGACTCAGTGTCATTCTACGACAACAAGATCGTAAACGGCAGCTACGTTCTTGTGCGTTACGACAGCCTGTTCCTCATGACCGATTCGCTCGACATTCATTCCGACACGCCGGCCGACAATCTCAACCCCTACAGCTATAAGATCATCTTCGGCTGGAATCCTGCTTATTACGCCACGTCATACTACTCCTACTCAATGGGATCGAGTTCCACGTATGCCTGCACCAGCGGCGGCCTGGCCTTCCCATTGCGCTACCTGTGGTATGACAGCAGCGTTTCGCTCATCGTGCCCTTCTCGATCACCGAAAGCGAATACAGCAGCTATTATTATACATTCTACTACGGCAACGTGAAATACTCCAAGCCGAATTATTTACCCGAGGAGTAGCAACCTTTCGATCCTTTTGAACCTTTCGAACTTTTCGAACCTTTCTTAACTCCTCCTAACCCCCACCCATATGAGTCTGATCAAATCAATTTCCGGCATACGTGGCACCATCGGCGGCAAAGTCGGTGAAGGCCTCAATCCGCTCGACATCGTTAAGTTCACGGCAGCCTACGCCACCGTGATTCGTCGCACCACCAATAATCCTTCGAACAAGATCGTCGTAGGTCGCGATGCTCGTCTCTCAGGCGAGATGCTCTATCAGTGTGTCAGCGGCACCCTCATCGGCATGGGCTTTGATGTCATCAACATCGGCTTGGCCACCACTCCTACCACCGAGATTGCTGTCACTGCCGAAAAGGCCGATGGCGGCATCATCCTTACGGCCAGCCACAACCCCATTCAGTGGAACGCCCTCAAGTTGCTCAACAGCGACGGAGAGTTCTTCGACAAGGCCACTGGTGAACAGGTGCTCAAGATTGCCGAGGCTGAGGATTTCGACTTCCCGGCCATCACTCCCAAGACCTACACAGGCAAGGAGTCGCAGACCGAGTCGTCGCCCAACTATGAAGGCAATCCTCTCGGCCACATCATCCTCAAGGATTATACCCAATATCATATTCAGGAAGTGCTGAACCTCCGACTCGTCGATGTCGAGGCAGTCAGGAAAGCGAATTTCCGCGTTGTCTGCGACTGCATCAACTCCATCGGCGGCATTGTTATTCCCCAGTTGCTGAAGGAACTTGGCGTTGAAGTTATGGAACTCAACTGCCAGCCTACTGGCAACTTCGCCCACACTCCAGAACCTATCGTTGCCAACCTTACGGGCATTTCCGACTTCATGAAGGCTGCCTACAAGGCCGGTCGTCCCTACGACCTTGGCGTCATCGTTGACCCCGATGTTGATCGTCTTGCATTCGTGCAGGAGACGGGCGAACTCTTCGGCGAAGAATATACGCTTGTCAGCGTGGCCGATTACGTGCTTCAGCACACACCGGGCAACACCTGCTCCAACCTTTCTTCAAGCCGTGCTCTGCGCGACGTGACACGTGCCCGAGGCGGCCAATACAGTGCAGCTGCTGTCGGAGAAGTGAATGTCGTGGCCAAGATGAAGGAGACCAACGCCATCATCGGCGGCGAAGGCAATGGTGGTGTCATCTATCCCGAATCCCACTACGGACGCGATGCCCTCGTAGGCGTAGCTCTCTTCCTTACCAATCTGGCCCACCTGCGTGCCGACAAACCGACGCTCACCGTCAGCCAGCTTCGCAAGACCTATCCTCCTTACGAGATAGCCAAGCAGCGTGTTGACCTTTCTCCCGAAATTGACGTCGACGCAGTTCTCGCACGTATGAAGCAGAAGTATTCTGGCAAGCCAGGCATCGAGGTGACAGATATAGACGGCGTGAAGCTTGACTTCCCCGACCGTTGGGTACATCTCCGCAAGTCGAACACCGAGCCCATCATCCGTATCTATGCCGAAGCCAGCACTATGGCCGAAGCTCAAAAGACTGCCGATCAAATCAAGGCTGAGATCGGATAATCCAACCACGAGGTCGGATAATCTACTGTTTGGATTATCCGACCTTCTCCATTATCTTACTTTAACAGATTTACCATCAAAAAACATACCATTATGAAAACGTTATCCTTAGGCACTATTGCCCTTATTGCTGCCACGTTGTTGTCCTCCTGCGCCATGAAGCCCAGCGAAAAAGATATCATCGTGCTCTATACTACCGACGTCCACGGAGCCTATCTCCCCTTTGACATTCGCAACAATATGCCTGCTGTGACGTCAATGGCCAACGTCTGCACCTACGTCAACCAGCAGCGTATGGAATACCCCGATGCCGTATTCCTTTTCGACACAGGTGACTGTCTGCAGGGACAGCCCTCCATGTACTACTACAATTTCGTCGATACCGTATCTCCTCACCTCGTCCCCCAAGTTTATAATTATATGGGGTACGACGCCGTCGGCCTAGGCAACCACGATGTGGAAACGGGCGAAAAGGTGTATTACGAACGTGTAGCCAAACAGCTTCGCAAGCAGTGGCTTTGTGCCAATGCCATAGACGAACGCACCGGAGAACCTATGTTCACCCCCTATCGCGTCTTCACACGTTCGGGCATCAAAGTGGCTGTGCTCGGTATGATTACACCTAACATTCCCGCTTGGCTCCCCAAGAAACTTTGGCCGCATCTCGAATTCCAGGATATGGTTGAATGTGCCCAGCATTGGGTTCCTATCATCCAGGAGAAAGAGCAGCCTGACATTCTGATCGGCCTCTGCCACTCGGGCACTGACTATCATGTCGATGGCAATGATCTCGATACGAAGAAGAACGAGAACGGCTCCATCCCTGTAGCCATCAAGGTTCCTGGCTTCGACCTCATCCTCTGCGGCCATGACCATCAGGGTAATATGCTCACCATTACCAATGTCAACGGTGACTCTGTCAAAGTTCTTGATGCACAGACCCAGGCTGCCAAGGTCGGCCGTGCCAAGATCCATCTGGTACTCAATAAGGAGACCAACCGTTACGACAAGCAGATCGAAACTGAACTCATCGACATGACTCAATACGAACCCGACAAAGACTACTGTAAAACCTTCCAGTATGCCGTCAACGAGGTCAACGAATTCGTCGATGCGCCCATCGGTTACCTCTCCAAGACAATCTACGGTGAGCCTTCGCTCTTCGGCCCCTCCGAATTTATGGACCTCATCCACAACGCTCAACTTGAAGCCACAGGTGCCGATGTCAGTTTTGCTGCCGTTCTTGCCGCCCACGATTCGGTTGCTGCCGGACCTGTCACTATGCGACAGCTCTTCACCCTCTATCGTTACGAAAACTCCCTCGTCACCGTCAATATGACGGGCGAAGAGGTGGAACGTTACCTCAACTATGGAATCAGCAAGCAGTACAATGGCATGAAGAATGAGAACGACCACTTGCTGGCATTCATGTTCGACGAGAATGGCGAAATTGCATACAACGTCTATGGTCCGCGCTTCCTCACTCCCACCTTCAACTTCACGAGTGCTGCAGGCATCAAGTACCAGATCAATCTCGACAAGCCACAGGGGAAGCAGCTCACAATCATCAGCATGAGCGATGGCTCGAAGTTCGACAAGACCAAGACCTACAAGGTGGCTCTCAACAGCTATCAGGCTAATGGTGGTGGCAACTTCGTTCCCGAAGGCCTGGGTTGGTCCAAGCAGGAGTTCGAGAAACACGTCATCGCATGGTCCGACCAGGATGTACGTCACTACATCGCCGACTATCTCCACAATCACGACACCATCGTGCCCAAACTGCGTGGCGACTGGAGTGTCGTGCCCGAAAAGTGGTTCAAGAAGGGTGTCGAAACGGATATGAAATTCATCAACCCCAATCAGCGCTGATGCTGCGACTTAACAACCTCAACATAGGATACAATGATTCCGCACCTGTCGTTTCGTCGATAGATGCGGAATTATCTGATGGATGCTTCTGCTGCCTGTTGGGGCGCAACGGTACGGGAAAGAGCACACTGCTTCGCACCATCGCCGGCCTTCAGCATCCCCTCACCGGAACCATCGAACGACCCGACAGCATCGGCATTGTCCTGACCGCTATTCCCAATCTGCTCAACACCAAGGTACGCGAAATGGTGGCTTACGGGCGACTGGCTCACACAGGCATTTGGGGGCGACTGCATGACGAGGATTATGCGATGGCCGACGAGGCCATCCGTCTGGTGGGCATCGAAGATATTGCCGACCGACTGCTCAGTACGCTCAGCGATGGCGAAAAACAGAAGACCATGATAGCGCGTGCCATCGCCCAGCAGTCTCCCCTCCTGCTGCTCGACGAACCTTCGGCCTTTCTCGACTATCCCAGTCGGCGCGAACTGATGCACCTGCTTCAGGACCTCGCACACATCCATCGGAAGACCATCCTACTCAGCACGCACGACGTTGAACTTGCGGCCTCAAGTGCCGACGTCCTCTGGATCATCAACGACAAGGCAATGATCAAAAAAAATCCCCAGGACTTCTGTCCCGAGGAATTGTAGAATTTAAGCCTCCGGTATCATATCCGGCGTAGCCGACGAGACAGCCACTTCCTTGTTGATCTTTGAGCAGAGACCCTGCAGAACCTTGCCTGGGCCACACTCGATGAACTCGGTAGCACCTGCTGCCACCATAGCTTCCACCGACCTGGTCCAACGCACGGGGCTTGTGAGCTGCTTCACCAGATTCTGCTTGATCTCTTCGGCATCGGTATGAGCCGTAGCATCAACGTTCTGATAGATCGGGCACTTGGGTGCATTGAACGTGGTCGATTCGATAGCCTCGGCGAGTTCAGCACGCGCAGGCTCCATCAGCGGAGAATGGAAAGCGCCACCCACCTTGAGCGGGGCTACACGCTTCACACCCATCTCCATGAACTTGGCACCAGCTGCCTGTACAGCCTCTACGGCACCAGAAATGATTACCTGACCTGGGCAGTTGAAGTTGGCAGCCACCACAGCGCCGTCGATCGAAGCACAGACTTCCTCAATCTGTTCATCGCTCACCACAATATTACGCTGCAAAACAGCAGCCATCGTGCCGGGCACCTTCTCACAGCATTTCTGCATTGCCTGAGCACGCTTGCTCACCAGCTTCAGACCATCCTCGAACGACAGTGCGCCCGATGCTACCAATGCCGAAAATTCACCCAGCGAATGTCCGGCAACCATATCAGGCTCGATGCCTCTTACGATAGCAGGAATAACTGAGCACAAGAACACGGCAGGCTGTGTCACCTTGGTCTGCACGAGGTCCTCGGGAGTGCCATTGAACATCAAATCGGTAATCCTAAAACCAAGTATCTCATTGGCCTGCTCAAAGAGCTGACGGGCCTGTTCATTCTCTTCATAAAGGCTTTTACCCATGCCTACAAACTGCGATCCCTGTCCGGGAAAAACAAAAGCTTTTGCCATTTCTTTTTAATTTATAATGTGGAGTAAATCAAAAATCTGTGCAAAGATAAGTCTTTTCACCGAAACGACAAAATCCGCAGGTTTCTTTCGTCAGATTTTGCTCTTTTCCTCTTATATAATGAGAAAATGAGAATGTCCATCTATCAAAAATTCATCATTACACACCTTTGTTGAAAAATTTACGCGCGTATATTTGTAAATTTAAAAGAAATATACTATCTTTGCACCGCTAAAAATGGCAAGTTCACAGTACTCTTAATAAAATAATCATCATGATAACTACAAAAGCAGGCCTCGATCCCGAGCGCTTCGTGTCTGTCGTTGACGGCAAGAAGACTGCCCTTTATGTCCTCAAGAACAACAAGGGCGCTGAAATGTGTGTGTGCAACTATGCTGGTACCATCGTATCACTGATGATGCCCGACCGCAATGGCGTATTTGCCGACGTCGTATTGGGCATGGACAGCATCGACGGTCTTGTTAATGGTCCCGAGCCAACCCTCGGCGCAGCCATCGGCCGTTATGGCAATCGCATCGCTGGTGCCAAGTTCACTCTCGGTGGCAAAGAATATCAACTCGCATTCAACGATGGCCCCAACAGCCTGCATGGCGGTCCCAAGGGCTTCCATAAAGTAGTTTGGGATGCCGAGCAGATCAACGATCAGACGCTCGTGCTCCGCTATACCAGCGCCGATGGCGAGGAAGGCTTCCCCGGCACCCTCAAGGTAGAGATGTGCTACAAGCTCACCGACGACAACGAGGTTCGTCTCGACTACAAGGCTACCACCGACAAGTTGACGCTCTGCAATCTCACCAACCATTCGTACTTCAACCTCGCTGGCATCGAGAAGGTCACCTCGAGCGTTGAAGGACAGATGCTCACCGTCAATGCCGACCGCTACCTGCCTATCGACAAGGTCAGCATCCCATTCGGCGAAAAGGCTCCTGTCGAGGGCACTCCCTTCGACTTCCGCACTCCTCACCTCGTTGGCGAGCGCATCAATGATGATAACGAGCAGCTTCGCAACGGTTCAGGCTACGACCACTCGTTCGCTATCAACCAGGACAAGCCAGGTGAACTTTGCCTCGCTACTGTCTTCGAGGACCTCAAGAGCGGCCGCGTGATGAAGACCTATACCACCGAGCCTGGCATCCAGGTTTATACCGGCAACTTCCTCACTGGCTTCGAGGGCAAGCACGGTTGCGCTTTCCCACGTCGCTCGGGAATCTGCTTCGAGTCGCAGCATCACCCCGACTCACCCAACAAACCTCAGTTCGAGCAGGCTACGTTGGCTCCCGGTGAAGTTTATCACCAGCTCACCATCTACGCCTTCTCAACCAAATGAGTTAAATCATCAACCAATTAAATAATTCTAACAAAAATGGCAAAATCAGAAAAGAAGCGCAGAAAGGTCTTCGGCTTCCACACTCCTTTCAACAAGCCAACCACGGAGCAGAAGACCAATGCCGCCAATTTGGCAGCTTATCTTGCAAAGAAGGACTAAACTCCTACTAAGGGGCACACTCATCGTGTGCCCTTTTCTTCATTAATATAACCCTATTCTTAGTTCCATTAATAAAAACATTTCAATATCATGGACATTCAAACAATTCGCGAGAAATTCACAAAACATCTTGGTGGTGAGGCTACTGCTGTGTATGCTTCTCCAGGTCGTATCAACCTTATAGGCGAGCACACCGACTACAATGGTGGCTTCGTATTCCCCGGTGCTGTCGAGCAGGGCATGATCTGTGCCTTCCGTCCCAATGGCACACGCGTCATCCGCGCCTATAGTGCCGACCTCAAGGACTACGACGAGTTCTCGATCGACGATCCCGCAGGACCACATGCCAGCCACTTCCGCTATGTCTTCGGCGTAGCTCGCGAGATGATGAAGCGTGGCGTTGACGTACAGGGCTTCGACACCGCTTTTGCAGGTGATGTGCCTCTTGGTGCAGGCATGTCGTCGAGCGCAGCCCTTGAGAGCACGTTCGCATTCGCCATCAACGACCAGTTTGGTGACAACAAGATCGAGAAGATGGAGCTTGCCAAGGTTGGCCAGGCTACCGAACATAACTATATCGGCGTGAACTGCGGCATCATGGACCAGTTCGCATCCGTCTTTGGCAAGAAGGGCCACCTGATGCGCCTCGACTGCCGCAGCGGCGAATTCCAGTATTTCCCCTGGAACCCCAAGGAGTACCGCCTCGTGCTCATCAACAGCCGTGTGAAGCACGAGCTCGTTGGTAGCCCATACAATGACCGTCGTCGTAGTTGTGAGAATGTCGTTGCTGCCATTAATGCCAAATTCCCCGAACTGAAGGCCGAGACCCTGCGCGACTGCACATGGGATCACCTCGAGGCTGTCAAGGATACCTGCGACCCAGTTGACATCAAGCGTGCCAAGTTCGTCCTTGGTGAGGTGGATCGCGTGCTTGCCGTTTCTGACGCTTTGGAGCGTGGTGACTATGAGACCGTTGGCCAGAAGATGTACGAGACCCACTACGGACTCTCGAAGGACTATGAGGTAAGCTGCGAAGAGCTCGACTTCCTCAACGACGTTGCCTTCGACTGCGGCGTGACCGGTTCACGCATCATGGGCGGCGGCTTCGGCGGCTGCACCATCAACCTCGTTCGCAACAACCTCTACGAGCTCTTCACCACCACCGTGGTTGAGCGCTTCGCCGAGAAGTATGGCAAGAAGCCCGTTGTCATCCCCGTTGTCATCGGTGATGGCTCACGCCGTCTCGCATGAGATATTTCATCTATCTTCAATATGATGGAACCTCCTATCACGGATGGCAGACACAGCCCAACTGCGTCACCGTACAGGAGACCATCGAACAAAAGCTCTCGCTGCTCCTGCGGCGAGAGCTCTTTATCGTAGGTGCCGGGCGCACCGATACGGGTGTCCATGCCCGACTGATGGTGGCGCATTTTGAGATTGACCGAGAAGTGGATTGCGAGCAGCTCACCTTCAAGCTCAATGGTCTGCTGCCTCCCGATATCGCCATCCTCCGCATCGTGCCTGTCACGTCTGATGCCCATGCACGTTTCAGTGCCCTCAGCCGCACCTACCGATATTATATCACAACGCGCAAGTCTCCTTTCGACCATCTCTACACGATGCGCACCTATCGCACGCTCGATGTCGAGCTGATGAACGAGGCTGCTGCCCGACTCTTCGACTACATCGACTTCACCTCTTTTGCCAAACTCCACACCGACGTCAAGACCAACAACTGCCACATCATGTACGCCCATTGGGAACAGACTGCCGACGGCTTTGTCTTCTGCATCAAGGCCGACCGCTTCCTGCGCAACATGGTTCGCGCTATTGTCGGTACGCTCATCGACGTGGGTCGTGGCCGACTCTCGGTAGCCCAGTTCTGCGAAACCATCGAAAAGAAGGACCGCTGCTCAGCCGGCGACAGTGTTCCCGCCTCCGGCCTCTTTCTCGAAGATATCGAGTATCCTAAGGAGCTCTTTCTCTGAGAATTCGGAGTCCTCAGAGCAGTCGGAGTTCTCCGATTATTCCGATCACTCCGATTATTCCGAGTACTCCCACCTTCCCCATCTCTAAATCTTTTTCTCTCCATGAAACGTCTTCTCCTCCCCCTCCTCCTATTTGCACAAATCGCCTCGGCCCAAGTCACCGAAGAGATACCTACTGCCAAAGAAGTAGGAGCCAAGGTCTGCCCAGCTGAGATTGCGCCCATCGGAGCCACCTTCGAAGGGATGCCGCAGCTCCAGCGTCCCGCATTTCCCGAGCGCACGATCAGCATCCGCAAGACCAAGGGCAACATCCAGCGTGCCATCGACCAACTTGCCAAGCGCGGCGGAGGCCACGTCATCGTGCCTGCCGGCGACTGGAAGTCGGGACGCATCACGCTGCGCGACAACATCGAACTGCACCTCGAAGCAGGCGCCAGCATCCACTTCTCCGACAAGGTAGAGGACTACCAGCCTGCCGTCTTCACGCGCAACGAGGGCGTGGAACTCTATTCACTCGGCGCATTGATCTATGCCAATGGAGCGCGAAACATCGCCGTGACGGGTGCGGGCTTTGATGCTGATGGCAAGCCCCTCTCGCGCCTCATCGGACCGGGCAAGGAGAACGACATCTACGCCAGTCGCATGGATGGCCTCGTGGTCGAGGATTTCATCAACCTCAATAGTCCTGTCGAAGAGCGTATCTTCGACGGCACATCGCTGCCTCGCACGGTGCTTGGACCCAAGTTGTTGGCCAACGATTCGCTGCTGCAGGCCAACGAGCACGCCATCTTCCTGCCCATGTTCTTCGCCCCTGTGAATTGCCAGAACGTATTGCTCGAAGGCGTGGAGTTTGAGGAACCTCTTTTCTGGAACATCACTCCCGTCTATTGCGACTCTGTTATCATCCGTGGCTGCGCCGTAAATAGTTATGGCGGACGCACCGACGGCATTGACATCGAATCGACCCGCAACGTGCTCATCGAATACTGCACCCTGGCCTGTGGCGACGACTGCTTCACGCTCAAGGCCGGTCGTGCCGAGGACGGACTGCGCGTGGGCCGCCCGACGGAGAACGTCGTCATCCGCTATTGCCTTGCCGAACGTGGCCCCGGCGGTGTCACTTTCGGCTCCGAGACAGCCGGCATGATACGCCGCGTCTATATGCACGACTGCGTCTTCACTTCGCCCAGCAACGGCTTCTACTTCAAGTCGCGCCGCAATCGCGGTGGCGGCGGCGAGGATCTCACCTTCCGCCGCATCCGCATGAAGTCGCCCGGCCGCGCCTTCTACTTCGACATGCTCGGCTCCACGTTTTATGTAGGCGAACTGGCCAACCGACTGCCTGTGCGCCCCATCACGCCCCTCACCCCCGTCTTCCGCCGCATCACGATGGACCAGGTGCTCGTCGAGTCGTGCAAGGAACTGATTCTCCTCAAGGGCCTGCCCGAAAGCCCCGTCGAAGACCTTACCATCTCTCACCTCGAAGCCACCACTCGCGACCGCGACCTCAAAATCCAGGATGCGCTCGGCCTCATCATGACCCACTGCTTTCTGAAGCCATAAACTTCGGGGTACAATCCCTTTCAGCCGTCTATGCGACACACATTATTCCTCACTCTTCTTCTCTTCCTCTCTTCGTGTGCCGACAGTAATCTCTCTTCTGTCATGAACCGTGCCGAAGCCCTTTGCGACTCCCATCCCGAAGAGTCGCTGGCGCTCATGCAGACTATCGACACGCGCAAGCTGTCTGGCAAAAAACAACATGCTCGCTACGGATTGCTCTACACGCAGGCATGCTACAAGAACTACGTGCCCAGCGAAAGCGACTCGCTCATCCAGGCGGCAGCAGACTATTACGAGGCCTATGGCACCGAAACAGAGCAGTTCTATGCCTATTTCTACTTGGGAGCCGTTCAGTTGGAGCTCGGCCGGCTCAACGAAGCATCGCGTTCGCTGATTAAGGCGAACAATCATTCGGATGTCATCGACAGTCATTTCTTCAAGGCGCAGGTATATAGCCATTTGGCCAAGGTGAATTCTCTGCTGCATTGCTCCGACGAGGAGACCTACGCACGGCGAGCCTATCAAGAGTATCTGCTGGGCGGCTATGACGCTTATGTCCACAATGCCATGCTGCTGATGGCCGAGGCCAAATATCATGCCCACGATTTCGATTCGTGCAGGATATGGGCTGACTCTGCGCTGCAACTCTCCACATCATTGTCTGATACCGCATCGATTCACGATGCTTATCGCCAGAAAATCAACAGTGCCCTCCTTGCCCGCTCCTTCTACGAGGCCGACAGCCTGTATCAACTCTCTTTCGGCCGCTATCAGATGCGTGCGTCAGGGCAAGACCTTTCGCGCATGGCTTTGATAGCTGCCCATCGCTCCGATGCCAGCGAAGCACAACGCTTGCTCGGCATGGCGGCGAAGCTGCGAACCGACTATAATGATTCGGTCTATTACTATGCCAATGCCTACAATGTCTATAAGCAGCTTCGCAACTACGAGAAGCAGCTCGCCTATCAGGATTCCTTGCTCATACACGAAGATCACCTTTTGAAGGAAGCGTCACGGCACACGGCACTTGCAGCCGAAAGGGACTATGCGCTGTCCATGCGGCAAAAAGCCGAGTTCCAGCAGCAACGCCTCCTGGTGATTGCCGTGTTCAGCGTCCTTGTTCTTTTCTTCCTACTTTGTTCGATGTACTTCTACATCAAGAAGCAGAAGACACAAATGAAGCTCCAGGAAGAAAGGTTGAAGAATCTCGAGATCAAGTTAGCACAAAACAAGGAGGCCATCGCAGGAGGATTGGCCCGATTGAAGTCTTCCCCGATCTTTGCAGCCGTGAGCAGCTGCAAGGATCATAACCTCAATTTGAAAGCAGACGTGTGGGAGGACCTTGCACAAGGGTTTCGGCTTTATCTGCCCGCTTTCGAAAAGACGATTACCGATTTTCATCCGCTTTCCGAGACCGAATGGAAAGTGTGCATGCTGCTGAAACTGGGCTTTTCTCCCAGCGACCTTTCCATTCTCATCGGCAAATCCCCCAGTGGAATATCCTCCATTCGCAGCAGATTGTACGAAAAAGCATTTCACAAAAAAGGTGCTCCCACTGACTGGGATGCCTTTATCTATTCGATATAGCATTTCTCCCATCAACGTAAATCTCTGAAAATCAACTTCGCGAAATTTTTGCAAACACATTGCGAAATTTTGCGAAGTTATTTTTTTGGTTATTTTTGACGAAGCATTTATCTTTGCGGCATGAAAACAGACCACACTGTCTAAAGGCGCGGATTTCGAAAAGCGAAACGAGTAGAAAAATTAAAATTTCTTAAAATATGAAAAAGTTATTAATTCTATGTCTCTTTTGCTTACTCAGCATCGCGACAATCCTTTTCCTTTCTTGCAATTCGGAGGAAACTTCTAATGAAAGAGTTCATTATTCGAATGAGCAGCAAAATGAAGAATTATTGAATTCACTGAAGGAATACAACGATTGTCTTGCATTGAACTCTGACATTACACGCTCTGGTGCCGAATGGCACGAAATAGTGGAATCGGACTTGATAGGTGGGTTTGCTGCAGGTATGCTAACTGGCTTTTTTCCTCCAGCCGTTGCAATTGGAGCTATCGCAGGTTCGGCTATAAGGTGGATTGATGGAAATCAGATATTTGCGAATCAGGGTAATATGCAATTAATCGAAGCAGAATGTGCATATATGCTGGTTCTTCAAGAAAACCCGCAACTTGATATAGATTATACCTATGTAGAAGATTTGGATTCCATAACAGCCACGATTGGAAGAATCCACAACCTCGCACTCAGGAAGATTCAATATGTAAGAACCCATGGAATTCATTTCAATACTACGCAAATACAATCCCAAATATCTCCCGATATCCTAACAATTATCCATTCCGATTCGTTTACAGCATTATATGATACCATCAATACCACCATTTCCAATGGCGAAAGCTTGGATTATCTTTTGACTGATTCTATTCCAGATCAAATAATGTATCTTTACAATCAGGCAATCTCATACGCCAGCAGCCCAGAAGATATAGATAATTATGCGAATGATTATATGTATATGATTGAATCTTCTGGCATTGAATTGTCAGACGAAGAACTTTCATCCATTGCTGCTGGCATGACTATTTCTTCCTATAGCTATAGGCTTTGGTCTGAAGAAAGTGATTATTAAATAGTCAATTTCCCTCGTCATGATAGATAATGTAATGCACATTTTGATAAAAATGCATCTACGGCAGCTATCGCGCAGCATCGGCAAGGACGGATGGCTACGACTCATGTGGTTCCTGTCGATGCTGTGGCTTATGCAGGGATCTTTCATCTATTATGTAAAGCTGAATAAGATTCCTCCTGAAATGATGGATGCACTCGCTGAACATCCCGCCATAGCCATTGCGGCCATCTGCGCCTCAGCCTTCATCATGGATTTCTTATTCAAAATGCTCTTCAAGCGCGATTCCACCGTGATGGATGCCTTCTTGAAGACTCGTCCCATCCGGAAAAAGACTTGGGAAAGATTCCTGTTGATTGCTCAGCTTTGGCACCCCTTCAATTTGATGCTCCCCATGCTGTGTGTCGTAGGATGCTTCATGCTTCTCCCTTTCGGATGGGGCTTGTCGCTCCTGCTGTCTCTTTTTGCAATCTCTGTAGCAAACGGCATCCTTGTCATGCTGATCAAGCGCGGAGGAAGATATGATGAGACGAAAGTAAAGGCTCATGGTCGGCTGCAGAATTGGATAAATGCAGCTATACAGGGCGCCAGGGTGCGAAACAGGTACGTGCCGAGCATTCAGTACATCAGTCTGCTGCGTGTGCCGAGACTGCTGGTCGAAGCAAATTTCGCTTGGATTGCCATGTTCTTGCTCGTGTGGCTGCAATCGCATGATGGAGAATTCTTTTGGGGACACAATTTTTGTATAGTGGGGCTGTTCGTTTGTCATAGCATATTCATTGGCAGATACGGCCTCTGCATCGAGTCCTCGTTCTTCGACGGAATTTGGACCAAACCATTATCGTTCAGCCGTCTCCTCTCGGACAAATACAAGACATTCGGCATCATCACCCTTCCTCTTGTCTTACCTTGCATTTTTCTAATACCCGAAGAATGGGTGAGCTGGAGCAGATTTCTCGCCTTTGCCATCTACGGGGCTGGTTTTGGTAATATGGTGATGCTTACAGGTGCTTATAACCGATCGCAATTCAATCTCTTTGCCAAGGCATTCTATGGGATCTACAATCGCGACAGCTATTACCATGGTTATGAATATGTGATTGCATTGGTCGTATTCACACTGGCGATTGGACTTACATTCCTTCCCCAGCCTTGGATGTGCGATGTAGCGCTTATATCCATTGGAGCCACCTCATTCCTCTTGCACAAACAGTATTTCAAGTGGGTTGAGCGGATGTTCTACAGAAACAGGTACAAACATATCGAGAAATATAGATAACGTCAAATTGTAAGTTTTTTTCTGATGTCAATTGTAATTTCAAATTTGCAAAAGCAATACGACGCCAATTTCACGCTTGATATCCCTTCACTCAATATCGGGGATGGAGAACTTGTGGGGCTGGTCGGCAACAATGGTGCGGGTAAAACCACGTTGCTCAGACTCATACTCGACCTTATTGAAGCGACTCGGGGCCGAGTGGATAACAACGGACATAATGTGAGTGGGAATGATGAATGGAAATGGTGGACCGGTTCATTCCTCGATCGCTCTTTCCTTATTGATTTCTACACCCCAGAGGAGTATTTCGGGTTCATCGCCGAAGTGTATCACATTACTCAGGATGAACTGATGAACAGATTGGCCCATTTCCTGCCGCTGATGAATGGTGAAATCCTTGACAAAGGGAAAATAATACATGACTTCTCGATGGGAAACAGGCAGAAGATTGGCATCATCGGAGCGATGCTTGTCAATCCCAAGGTCTTGATACTCGATGAGCCCTTCAACTTCCTGGACCCCACCTCCCAACACATCGTCGCCAATCTTCTCCAAGAGATGAATAGGGAACATGGGGCCACCATCATCCTTTCAAGTCACAATCTCAGCTTCGCAAACGATATCTGCACGCGTATCCTCCTGCTTGACAAGGGGCATATCCTTATGGATCATTTACATAATGCAGGTGATAAGGATGTCGAACTTGAATTTTTTTTCTTAAATTCGAGAAATAACTAATAGAGATTCTCATTCTAAAAAATCACACTAATAAAAAAATATCCAAAACAATGAAGACATTAAGAAGCATTTTTTTCTTAGCCATGTTGCTAATCACTCCTATTGCAATAAGCGAGAATGACGAAGAATTGACAATTGCCATCTTAACAAGTACTGAAGTACCTGTCAAACGTGACACGTTTAATCCAGACATCGTTCTATCCGTATGGTTAGACAGAGTTGTCATCGAGTTCAACGGCAATTTTGGCGATGGTCATGTCGAACTGCGCAACATGACATCCAACGAATCCACATCGAGTGACATTTTTGCGCAGGATGGCGACACCGAAGTCTTGTACCTCACCATGTCCTCCACTTCGACCTACAGCCTCAGGATCACTTTCGATGATGGCAGATATGGCCACATTGTGTGGTAAACATCTATTGGTAGATCTTGACAAACGTCAGCCCTTTCTCTCAACCATGACGCATCGGTTTGTTCATCAGGAAAACCAAAAGATTCATATCAAATCACGGCATAACCAATCTTGGCCAAAACTGGTTATTCTTCTGCAGGAGTATGACCTTTCCTGGCCAAGATTGGATATGCGCTGGTTGGAGCATGACCATTCTTGGCCAAGATTGGGTATGCCGCGATTGGATAGAGCACTCTGACGGCCGAGAGAGTGCTTGCTCCCGTTGGAGTATGACCTTTCTTGGCCAGGATTGGGTATTCTTCGTTCTCCGCATACCCTTACTTGGCCGAAATTGGTTATTCTTCATTCGGCACATATCCTTTCTTGGCCAAGATTGGGTATGCCACGATTCGATAGAGCACTCTGACGGCCGACAGAATGTTTGCTCCCATTGGGGCATAACCATTCTTGGCCAGGATTGGTTATTCTCCGATCGCACTATGACCATTCTTGGCCAAGATTGGTCATACTTCAATTTGATGTAGATTATTTCTCGTTCCAAATAATCTCTATAAGCACAAAATTGCAAAGTCCACTTTATTCCACCTGCATTTCGTCGGTCGAAAAAAAGATTATCTCAATTATTGTATGCTTTTCTTGGATTTTAAAATATCATTCCATATTTTTGTACCCAAGAATGAATAAAAATAAACAATAAAAACATTCTAAGCATGCAATCAAGTTATATCTCGTCAATCAAGAAGACTGTTTCCGACAAAAACTTTGGGCTTGTTGTTTGGATTTCAGCAGGAGTCGGCTTGTTCACTTATTTAATCGCAACCGCAATTTGGTTTGTAATTGCTGGGGTCAACTGGTTCACATTTCCCATAATTGGTTTGTTTTGTATTGTCCCATTTGTATTAGGAACGTTGATAGCGGCTCCATTCATAAAAACAAAGAAATCGTCAGCATTCTTTTTGCTCTACATTGCCATCATCATTTCGTTCATTTTCATTATGCTCCCATCTTATTTAATGTCGGACGCTTCAACGGAAGCCTGGGTATTATTATTTATAATCGGGTGGTGCATTCTCACTGCATTACCTGTCTATATCCTTTGTTATTTTGCGAAGAAGTTGCTAAAATAACTCGAAACACAAATGCTAAAGCTGAGATAGTTATTGACCCCATTGGACTGTATTACTATGGGTAGAATACCAACCTGTGGAGATCTCGAATACTTTACCCTCTTTGACACGCAGTTCAACTCCAGCATACGAAATCCTTGGCACATCAAAATAACTATAATCATAGGGGTTCGAAAGACCAATAACATGGTTATAACTTACTCCCTCTTCGTAAATCGGCTCATTAAACAAGTCGGGTGCAACCAAATGGAAGACGTTACAATTACTGATATCTACATCTTCAGGCAAGTGTAATCTTTCTGCCACATCTTGAATGCTCATCCCTACCCTTATGCCCCCAAAGACAATTAAAAAGTTTCCGGCCCGCCGCATGAACAAACGCCATCTTCGTCCTCGTGCGGGAACATTTCGCTATCCGTCAACGTATTGAAATCGGGTTCATGATATGTTGATTGAATCCATTCAGTGCTTACTCCCTCCGATAAAGGCTGCCCCCAAAACAAACCTTCAGGGTCACAAACCACCAATAAAGTATCATTCCTTTTGATAATGTCATAGATTCTATTATCATTGGACAAACCAATTGTGTTTATGGTGATAAAAACCACACAGAGTAAAACTATTCTCTTCATAATATATATAATATTATCTAAAACAATTAAAAGAGTTGCACTAACCCGAAATTATCCTTATTCCCCCTTCACGACGAAGCCACGAGGGCTGCTAACACGGCGCCCCCAGAGATCGTAATAAACAGGCGATGACTCAGAATCCTTGCGGATGGATTTGATGGCATTAATCTCCTTGATGATGTCGTAAGTATAGGTGGTGGAGACTGTATTGCCAGAAGACGAAGAGGTCTTCTTGGCGAGCAGCATATAATACGGCGACGGACAGCCAGCGACATCGGTGGCCGACACGTTTTTGTCGTATTCCCAGACAGTAGTGCTTAGATACACCCATTCGTTGCCAGTATCACTACTGCTCTGAGAAGTCAGCATCTGCATTGGAGCTCCCAATTTGTCATACTCGTATTCGTACTTTTCTTCATAGCTTATATCCATCGAGTCGTCGTAGGAATAATAGACCAGCGAACCATAATTGTCGTATTCATAACGATGCGTGGAGCATCCATGACTCGTGCAAGACTTTCGGTAGGTCACACGCCCCTCTGCGTCATAGCCGATTTCCGAATGGGCGCCCCTATCTTCAGAACCCTCAGCATCATAATGTCGCATAACCAAGATGTCGCCCTCATAGATGTGGTCGTCACCCGAAGAATAGGTCCACTGGTCATCAAACAGATTCCAAAGGTATCTTGAAATCCGATACGAATCGCTTCGTCCATAAAATATAGTCTCGACCTTGGTATAGGGACGCCAATCCTGACGCTGATAGGCATAGCCAAGCTCCAGCGTGCAACCATACTCGTCGAACGTGCGCACATACTTCATGACGGGCATCCATTCGCCATCCTGAAGTTCAAATGTCTCGCTGGTCGCAGGATTTCCGTTCTCGTCGTTTTCGTACACCTCGTACGACAAGTCGGCCCAACGCTGGGCAGTGCTGTCCCATGTCTGGTTGGTCAGCTTCTGCAAATTGCCCGAGTCGTCAAACAGATATTCGGTTTGTGTCCCTCCAATCTGCATCCCTTGCGCATCATACGAAGACTGTCTGTCGAGTAGCATGTTTCCATCCTTGTCGAATGAATGTTCAGTTTCGGTATGCGAGACGATTCTACCATCGTAGTCATAGCGAATATGCTTCTCGAAAAGCGTGCGCCCATTTGAGTCATATTCATATTCTTCATCAGACATTACAAACCACTCTCCCCAAAACTTTTCGAGGATAGTTTGTGAGGTCACCCTTCCCTCTTCATCGTAGATGAACACCGACTTCCTGTTATTCTCTTCGGTCAGGGTCATATTGCCATACTTGTCGTAATCATAACTGATGGTCTGGCCATTGCTTTCGGTTACGGAGACCAGCTTCTGGGTATAAACATGTTCCTCAGCCGCCTGCAGCGAGCCGAAGAGACATCCTAACGAGACAAGACTCAGGAGATAAAACTTCTTCATATTCAAACTCAAAAAGATTAGAATAAACCGTATGCAAATATAGAGTAAAAGAGGAACAAAAATAGCCGCAAGAATAAAAAAAACAAATGAAATGAGTAAAAACAACAATCACTTGAAATATTTGCAAACAAAACATTGCAAAAAAACAGAGCATTTTGTACCATTGTATTGAAAAAACACGTATCTTTGCACTGCATTTTGACACATGCCCCTTTGACACACTATGAAGCAGAAACCACTTATCCTCCTTATCATCGTCGCCCTATTGGCTATCGGTTACATTGCCGTGCAGGTGCTGACGCGCAGTACGACGCCGCGCCGTGTACTTTTCGACAGCGACTGGTACTTCATCGAAGGCTCTCATCCCGAGGCAATAAACTACAATGCTAGTCATTACGACACGTTGGGCTGGCAGCGCATATCGTTGCCCCATGACTTTGCTGCCCTACCGCGAGACCGGCGAATCAATAATGTGCCCGACACAATGCAGGTCATCGGGCCTTTTGCACAGACATCTCCGGGCAAGGCATCGACAGGATGGACACTGGGAGGCGAAGGTTGGTACGTCAAGAAACTGAAACTTCAGAACCAACGCTATAGCATCAACAGCAACCAGCGTGTGGAACTCTATTTCGAAGGAGCATACAACCAGACTCGCCTTTGGGTGAATGGTCAGGAAGTGGGCAGCAACATGTACGGCTACTCCACCTTCCGTTTCGACATTACCGACTATCTGCTTCGCGATGCAGAAGGTCATTTCAATGGCGAAACAGACAACTTCATCACCGTACAGGTCGTCAACGAAGGCCGCAACTCACGCTGGTATGCCGGCGCCGGCATCTATCGACACGTCTGGCTCATCATCACCGATCCCCTGAAACTCGACACTTGGCAAACCTTTGCACACACCACCAGCATCAGCGGCATCAGCCCCGACTATCAGATGGCTGAGGAAGCTGAAATCGATGTCACTGCCAACATCGCCAACTTCATGCCCGAAGAAATGCTGGGCGAAGAGATGATACGCTACTCCATCGAACTCATTGCCCCCGACGGAAACACCATCGTGGCTCAAGCCGAAGATATGGTGGTAGCCGAAGGCAATGCAGCATCCTTCGAGAAGAAACTCAAAGTGCAGAATGTCTATCTCTGGAGCTGTGATCATCCCGTCCTCTATACCTTGCGCATCGCAGCACGCCATGGCGCCAATGCCGACGAAATCAAGATTCCCTTCGGCATACGCACCATCGAATTCTCAGCCGACAATGGTTTTCTGCTCAATGGTCGCAAGACACTGCTACGTGGAGCCTGTGTGCATCACGACAACGGTCTGCTGGGAGCCCGCGCCTACGACCGTGCAGAACAACGAAAGGTGGAATTGCTCAAGCAGGCAGGTTTCAACGCCATCCGTGGCAGCCACAACCCGATGTCCGAATCGCTGATGAACGAATGCGACCGACAGGGTATGCTCGTCATCGACGAAGCTTTCGACATGTGGCACCGCACGAAGAACAAGCAGGATTATCATCTCTACTTCGACAGCCTTTCGACCCACGACATGCAAAGCCTGGTGCGTCGCGACCGCAATCATCCATCGGTCATTATGTACTCCATCGGCAACGAAATACCCGAGCGCGCTGACTCGCTCGGCATCGTCATTGCTGCCCGTCTGCGTGCTGCCATCCTCGACCTAGACCATACGCGTCCCGTTACCATGGGCATCAACTCCATCTGGAACAAGGATCGCACCGCTCGTCTCTCCATCGAGCCTGCCACCCGTTCGCTCGATGTTTCGGGCTACAATTATCGCGTCTGGAACTATGAGCCAGAGCATCGTGAGGCACCTCGCCGTGTGATGTACGGCTCCGAAACGGTGGTCTGCGAACTTGCCTCCGACTGGCGTCGATGCGAAGACCTGCCTTGGGTTATCGGCGATTTCATCTGGACCGGCATAGACTACATCGGCGAGGCAGGCATCGCCAACTGCCTCACCAAGGATGCGCAAGAGAACGTCCACTTCTTCATGCCCTGGCCATGGTTCAACGGATGGTGCGGTGACCTGGACCTCATCGGGCAACGCAAGCCGCAAAGCTACTACCACGATGTGGTGTGCGGTGACTATCCTTTGGCCATCAACGTGGAACCTTCACGCAAGGGTGGTGAACGTCCCAGTATCAGCTATTGGGGCTGGATGGACGAAGAGCACCAGTGGTATCAGCCGGGATGCGAGGGCGACAGTGTGCGCGTCAATGTATATAGCCGCGACTCCCTTGTTTCGCTCTTCTTGGGCGATAGTCTCGTAGCCGAAGTGGCCATCAACGATACCACCTACATGGGACATGCCATGGTGAAATATCAGCCAGGCAAGCTTCACGCTCGCAACCATAACAAGGCAAGCCTTGTGCGCGGCGACTCCGCCCACTATTCTCACAGCAGCCATCACGGACTCTCTCCCGCCACACTCATCACTCCTGGGCGTCCCGTCGAACTACGACTCACACCCAGTAGGACCACGCTCAAGGCCGACGGGCAGGACCTCTGCTACGTGCTCATCGAACTCGTCGACAGTCAAGGTCGCCTTGTCCCCGAGACGGGAAGACGCATCACCCTCCAACCTTCGCCCGCCCAGCAACTGGTGGGAAGTGGAAACGCCCAGCCCGATGACATGGAATCGTTCGGAAGCCTCACTCCTCGACTGTTCCGCGGACAGGCCATGGCAATACTCAAGGCCTCCGAAACCCCTGGCAATTCGTTGCTGAAGGTGTCATCTGACGGGCTTAAGGACCAATCCATCACAATAATTTGCCAATAAATTTGGACATCTCGCAGTTTTTGATTATATTTGCGCCCGTAATTGTAATGTTTTGAATGAAAATTATCCGCAACTTCTGTATCATCGCACACATTGACCACGGCAAATCCACCCTGGCAGATCGTCTGTTGGAGTGCACGAAGACTGTGGCCGAGCGTGACATGCAGGCGCAGATTCTCGACAATATGGATCTGGAGCGCGAACGTGGCATCACTATCAAGAGCCACGCCATCCAGATGGACTACAACTATGAGCCACGCAACGTAGATGACCCGCTGCGCATCGGCAAGCCTGCACCCGCCGGCAAATATATCCTCAACCTCATCGACACTCCTGGTCACGTTGACTTCAGCTACGAAGTAAGCCGTTCCATTGCCGCCTGCGAAGGCGCACTGCTCATTGTCGATGGAACGCAGGGCATCCAGGCACAGACCATCTCGAACCTCTATATGGCCATCGACCACAACCTCGAGATCATCCCCGTGATCAACAAGTGTGACCTCGACAGCGCCATGCCCGAACTCGTGGAAGATGAAATTGTGGAACTCCTCGGCTGCGACCGCGACGAGATACTGCGCGCTTCTGGCAAAACAGGAATGGGTGTTCCCGAAATCCTGGAGGCCATCGTTGAGCGCATCCCCGCTCCCACCGGCGACCCCGATGCTCCACTGCAAGCACTCATCTTCGACTCGGTATACAACAGCTACAAAGGCGTCATCGGCTACTTCAAGGTTGTCAATGGTTCGATTCGCAAGGGCGACAAGGTGAAGTTTGTGAGCACCGACCGCGAATACGATGCCGACGAAGTGGGCATCCTGCGCATGGACATGGAGCCACGCGCTGAGGTCGGTTGTGGCGATGTAGGCTACATCTGCTCAGGCATCAAGACTTCGACCGAGGTGCGTGTGGGCGACACCATCACCCATGTCAAGCGTCCGTGTGACTCGGCTATCGAAGGTTTCGAGGAAGTCAAGCCAATGGTCTTTGCCGGTGTCTATCCCATCGATCCCGAAGATTACGAGGACCTGCGTTCCTCGCTCGAAAAACTGCAACTCAACGATGCTTCGCTGTCGTTTGTGCCCGAATCGTCACTGGCGCTCGGCTTCGGCTTCCGCTGCGGCTTCTTAGGTCTACTCCATATGGAAATCATCCAGGAGCGACTGGGTCGTGAATTCGATATGGACGTCATCACCACCGTACCCAACGTTTCCTACAAGGTCTTCGACAAGCACGGCGTAGAGACCGAAATTCACAATCCTTCGGGCATGCCCGACCTGATGCTCATCGAGCACATCGAGGAGCCCTATATCCGCGCCACCATCATAACACAGACCGACTTTATCGGAGGCATTATGAAACTCTGCCTCGACAAGCGCGGCGTGCTGGTCGAGCAAAAGTACATCTCGGGCAACCGTGTGGAAATCTATTTCGACCTGCCCCTTGGCGAAATCGTCATCGACTTCTACGACAAGCTCAAGTCCATCTCGAAGGGCTATGCTTCGTTCGACTACTATATCCACGACTACAGGCCATCGAAACTCGTCAAGCTCGACATCCTGCTCAACGGTGAGCAAGTCGATGCACTTTCGACACTTACCCACGTAGATAACGCTGTGCCTTTCGGACGACGCATGTGCGAGAAGCTCAAGGAGCTCATCCCACGCCAACAGTTCGACGTGGCCGTGCAGGCAGCCATCGGTGCCAAGATCATTGCACGTGAGACCATCAAGCAGGTGCGCAAGGATGTAACGGCCAAGTGCTATGGCGGCGACGTGAGCCGCAAGCGCAAGCTGCTCGAAGCCCAGAAGCGCGGCAAGAAGCGTATGAAACAAATTGGCCGCGTAGAAGTGCCACAGACCGCCTTCCTCGCCGTCTTGAAGCTCGACTAAGAGTCTCGAACCTTTCGAACCCTTCGAACCTTTCAGAACCATTCGAACCCTTCGAACCTTTCAGAACCATTCAAAACTTTAATATTATTTATACTATGATTCCCGGCTACATGCTTATCCCGTTTGTGGTAATGCTGCTCTGTATTGCCATCCTTCCGCTCACCAAGCTGGAGGAGTGGTGGGAGCACAACCTCCACAAGCTGTACGTCTCGCTGATCTTAGGCGTACCTGTTGCCATTTGGCTCATCGCCAATGGCATGAGCCACGAGCTTGAGCATCAGATGATTTACGACTACGTGCCGTTCATCCTCCTGCTTATGGCCCTCTTTGTCACCACCGGTGGCATCTGCATCAAGGGTGACCTCGTTGCTACCCCTACCACCAACACCATCATTTTAGCCATCGGCTTTGTGCTGGCTTCATTTATGGGCACCACGGGTGCCGCCATGCTCCTGATCCGTCTGCTCATCCAGACCATTTCGGAACGCAAGTACAAGGCGCACACCATCCTGTTCTTCATCGCTGTGGTAGCCAACTGCGGCGGCCTGCTCACCCCACTTGGCGACCCGCCGCTCTTCCTGCTCTTCCTGAAGGGTGCTGAATTCACATGGTTCCTCAACCTTATTCCCGAATGGGCGCTCTGCGGTGTGTTGCTGCTCATCACCTACTACATTGTAGATTCGCACTACTACAAGAAGGAACCACCGGAGAATATTGAAGCCGACAACACCAACGTTCACAAGATTGCCGTGGGCGGTAAGATCAACATCTTTTGGCTGCTCTGCGTTGTTTGCTCTACCATGTTCATCAACGCCAAGTACATCCCCGCTATGGCCAATGAGCATGCCCCATTCTATATCAAGCTCCTGCGCGAATGGGTATTCATCCTTATCATCATCCTCTCGATGGTGACCACCAAGAAATCGACTCGTACCGCCAACCACTACTCGTGGGTACCGATTATGGAGGTAGCATGCGTCTTCGTCGGCATCTTCGCCACTATGACCCCTGCCCTGATGTTCCTCCACGACATGAAGGATACCATCCAGCATGTGCTCGCACAGCCCTGGCAGTATCTCTACTGCACCGGTTCCCTATCGGCCTTCCTCGACAATGCACCGACAGCCCTCGTCTTCAACTCGATGGCTCCCGAAGGTCCTATCGCTGGTCTTGCAGCCGAGCCATTCCTTAAGGCTATCTCAGTAGGTGCCGTCTTCTTTGGCGCTCTCACCTATATCGGCAACGGCCCGAACTTCATGGTGAAGTCGATTGCCGAGCAGAGCGGCATCAAGATGCCGTCGTTCTTCGGCTACATGTTCAAGTTCTCGCTCATCATCTGCCTCCCCATCTACATCATCGTGCAGCTCATCTGCATCTGACAAGAACGAGGTATCAAGATAAGAAAAAATCACCCGACTTTCCAAAGGAAGGCCGGGTGATTTTTTTATCAACCTTTCTGAACATTTCAGAACCCCTCAGAACCTTTCTGAACCTCTCAGAACCCCTCTTAACCTCTCAGAACCCCTCTTAACATCTCAAATTCCTTCCTTCAGATTCCACGATTTCTCGAAAGTGATGTCCGAAGAATAGACACCCTTGACGGTGAGCACGGGGTTGTGTGATTCTCCCTTGAGTAGTACACGTACTTGGGTGGGACGAAGCGATTCGATGATGAATCCATCTTGTATAGACCAGCTGCAATCCTTCACATTGTCGGGTTGCTCGATCAAGAACAACTGAGAATCAGAGAAACTGTACTGCAACGCCACTGGCTGCCCAATCATCTCATCGACGAAGAATGTATTCATCTTCTCGAAGAATTCTTCATGCAGTTCATTCAGTTCTCCCGTGTCATCATTGCGTACCAACGTATGCTTATGGATGTTGTAGGAATGTAGTACCGAAAGCTTGCCAATCTTTTTGGCCTCAGCATCGACACACGACGAACCATAAACCTCGGGCATCACCTTTTTGGCCAAATAGCTACCTGCCCAACTGCCACCAGGCATTTCCCTAAGCATTTCCTTCACAAATGGCTCAAAGGGAATGCCTTCGCCATAAGGAACTACTGGATCGTATTTGCCATGAAATGAAATGATGGATGCAGACGATGACTTCAAGATCTCTGGGTCGAGCACAGCACCCCACATGTTACCGACGGCACGTATGGTAAAAGGCTCATCATAGGCTGGAGTAACTGGAATGGATGAAAGCGGCCCAAGTTTGGCTGCCACCTCCTGCATCGACTCGGGAATAATCGAATCGTTCAGGAATGCCGTGTTCAAAGCTACGATGGCCCCCGCACTGCAACCTGCCAGGAAAATCTTGTCAGGGTCGATACGATAAGTCACGCGATGTGATAGTAGGTAACGGATGGCGGCATTTACATCCTGCAGAGCACTGTAGGCAGCTTCCGAAACAGAGAAGGAGAAAAGATTGAATCCCAAACGATAATTGACCGAAACTGCAACATAGCCACACGAAGCAAATTGCTCACACCATCGGCTCGATGCATCGTCCGCCTTGTCCCCCGAGAAGAAGGCTCCTTCGTGAATCATGACGAGCAAGGGACGCAAGTGATTTCCTTCGTCATCAGGCGCATAGACATCGAGACGAAGCGACTGCTCCTCCTGCTCATTCCGCAGAAGATCCTCCAGCTTATCCATTACTATCCTGCCATAGTTGCCCGAATTGTCGTAAGGATAGGAAGTCCAAAAACCATTTGCCCTGCCATACTCCACCTCTCGGGTCGTGGATATCTTGAAATGCGGGTGCAAATAATCCACACCCTCGGTGATTGTATGCGATGCAGGATTAGTGTAGCGTGTTAACGTGCAACGCGTACTCTCCAACTCCTCCCCTTTCACATAAGTTTTACCAAACCTCTTGGATATTTCAACACGATGTTCTTCGGCATAGATTTTGCCCCTATCGACATAAAGCAAGCCATGACTACCAATTCCATCAGGAACAAAATAACCCGTGAAGCCCTCCGTCTGGCAAACCTGAATATCATTGCGCACGAATTGGGGATGCTCGCTGCAAGAAGCGAACACCAACAGCGCTGAGAGAAGCAGCAAATAGATTCGATACATATTATATAGTATAATGCGGAAAGATGCGCGGCAAAGGTAGTCAAAAAAACTGGAAACAACAAATCTTCTCACTATTTTTTTGCCTTTCTCTTGCATGATTGCCCAAAATCTCTTATCTTTGCACCCGTAATCAACCTTAATTCAAACTTATGGAAAGAATCGTATTCTTTGGAGCCAAGTCGTACGACCGCGAATCGTTCGACAAAGTCAACGAAAAGTTCGGCTTCGAGCTGAAGTATTTCAAGGCGCACCCCACCCTTGACAATGTGTCACTTACCCAAGGCGCGACAGCCGTTTGCGTCTTCGTCAACGACCCTGTGAATGCAGACATCGTCCGTGCCATGGCCGACCATGGCGTCAAACTGATTGCCCTGCGCTGTGCAGGCTACAATAACGTCGATCTGCAGGCAGCTGCCGAAGTGGGCATCCGCGTGGTACGCGTGCCAGCTTATTCACCCCATGCTATTGCCGAATATGCGCTTGCGCTGATGCTTGCTGCCGACCGCCACATCCCTCGTGCTGTGACGCGCACCCGCGACGGCAACTTCTCACTGCAGGGTCTGCTCGGCTTCGACCTCTACGGCAAGACACTCGGCGTGATTGGTACCGGAAAGATTGCCAAGGTCCTGGTCCGCATGCTTTCGGGCTTCGGCATGACCATCCTAGGCTATGATCCCTATCCCGACGAGGAATTTGCGCTAGTTAATGCGATGCAATATGTCACGCTCGACGAGCTCTTCCAGCGCTCCGACATCATCACCCTGCATTGCCCGCTCACTCCCGAGACACGCTATGTGATCAATGCCGAAAGCATTGCCAAGATGAAGGACGGCGTGATGATCGTCAACACAGGACGCGGACAGCTCATCGACACCAATGCACTCATCGAAGGGCTCAAGTCGAGAAAGATTGGATCGGCTGCCCTCGATGTCTATGAAGAGGAAGGCAACTACTTCTACGAGGACACTTCAGATGCTATCATCGTCGATGATACCCTTGCTCGCCTCCTTTCGTTCAACAACGTCTATGTGACCAGCCATCAGGCATTCTTCACACGTGAGGCCTTGCACAACATCGCCAACACAACACTGCGGAACGTCAAAGACTTCGTCGAAGGCAAATCGCTCATCAACGAAGTCAAGGCGACTGATTAAGAAACCAAACTAACTTTTTGAAGCAAATGTCCAAAGGAGCATTTGCTTCTTTTCTCCCTTTATAAGTTTATCCAGATAATTCATTCCCCTTGTAGAAACCGTGATGCAGCCTAAGCATCGGCAGCGCATCGGGAAAGATACTCCGTATAATCACCATCCAGTTGAGCAGTTGGGCCTTGACAAACATAGTATTTGTAGCCCCAAAAACCCAAGAAGCCAATAACGGCGACTAAACCTAGTCCAATCAAAATCTTTATTGCTTTCATACCATTTATGTTTTATCCATATAAATGTGCAAAAAAGATGCGAAGGTAAACGCAAAATGAAACGGAAAGAACGTCAAACACAAAAGACAGGAGCATCTTCACAGATCCACCTGTCACAATGTGTTCAATAAATATTACTAATATTACAATGAAGGAGCAGTGCAATTCTTCGCAGAGTTCACCTGCCCATATTCTATTTAAACAAAAACCTTGAAAACAATAGTTATGCTATAGTTATACAATCCTTTCCTTGATATCAAAGTCTTGCTTCAGGCACAATCTGGCCATCGAGCAGGTTGATGATGCGTTGGGCAAAGCCGGCATCGCGCTGCGAGTGGGTGACCATGACGATGGTGGTGCCCTCATTGTTGAGCTGGGTGAGCAACTGCATCACTTCCAGGCCATTCTTCGAGTCAAGGTTGCCCGTAGGTTCGTCGGCGAGGATGAGTTTCGGATTCATCACTACGGCACGGGCAATGGCAACGCGCTGTTGCTGACCACCCGAGAGCTGCTGGGGATAGTGCTTGGCACGATGGCTCAGTTCGAGGCGACGCAGGATTTCGACCACACGCTCGCGACGCTCCTTCTGCGGCACACCAATATACTTCAGGGGCAGTTCGATGTTCTCCTCGACGTTCAACTCGTCGATGAGGTTGAAGCTCTGGAACACGAAGCCAATCTTGCCCTTGCGTACCGAAGTGCGCTGGCTTTCCTTCAAGTGTCCCACCTCCTCGCCATCGAGGATATAACTGCCCGAAGTGGGATTGTCGAGCAGGCCCATGATGTTGAGCAGCGTCGATTTGCCGCAACCGCTCGGTCCCATGATGGCCACGAATTCGCCTTGTTCTACACTCAGACATACGCCATCGAGGGCGACAGTCTCCACTTCTTCCGTGCGGAAGATCTTTGTCAAATTCTCAATCTTGATCATATCGTATATCAATTAACAATTAGTATTTTTATTTAGGAGTTAGCGGAAGTTAATGGAAGTTAGCGGGAGTTAGCGGACAATAGTTTTCGGGTCCGACACTATTTGGGGGCATGGCGAAGGTATCGTCCGTTAACTCCCGCGTTCTTGAACGCTAACTCCCGTTTACTCCCAATAACTCCTCAATAAAATTTTTTTCACTCCGTCTTGATACTCTCCACCGGATTGGCAGTGGCAGCACGCCAACCTTGGAAGGCTGCAGTGAGAAGAGTGACAAGGCCAACAAAGACCAATGCCAATGGGAACAGCCACCAATGAATAATGGTGCGCTCTGTAAAATTCTCGAGCCATTGGCTGCCCATATACCAGGCCAAAGGCACTGCAATGACAAAGGCCATGAGGAGGATTTGTGCATAACGACTTGTCAACAATCTCACAATCTGTTCCTCGGAGGAACCGAAGACCTTGCGGATACCAATCTCCTTGCGACGATATTCTGTCTCGAACATTGTCAGACAGAACACGCCGATGAGTGTGATGATGAGACAAATGATGCTGAAGACAATCACCTGGCGAATGAAGCGGAACTCATCCTGATAGAGTCGCTCCATCTCCTCGTCGAGGAAATGAACCTCCACGGCGCTTCCATCCCCCATCTCAGAGAGTTTGTCCTGTATCTGTCTGCGCAAGGCTAGCTTGTCGGTCTGAGGGGCAAGGCGCACATTGAGCATGCCTAATCGGTCGCCCCAATCGGCATAACGTTCACCCATGATGACAAAGGCCACAGGATCAGTCTCGCGGTCCTGATGGATACTGGCATAGCGGACATTCTCGCATACACCGACCACCGGCAGATCGCCATCGATCAGCTCTTTATCCATCTCGACCCAGGTCCAACGTTTGCGTGCTGCCTCATTGATGATATAGCAGTCGCTGTCATGTTCGTTGAAATCCCTGCCCTCAACGACTTTGATGCCCATAGTACGCAGGTAGTGCCAATCGACGGGCATACTAGTGAACGAAACACTCTTGTCGCCTTTAGCTCGGCCCCAACCCATATATCCGGTCGAACTGCCCAACGCGAAAGCTGAATAACTGACGTCCTCCACGCCTCCCATACCGAGTAGTTCGGTACGGATGGCATCTTTCTTCTTGAGCAATTCCTGCGAAAGAGTGGCATAGCAGAGTTCGTCTTTGTCAAAACCATAGTCTGAATGGTAGATGAAGCGGCTTTGGAGCATAAGGATGCCGATATAGGTGACGAGCACTAGACTGATGGTAATCTGCAGACCCACCAGCAGGGTGCGCAATCGTCGTCCATGTGGGGTCAGGCCAAAGGCACCCTTCAATGCCATGGCGGGCTGGAACGAAGTGACGAACCATGCAGGATAGGCTCCCGCGACCACGCCTATAGCCAGAGCGACCAATGCTGTCAATCCAAGGAGCGGCAGATGATCCTGCAGCTTGATGCTACCCTGTACCAGCGTAGTGATGGCTGTCCATTGGGTGAGCATATAGACGATGAACATACCAAGCAGAAAAGCCAGGAGGGCAATAACCACTGTTTCTCCAATGAGGCCCAGTCGCAGACTCGTCAGTGAGCTGCCCAGCACACGGCGTGTATTGACTCCCTTCACACGCATCGGACTCTCGGCCAAAGTGAAGTTGAGGAAGTTGATGGCAGCCACCAGCACGACAAGGATGCATGCCCATATCAGGATGAGGTGCACGGTACGATTGCCTCTGTCTCCGCCATCCGTACCCGAGAAGTAGGTCTCGGTGAGAGGAGTGACGCGAAAGTTGTGCTGGCCAAGCATACTTTCCAACTGTTGGTCCATCGCGGCACGTTCCTCAGGAGTGGCATTGTCAAACTCTTCGGCATTCTCCGCCAAAATCTTTTGGCGAAATATCGACTTCACTTTATCACAGAACTCCTTTCTGAAGGCATCCACATCGGCCGTCTCATGGAGTCGCAGATAACCCTTGTAGCTCCATTCGCTGAAGTCGTGCTGGCTCGCCTCGCCCAACGACGTATAGATCATATTACCCACACAACAGTTGTCGGGGAAGTCCTGATAGACGCCGATTATCTGCAAGCTGTCCTTGCCAGTCCAAAGGTAGTGTCCGGCCGCCATCGTGGTACCCAGGAAGCGCTGGGCTATTGAGGCAGGGATGATGACCCCCTGGTCGGTATCATCCTTCCAGTTTAATTTGCCATCGAGGCAAACGGCACCGAATGGCTCCAATGAGGTTTCTTTGTGCGTCCTGCTCCAATCGCAGTTCACTGAAGTTGAACCCATGTAGAATTCGGACGTGCTGTCCCAATAATGGAACATGGTCCCCGACTCAACCTCGGGCATTTCCATCATCACCTCGAGCAGAGGCACGCAGCAGTTAGTATTCCATGGCGCCCCGTTCATCATCGCCTCCACACGCATTATCCGTTCTGCATGCGGGATGCCACGATTGTAGCTAGCACTGTACTCCACTTGCGTCATGAACAGAAAGAGAGCTGCAAATGCAACCGCCAGTCCTGCGAGATTCAACAGTGTCGCCGTCTTGAATCGACGAGCCATATACATTATGTTTCTGAATACGTCCATTGTTTATTTCTTTTTTCTGCCACAAAGATACGCCAAATAATTCATTCGTCCAAGGCTTTTCTCCTTCGCAAAACACGATTGTCAAAAATTTATACATTATTGTGTCTAATAATTTGACACCTTATTCTGTCTTGATGCTATTGACCGGATTCTCGGTAGCAGCGCGCCAACCCTGGAGGGCTGCGGTGAGGATATTGACCGCCAGAACGATGAGGAGGGAGATCACGAGCGGAAGGGTTTCCATTTGGAGACTCAGTCCTGAGATGCTGCCCACCTTGGGAGCCAACCAATAGGCCAATGGGATGGCAAAGACAGCTGCCACAAGCGACTGGATGGCAACTGTGCGAAGCAGTTGCAGGGTGATGCTGCCTACCTCGGCACCAAATACACGACGCACGGCAATCTCTCGCCGGCGTTGGCTGACGAAATAACTGTTCATAGCCATCAATCCAAGGATGGCGATGAGCAGGGCCACAATGGTGAAAACGCTCAGCACACGCAGGAAGCGCTCGTATTCCTCGAACCAATTGCGATGCAGATCGTTGAGTGCATGTATTTCCAGACCTTCATGACCCGTCATTTCGCTGATCAGACTCTTCATCCTCGCCTCGACCTTCTTGCGGTCGCCGTGATACTTGACGAGAACCTGGCGCGGTCTGCCATAATTCTGACTGACATAGCCCTGACTGTCATCGACATATTCATCCGTTCGGAAGATAATATAAGGAGTCGGATTCTCCTCTTCCGACATTACGTTCTGATAGACCAGATCGGGATAAAGGGCTCCCACTTCAAAGTTTACAGTTCCGTTGGCAGTTGTGATTATCTTGTCGTCATCACGCTTGCCGAATTGCCTCAGCAACTGGTGGTTCACACCCATACCATTTTCGTTATAGGTTTTCTCGGGATGGATGTTGAGGATGTTGAAGAAACAGCTGTCACCCATCAGCAGGCGAATGCTGACTACTGCACCTTCGTCCGACGAGACGGTCTGGTTCTCGAGAAATTCGATAGGTGTGCCATATCCATATCCCACAGTCTCTACTTCAGGAAGGCTCAGCAAACAGTCGCGCAACGTCTGACGCTGGCTTTGATTGAGGCCGGAGATACCTCCCCAGGACTCGAGAATTCCCTCGATGTCATAGCCCAGGGGCTGGCTCATACGCTGACGAAGACTGCTTCCAAGCAGGAGCGTTACGGTGAGCAGGACGACAGCGAAGACGGCCTGCAGCACCATGAGCGCATGGCTCCAACGCTGACGTGCACGACGGCGGAACGTGCCACGCACAATGTCGATAGGCTGATAGCCACTGAGCACCGATGCCGGGACGAAACCGGCAAGGATGCCCGTGCCGCAGACTGCAAGTATGAAGATGACGATTGCAACAACACCCGTATCCTTCAGCAGATCCAGGGGACAGTTCGCCAGTTCGATGGCCTTGTCCTGCAAGGCAAGAGCAATCAGATACGCTATGACGAAAGCGATTGCTGTGAAAAGTATGCTTTCGCCAATGAGTTTCAAGAACACCTGCAGACGGGAAAGGCCCAACAGACGACGGGTGGCCATCTCCTTCGAGCGGTCGGTTGTGAGCGAGACGCTCAAATTAATGTAGTTGAAGAGGGCAAACACCAAGACGAGCAGCGCCACAATCACATAGAGTCGAGCCATGTCGCGACTTCCATGATTTATGTCATCCTCCATCAGCGAGCAGCCCTTGGCATCGTAATAAAGGGTAGAGAGCGGTGTGAGCGTGACCTCTTTCACTGCCTCCATCTGATAGATCCAGAAGAAGGACTTCAGATAGTCGCGCATCTCATCGGTCTTGCTCTTCAAGTCACTGCCTTCGCGTGCCATCAGGAAAAGCACGCAACTGGCGGCGTTGTTCATGCTTTCAACATAAGCCGAGTAATGGATGTGGCGCAGATTCTCTACATTGACCACACATTCATAACCCGAAGGAATGATGGAACGGTCGAAGTCCTCCATCACACCGCTGACGGTGAAGGTCATACGTTTTTCTGGATCTTCGGCATAGGTATAAGCGAGTTGAAGTTCCTTGCCCACGGGCTCCTCCTCGGGCCAGCAGCGCTGAGCAAAAGCACGGCTCACCACAATCTGGTTGGGAGCTTCGAGCACCTTATGCTTGTCACCCGTTAGCAACTTGTAGTCGAAGAATTCGAAGAAGTTGGGAGCAGCCACGAGCATCTTTGTATCGACATCCTGCCCACGCAGGTTGAATGTTGTGCTGTAGCCCGCCATGGAACACCAGCCCTCAATCTCGGGGAATCGATCCTGCAGACACTGACCGATGCGGAAATTCGACATCATGAAGCGCTCGTTGCCCAAAACATAAGTGCGGTCTCCTCGCGTCTGGTAATCCTCGACCGACGTCTGTCGGTAAATCAAGTCGCCCAAGAGCAATAGGAACGCCATCGACAAGCATAGGCCAACGATATTGATAATGGTGAACAACCGATGACGGCTCAGAAACTTTAGATAACTTTTCATTATTCTATTTCAGAATTGAATTATTTACGAAGCAAAGATACACCAAAAAAACTAATCCTCCAAGAACAATCATCACCACGAAGTACGGATGTCAAAAATTTATACAGCATTGTGTCAAAAAATTAGACACGGGAAGGCTTATTCTTTCAGTGGAAGGGCGAAAACAAGAAATCAAATGCCAGCTATTCATCAAAAAGACGAAACGGGCGAAAACTACCAGTTTTTGGATAGTTTTCGCCCGAATCAAACAAGTTGTTTTAATTTCTAAACAACAAACAAGTCATCCAATCTGACTTGACTCTGAATCATATCGGTGTATCGTCCATTAGCAATTCCCTCGGTGGTAATCATCGTTAGCCAGGGAGTGTGACGCAACCCTGTCTCTTGGATGAAGGAATTACGGCGATAACAAATTCTATCGTATTCCTCTTTATCCAGATTAAACTCTCCCGAGCTATACTTCACCTCACAGACGTTAACGATCCTGTCTGCCCTTTCAATAATAATATCAATCTGAGCTGCAGGCGAGGATACTTTGCTTCGCCAGGAGTAGGCAAGAGTAGAGATGGCATCAATGCGTAATGCATGTTTGATTTGTTGTATATGAGCCATACAGACCCGCTCGAAGGTAAGCCCCATCCAAGTATTGATTTCTGGAGTATTGATATGATGAAGCCAATATTGCTTTTCGACCTCTGCCCTATCGATAAAGGTGAGATAGAAAAGGCAAAAAAAGTCACTGAGCTGAAAAATGGCACCGTTCCGCTTAATTTCTTTCTCACGAACAATATTTCGGCGTATCAGGTCACAATAGACGAGGTCGTCTAACCGTTTTCCCAGATGTCCATTATTAGGGCACTTCAGTTTCGTCGACAATTCTTCGCGAGTCATTCCACTTCTGCTTTTCCCCAAGGCTTTAATGATGTCGATATATTTGTCGGGTTTCTTATAGAGCGTATTGAAAAGCCTGCGGAATTCTCGACGCATCTGTGTGTCCTCACTGAAGAACAAACGATCGACATTCTGTACCAAGCTTTCGTCATGGTCAAGCAAACTCAAGTAATAAGGAATGCCACCAAACACCATATAGGCTTGGAGTATCATCTGTCTATTCCAGACAAAATGATGGTCTTCGAGGTAAGCTTCGGTTTCCTTGAGGGTAAAAGGATGAATCGGTAACTCAAGCGTAATACGGTCATGTAACCCACCTTTACTATCGATGACGTTACTGATCATCCAACTGGTCGCACTGCCACAAATGATGAAAACGATGTTATCCTGCAAACTGGCCCAACTGTTCCAAAAATAACCCACAGCACTGGCCACATTGGATCCTTCGGCATCCATTGCCGGCAACTCGTCGATAAATACTATGCATCGCCCGTCATCAGCCACTTTCGTTTTCAATGCATTCTTCAGCATAATGAAAGCAGCCATCCAGTCTTTAGGCTGCTCGGGCACAGCAAAGCCATAATCACTCATCGCATCAGTAAATGCTGTGAACTGGTCTTTCAGCGACCCTTCTATGACACCCGTCATCTTGAATGCGAACTGATTCCTAAAAGTCTGATTAATCAAGAAGGTTTTGCCGACACGTCTTCGTCCATAGAGGGCGACAAATTCTGGACGTGGACTGTTGGCACATGCTGTCAATCTTTTAATTTCGACATCTCTTCCAATAATGTTTTCCATCTGAATAGTTGTGTTTTGTTCAGGTGCAAAGATACAAGATATTATTGATAGAAACAAACATTTTGGGCGAAAACTACCAATTTTCGAGAGTTTTCGCCCAAAACAGCACTAAAACGGGCGAAAACTACCAGTTTTTGGATAGTTTTCGCCCGAATCACATCATATTATCATTACTTTGGCATCACATTGTCGCAAGCAGATAGGAATCGAAGGACGACTGACCGGTTACTGATACCTGCCATGCCAACTGGTAGGATTTTGCATTATGATTGCGGTGATAACAGCTGACGTTATAAGCTGTATTATCGGGCATCAGCGTGTAGGTCATCATTTCGCTGGCCGTAACGAAGCTTGTAGTATTCTGATTCCAACGGCTATACTCCACCGTGTAGAGATCGTCGGTGAGTGTGAATTGTAGTTGTCCAACACACTGCCATCCTTCCTTTTGCCAAACATACTTGGTACGGCTGAGCAGCATACCATCGGAAGCATAATCGTATTCATAACGACAGGATGGCTTCAGCTCGATATCACCATTCTGGAGCACGGTCTTGTTGAAGACATTCATCGTGGTGATGTAGTCGTTCTCGTCACACTCCACATTGTAGGCGAACTTGCTGTCACTGGCGGAAGCAGCTGACAGATAGGCGTTGTTCACGATCTCAGAGGTAATCACTTGTGCAGTTGTGGTCATGGCCACGAGGCACATCATTGCAGAAAGAGCTAATTTTTTCATAATCGTAAATTGTTTTAATGTTTATTTTCGCCTATTTGACGAACGGAATGAACTTTTTACTACAGCACTTGAGATTGTTTTAATATTTTTTCACAATGTCATGTAGTGCACTTCGTATTTTGCAACCTTGTCTCTTTCATTTCCTGTTCTCGCTGCAAAGGTACAACTCTTTCCTATTCTACGCAAGGTTTTTCATGTGCCCAAAAGCGGTTTGTCTAATTATTTTACACACTTGTGTATGATTGTTTGACATCGTGGGTTAAATCGAGTAGGAGGTAAACGCTAATCGCTCTAAGGTTGGCGATGTCGATTATCTGCTCCATGAGGCCTTGTCCCTCAAAGTGCATTTCCACAAGTTCCCCTTCGACTATCTCCATGTAGGTCTGCGCTCCCACATACCCTTCGGTTGCCGTCCTGTCTCTTTGTGGGCAGCCATTCGCATTCGCGGATGTATTCTGCATTCTATCCTTCATTGAGTAATCATTTGTCGGTATACTTGTTTCAATAAGGTTCGGCCTTTCCCCTCATTTTTTTTTGGGTACTATGGCCTCTGCTGACTTCTCACGGCAAGCGTTACTCCAAGACTCCGAGTGTCGTGCGACTTGTCGGTCTGCCTCGTCCGTGAGACCTCCCCAGTTAAGAGCATGTTCTTTCCATCTTATCTCCGCATGATTTACCTTTGCAAGTTCCGGATAACTATCGGGCTTTGTCTTCTTTGGCAGACTCACCGCACTTACACCGGCCTCATATCATGTTCTTGTTCATCAGAGCAGATGTTTGCCGCTGGCTTCCTTCAGATTCCGCGTCGCCACGGACACCCTTGCCTTTGGCTGTAGCCTTCCCGTTATCAGGGCGGCTTGGGGACTTACACCCGTTAGAATATGCCCATGCTGGGCGAACAAAAGCGAGGGCCGCAATCCTGATGATTGCAGTCCTCACTATTTAGTGGATTTAAAAAGTCATTTTATTCGGTGGCTATCTTGGTCAAGCTTGCACTTGTCACAGCCGAAGGTGGCGTTCTGTATTCGATGGTAAATTCGAATTGGCCATTCTTCAGACAGGACTGTAGGTCAGAACCGCTGATAGTGAAATCCAAATCGCCTTCCCAAATTAGAAGGTTATCAAGGTTGCCGGCAATGACATTTCCTGCGGGATTCTTTATGCGGAAGATTTGAGGCGAGCCATCGCCATTGACAACTCTGTAGTGGATTGACAATTTAGCGCCATTGGTCCAAGTATTTAGGTTATGCTTGGTGGAAGCCGTGATGTGATAGACATTATCATACGTTGTAGTAGATTGTCCATTTATCGTGTATTCAGGACCTTCAAAGGAAGCCGCAGCGAATGGATCGCTCATCGCCAGAGAGAGGGTGGGGGTCTTGTTGACTACAACTTTGACGGTTGCAAAGTTGGGTTGGTAGGTACCGCCTGAAGCCCTGACGGTAATTTCACAAGAGCCTTCACCGGTAGCCCTTACAATTCCATCTGCACCGATGGTAGCAATGTCGGTGTTTGCCGAAGAGTAGGTAATGTTTGCATTCGTTGTAGAAGTGACGTTGAGCTGTACGGTTTGTCCAATCTCGTCCAGAAGGATCGACATCGGATTGACGTCGAGGTTGTGACGTTTGTTCGGGTCTGTTGCGCCATAGAGCTTGATTTCAACCTTTGAAACTGCGAAATCATTCTCGTCGTCTTGTGGAATAATCCACATGCCGCCCGACGTTACGGCCATATTGAACTTATTGGCACTCAATGTATAGGTCGTAGTATGAGCCAGACCATCACCGAAATTGTCCTCAACGAGCAGGTTGCCATCTGCATCGTCCAAATAGGTGTCATACTTTTTGGCGTAATGGACAATGACATCTGCCTTGGCATTAGCATTGTTGAGTACCAATGCATCAACACCTGAAAGGTTTACGAAATAGGCATTGTCGAATACCCATGGTTCATCAGGGTCATCGAAAATAAATCTTTGCCTATGGATCGGCACTTCTATGGTTTCGATGAGGTTCGGGTTTTCTTCTTCAACGGGCACATCCGGTTTCAAGTCGCCACGATCTGTAATATTATCTGCAACTTGGCTGTCAAGAATCCAGCTGGTCTTGGTAATATCGGATACCCAGTCGGAGAACGCCGTATAGGCAGTACTGATGTGTATCTGTTCACGAGGCCACTCGAAGTAATCTGGCAGGAGCATCATCTGTGGTGCAGTGGGGGTGTTCTTGTCAAGATTGATAGTACTGCTTGTTAAAATCTTTTGAGCATTGCCATCGTAGCAGGCCAATGAGATGTAGCCCTCGGCGAAAAGCTGCGAAAGGTGTGTGGCATATTTACCCTGACCTGTACCAACGTTCCATTGGTAAGTGTTAAGGATAACGGGTATAGAATCACTAAGATTGGCGTATTTTGCACCGGCATTGATGATTTGATGCGTCTTGGACCCCGTTCCTTCTCGTGGGGTGCCTTCTCCCATCAGATAGTGGATCTCACCACCTACAGCACTGATAGGATAGGTGCCAATCTGGACGGTTGTTTCGTAGGCACCACCTGCTGCCAATGGCTTGACGAAGAGCGTTTGGTTCGTGGCTTCCGTCGATTTGAGTTCCCAGTGAGCCGCAATACCTCCACTTTCTGGCACCCATTTGTATTCCCTCTTGTCCTCCTCCTTGAAGGTCAGGCCGAGAATAATATCGTTGAAGTCGAAATCAAAAGACTTGAGGTCTTCACAGACGAGGAGAGCCTTTTCATAGATTGTGTTATTGTCTTTGATGTTGGAGTCATCGAGACCTTTTGCAATAAACACCAGGTCATTGAGGTCGGCATCGCCCCAGTTGATCCAGTCTTCGAAACAAAGGTATTGACTCTTGTCGTTCGGATACAAGGGATTGCCGGCTTCGTCTTTTAAGCTGCTCAGATTGAAGGTGGCTGTGTAGCTCATGTGGTCGCCGTTATCTTCGATAGGTCCACTTGGCTTGCTGTTAAGTTTCCATTCAGAGAACCTTTCATCAAGGCCAGAACCCAAATTCTTGATCCAGAAACCATACTCAGTAATGCTGTTCGGAATAGTTATTTCGTAGGGTTGGGAAACCAGATATTGATCAACTATACCGTCTCGATCCATTTGGGCTTGAGACAGGAATTGTTGTTCAACAGCAAGAACGCCATCCAAGGGTCGTTGGTCTTTATGTCCGTCTCGATAAACGACTTCAAGGGCCAAGCGGGTCTTGTGATTCTCTAAGATGGTGTATTCCTTGATGTAATAGAGTTTGTCATCCTTGCCCATAATGGTTTTGACGCCAGGGCCATCTTCATCAACATACCAATAGATACCTATGGCATCAGTTGCTGAAGTGTGCCAATGAACAGGGACAAGTGTAATTTTGCGGGCTGTAGTAAGGAAGTCCTGCGTCACCTGACCAAGGTTGGAGTTTGCGTATGTATTGTTTGGAATGTCGAGCTCGGGCAGAATCTTGGTGTAATTGGCATGCTGCGCCGGGGAAATACGAACGGTGTCACTCAACTGTGTAACTGACGGCGTGTCATCCATTGCGGCACGAGTCACAGGGCCGATGTGCTGAGCTAGTTGTCCAAAGAGGTCCCAATCCTGGTCGGGATCGATTTCTCCGAACTGTTTAACGAACTCGTGGGTGTAGGCTTTGTCATGCAAAGTCTCGTCGCTGAATGGCTCGTAGTCCTGGCAGGAACTAACAAAAACCATAGTGCCTGCCAACAGCAGACACCGTCTAAGGGACAAAGTAATCTTTTTTTCCATAAGTTAGGCTTATATTTAATACAATTAATGAATGAGATGATTAACCAAGGTAATGAAGCAAGTCATGCAAGGTGAAACTTGTCGTATTACAACTTCATCGGGGTTTAGCGATATTTCAGCGCAAACATAGTTACTTTTTCGGACTTTTTGTAATAATTATTATCCTAAATGTACAAAATAATTGTATAATATTGTTTAATTGTCATAAAATGCAATCTATATTTAGCAAATAGGATGCCGAAAATAATGTTCATACGTCATTTTTATGGGGTCATATTGAAATAAAAAAACGAGGGCTGCAATCCTGATGATTGCAGCCCTCGCCTATTAGTTGGTTAGAACAGACTTGTTAGTTGGCAATCTTGGTCACACTGACGCTTGTAAAGGCGGGAGCATTTTTACCTGTAAAAATCAAGCACAGCACTGGTGATTTCAACAGGAACATTGCCTTGGGCCATAAAATAGATGGAACCATTCATCGCCTTATGGAGCTGATTCTTGGGAAGATGATAGGTAGCTGTTTGGCGAGTAGATACGTCCTCCATTAATTGACTGCCATCATCAAAATCAAGATAGATAGTTGAAGTAGGCTTAGTGGCGAATGTTATAGTCATCTTGGCATATACTTCTGGCTCGAGTTCATAACTACCGAATGTTGCAGAGAAGTCAACCTTAGAGCAATTATTATAGGTCGTTTCGATACCTTGCTTGTCGGTGTACGTGAAGTCAACGGGATAGATGACAACCATAGACTCGGTACCAACAATAATGCCCTGGTTGCTCTCATCCCACAGTTCTCCACGGTCAGTGATGTTTTTCTCTATTTGGGAAGATACTATCCAATGTGTTGCGGTAACATCAGAAACCCAAAGATCGAAGTCCTCGTATGCATCCCTGATAGAAATCATTTCCTGAGGCCATTCGAAATAGGCCGGCAAGAGCATCATCTGAGGAGCCAATTGAGTTTCATCCGTTGTATTATCCAAGTCTTTGTATGTAGCTTTGTTCTCTATGATTTTAATAGCATCTATACCACCGTCGCATACAATCTTGAAGAAACCATCCTTGTCAAAGAGCTGAGATAGGTAAGTGGGATACTTGCCGTCAGGAATCACTTTTTTGCAGGGAGTTTGCCTGCACCTATGCCTGAGATAGTCTTCTGCAAACCTGCCCTGCCGTAAGATGGACCTATGTTAGCGGGGGTGTGATGGTGATCGTCTCCAGTATAGTTTGTTTCACCAAGTAAGGTATGTATTTCACCCCATGGCGTATTTTCATTATTGACATAGACGTATGAAGAATAGGCACCACCTGCAGCCATTGCAGTGATGGGAACACGACTAACTGAGAGCCACTGCTCTTGGTTATTAACGTAACCTGGCAAAATCCAGATGCTTTTTTAATCAATCAAGGCAAACAAGGCAAGTATCATGAAAGGAAACCAAATTCAGAATCACAAAAAGGGTTTGTTCGACCGTTGTATGCATATTCCGTGCTTCAAATCTTTATACTGGGGAAATATAATCGCGGGCCGCAATCATAGATTGTAGCCCGCGATATTTAGTAAGTATTTAAATCATTCCCAGTTCGGAATGACCATGAGATATTCGGTCATCAATGATAGAGATCAAGCTTGGCCGACGAAATGATAACTGTCTGGTTGTTCTGACCCATGAAATAGATGGCACCCGTGTCGATAGCCTTCTGGAGCTGCGACTTAGACAGGTGATAAACGGTGACAGTATTCTGTCCGGAAGAGTCCTCCATGAGCTGATCGCCATTCGCATAGTCGAGGTAAGTGGTCGTAGCTGGCTTCATCGAGTAGGTGACGGTCAGACGTGCATAATACTGATTCTGCTGCATGCTCGTTAAGTAACTATCCGTAAAGGGCACCATTGAGCAGCTTTGATAAGTCGTTACCCTGCCGTTCTTATCCGTATAGGTGAACGTTACTCCCGTCTGGATGCCCGTCAAATCCACGGTGCCGACGATTCGGGTCAAATTGGTTTCGACATAGAGGTCTCCGCGGTCGGTGATGTCCCTCTCAATCTGAGAGGTGAAAATCCAGTCAACGGCGTTTACATCTGATACCCAACTGCTGAACTCCTCGTAGGCCTCGGAGATGTGAACCTCCTCCTGTGGCCACTCGAAATAATCGGGCAACAGCATCATCTGGGGTGCGGTAGAAGTTTCCACGTCAGTCTTGATCACGCCGCTCTCGATTATCCTTTGGGCATCCTGATTGCCGTCGCATACAATGCGGAAGAAACCCTCGGTATTGAACAGCTGCGACAGAAATGTCGGATATTGGCCATCGCCTGTTCCTACGTTCTTTTCAGGCAGTCCTGTGGTGATGGTCATCTTCGAGCCATCGCCATTGTAAGTCTTGCCTGCATTGAGGATTCGGGGCTTCCGGCTGTCATCGGCGGTAATTCCTGGCAGAAGGCTGTGGATCTCACCCCAATCCGTACCATTGATCCATACTTCCGAATCGTAGGCGCCACCCGCCGAGACTGCTGTTACGGTCAGCGTCCTGGCATCCTCAGTGATTGTTATATTGGTAATTTCGCCCTGTTCATTGACATCATATTCTCTTTTTAAGCCATCGGTGTAGTTCAGCAGGAGGGAAACATCGTTGAAGTCGAAGTCGTACTTGGCAAGGTCTTCGCACACAAGGAGCGCCCACTCGTTGGTGGCTTCGTTGTCCACGATATGCTCAGTGTTGATACCTGTCACGGTGAAGACAATATCGTTCAAGTCGAAGTTCGATGAGTTGCTTCCATACCAGTCCTCGAAGCAGAGGTAGCGCTGACTTTCCTTACTCTCATCGATATCATGAATATCGAAAGTAGCCACGTAGCATGCCGGGCGGGCTTCACTCTCATCCGGGAAAGTAACGGGAGTGTTGAGTTTTGATTCGGAATATACACTGCCCGCATTGCCGTTGGTCAGGTAGAAGCCGTAGGAAGGAACGGTGGCAGGAACAGTTACGGTGATGGGGGTCGAAAGAAGGTAGTCGGCACCATTGGTGAAACAAGATGAGACATCATTACTGTTGGATGGGCCTACTTCTGTCTTGGATTGCGACAATCTGATGAGAGTACCGGAGGCGATAGTATTGTTCCATTGATCCTTCTGTGAGCCATCAGCCAACTCATAGTCGGAATGTATTGCAATCAGGTCGTTCTTTACGATAGCTGGAGCATATTGGCTGTCATAGTATGTTGAAAATTCTACAAATGTTTCGCCATTTTTATATATTCTTGTTCCTGTAGCGAAGGCACCTCCCCATTGATTCAATTGGCTTCCATCAGCTAACATATA
>Ga0310691_10000819_pt1 | contig 53420 bp, 42 predicted proteins | sample 176DNAGHGlowgp2_FD_203887 | JGI IMG/M metagenome (GOLD analysis project Ga0310691, IMG submission 203887) | Sheep rumen microbial communities from Palmerston North, Manawatu-Wanganui, New Zealand - 1766 DNA GHGlow gp2 (v2) (version 2) | ecosystem: Host-associated > Mammals > Digestive system >... | reverse complement strand
ATAGTTGTTGAAGGAAAAACAGATATTGATTTTTTATCTTCGTTTTTAGATGCTAATTTTTATAGTGTAAATGGCTCTGCTGTTAACGAAAAAGATGTTCAATATTTATCTAAAGTTAGTGAAAAAACAGGAATAATTATTTTAACTGATCCTGATTTTCCTGGAGAAAAAATAAGAAATTATTTAAATGAGAACATAGCAAACGTTAAAAACGCATATGTGAGAAAAGAATATTCTATAAAAAAGAATAAAGTTGGTGTTGCTGAATCAACTAAAAGTGAAGTTTTAAGAGCTCTAGAAAACTATGTTATATATAATAAGGAAAATAAAGACTATAATTTAAGCAATTATGATCTTTATGAATTAGGATTAATTGGTAACGAAAATTCTAAAGAACTAAGAAAAATTGTTGATGAAACATATCACACTGGGAAATCTAACGGAAAATCCCTACTAAAGAAGTTAAATTGCTTAAATGTTAGAAAAGAAGAATTGGAGAAATTATTAAATGCTTAATGTAGATGAAATTATAGATTTCTTTAAACTCGAAAATTCTCACGCAAAAAAAGAACTTGGACAAAATTTTTTAATAAATCAAAAAGTTTGTAAAAATATTGTCGAATTTCTAGATATTCAAAATTCAGATTCTGTTTTAGAAATCGGTCCAGGACTTGGAGCTTTAACTGGCTATATTGTAGGACAACCATCGAGATTTTCGGTTGTTGAGTACGACCAAAAATTTGTTAATTTTTTAGAAAAGAATTTTGAAAATCAAAATATCGAAATTGTAAAAAATAACATTTTGAAATATAAAGATTTTTCTTTTAATAAAGTTATAGGAAATTTACCATATTATATTTCTTCAGACATCATCGAAAGAATTTGTTTAAATTTTTCTAACCTTGAAAAAGGAATCTTTATGGTTCAAAAAGAATGTTATGAACGTTTTACATCAACAAAAGGAAAAGATTATAACGCTTTAAATGTACTTCTTCTTTATTTATATAAAATTAAACCTTGTTTGAACGTTCCAAAAACGTGCTTTTTCCCTGTTCCTAAAGTTGATAGTTTAGTATTTGAGATTACCAAAAAACCTTTAAAAAGCCAAGATTTTGCTGAAAAGCTCTACAAAACAAGCAAAATTTGTTTTTCAAATAGAAGAAAAACTTTATTAAATAATTTATCTTCTGTTGTAAGAGATAAAGAAAAAACCCAACAAATTTTAGAAGCATCAAATATACTTCCAACAGCAAGAGCTGAGGAATTATCCGTTCAACAATTTATTGTGTTGACTGAGACACTGATAAACAATAAAATATTTTAGTTAAAAAGGTAAAAATTATGTTAGAAAAAGCCTATGCAAAGATAAATCTTTCCTTAAATTGTCTTAACAAAAGAGATGATGGTTATCACAATCTTGAGTCTATAATGTTACCAATTTCTTTACATGATGCAGTCGAAGTTTCAATTAATAAATACGAAAAAGAAGACGACTACATTACATGCGATGAAACATCTATTCGTATATCAAAATACAACTCTGTTAGAAAAATGATTAATGCTGCTAGAGAAGTTTTTGATTTTAAAGAAAGATTTAATGTAAAAATACATAAAAACATTTTTTTACAAGCTGGGTTAGGCGGAAGTTCTGCTGATGCTGGAGCAGTTTTAAGAGCAATTATTAAACTTTTAAAACTCAAACCAACAAGACAACAAATTATAGATATATCAATTAAAGTCGGTTCAGATGTTCCTTGGTCATTCTTTTCTAAACCTGCACTTCTTTTGAACAAGGGCGAAGTCTTAGAAGAAATTGATCATAAATCTCCTTTTAAAGTCTTGCTTATAAAGCCTAAAGATGGATGTTCAACAGGAGAAATCTTTAATTTAATTGATAGTTATGAAAATGTTAAATTATGTAATATTCAAGAAGTTAAAGAAGCTTATATAAATGATGATTTAGATCGACTAGATTCGATAATTTCAAATTCATTGCAAGAACCTGCAATTAAATTAGTTCCTCAAATTCAAGAAATAATTGATGACTTAAAATCTAATAACTTTAAGTGTGTAATGATGTCTGGTTCAGGTTCTACTGTTTTTGCACTTTCTAAAAACAAGAATGATTTTAAGAAAACGTTAAATAAGTATGATAAATTAGGTTATGAAACCTGTGAATGTGATATTTTAAGTTAGTATGATTTATATTGATTGCTTTAATAAAAATGTTTATATCGGTGAAGAGCCTGTTGGCTATGTAAATAGAAATGGCATTATTTATATCAATAGCAGACGATTTGCTGAACTCACTGAAGATGGAGAAATATATCTTGAAGGAACGTATTTAGCTGGATATATTGATGAGGCCGGAGACATTTATCTTAATGATAAAAAGGTTGGACATTTAACAGAAAATAATGATTTATATTTCTCAAAAAAGGCATTAGGTTAAGAAAAACCCTGCAAAAACGTATTATTTTTAGAAAAATAGCCTGTCAAGTAAAAATACTGTACAGGCTTTTATTATAATTAAAAAGACCAGTTTGAACTGGTCTTTAGGTTTATCTAGAAAGAAGAATTATTTTCCTTCTTTTTCTCTCTTTAAGAGAATTTCAGCTTGAGCAGCTGCGAGTCTTGCGATTGGGACTCTGAATGGTGAACATGAGACATAGTCTAATCCAACTCTATTGAAGAATTCGATTGATTCTGGATCGCCACCGTGTTCGCCACAGACACCACAGTGTAATGCTGGGTTAGCTTCTTTACCGTCTTTGACTGCCATCTTGATGAGTTTACCAACACCTTTTTGGTCGACGTGTTGGAATGGATCTTCTTCAAAAATCTTGGTTGCATAGTAGTCACCTAAGAATTTAGAAGCATCATCTCTTGAGAAGCCGAATGTCATTTGTGTTAAGTCGTTTGTACCGAATGAATAGAATTCTGCTTCAGTAGCAATTTCGCTAGAGAGCAAAGCGGCTCTTGGGATTTCAATCATTGTACCAACGTGGTATTTCATATTAACACCGTTTTCAGCGATAACTTTATCTGCTTCATCAGTGATAATTTTCTTAACAAACTTGAATTCTTTGAGGTCGAGTGTTAATGGAATCATGATTTCTGGTTCGATTTCTCTTCCTAATTCTTTGCTTGCTTTGATAGCTGCTTCGATGATAGCTCTTGCTTGCATACGACCAATTTCTGGATATGTAACGTCAAGTCTACATCCTCTGTGACCCATCATTGGGTTGAATTCGTGGAGATATTCACATCTTTCTTTAATTTCAGCAACTGATTTGCCTAAAGCGACTGCTAATTCAGCGATTTTGTCTTCTTCTTGTGGGACAAATTCGTGTAGAGGTGGGTCTAATAATCTAACGTTAACCTTGATTTGATCAAGTTTTGACATTGACATATATAAACCATAGAAGTCATCTCTTTGATATGGGAGTAATTCAGCAAGCGCTGCTTCTCTTTGTTCTTTTGTATCGGAAAGAATCATCTTTCTCATGTGGAAAATTCTTTCTCCGCTGAAGAACATGTGTTCTGTTCTACAAAGACCAATACCTTCTGCACCAAATTCTGCTGCTTGTTGTGCATCTTTTGGAGTATCTGCATTTGTTCTGATCTTTAATCTTCTATATTTATCAGCAAGTTTCATCATTCTGCCGAAGTTACCAGCTTTTGTATCTGCTGGAACCATTGCGAGTGGGCCTTCGTAGATGTTACCTGTTGAACCATCAACTGATAATGTATCGCCTTCGCCATAAACTTTACCGTTGATTGTAACTGTTTTTGCTTCTTCATCAACTTTAGCAGCGCTACAACCTGTGACACAGCATTTACCCATACCACGAGCAACAACTGCTGCGTGTGATGTCATACCACCACGCATTGTGAGAATAGCTTCAGCACTGACCATACCTTCGATATCTTCTGGTGATGTTTCAGCTCTGACAAGAATAACTTTTTCACCCTTTTCTTTTCTTGCTTTTGCATCACTTGCTTCAAATGATAAGTGACCACAGCCTGCACCTGGAGATGCTGGGTTACCAGCAGCGATAGGTTTTGATTCTTTTAAAGCTTTTGGATCGAATGTTGGGTGTAATAATGAGTCTAATAATTTTGGTTCGACTCTTAAGACTGCTTCATCTTCTGTGATGACGCCTTCATCTAATAAATCAAGAGCGATTTGAAGAGCAGCTGCTGCAGTTCTCTTACCGTTTCTTGTTTGTAAGAAGAATAATTTGCCGTTTTCAACTGTGTATTCCATGTCTTGCATATCTTTGTAGTGTGCTTCCATGGCTTTGATTGTTCTAGCGAATTGATCGTAGACATCTGGCATTTGTTCTTTTAAATAATTGATATGGAATGGTGTTCTGATACCTGCAACAACGTCTTCACCTTGTGCTTGTGGTAAATATTCAGCATAAACTTCTTTTTTACCTGTTGATGGGTCTCTTGAGAATGCGACACCAGTACCTGAATTTTCGTTTAAGTTACCGAAAACCATTGATTGAACGTTAACAGCTGTACCCCATGAATAAGGAATGGAGTTCATTTGTCTATAAACGTTAGCTCTTGGGTTGTCCCATGATCTGAAAACTGCCTCAACAGCTTCGTGTAATTGTACATATGGATCTGCTGGGAATTCTTCACCAAATTTTTCTTTATAGTAAGCTTTATATGCTTTGACTAAATCTTTTAATTGTTGTGTGTTGACTTCTGTATCAACTTTATAACCGTTGTCTTCTTTGATTTTGTCGAGCATTCTATCCATATCTGTTCTTGGCCATCCTTTTGCGATGTTTGTGAACATAAGGATAAATCTACGATATGAATCGTAAGCAAATCTTTCATTACCTGAAACTTTTGCTAAAACTTTGACTGATTCATCATTTAAACCAAGATTTAAAATTGTATCCATCATACCAGGCATAGAAACTCTTGCGCCTGATCTGACTGAAACTAATAATGGAGTTTTTGTTGGATCGATACCACCGAATGATTTTCCTGATTGTGCTTCAACTTCTTTGATTGCTGCATCGATTTGTGCAACGATTTCTTCTGACATTTTCTTTCCGTTGTCATAATAGCTGGTACAAGCTTCTGTTGTGACCGTGAATCCTTGAGGGATTGGTACACCAATGTGTGTCATTTCTGCTAAACCAGCGCCTTTTCCTCCGAGTAATGGTTTTCCTAAACCATAAGCATCTTTGAAAAGGTAAACATATTGTTTTGCCATTAATAATACCTCCTAAATAGGCAGTTGTTTTCAACCAATCGATATTATAAACGATTTTGAAATTGGTTGAAAGTTTTTATATATAAAAATATATAAAAATATGTTTCATTTAATGCAAAATTAATTAAATAGGAAAAAATTGCAATTTTTGGAAAGAAAAATTGTTTTTTCGTCATTAGATAATAAATGATAAAATATAAAACGTATATTTTAAGGACGAATATTTATGGAAAAAGAGAACGTTTTAGCGATTGATTATGGGACACAATCCGTAAGAGTTTCTATTATTGATAAAAATGGTAATTTTTTAGCTTTTGAGCAAGAAAAATATGACCAACCTTATTTTTCTCCTAAGCCAGGTTATGCCGAACAAGAACCGGATTATTACTATGATTGCATGTGTAGAGCAGCAAAAAGATTAACTTCAGCTCACCAAGAATTATTGGATTCAATTAAGTCACTTTCTTCTACTTGTTTTAGAGACAGTGCAGCTTATTTAGATGAAAATTATAAATCAATTAGACCTTCAATTATTTGGCTAGATCAACGTCAAGCTGAACTTAAAAAGAAATTAAATCCACTTCACGCTTTAGCTTTTAAACTTGTAGGGATGGAACAAACTATTATTTTGAATAGAAAAAGAACCCCTGCTATTTGGTTACAAGAAAACGAACCAGAAAATTGGAAAAGAATTAAATATTACGCTCCTTTAAATTCTTATTTTAACTATAGAATGCTAGGAATTTTAGCGGATAGTGCATCAAATATGACCGGTCACTTCCCAATAGATTATAAAAATAGAAGATGGTATAAAAAGGGCGCAATGAAGGGCGATCTTTTCCAAATCAACCCTAAACTTATGCCTCCAATTGTTGAAGTTGGCTCAGTTATTGGAACAACAACCGAAAAATGTTTTTTAGAAACTGGTATACCTCAAGGAATTCCTTATATTGCTACAGGAAACGATAAATCTTGTGAAGCTTTAGGGTGTGGAGCAATCGATGAAAATTGTGCACACGTTTCTTATGGGACAAGTTCTTCTATTGCAATTGTTAAAAATTCTTATTTTGAACCAGAGAAATTTTTACCTTCATATTCGACTTGTTTTAAAGGAGCTTATACAGGTGAAGTCCAAATTTATAGAGGATATTGGATGTTAAAATGGTTCATTAATGAATTTGGTAGTAGCGATAATCTTGAAGCTGAGATTGAAAATAAAGCAACTGAAGAAGTATTAAATGAAAAAATATTGAATATACCTGCAGGAAGCGATGGGCTTATACTTCAACCATATTGGGCACCAGGTTTAAGTAGACCTTTAGCAAAAGGTGGCATTGTTGGATTTTATGATGTCCATACAAAATATCACATCTATAGAGCAATTGTTGAAGGTATTGGATATGGTTTAAAAGAAGGTTTGATGAGCATTGAAAAAAGAGGAAAAGTTAAAGCTAAATACATCACTGTTGCAGGGGGTGGCTCAAAGAGTGATGCAATCTGTCAAATCACTAGCGACCTCTTCAATTTACCTGTTTTAAAAAGTGAAACTTACGAGAATTCAAGTCTAGGATGTGCTATGGCTCAATTTGTTGCTGATGGCACTTATAAAGATGTTGAAGAAGCAAAAAAACACATGGTGAGATATAAGCAAACATTCACTCCAAATCCAAAAATCGCTGCAGAATACAAATATTTATTTGAAAAAGCATACTTAGAGATGTATCCTGCACTCAAAAATATTTATAAAAAATTGACTGATTTAAAAAACGAAAAGAATAAATAAATTGTAATTTATACAAAAAGAAAAGAGGTTTTAGCTTTCTAAAACCTCTCTTTTTTGCATTGGATTTACACCACTAAATTGTGAGTTATATAAGTCTGCATAGAAGCCGTTTTTAGCTAGTAATTCTTTATGATTTCCGGTTTCAATTATGTGACCTTTTTTCATAACAATAATAAGTTTTGCGTTTTTAATTGTGGATAATCTATGAGCGATGACAAATGACGTTCTCCCAACCATAATTTTATCTAAAGCATCTTGGATTTTTTGTTCTGTTCTTGTATCAACAGAGGATGTTGCTTCATCTAAAATCATAATTTTTGGTTTAGAGATAATTGCTCTAGCAATCGTTAAAAGTTGTCTTTGACCTTGAGAAATATTATCTCCATCTTCGTTTAATACAAAATCTAATCCACCAGGAAGAGCTTGGATAAAATGCCATGCATGAGCTTGTCTACATGCTTGTTCAATCTCTTCATCTGTTGCGTTTTGATCGCCATAAAGCAAATTTTCTCTAATTGTTCCTTTAAATAACCAAGTCTCTTGTAAAACCATACCAATTGTTCCTCTTAAACAACGGCGTGTATAGTTGAAAATTGTTTTATTATCTAATTTAATGTTTCCATTATTAAAAACGTTAAGGATAATTTGCTCATAAAGCGCATCGATTTTCTTTTCTTCTTCATTTAATGTTTTAGCGCTTCTTTCTCTTGCCTCTTTTAAATAATTAAGAACAAAAGCTTTAACGCTTTGAGTTTTTTCTTGAATTGAATTTAATCCTTCAAAGTTATATGTGAATTCACCAGTGACTTCATAGAACTTATTAATTTCTAAAATTTCTTTGTTTCCTTTAGAAATTAAGTCGTTTTCGTTAGCAATATTTGTTATATCGTAGAATCTCATAATTAGGTTAACCATCGTTGTTTTTCCAGCGCCAGTAGGACCAACAATAGCGATAGTATCACCAGCATTTACGTGGAGTGTAAAGTTCTCAATTAATGGCTTCTTTTTAATATATGAGAAATAAACATCATCAAAATAGAATTCGCCTTTGATTTCGCCTTCATCGCTTATTGCGTTTTCTTTATCTGGAATTTCTTCTACTTCATCAAGAAGAGAATATACTCTTTCCCCAGCTGCTAAAACTGATTGAATAACGTTTATAATTTGACCAACTTGTTGGAATGGACGGGTAAATAAATTTAATAATGTAAAGAAGGTTATCATTGTTCCAAGTTGACCAATTACTCCTCCTACAACTGCAATTCCTACATATGCGACATTATTAATAAAGATGGTAACAGGCCAAATTAAACCACTGAGGAATTGTGATTTTCTATCGCTTTGTGCCATTTTGATGTTAACTTCGTCAAATTCTTTTTCAATATCTTCTTGTTTATTAAAGAGTTTAATAACTTCAAAACCAGCATAGTTTTCTTCAATTTTGCCATTTAATACACCAAGCTCGTGTCTATAAATTTTAAATTGTTTTTGAGATGCTTTTGAAATATTCATTACTGCAATAAGTGTAATTGGTAAAACCGCTAAAGCGATAAAAGCAAGTCTCCATTCGTAAACGAACATACCAATTAAAGTTGAAAAAAATAATGAAATTCCACTACTAATTTGGGTAATTATTGATTGTAAATTTCTAGAAATATTATCAACGTCGTTTGTTCCGATTGATAAAGTGTCACCATAAGGTACTTTATCAAAATAAGAAAGTGGTAATTTATCTAATTTTTTAATGATTCTATCTCTAAAAAGATATGCGTATTTTGTTGAAATTCCTACTGCTAAAAATTCTGCAAGCCAAGAGAAGAGGGCACTAACGACGTAAAACGCCATTAAAACACCAAATTTAGCGAAGAAATAATCCCATTTAACAATCAAATCGAATGTTGTAGATAACTCAAAAAGAGGACTGCTTGATAAATCTGTTAAATCTTTAGGAATAATATCATTAATAAAATTACCTAAGAAAATTGGTGATAAAACTGATAAAACTGAAGCCGCAGTTGACGCTAAAACAACGAATAAGACGAGGATTTTTTCTGATTTAAAATTAGCGATCATTCTGCGCAAAATTTTCTTACCATCTTTTGGCTTTTCAAAATTTCTGCCTCTACCTGGACCAGGCATATTATTTCTCCTCCTTTCTCGTTGCTTCTTTCATGAGCTGAATAGTCTTTTCAATTTCTTCAGGATCAAGTTGTGATTTAACTATATCTTGATAAACTGCACAAGATTTTAAAAGTTCTTCGTGAGTTCCTTTTCCAACCATTTGACCATCATTTAATACAACAATTGTATCCGCATCTAAAATTGAGGAAACTCTTTGAGCGACGATAACCATCGCAGAATTTCCGATGTTTTGTCTTAATGCAAAACGTAATTTTGCATCCGTAGAAAAATCTAAAGCATTAAAAGAATCATCAAAAACATAAATTTCTGGTTTTTTAACAATTGATCGAGCAATGGTTAATCTTTGCTTTTGACCACCAGAGAAATTTTTTCCGCCTTGAGCAACAGGAGAATCTAAACCATCAGGAAGTTTAGAAATAAAATGTTTAGCTTGAGCAATTTCAAGTGCGCTTTCGATTTCCTCATCACTTGCCTCTTTTTTACCGAATTGAATGTTCGATCTAATTGTTCCATTAAATAGAAGTGCTTTTTGAGGCGTAAAACCAATTGACCCTCTTAAATCTTTTATAGATATATTTTTAATATTAAATCCATCAAGTGTAATTTCACCTTCACTGACGTCATAAAGTCTAGGAATTAAATTAACTACGGTTGATTTACCTGAACCTGTTGAGCCAATAATTGCGGTAGTTTTTCCTGGTTTAGTTTCAAAACTGATGTTTGAAATAGCAGGAATCTTACTTCCAGGATATGTAAAAGTTACATTTTCAAATTTTAGATAACCTTTTTCTTTTCTTTGCTTGAATTCATCGTTAATTTCTTTATTTAAATCTTTATCATTAATTGGATCTTCTAAATCTAAAACTTCATTAATACGCTTTGATGAAGCCAGAGCTTGTGGAAGCATAATAATAATCATTGCAAGCATTAAGAACGATGACATGATTTGAGAAGAATATTGAGCAACGACAGAAACGTTTGTCATCGTTTGTTGAACAACTGTTCCGTTTTCTATGAGGTTTGTTCCGTCAATTATAGAAAAACCAAGTGAGAAAATTCCTATATATGCAAGATTAAAAACAATAGTTACAATAGGATTCATAAAAGATAAGAAACGTGAAACTTTAACGTGAGCCGTTGTTAAATCTTTATTTGCAAAATCAAATTTATCAACTTCTTTTTCTTGTTGATTATAAGCACGAATAACCCTGATTCCTGTTAAATTACCTCGCAAAACTGACGTTAAATTGTCAGTTTTGGTTTGAATTTTTCTAAACATTGGGGTTGTAACAGCAACCATTATAATAACGCCAACTAAAATAATTGGGATGGTAATTGCTAAAATAATAGCTAATTTAGCATCTGCTGCAAGCGTCTTTATCAAGCCAATTATCATGTAAGTTGGTGACATAAAAACAACCCTTAAAGACATTAAAACATACATCTTAACTTGTTCAATATCATTTGTAGTTCTAGTTATTAAAGTGGCTGTTCCAAAGCTATCAAATTGAGTTATTGATAAAGAATTTACCTTTTTAAAGACCCTGTCTCTTAATGTTTTTCCTACGAAAGAAGAAATAATTGCACCAAAATAATGTTGGGAAATACAACAAATTATGACTCCAACAGAGATCAACATCATCCATCCGCCATTAATCCAAATCTGAGCAATTTTATCTTCTGCATCTGACATAATGAGCGAAGTAATGTTCCCCATGTATTCAGGAAGCATCAATTGGAGGTAACATTGGCCGATAATTGAGACAGCAGTTAATAGTAAAAAATACCATTTCTGAAATATAAAATTAAGTAATTTTAACATATTTTATTTACCACCTTTTTCTAAGAACATGAGTAAGATTGGGGTGTAATCATATTCTTTAGAAAGCAGTTTTGGATATTTAATTTTATCTTCTGCTATTGCTTTAACAAAAGATATATATAAAAGGAAAGATTGGACTAAGTGTTTGTTTTTAGAAATATCAACTGTGCCATATTCTTTTTTAAATGAATCTTTAAAATATCGATCTACTTCTTTATCAAAAACAATTTTAAAAATATCGCCAGAAACGTTATCTAAAACCCTATCAGCAAAAAGATACATATAATAAGCTGATTGTAGGTTTCTATTAATATATTCAATACCTAATTTTAAGATTGTTAATAAAAATTCTTTTCCTGGTTCGTTCTCTTCCATCGCTTTTTTAACGTCAGCGCAAAGAAGAGTCTTAATTTTTTCAAAATGTGCCTTAATAATCTCGTTTTTATCGGCAAAATAATGATACATAAGACCATGTGAGCACTTAGCTTTTTTAGCAATCATATCCATTGATACATTTTCATATCCAAGATTAGCAAAAAGCTTAAGGCTTACGTCTAATATTCTGTTTTTTCTTTCTTCTTTAATCTTCTCGTTTTCTTTAAAAGTTCTAGGCATAGAAATATGTTATTTTTGATTGACATAATTGTCAATGAAAAAGCGTTTTCATTTTTAATTTTTTCATTTATAAAGTTTTATTCGCTAATTTTGTTAAAAATTTATCAAAAAAATAAAATTTTCCGGAAGAAATAGGGTGTTAGATACGTCATATTTAGTGAAAGGCATTTTTATGAGAATTTTAAAAGAAAAAGAAGCAAGAATCATTTATAATAGGTTATATGATTTTAATTGTAGGTTTAGGAAATCCAGGAAGAGAATACGCTCACACCCACCATAACATGGGGTTTGACGTAATTGACAAGTTTGCTGACTCATTAGGAGTTTCTTTTGACCGTGAAGGATTTAAAGGAATTTATGCTAAAGCAAAATATTTTGATGAAGATTTAATTCTACTTAAACCACAAACATATATGAATTTAAGTGGTGAATCAGTTGTTCAAGCTTTGAACTTTTTCAAAATTGATATAAACGACATGATTGTAGTTTTTGATGATATGGATATTCCGGTTGGACACATCAAATTAAAGATTAAAGGATCAAGCGGCGGACATAACGGTATTAAATCAATAATTAATTTAACAGGAACTCAAGAATTTAAACGAATAAAAATAGGTATTGGAAAAGCAGAGCACGACGTAATTGATTATGTTCTTTCTAAACCTTCAAAGGAAGAAGAAGTACTTTTACAAGCTGCTCAAAACGATGCTGTAGACGCATTAAAAATCGCAATAAAAGAAAGCTTTAATAAAGCTATGACAATGTATAATAAATGAGGTTTAATTTTGCAAAATTTATATAAAAAAGCACTCGATTATTTTAGTGAAAATTCTAATAAAAATAGTGAAAATTATGTGGTTGATCCAATAGTTGGAACAGTGCTTTTAACATTAAAAAAACGGCAAAATTCAAGCGAAAACCTTGCTATTTACGCACAAAATACTTATTTTGCAAATATTTTATATAAAAAATTGAGTTCTGTAATTGATAAAGAAAACATCGTTTTATTACCTGGAAACGACTTCGTTAGAGTCGAATATTTAAGTGAATCTAAAGAGCTAAAAAGTGAACTGATTTATGGCTTATATAGAGTTAGGCACGCAAGCCATTTGATAGTAATTTTAACCCCTTCAAGTTTGATGAGGTTCTATCCAAATATTGACTTATTTGATAGCTTATTTTTGAACATAAAAGTTGGAGATGTTATTGAAATTAGCGAATTAAAAAACAAGCTTTCTCAATTTGGCTATACAAGAGTTTCTAAAATTGATCAATCACTTGAATTTGCATCACGTGGTGAGATAGTTGATGTGTTTTCTTTAAATTATGATAAGCCAATTCGTATTGAATTTTTTGATGATGAAGTTGAGTCTATAAGATTTTTTGATATCGATACTCAAATTAGCTCGAGCAAAACTAATGAATGTAAAATCATTCCTGCAACGATTGATGTCTTATCAAAAGAAGAAATTCAAAACGCAAAAAACAAAATCATTAATCAACTTAAAAAAGATTTAATTAATAAAAACGATAAAGAAAAAGAAGAACTAGAAGCCAACATTAATTTAGATTTAGAAGAAATTGAAAAAGGCGTTATTTCATTTAAAAATTATAAATATATGGGGTTTTTGCAAGGTTTTCACACAAATTTATTAGATTATCTTGAAAATTTTTCAATAATTTTATCTTCTAAAGATGACTTTACAAAATCAAAAGAAGCTTTGTTAAATGAATCTAGAAAGTTTTTGTTGGAGCTTCAAGCAGACAATAAATGTATCTCTCATTTAGAATATTTCAATGAAAGAGCAGACCTATTTAAAGGCCAAAACAAATTATATGTTTTGAATTCTTTTTACTTAGACAAGAATGATGTTTCTATTCCTTTAAGAGCTATTAGTGAATTCAATTTTAAAAGCGAGAACGCAAAAAACATAATTGAGTATTATTTGGTTCAAGGCAACAGAATTTTACTTATTGCTCAAGATGATATAGAAAAAGCAAAATTAGTTAAGCTTTTAGAAGATATTAAAGAAGATTACGTTCTCACTGATGATTTTAACGTTTCAGAAGAGTCTAGAGTCACGATTATGAAAAAAGATTTTGGTTTTTCATATGAATTTACTAAAGAAAAGTTTGTTGTTCTTTCTGCAAAAGATATTTTTAAAGAAAAAAATCACTTAGCGACTTATTCTACTAAATTTAAGGAAGGCAAAATTATTGAGTCTTATGAAGAATTAGAGCCTGGTGAATTTGTTGTTCATGAAAAATATGGTATAGGTAAATTTTCTAAGATTGAAACAGTTGATTTAAACGGTGTAAAAAATGATTATATTGAGATAATTTACGCTAATGACGATAAACTTTATGTTCCGCTTTATCAATTTAATTTAATTAGGAAATATGCTGGTAAAGAAGGAGCGAATCCAAGATTAAACAACCTTAACTCTAAACAACGGGAAAAAACAAAAAAGAAGATTAAAGAGAGAATAAATGATTTAGCAGATAGACTCTTAACCCTTTATCAAGAAAGAGCAAAGATTCAAGGCTTTGCATTTCATAAAGACGATGATCTTCAAAAAGATTTTGAAATTAGTTTTGAACACGAACTAACTAAGGATCAAGAAAAATCGTTACAAGAAATCAAACAAGACATGGAATCTAGCCAACCGATGGATAGACTTTTATGTGGAGATGTTGGTTTTGGAAAAACAGAAGTTGCTCTAGAAGCCGCTATGAAAGCTGTTTTAAGTGGCAAACAAGTTTGCTTTTTGTGCCCAACAACAATTCTTGCAAGCCAACACTTTAAAGTAGCCACAGAACGTTTTAAAGAATTCCCTGTAAATATTAAATTATTAACAAGAATGTGTAACGCACAAGAAGAAAACGAGATAAAAAATGGAGTTTCTGCAGGGAAAATTGATATTTTGATAGGTACACATAAATTATTATCTAAGACTTTACAATTCAAAGATTTAGGACTTTTGATTATTGACGAAGAGCAAAGGTTTGGTGTTGAGCAAAAAGAAAAAATTAAAGAAGTATATAAAAATATTGATGTTTTAACTTTAAGTGCAACACCTATTCCTAGAACATTACAATCTTCTCTTATTGGGTTAAAAAATATTTCAACAATAGAAACTCCTCCGGAAGGCAGAATGCCAGTTCAAACTTATGTTATTAATTATGATGAAAACGCCATAAAAGAAATTATTAGTAGAGAATTAGGCAGAGAAGGTCAAGTTTTCTATGTTTATAATGAAATTGCCACAATTTATAACAAAGCTTTGAAACTTCAAAGACTTCTTCCAAACGCAAAAATAGCGATTATTCACGCAAAAATGGATAAAGAAGATATTGATAGTGTTATGAATGATTTCTATGAAGGAAACGTGGATATTTTACTTGCTACAACAATTATTGAAAATGGAATTGATGTTAGAAACGCCAATCTATTAATTGTAGAAAACGCTGATCGCTTTGGTCTTTCTCAGCTTTATCAAATAAAAGGTAGAGTTGGTAGAGGTGATAGAATTGCTTTTGCTTATCTAACTATAAAAGAAAATAAAAAATTAACCGAAGAAGCAAAAAAGAGATTAAAAGCTATTCAAGATTTTACTGAATTAGGAAGCGGCTATAAAATCGCTCAAAGAGATCTTTTAATTAGAGGAGCAGGAGATATTTTAGGACCTGAACAAGCTGGGTTTATTGATTCGGTTGGAATCGACATGTACATTAGATTGCTTAATGAAACTATAAAAGAAAAGCAAGAAGGCAAGGCAAAAGAACAAGAAAAAAAGACAAATCAAGTTTCTCAAATTTCTGCCTTTATTCCTAAAAACTTTGCAAATTCTGAAGAAAAAATTGAAATTTATCAAAAAATTGTCTCAACAACAACACTTGATCAACTTGCAATTTTAGAAAGAGATTTAAAAGATCAATTCGGTAATTTACCAGAAAGCACAAAAGGACTTTTTGTAAAACGCACCATTGATATCTATTTAACTTTTGAAGAATTTAAAGAGTTTTTAGATTATGGAAATTTTGTTGAAATTAAATTGGCTGAATGTTTTTCTGATATAAACGGAATAGGAACTTCACTTTTTACAGCCTTAATTCAATACACAAATAAGATTAAAATGACTTATAGAAACCATATTATAAATATTTCTATTAATAAGGATGAAGAACGGATAAAAACATTAACTAACGTATTAAGAGCAGTACATAAAGTGTATATGTCAAAAAGAAGGGCGGCTTATATAGATGAGAATTGATAAGTATTTAAAATTAACAAGATTAATTAAAAGAAGAACTGTAGCTAAAGAACTTTTAGATAGAGGCATCTTTCAAATTAACGGAAAAACAGCCAAACCATCGAGTGAAATTAACGAAGGAGACGTAATTGTTTTACCTTTAGGTCGTCACGAATTAACGGTAAAAGTTTTAAAAATTGCTAATGTTGTTAAAAAAGAAGATAGCCACGAGTTATACGAAATTTTAGAGGATAAAATCATTGACAAAAATGAAGACGAACTTGAATAAAAACGAAAAATATTTACTTGCATGTAGTTATGGACCAGATTCTATGGCACTTTTTGATATGTTAGTCAAAGAGAATATCTATTTTGAAGTAGTTCATGTAAATTATCATATTTTAGATCAAGCCGACGATGATGAAAAAGGCATTCGTGACTTTGCAAATAAATTTAATATCAAGGTTCATGTTCTTGAAACTCATATGCCTAAAGGAGTTAATGAAGAAGATTGGGCAAGGACTGTTAGATATGATTATTTTTCTGAAGTCGCAAGCAAAACAGGAATTAAAAATGTCTTAGTTGCTCAACACATAGACGACTTTATTGAAACATATTATCTTCAAAAAGAAAGAGGCTATGTGAGCTATTATGGAATCAAAGAAATTAGTGAGTATAAAGGTGCAAAAATTATTAGACCATTTGTTTTAAAATACACCAAAAGCGAACTCATGAATTATGTAAATGAAAACAATATTCCTTATTCAATTGACCCATCAAATCTAGTTCCGATTTTTAAAAGAAACAAAATCAGATTAGAAATCATTAATAAATTAAGTAGAGAAGAAAAAAACTTAATTTTGCAAGATATTTTGAAAAAGAATGAAGTTTTGCATGGTTTTTGTGAAGAAATCGAAAAATTAATTAACAATAATTCAATTGAAATCGAAGAATTTTATAGAAAATTTAAAGACGATAAAGATTTTTATTTGATGTTAATTTTGCTTTTAAAACACAGTTACGTGTTTCACGAAATTTCGTTTAAAGAAGCTCAAGAGATTAAAAAAGTTACTTCATCTAAGACTAAAAATTGGGAGAAAATTTTAGATGAATCACACTCTTTGTATCTTGAATACGGAGTGCTTTCAATAAAAGAAAAACTTAAGAAATATTGTTTTGAATTAAAGAAAAACGAAAGCAACAAATTGATTAAAATCAATATCAAAGATAAAAATTATAATTTAATTAAAGATTGTTTTCCGCTTTTAATAAAACCGGTTAACAAGGAAGAAAAATACTTTAAAGATGGAAAAACTTATTCTGTTAATCGACAATTTATTTCTTGGAAAGTACCTTTGTCTTTAAGAAGTGTATGGCCAGGAATTTATGATAAAAACGGGAATCTTCTTTATGTTCCTAAGTTTGAAAAGACGAAAGAAAGATCAAAAGGCTTAATTACCTTTGATTTAGAAAAGCTTTGTAAAAGCTAAAAAATGGTGATTGAACACGATTTTTGAGCAAATTTAATTGTTTATTTTATCTATTAAGATAAAATTATATTAATTCTAATTTCAAATATTGTTTTGAAAAGAAAGGAGATAACATGGACAACAACAAAAATAAAAGAAAAGGTTCACGAGTATATAGTTATTTTGTCTATGTGATAATAATTGTACTTTTAGGATTTTTAGTATTCTTTGTCTTTAGACAAGCAAATAAAAAATACACACAAATGGCAACATCTGAAGCCATCACACTTATTCAAAGAGATGCCGATGACTCAGATGCAAATAAAGATATAATCGCAGCTAGTGCAAGCTTGAGAGGTGGGGAAGTTACACTCTATTTTGAAGTTGCTGACAACTCATCTGGAGAAATAAAATTAACTGATTATTATGCTACATTTATTGAAAGCGACTATAATAATATTCAAATTAAAGTTGGAAGCGAAAACTATACAATTGCTGAATCTTTAATTGAACAAATCGAAAGAAATAAAGTAAAAGCTGATTATACAAAATATAAATCTGATATGGGCTTCTTCTCTAGCGAATATAAAGAGAACGCTTTCTTATCATGGCTACCAACTATTATTACAGTTGGCGTCACTGTTGTAATTGCTATCTTCTTATTTAGAATGCTTATGAATACAGCTGGTGGCAATCAAGCTGCTCTTGATTTTACAAAATCAAAAGCAAGAAGAATCGACGACTCAAAAGTTAAATTTACTGATGTTGCTGGTTGTGATGAAGAAAAAGCCGAAATGATGGAACTTTGTGATTACTTAAAGAATCCTAAAAAATATACTAAAGCTGGTGCAAAACTACCAAAAGGTTTCCTCTTAGTAGGGCCTCCAGGAACAGGTAAAACTTTATTAGCAAAAGCTGTTGCTGGCGAAGTTGGTGTACCTTTCTTCTCGATTTCCGGTTCTGACTTTGTCGAAATGTTTGTCGGTGCTGGTGCCGGAAGAGTTAGAGATTTATTTAAAAATGCTAAACAGAATGCTCCTTGTGTTGTTTTTATCGATGAAATTGATGCTGTTGGTAGACAAAGAGGTGCTGGTTTAGGTGGCGGAAACGACGAAAGAGAACAAACTCTTAACCAATTACTTGTTGAACTTGATGGTTTCGAAGAAAATTCTGGAGTTATCATTATTGCCGCAACAAATAGAGCCGACGTTCTGGATCCAGCCTTATTAAGAGCAGGTCGTTTCGATAGACAAATTACAGTTAATCTTCCAGATAAAGCAGGAAGAGAAGCTATATTTAAGATCCACGCAAGAAATAAACAATTTGAATCAAATATAGACTTTGGTCAACTTGCAAAAAGAACAGTTGGATTTAGTGGTGCTGATATTTCAAACATCTTAAATGAAGCCGCAATTTTAGCTGTTAGAGGTGGTCGTGAATTAATCTCAACAGCTGATATTGATGAAGCAATTGATAGAAGAATTGCAGGACCTGCAAAATCAAATAAGAGTTTAATTGAAAAAGAAAGAAAACAAATTGCTTACCATGAATCAGGTCACGCAATTATTGGTTTAACATTAGAACATGCTGAAAAAGTTAGAAAAATTACAATCATTCCAAGAGGTCAAACCGGTGGTCACGTATTAATGGGACCAGAAAACGACAGATTCTTAATCACTAAGAGTGAATTAGAAGCTGAAATTTGCGGTTTACTTGGTGGAAGAGCTAGTGAAGAAGTATTCTTTAAAGATGTTTCTACAGGCGCAAGCAATGATATTGAAAGAGCAACTGAAATTGCTAGACGTATGGTCGTTGAATGGGGCATGAGTTCCCTTGGTCCAATTCAATATGAGAAAAATTCTGGAAGTGTCTTCCTTGGAAGAGACTATACATCTCAAAAGAATTTCTCGGTTGGTGTCCAAAACGAAATCGATATTGAAATTAAGAAAATTATCGAATCTGCTCATGAATTAGCATTAAAAATTATTAACGAAAGAAAAGAAGACGTTATTTTAATTGCTGAAACTTTACTTGAACACGACACAATTACTGAAGAAGAAATTGGTTATCTCCTTGATCACAGAAAATTACCTGAAGAAAGTGTTTCGCAAAAAGAAACAGCAGGTAGTTCTGCTTCAATTTTAAATGGTTCAAAAGTTGAAGAAGTTGAAAAGAAAGAAGTTAAAGAAGAGGCAAAAACAAACGAACCAGAAGTCGACAACAAGGAAGAAAAGAAAGAAGAATGAGTTTCTTTATCGGGAACATTGAAATAAAAGGAAGAGTTATCCTAGCTCCTATGGCTGGGGTAACTTCTTTTTCTTATAGAAAATTTATGAAACCTTTTGGTTGCGCTTTAACATACACCGAAATGATAAGTGATTGTGGATTAAATTATGGTAACAAAAGAACTCTCCAAATGTGCTATTCAAACGGAGAGGATGCCCCACTTGGTTTACAACTTTTTGGAGGAACAAAAGAGACACTTTTAAAAGCGTTGGATGTGCTTGAAAAGAACAATATTAATTATGATATTTTAGATTTAAATTTAGCGTGCCCGGTTCCTAAAGTTACAAAAAATAACGGCGGTTCTAAACGGTTATTGGACCAAAATGAACTTTTTGACATGGTTTCTGCAGTAGTTAAAAAATCAAAAAAACCAGTTTCTGCAAAAATACGATTAGGTTATGAATCAGTTAATGTTTATGACACTTGTAAGACTTTAGAAAAGGCAGGAGTAAGCTTTATTATGGTTCACGCAAGAACAAAAAAAGAATTGTATTATGGCACTCCACATTTTGAAGAGATTAAAGATTTAAAAAATATTATAAAGATTCCTTTTGCAGTAAGTGGGAATATTTTTACTGTTCATGATGCACTTAAAGCGCTTGAGATTACAAAAGCTGATGCGGTGTTAGTTGCTAGAGGTGGAGAAGGAAACCCGCTTTTAATAAAAAACATTAATGCTGCATTAAATGGTGAGGAATACGAAGAAACAACTTTTGAAAAGCAAAAGAAGTTCTTATTTGAATTTATTGATCTTCTTGTAGAAGAAAAAGAAGAAAGACACGCCTTACCAATCTTAAAAGGTGAAGCACCAAAGTTTTTTAATATGTTTAACGGACAAAAAATAAGAGAACTTAAACAAAAAATTACAGAGAATTGTTCATCAATTTCTGAAATTAAAAAATTAATAAACGAATTTGATTATAAAAATTAGAGTAATTTTTGAATTACTCTATAAATTTATATATAATTTAACAACGAAAGAGGCAGAAGTTATGGAAGAAAGATTAAACGATCAAGAAATTGCTAGAAGAGAAAAGTTACAAAAATTAAGAGAATTAGGTGTTGATCCATATGGTGAAGCATATGAAAGAACTGATACATCTAAAACTTGCAAAGAAAAATCAGAAGGTCAAACCAACGAAAGTTTAGAAGCAAACCCAATATATGTTAACGTAGCTGGAAGAGTTATGTTTATGAGAAAAATGGGGAAAGCATCATTTTTTAACATACAAGATAAATTTGGAAAAGTCCAAGTTTATATTTCTATTGATTCAGTTGGTGAAGAAAGCTATAACATTTTAAAACTTACTGATATTGGTGATATTGTCGGTGTTTATGGTAAATTGATGTTTACAAGAACTGGCGAATTAACAATCAAGGCAGAAAAATATACTTTCTTAACAAAATCTTTAAGACCATTACCAGAAAAATTCCATGGACTTGTTGACATTGAAGAAAGATCAAGACATAGATATGTTGATTTAATAATGAACGAAGAATCAAAAAGAACCGCTCTTTTAAGACCTCAAATTATTAGAGCAATTCAACGCTATTGTGATTCTCAAGGATTTGTTGAAGTTGAAACAAGTGTTCTTTCACCAATTTTAGGTGGAGCTTCTGCAAAACCATTTATTACTCACCACAATACATTAAATAAAGATTTCTATTTAAGAATTGCAACCGAACTTAACTTAAAACGTTTAATCGTTGGTGGGTTAGAAAAAGTTTATGAAATCGGAAGACTCTTTAGAAATGAAGGAATGGATGCAAAACACAATCCAGAATTCACAACAATCGAACTTTATGAAGCTTTTGGAGATCTTCAATCAATGAGAAGATTAAATGAAGGCTTAGTTAGATATTGCGCAGAACAAGTTCTCGGAACCACAAAAATTAATTATCAAGGATTAGAAATTGATCTTGGCCAAGAATTTAAATGGGTTTCAATGGCAGAGCTTGTTAAAGAAAAAACAGGTTTAGATTTTGAATCAGATTTGTCTTTTGAAGAAGCGATTGCTTTTGCGAAATCAAAAGGCATCAAAATTGAACCACATTGGACAAGTAATGGTTATATTTTAAATGCTCTATTTGAAGAATTCTGTGAAGCAGATTTAATTCAACCAACTTTTGTTCATGGACATCCAATTGAAATTTCTCCATTAACTAAAAAATCAAAAGATCCAAGATTTGTTGAAAGATTTGAGTTATATATTAATGGAACAGAATTCTCTAACGCATATTCAGAATTAAACGATCCAATCGATCAAAAAGAAAGATTTATTGCCCAACTTAAAGCAAAAGAGTTAGGTGATGATGAAGCAAATGAGTTAGATGAAGACTTCTTAGAAGCTCTTGAATATGGTATGGCTCCAACAGGTGGCATTGGTATGGGAATTGATAGATTTATTATGCTTCTTACAAATCAAGCAAACATCAGAGAAGTCATATTGTTCCCATGTATGAAAGATCAAAAATAAGCTAGAGCAACAAAAGTTGCTCTTTCTTTTATTAATACTCGATTTTATTTTTGATTTCTTATAAAATAATGAAAGTGCTCCCGTGGCGGAATTGGTAGACGCGCTAGACTCAAAATCTAGTGTTAGCGATAACGTACCGGTTCGATTCCGGTCGGGAGCACCATTATAGTAGAACAGACTTAATACCATTGGTATTAGGCCTTTTTTTGTATATAGAACAGGTTGAACCCTATATTTTGAGCTTTTAGAAACTCTTTTTTATTTTATGCAGTTCAAAAACAGGCTGTTAATTGACTTTCTTTGCAAGACGATTTACACGATTATATGTAGGGGTGCTAAAAATTTACACGATTTGAAAATATTAACCACTTTATTAACCACATTTCATTGATTTATTAACCACATTATGATATAATAAAAGTGGTTAGGAGGATTGATTATGAACTATGCTGAATTATTAAATGATTTAAGAAAAAGAACCTTTGAAGCAAGTTGGTTCGAATTTAAAGAAAACTGGTTTAATGCAGATAAACTTGGTGAATATATATCAGCGTTATCTAATACTGCTAGAATTATTGGATCAGATTATGCTTATTTCTTTTGGGGCGTCAATGATGAAACACATGAAATAGTAGGCACATCATTTGATTATAATATGGATGTTAATCATGAACCATTAGAACATTACCTATTAAGAAATCTTTATCCAAATCTTTCTTTCAAATTTGATGAGTTTGTAGTCGAAGATAAAAGGATTGTTATATTAATTATACCTTCTGCTAATAATGTTCCAACATCTTATAAACAAGTAAGATATATAAGGATTGGTTCTAGCACTGAAAGTTTATTACGATATCCTGAAAGAGAAGCTGAACTATGGGCTTCACTAAATCATAAAGATGATTCCATTGAAAATATTGTTTCGCAATATCAAGATCTTACATTTAATACTTTAATAAATTATTATTCAACAAAAGGAATTATACTTAATAAAGACAATTTTAAGGAGAATCTTGGCTTATTAACTACTGATGGAAAATTTAATTTATTAGCTCAACTATTGTCTGATAACTCTCATATAAATGTTAGAGTGGCAATATTTGCTGGAAAAACTAAATCTGACCCTTTATTTTCAGTAAAAGAATTTGGAATGATGAATTTGTTACTTTCGCTAGATAAAGTTTTGGATTATGGTGATACTTTTAATATACCACAGGCTGATGAAAGACATAGAACTGTAACTAGAAAAGAAGTCAATTTATTTGATGTAAAGTCATATCGAGAAGCAATAATTAATGCATTTGTGCATAATAATTGGAAAGAACAAAATGCCCCAATGTTTACATTTTACTCTGATAGGATTGAAATATTATCTAATGGCGCTTTATCTCCTAAACTATCGATGAAAGATTTTTATAAAGGAAAGAGTGAGCCAACGAATAAAAGATTATCGGATATTTTTTTACAATTACATATTAGTGAAAGAACTGGTAGAGGGGTTCCTACAATATTAAATAACTATGGTGAAAAAGCATTTGAATTTTCTGATAATTGGATTCAAGTCACAATACCATTTAATTTTATCAATGCGGTTGATTACCAAATTGAGAAAAAAGTGGTTAATAAAAGTGGTGAAGAAGTGGTTAATAAATTATTAAATAAATCACAATTATCCATCATTAAAGCAATAAGAAATAATCCTAATATTACAATCGCAGAACTAAGTTTAGAAACCGGTCTTGGTCATACAGCCATTCAAAACAATTTAAATAGAATGCAAGAATTATCCGTAATTGAGAGGATTGGCTCAAGAAAAACAGGATATTGGAAGGTTATAAAATAAACATGAATAATATAAAAGATATGCATAAAGAAATATTGAAATACGTTTATTCAAAAGAAATATGCGACTATATTAATAAGCATAAAGAAGAATTAAACTTATTTCAATGGGGCACTTTAATTATAAATTTTTGGAAAGGCTCTAAACTGGAGATTTTTAAACAATTGAGAGACATGTCAAATTCAGAATATGAAAGACAGTTATTTGATGTAGCTATAAAGGATATTCGAAAATATAATGATATTTCTAACAGGGCAATAAAGTATTATTTAAAGAATGATCCAAGAGGCAGTAATAAACCAAATATTCCTTTTAATGAAATAATTCTATTTCCAATTCTTTTTGATTGTGGAGACATTGTATCATATGAAAATAATATGGATGAGTTTTATTTTGTGTGGAAAAAACCGCATATTGAAGAAAATGATGATTCATATTTATGCTATCTATTGAATAATGAGATTAATAACAAAGAAGATATGTTTGCTAATCATGCTCATTTAAGTGCTTTCTTAATAAACAAAGTAGATGAAGAGTCAATTCCCACAATGATTACGGAAAACAAAAGAAAATTACAAAAGTTAATCGATAAATACGGTGATGACTTATTAAAGTAATTTACTTTTTATAGGTGCTAAATTTTTACACGATTTGACTTAAGGGTGCTAAAAATTTTACACGATTACAAGTAGTGGGTGCTAAAATTGTATTAAAACATTTCTACTTTGACATATTGAAAGAACCAGATTGATACAATGTGTCAGTCTGTTTTTTTATTGGTTCGAATCCAACCATCTATATATTTGTTTAAGAATTTAGGCTCTAGGAGTGATTTTTAGCTAAACTCTTTAGAGCCTATTTTTTGTTGGGGCAAAAACAGTGGTGACGAAAGGAGACGATTGCTTTTTATGAGAATAATTGAAATGAGTTTTATAGATATTAAGTTGCAAAATTTGCAGTAATTAATCCAAGAACACTATGGGAGTTATAAAGGTGGTGAAAAAAATAAACATATTTTCGTTTAATAAATCGATGCAATTATATGAAGTCGGGGATATCTCCGATTTTTTTAATGAAATGTAGTTTAATAAAAAAATGAGAAATATAATTCCAAATAATAGATTTTTGTTTAATAAAGTGATATAATATGATACATATGATGGAGGTAAGAAATGAATAAAAAAGATTACCCTAATGCAATAAGAAAATTGAGAGCAAAACTTAATATTTCACAACAAGAACTAGCTGATATGCTTCGTGTTTCATTTCCATCAGTAAATAGATGGGAGAACGGTCATTATGAACCAACTATTATTGCTAAAGTAAGGTTAGATGAATTATTTAAAGAAAACAATATTGAATTATGCGAGGTGACCGATAATGAGAATAATTAGTCTTTTTAGTGGCTGCGGCGGACTTGATTTAGGGTTTGAAAAAGCCGGTTTTGAAATACCTGCTAACGAATATTCAAATGTTGATGGAAATAATTTAAGACATGTATTTAGGCATATTTGATGACGTAAACGACTTGCTTGATTATGGCAAGATAGATGGTGTTTTGCTTAGAAACATCATTGCTAGCGATCAAACCGATATTCTTGCAATTGATTAATTTCAAAGATAACAACTGAGACGATTTTAAGCCTTCATAAAAGAATATGGTGTTTAAAACATATTATAAGAAGAAGCTTTAATCAAACATAAAAAACCTTGCAAAAAGCAAATATTTTTATATTATTTATCGTATTCATCAAGGAAGGAATGATATTTTCCTCCTTTTTTATAGCCGAGAATCATATCAAGAGTTACGTTGTTTGCTCCACTAAATAGATTCTTTTCTATATCAGGAATCTCTTTTTTTAGATCTTTAATTAATTTCTTAATAAATAAGCGTCTACTATCTCCAATTCCATCAGCTGAGTGTGCGTTATTTTCAGTAAATTTACATGCGCATTGAATAAAGGTTAGATTGTTTTCTTTTCTAAATCTTATAATGTCTTTTTCTTTAATAAAAAACATAGGTCTAATTAATTCCATACCTTCATAATTTGTTGAATGAAGTTTTGGTAACATGGTTTGGAAAGAACCGCTTGATAAAAGATTCATTAAGGTGGTCTCAATTACATCGTCATAATGATGACCTAGTGCAATTTTATTGCATCCTAAAGACTTTGCTAAATTATATAAAGCTCCTCGTCTCATTTTTGCGCATAAAAAGCAAGGACTTCTATCTTGAGAATTTGCTATTTCAAAAATATTAGTGTTATGAATTTCGGCTGGTATATTTAACTTTCCTATATTTTCTTTAATAATGTTAAGTGTTTTTTCGCTATAACCGGGATTCATTACTAAATATTTTACTTCAAATTCGTACTTCATGAACTTTTTAAGGCACATAAAAAGTTTTGCCATAATCATCGAGTCTTTTCCGCCAGAAATACAAACACAAATTTTGTCTCCAGGTTTAATTAATTGAAACTCGTGAATAGCTTTTAGAAATCTCGACCATAGTGGCTGACGAAATTTTGTAGTAATTAAACTTTCATAGATGTCTACGTTATTTTCCATTTTCTTTTCCTTAAAATGAACTTAATAATTATATCTTAAAGAAAAACTAAAAAAAACATTTTACGTTTTAGGTGTGGGATTTAAAATTACTATTCTTTATTAATAAATATATACAAAAAATTGAATTTGATTAAGTTACGTCTTATTTATATTTATAATAAAGAAGAAAGGAAAACAATGAAGAATAGTAAAAATTTCAGCGCGACTTATTTACAAGAAGCATAGAGGATTACAACTTTAAATATAATGGTGCTGATTTTATAATATCTTCATTAACCAATTAAGAAGAAGTGAAAGAAAATATGACAAACAAAGAAAAAATGTTAGCAGGTAAAATCTATGATCCTAATACAGAAGAATTAGCGTCGCTAAGAGTTAAAGCTCATAAACTTTGTAAAGAATATAATGCTACTCTAGATGACGAGATAGAAAAACGTGAGGCAATCTTAGATGAAATGGGTATTAAAAGAGGGAATAATGTATTTTTACTTGGACCTATTTACATCGATTACGGTTGCTTTGTGACAATTGGAGAAAACAGTTTTGCAAATTTTAATTTAACCATTCTTGATACCTGCCCAGTTACAATTGGAAAGAATGTGTTTATGGGAACAGGAGTTAGCATTGTTACACCTCTCCACCCACTAAGATATCAAGATAGAAATCCGTTTGTTAGTGAAGAAGGCTACGTAACCGATAAAGAATATGGAAGTCCTATAACAATCGAAGATAATTGTTGGATAGCTTCAAATGTAATAATTTGCGGGGGAGTAACAATTGGAAGTGGATCTGTAATTGGAGCAGGCTCTATAGTTACAAGATCAATTCCTAAAAACTCTTTAGCTGTTGGCAATCCTTGTAAAGTAATAAGAAAAATAACTGAAGAAGATAGGATAAAAGAAAAGCTTTTATAAAATATAAAGAAACTAAAAAAAGGCGATTATTATTAATTGCCTTTTTTAAGTGATATATATCACACTTTAATAATCAAAAACGTCGCAAAACCTAAATATTTTTAATAATTGTTATAATATTTTGTTTGTGTTTATATTCATATTTAACTTCATCCATTATTTTTTTGACCATCATAATTCCAAGACCACCAATTTGTCTTTCTTTAACAGATTGTGTAATATCTGGATCTTCATGAAGAAGTGGATTATATTCCTTTCCATCATCAATAAGAGAAATTTTAATTTGTGATGAAGTAATTGATAAATCAATTCTAATTTTACCTAGGCCATCATCGTAGGCATAATTGCAAACGTTTGAGAAGAGTTCATCAAGAGCAATATCTATTTTATTAATAGTGCTCATATCAATTTCGTGTTCTTCTAAATGGCCGTTTACAAAATCAAGAGCTTTATCAAAATTAGAAACAGTTGCACCTAATTCAATTGACTTAGTTTTGCCTTCAATCTTGCTCTTGAATTCAAAACATAACATTGTGATGTCATCAAATTGAGGAGCATCACCAACAAAACTCTCAATTCGATCGTTTACTTCTTGAATTATGTCTTCTGGCTTTTTAGCCTTGGATTCTCTTAAAGCACGTTGCAAAGACTCCATACCAAATTGGTTTTTAGAATCGTCAGAGGCTTCTGGTACACCATCAGTATAAAGGAAAATTTTATCGCCTGGTTCTAATTTAATAATTCCTTCTTGATATTTTACTCCAGGCATTCCACCTAGAACAAAACCAGGTTTACACTTATAAGGTTCAAATCTATCTGTGCTCTTTTTATATATAAATGGCATTTCATGGCCAGCATTAACAAATTTATATTCGCCTGTTTCTAAATCTAAAATTCCTTCATAAGCAGTAACGAACATGTCAGCAGTGTTACCGGTCGATAATAAGTTATTTACATTTGTAAATGTTTGAGAAAGATTATTTGAGTTAATTACGTGATCTTTGAGAAGAACTTTAGAAATTGCCATAAATAAAGCAGCAGGAATACCCTTTCCAGAAACATCAGCCATAACTAAAGCGATATGAGTTTCATCAACCATATAGAAATCATAGAAATCTCCACCAACTTCTTTAGCGGGATTTACAAAAGCAAAAAGCTCATAGTTATCATTGTTTTGGAAATCGTGGGGCAATAAACTTAATTGAATTTTTTCAGCAATATCTAATTCTGTACTATAACGTTCTTTTTCAGCTGAGATAGCTTTAATAGATTCTATATAAGCTGAGATGTTCTTTTCCATTGCTTGGATTGATTTTGTTAAATGCTCAACCTCGTCATATGTTTTAATCTCTAATTTTGAAATTTCAGAAGCAGTTGTGTGCTCATCGCCCTCTTTATTTAAATAAGAAGTTGTAGCATCGTCTAATTTTCTTAAAGGTTTAACCAAGGTAAAGTTAAAGACAATAACAATTCCACTTGTTAATACCAAAGCAAAAAGAATAACAAACCAGCCAAGGTTATTGATGAATCTTGAAATTTGTTGATTAATAACGGCAAAATCAATATCAACATAAGCATGGCAAATTAAAGAATCATCAGTGTCAAGAACTGGAGCTGCAGCTATAAGTAACGATCCATAAGTTGTTGAATTATCAAAATATGGTTCTAGTATTTGGCTTTTTGCTGGAAGAGTATCAAATTCTTTAGATTCTTTAGTTAACATAGTTGAATCAAACCAGCCTGGATTGCAATATTCATTCGAAAGTGTTGAGTCTGTTATGAAAATAAAAGTATCATGAGCGTGATCAATAAATCCTAAATATAATGAAGAAACTGAATTATTGTTGTCTTTAAAGATATTATCTAGTGATGATTGTATATTTTTAAATGAAGAGTTTTCTTTTACAAAATCAAAATTTGCTAAGTAAGTTTTTTTGTCTTCTTCGGTATCAACTTTTGGTAATTTATTTCCATTAGCTGTGTATACTTCGTTAAATTTATTCAAAATCAACTCTTTGACTGTTTTTAAATCGGTCGAGTTGATTGCTTTAGATTCGGTTTTAGCTAAACTAAGAGCGACATTTCCAAATACGGTTTCTGATGAAGATTTATAAACAAAATAAGATGTCGTAAGAGTGACTGTAGTAATAATAACTGCAAAACCAATGACTGCAGCAAACAGTTTCCAACGAATAGAAAATTTAACTTTTACTTTATCTTTTTTCATAATTGCACCGTATAAATTTCAAAAAATTTATAAAATTATTATAAACAAGTTATTTCAAAGAAAAAATATTAAATTCTTAAAATTCTTCTTGAAATGGAAAATAGATTAAAATAGTTGAGTTTTGCAAGGTTTTTCTCTTCATATTATTAATTTAAATTTTAAATTTAATTAGTATATTTCAAATTTTAATTATGATAAAATATTTACATGGGTGTATTTATTTATATTGTTATTGCTCTTTTAGCATCAGGGCTAGTTGTGCTTTGTGTTTTCATGCTAAAAAAAGAAATCAAAGATAGAAAAAACGAGAAACTAGAAAAAGAAAAAGAAAAAGCAGGAGAGCAACTAGAAGCTGATGTAAAAGAAGCGATATCAAAAAGAGTCTAATAAAATGATTCTTATTTATTAAAGTAATAATTTATGAACAAAATTTTAAAACGAGTTCTTGTTGGTGTAGGAGCTTTTGTTGGTATTATAATTTTAGGCGCAGGCAGCTATGTTGGCTACGTCATCCTTTCATATAATAGAATAGGCAATTGTGATTTAATTGTTGACTCTAAATCAAACTTAAATTCCGTTACAACTGGTGAAACATATAAAGCACTTAGTTACAACATTGGTTTTGGGGCATATTCTCAAGATTTTACTTTCTTTTTAGATACAGGATATGACGAAGATGGAAACGAAACTTGTGGGCACAGTTCAAAAGCAAAATCTAAAGAAGAAGTTGTAACGAATATTACCGGTGCTTTTGATACAGTACTTGCACAAGATGCAGATTTTGTTTGTTTCCAAGAAGTTGACACAGATTCAACTAGAAGTCACCACATAAATCAAGATGAGGAGATACAAAATAAATTCCCTAGTTTTGATCATGTACACGCAAAGAATTTTCATACGGCATTTTTGCCTTATCCTTTATATGATATGCACGGGTATGTTAATTCTGGTTTGACGGTTTTATCAAAATATAAAATAGAAGAAGCAAAAAGACATGAATATACGGTTTCAGACTCCCTATCAAAGTTTATTGACCTTGATAGATGCTTTGCTTCAACAGTTATTAAAGTTGAAAATGGTAAAAACCTTTATTTATGTAACTCACATATGTCTGCTTATGACACTGAAGGCATTAGAGAAAAACAAGTAAAAGAATTGAACAACTTTTTAATTGAGCGAAAGAAAGCCGGAGATTATGTTATTGTAGGCGGTGATTGGAATCACGATTTATTGACGTTCAATCCAGATTATTCTTATAACGAAACTGATAAACGTCCATTTGGAGAAACTAAAAAATCTCCTGATTGGGTAAACTTGATATTTAACGAAGAAGGGAAAACTCCTTTTGAAGAAGGTTTTAAAATTGTAGCTAGTGACAATTCCCCATCTTGTAGAAATAATGACATAGAATATACTCCAGGAAAAACATATGTTTGTTGTGTCGATGGATTTTTAGTTTCTGATAATGTTGAAATAGTTTCACATGAAAATATTGTCACAAAAAACGGCAATAGAGGGTATGATGGCTTTGCTTATTCAGATCATGAACCAGTGATGATAGAATTCAAATTAAACTAAAAAGCCTGCAAAACCTATATATTTTTTAAAAAAGCTGTCTTATTTGACAGCTTTTAATATTTTAATGTATCTAATTCTTCAAGACCTTTTTTAATACGAGCAATTGCATTATCTTGTCTTTCTTTGAAGTTTTGACCAGTAAGTTGAATCTTGCTTAAGAAGTGGACATCACCAAGGAAGAGAATCTTTTTAACAACTTCATTGTAATCTTCTCTTTCACCATAAACTTCATTAAGGATTCCATAGAAAAGATTTGAGCATACTTTAGTTGAAATTCCAAAGAATTTTTCTTGGTTTGTTGGATCATCAAGTGCATAGGCGACATAAGGAATATAAAGATTTGCATATTCGAAGATGTTTGCACCAATTTGCATTGAATCCATATCAATTAAAATGGCTTCATTATCTTGAATAAAGACATTTTTAACGTGGCAATCGCCGTGGATTAAATAATCATCATCTGGGATTGAATCAAGTAAAGCTTTAAGTTTAGCGTTTTCTTCTTCACTAAAGAATTTTGTAATATTGTTTCTCCGTTTTTCAGCAATATCAACAGCTCTAGGAAGGGCAGTGGATAAGCATTCGGTTTGGTTTAATTTCTTAAGAAGTTTAGCAGATAACTTAATAGCTGCTTCAATGTTATCGCCTAAATCAAGCAGATAAGTTTTAAGTGATTTTGCATCGATTAATTCGTAAATTGCACCAAATCCACCCTCTTTGACTCTAACAACATCATAAGAGATAGCAGTAGGAACACCTAAAACAAATGCGTTTTTAGCGTTTTGTCTCTCTCTTTCAATATCGTCAACAGGATTACCTTTATAATAATGTTTTAAAATTGTATCTGGAGAAATTCTATAAACCTTGCCGTAAAACCCTTCACCAATTACCTTGCAACCTTCAATTGAGACAACTCTTAAAGCCTTTTTTATATCGATAATATCGGTAAAACCAGTCATTGAAAAAATTTCATAAACCTCTGGAGAAGTTTCAACAAGAATAACGTTATTAAATTGTTTTTTGATTTTTAAAACAACTCTTAAACCAACAGAAGAAATATAAGTCAAATTCTCTAAATTCAATATAATTTCTTTAGCAGGATTATTGTTTAAAATATTAAAAATTGAAGCTTCAAAATCAGCGGCATTTTGTGTGTCTACTCTATCTGGAAAGAATATAATAAGAGTATCGTTTGTTTTTTCGAATTTAAGTTCCATAGTTTTCTCCGGTTTAGTATATTCTAAACTATATTTTTATATTTTATCTATTAATTTAATTAAATTAAATTATAAAATTAAATAAATTAAACTTTAGGAGAAGAAAATGAAAAAAATCATTGTAGTTACTGGAGCCTCAAGTGGTATGGGGAAAGACTTCATTAAACAAATCGAAGAAAAAGAGACAGTAGATGAAATTTGGGCAATTGCTAGAAGCAAAAATAAACTTGAAGAACTAAAAAATGAAGTAAAAACACCTATTAAAGTTGTTTCATTAGATTTATCCAAAAAAGAAAGTTTTGAAGAAATAAAAGATATTTTAAATGCTGAAAAACCTAGCATTCAAATCTTATCAAACTGCGCTGGTTTTGGTCTTTTTGACCACACAGAAAATATCGATTACAAAGAGCTAAATAACATGGTTGACTTAAATTGTTCAAGCTATGTAAATATGATTTCTTTGTGCTTACCTTTTATGAATGATGGTGGCAAAATTTTAAATATTGCTAGCTGTGCCGGCTTTCAACCTATTCCTTATATAGCATGTTACGGAGCAACAAAAGCTTTTGTTATTAGTTATGGGCGCGCTTTAAACCAAGAATTAAAATATCGTAAAATCCATCTCTTAACAGTTACTCCGTTTTGGACAAAAACAGCCTTTTTTGATAGAGCAGTAGATAAAGATAAAAAGCCAGTAGTTATAAAATATGCTGCAATGTATGATTCTCAAAAAGTTATGAAAAAAGCCATCAAAGATTTATACAAGAAAAAAGAAATTTCCTGCTATGGCTTTAAAAATAATATGCAACGCTTATTAGTTAGAATACTTCCAAAAAAGATGGTTATGAAGGTTTGGATGAGGCAACAAAAACTAGATGGAACACCTCAAATTAGAAAATAACCTTGCAAAACATCAATATTTTTAAAAAATACTTCATTTTTGAAGTGTTTTAATTTATTCATAAACCCAATTGAGTTGAGGAAGATTTTTCCGCTTTCCTCCGTGTAGTCTATGCATTTCTTCAACAATTAATAATAACTTTCCTACGACTGGTCTTTCAGGGAAGAAGTCAAAATATTCCCCGTTAATATAAAAAGCAAAATAAGTGCAATCAACTGTAATAACAAGAGTGTTAACCGTTTGATAATCTAACTTAAAGTTAAAAGGCTTTCCAAGTTTAGTCCCTTCAAAAAATATACCCTCATGATTAAATTTCATTGTACCTTCTCCACAAAGCTCAGAAGTAGCTTTATTTTTAGGAGAATGATATGGAGGAAGATAGCCAACCTTCATTTTTTCTACAAATTCAAAATCAGGATTATCTTTTATTTCGTGATAGACGAGTTTTCTTTCTTCGTCGTGCCATCTTGCTGGATCTCGAGGAATAATTGAACCTTCAAATGGATGGAAATCATAATAATCATCCATTTCAGCTCCGTTACCACAATTTAAACATTTAATTACATTACCTTCGCCTATCATTTCAAATTCATGACCGCATTTTGGGCAGCGATAAAGTAAATCATGTAAATGAGAGCAAATATTTCCCTTTCCATCGTATTTTACGTGTACTTCTTTGTTATAAACATAGTCATCTTGCCAAATTGCTTCATTGATTTTGTTATCAATTTCTTCTGGAGTTAATTTTTTTAAATCTTCAGGAGAAAATAAAAGAGACATTGTAGCGGTTGTTTTTCCTTTTCTTTCATCTAAACAAACTTTTGTATTCGATAAAAATGCGCCTTTTCCCTTTGCACAATATACTGGAACATCATATTTTTTGAGCATTTTGCCTGTTCCTACGACAATTGGTTGATTATGTCCGTTAATTGAAGACATTCCTTCAGGAGCAAAACAGACGACACCACCCTGATTTATGATTTGTTTTACAGCTCTCATTGATGCCATATCAAGAGTAAAATTCTTTTTAGGAATGAAATGAATAAATTTAGCAATGAACTTTAAGTGTGATCTAAAAAATTCATTATAGCCGACCATAAAATTAATTGGTCTACCTTCTGCACACTGAGTTTGCCATATAAAATCAGTACGAGACTGATGATTATAAATTATAAAAGCTGCGCCTTTGCATTTTTTAATACTGTCTTTAATTTCAACATGAACTTTATGCATTGGGGAAAGAAATGGCTTGATAACAATATGATAAAAAATCCACCACACAATTGGATTTGGTTTTTTATATTTTCTTCTATCAAGTTTTTCCTGCATCGTTAATTTGTGCTTAGCCATAGGAATACCTCTAAAACAAATTTTAAAGAAATTTGAAGCCAAATTAAAGAAAAAACTCTCTAAAATCAAAGATTAGAGAGTTTATATTTACTTTTAAATTAAATTAGTTTTGATTTGAAGCTTCGGCTTGTTGCATTTCAGCAAGAATTTTTTGCTCGTAAGCTTCTTGTTTTCTTTGATGTTCTATAGCAAGTTCTTTCTTTGTATCTTCCCAAGCTTTGCCGTGAAGTGGGAAGAACCACATTGCTAAGAATGATAAAACAAGTAAAATAGCAGTAACTAAGAACCATGATGGGAATAAACCTGTTTTTGCTGAATCTGCTTGACCAATCCAATCTGTAACTAGATTGCCATTTTTATCTTTTGTTTTCAGATCTGGATCGAATCCTGCCCATCCCATGAAAATTGGGAAGATAGCTTGTGCGATAGCAGCAGCTGGTTTTGTGATAAGTGAGTTAATACCAGCATAGACGCCTTCTCTACGTGATCCATTATCGACTTCATCTTTATCGATAACATCGCCATTAACTAAAGGAACAAGGTAAAGTCCTCCAGAGAATCCGATTCCAACAAGGAAGAACGAGAGAACAAGCACCCAGAAAATATGACCTAAGAAAGAAGCAAGTAAACATCCAGCACCAAATGCGCCACACATAATCAATGTTTCAACTTTATTTCCTAACTTATTTCTCATGAAAATGTAGAAGAGGAATGAGCCTACAGCGCCAACCACAAGAGCAGCATAAAGAATTATCATATTATTATCTGGCCACATACCACCATAATATGTTAAGCCCAACATTAATGCGTTTTGAGCGAAAATGACAGTCCATGATAAAACTTCAAAGATTAAGAACGATTTGTTTTTGACACATTGTTTTAAACCTTCTAAGAATTTTGGTTGAGGTTCATCTCTATGATAACCGTTTTCTTTATAGAAGAAGGTAGAAGCAAAGACCAACGCACCTGCAATAAGACCAGCAGCAGCCATTGCCCATGGGAAGATATCTGCATGTGTTTCAATTAACGTTGTTAACATGCCGTTTAAAACCATTGGTGCACCAAATGAGACGATAGAGAAAATAACATTCCAAACAAAAATTGGCGATCTTGCTTTATCTGTAACTGCCATTTCATAAGGCATGACGTAAATTGCTGAAGCAATAGCGGTGTAAACGATGTCATATAAGAATAAAGATATACCCATTTGGAAACCTAAGAACCATTGATTTCCTTTCATTGCTGGGAATGATATCCATGTAATAGCAAATAATACAGCCATTAATGGCGCGCCATATCTAATCCATGGTCTCCTTCTGCCTAATTTAGATTTTGTTCTATCAGCTAAGAAACCATAAATAGGATCGTTAATAGCGTTCCAAATACCAAATAAGATCCAAACAAATCCTGATGCCCATTCGTTAAGACCTAAGAAATTGTGGTAAAAATAAGTGAGAGCAGTACCTTCTGCAAAAGCACAAAGTAAGCCAGTTGATGCGTTAGCAACACCAAGCCAGACAGCAGCACTAGTTTTAACCTTAGGTTCAACTAATTTAGGGTTGGAATTGTTTGCTTGAATTTCTCCATCCATAAATAACCTCCTTTCAAGCTATCTTATTCAAAAAATTTTGCAAATAATTTAAGTAGGCCTCTCTATCAAGAACTAAACTTCTTGCATGGCCTGCACCTTTAACAATTACCATTTCAGTGATTGCGTCCTTCCTTCTTAATTCCTTAATTTTATAAGCGGACTCGACAGGAACATAATCATCTTTGTCACCATGAATTATTAATAAAGGTGTCTTTGAATTTTTAGATTCTTCCATTGGCTCAACATCATTTAATGTGTATTTGTAGAACAATTTTAGAAAAAAGCCTGCAAAATCAGCATATTTTTTTGGCAAATGGAATAATCTTTTAATTTTGTGATAGACTACATCTTTTAAAGTAGCATATCCACAATCTTCGATAACAAATTTTAAATTGTCATCATATTTCATTTCCATAAGAGCTGTTGCAGCCCCCATAGATTCACCTTGAACACCAAGGTATATATCTTGACCAAACTTTTCTTTAACTTTCAAGATAAGTTCGTGAAGATCCTGACTGTCTTTTATTCCCATAGTAATTGGGACTCTTTTGTTGTCTCCGTGACCTCTTAAATCGTAAGTTATGAGGTTGAAGCCAAGTTTTACAAATTCTAATTCGTATTTATACATTCCTTCTCTTGTCCAACCATAACCATGAACAAGAATGACGTATTTATTTGATGAATTTGTTAGCGCATAATTCCAATGAAGTTGATAACCATCAGATAATTTTAGTGTTTCTTCGCTAAATTTGATTTTTTCAATGCCTTCAATCCAACCTTTATCCTTATCACATTTGTATCCCTTTTCTCTACTTATTCTTATAGGGTTAGCAATAAATAGAGCTAAGGAAATTGAAATAAGTAAGGAGAAGAATAAGAAGGCTCCAATTAGAGAAGAAACAATTATTAATAAGATGTAATACCGTTCCATCAGACTTTAATTCCTTCTAGAATCGTATTTACAAGGTGTTTTACTGCTTCAGTGTAGGTAAGACCTGTAAATTCATTGAAGTCTTTTCTATAGAAAGATTGAAGCGAAGCTCCTAAGACTCTAATTACAAGATTAACATTTGTATCTTTTTTAATTAAGCCTTTATCAATACCTTCTTGAAGTAGTTTAGTGAAATAATCCCATCTAACTTCATATTCATCCATTAACCTTTTAAAGAATTGTGGATCAGATTCTGATAAACTACGAACTTTATCCATGTTAAGGATTTTTTCTTCGTTTGTTTCAATTGTTAGCAAACGATGAATTTTTTCTTCTAAAGTGAGCGAAGCATCATCGTAAATCTCTTTTTGCTTTATTGAGATTTGGTTCACAGCATTGGCAAGAATTGCCTCATATATTTCGCTTTTTGAAGTAAAAAACTTATATATTGTTTTCTTTGAGATGTGAAGACTCGAAGAAAGCTGAGCTAAAGTCAAAGAAGAGCCATAAATGTTAAAAAGCTCAATAAAGGTTGCTAAAATTGTTTCTCGTGTGATAGATGGTTGTTTCATTATAGGAAACCCGAATTCTTTTTTGGGTTTCCTATATTATTTCAAACTTAATTTTACTTTTCAATAGTAATTATTTATTTAGTGAAATTTCAATTAAACAAAAATAAAAAAGCGTGACATCTATCACACTCTTCATATTTCAATTGATTCAATTTTATTCGATTGTTATCGCAAATCACTTAAAATTAGATGTTTTTAAAAACGATTTTGAAATATTTCTCTTTGCTTAAGATTGAAAGCAATTCTTTATTATTAAATTTGTTAAAAATTCTATAATAATTAGGGAAGTAGTGGAGATCATAATTGATTAAAAGGTTAACGTTCTCAAGATCTCTTTTCCTTTTTCTTTTAATATATAGATCAATTGTTTGTTCTAAAAAGGAAGATTTGATTGCGTTAAATCCATAATGATAAAGATCAAATTCAGATAAAGAAAGCTCGTTTGTTTCTATTGTAGAGCCAAAAGAAGTTACACCATTGATTTTACTAAAATAATCGGCGATAAACTCTTTAGGCAAAACATTAGCTTCTTCAAAGTAGAAGCAGATTGCTCCAAGTGATTTTAGGAAATTTAAAAATGTAATAATAAATTCTCGGTTATCTCGTATTTCTTTTTGAGTAAAACTTTTATTTAAATCAAATGAAAAACCAATTTTAATGTTCTTTTCTCTTGCAAGTCGTGTAACATTTGTTATTTCATTTAAGAATTCATTATCAATAGTTGAGCACTGGAAAGAACTAAATTTGTTTTCTTCGTTATCTTTTGCTATAAATAAATCAGAAAAAATTAAAAAATCATAAGAGTTTAAATGAGCATTATTTAAAGCTACATATAATTTTTTAGAAAGAAATTTTCCTTTAAATTTTACAATATTAATTATTTTATTTTCGTCGTTTTTCATCAAAAACCCTTTAAAATTAAAGTATTTTTATAAAACAAGAGATAATCTTGTAGAAATTTCTTCTAAATATTTTTGATCTATTTCATCAAACGCGTTCAAAATATCTGAGTCAATATCTAAGACCGCGAGAAGTTTTTTATTTGAAATTATTGGAACTACGATTTCAGATTTTGTGGTGTCAGAGCATGCTATGTGATATGGAACTTTTGAGACATCGTTACAGAATTGTGTCTCTTTTGTTGTAGCGCATTTGCCACAAACACCTTTATCAAAACTAATAATATCACAACCCAATTCGCCGACATAATAACTTAAGAAAAGAGTTTTTACTTTAGGTGTCTTTTCATAGATTCCAGCCCAATCGATATAGTTGAATTCGTTTTTAATTAAATTTAAGGTGTGTGAAATCAAAGTTACATTATAAAAATCACCCGATTCAAGATATTGGTCAATAAAGTTCAATATTCTTTGATATCTTCCTTCTTTTGTTTCCATAGTGTTAATTCCTTTTTATTCCTATTTGAATTTTAATATATAATTGATTTTATTATAAGATATCTTGTATGAAAGAAATAGAGTTAAAAGCAAAAACAGACATTAAAATTCAAAAAGTTGATAATAATGAAGGAATATTTTTGGTGTCAAAATTAGCTCGTGAAATATGGCCAGAGGTTTATAAAGATATTTTAGAAAAAGATCACATTGATTTCTTACTAAAAAAATATTTTGTTAGCGAAGCAATAATAGAAAATATTAATAAAGGGTATGAATACTATTTGTTAAGTAGCGAACATAAATTTTTCGGATTCTTTTCTTTCGTCAATAAAAAATCTTTTATTTATATAGACAAATTATATTTTCTTAATGATTTTAGAAGAAAAGGAATCGCTAAAGAGATAATCGATTTTATCCATAAATTTTATAAAAAGCCTCTAAAACTCAATGTAAATCAACAAAATTTAAATGCGATTAAAGCATATTTAGCTATTGGATTTGAGATTGAAAAAGAAGAAATAATCAATTTAAATAATGGTTTGGTTAATAAAGATTTTGTAATGGTTTATAAAAATTTATAAAAAAACCGGAAGAATTTGCCTGTTGAATGCGTCATATTTAGTGAACAGGGAATTTTTGAATTTTTTCTTTCTGCTTTACTTACTTGTGAATTTTTAATAGAATATTAAAGCATTTTTTATAAATGCTCTTCTCTGCTCCAACAATAGCGATGATTGGAGCCAGATGTCCAAAGGGAGGTAAAAGGTATGAAAAAGTACGAAATTATGTACATTTTAAAATCCAGCCTTGATGACGCAGCAAGAAGTGGAGAAATTAAAAAGCTCCACGATGCCCTTACAAATAACGGTGCAAAAATTAACAACGTTAATGAATGGGGATTAAGAGATCTTGCATATCCTATTAAAAAAGAAATTAAGGGATATTATGTCGTTGTTAAAGTTGAAGCAGAAAATGTTGCTCTTCAAGAATTTGACCGTGTTCAAAAATTCGACAACAATGTACTTAGAACATTAGTAACAGTCGATCACGAATAAGGAGATTGAAGAATGATTAACAGAGTAGTAATCGTAGGAAGATTAACAAGAGATCCAGAACTCAGAACAACACCATCTGGTGTTTCCGTTATCACATTTTCGCTAGCATTTGATAACAAGACAAGAAATGCTGATGGAACAACAAGTTCAAGCTTTATCAACTGTACAGCTTGGAGACAACAAGCAGAGTTTATTTCTAAATATTGCAAGAAAGGAACTCAAGTTGGTGTCGATGGAAGCTTACAAGAAAGAAGATACCAAAGAAGAGATGGCACAAACGCCAGCACTATGGAAATCCAAGTTGATAGCATCACTTTGTTAGGATCAAAACCTACATCACAAACTCAAGAAAATGCTGCTAACAACAGTTACGTGCAAGACGTTGAACCTAATGATGATGATTTATTAGGCGGAGATGACTTTGCAGATGATGATGTACCATTTTAGTTAAAAATCAAGAAAGGATTTAAAAAGATGCCAGCTTTTAAGAAAAGACCAAAGAAAAAAGCATGTTATTTCACTAAGAACAAAATCAAATATATTGATTATAAAGATGTTGAATTATTAAAGAAATTCATCACTCCTAGTGGAAAAATTAGTGCTAGAAGAATGACAGGAACAAGTGCAAAATATCAACGTCAATTAGCAAAAGCTATTAAAAACGCAAGATATATGGCTTTACTTCCATACATTCAAGACTAATTCTAAAAATTTGTCGTTGTCCAAAGTCACTTATTCAAAATTGGACAAAAGCAAAATAAAAAAATTCAAAGTTAGCCGTCCGTCGGATGACTAACTTTTTTTCTAATTAAATTAAGAGAATATTGACTTAAATAAAAATAAGAACATAATTATCTTTTATGGTAGCAACTATTGTTATTTCAGTTTTAGCCTTTGTTGGAGTGATCGCTTCAATAATATTCATTCCTCATTTTAAAATCGGAAAAATCACTATTGAAACATATTGGATACTTCCACTTGTCGCCGCGATTATTCTTTTATCAACATCTCTTGCGCCTATTAATGAAGTTATTTCATCATTGACAAGTGATACATCTATTAATCCACTTAAGATACTTGTCTTGTTTTTTTCAATGACAATTATTTCGGTTTATCTAGATGAACTTGGATTATTTAAATATCTTGCTGGTAAGGCTGCTAAAAAGGCTGGTTCAAATCAATTTGTGTTATTCCTTATTCTTTATCTACTTGTTGCAGTTTTAACTATCTTTACATCTAATGATGTAGTGATACTAACGTTTACTCCATTTATTTGTTTCTTCGCAAAAAGAACGAAGATTAATCCCCTACCATATTTAATTGCGGAATTCGCTGCCGCAAATACATGGTCGATGATGTTTATTATTGGTAATCCAACAAACATATATTTAGGCACCTCAGCGGGTATTACCTTTATTGATTATTTTAAAGTTATGGCTATTCCTACTCTTATTGCAGGAGTCATCCAACTAGGAATTATCTTCTCAATTTTCTTTAAAAAACTAAAAGAGCCAATAAGCGCTGAAGATGAAGAATATAAAATTGAAAGCAAGTTTGATTTAATCGTTGGTTTAACGATTTTAATAAGTGTTTTAGTGTTACTAATTATTTCAAATTATATTCATCTAGAGATGTATTTAGTTTCTTTAATTGGTGCTGTCGCTTTATTATTAATCTCATTATTCATTCGATTATTCACTAAAAAGAATTGGAGTTATTTAAGAGACTCACTTGTGAGACTTCCTTATCAATTAATTCCATTTATTCTATCGATGTTTGTAATTGTTGTTGCTTTATCCTACCAAGGAATAAGTGAACATATATCTTGTTTCTTAAATAAGGGCTCATCAATTTGGATTTATGGAATTTCTTCGTTTATAAGTGCGAATATTATCAACAATATCCCAATGTCGATTTTATTCTCTAACCTTGTTAGCGGACTTACTGGAAAAGCTTATTTAGAAGGAGTTTATTCTTCAATTATTGGTAGTAATATCGGAGCGATATTTACTCCTATAGGCGCTTTAGCGGGAATAATGTTTTCTTCTTTATTAAATAAACACGACATCAAATTTTCATTTTTAAGTTTTATAAAATATGGATCTATTATTTCGATTCCTACACTAGCGATTTCGCTATTATTCTTAATGATTGTTTTATAAATAAACTCGCTTTTTAAGTTATCTTAATTTATTCAAATTAATATATATTATTTTAATATATGTTTATATATCGATGGCATAAACATTATGGATTATGATTTACTTATTAAAAACGGTTTAGCTATTTTGCCAATCAAAAAAGAATCTCTTAATGGCAAAAGCTAGAATTCTAAATATCCAAATCAGCCGGGTGAAAAAGACTTTTTTCTTATTCGCGAATGATTAAAAACACGACATAATACGAATAGATGATTTTAGACAAAACTGAATAAGTCTAACTGTCCAACGTTAAAGTCAAAACTGAATAAGATCTATCGAAAAGGTAGGTCTTTTTGTTTGCTTTTAAAGGTTTAAATATTTATTTCTATATTCAGTAGGAGTCATTCCCATTACGCGATTAAACGCTTGTGAAAAAGTGGAGAAATTTTTATATCCGCATCTTTTTGCGACCTCTCCTAAAGGAACATCCTCATTTTGTAATATCCTTCTAGCTTCAGAAATCCTCCTTTTATTTAGATGCATAATTGGAGTATCTGCCATATAGAGTTTAAAAGCTTTAGAAAAATACCGCATTGAATATCCTGAATATTCAGCGCATTTTTCAATCGTAAGTTCGGGATCTAAATAATTCTCCTCAATATATAAAACAACTTTTCTCATATTGAATTGCTTTTCAGGTCGACGGTTATCTTCCCCGGTTTTTAAACCATTTTTTATTAGATAAGTTGTTATTTTTGAAGCGACATTAATCAATTTAAATTTTTTATCTATATCATCAGATAAAAATAGATTTTGATAGGTCCTAATTAATTCAATAAGTGCACGGTTATAAAAGAACCTTGTATAAAAATATTGATTAGCAAATCCTAGAGTTGCTTTTTTCGCTTCAACATATTCTCTAGAAATTGTAATAGAGATAACTTTAGAATTTAAATTTAGTTCTAATCCATGTTGAACATATGGATTAACTGGATAACAAAATCCAACTTCTCCAATATAATCAGCATTTGCGTAAAATAGTAGAGGAATAGTAGTTAAAGGAATAATAAATTCATATTCATCATGATTATGATTAAATGATTTCATGATTTCTTCTTTTGTTTCGATTTTATTTTCCGCTACAGAAAAGAAATTCAAAGAATAAATTGAATCATATTTATTTAATTCAGTCTCGTTTAGCGCGTGAGCCTCTCTTACACCCATATAACCTCTTTCTAATACTAATATTATGTCCATTTCATATTTTTGTCATTATTTTTCTAGGAGACAACAATAAATTTTAATTATTGTTTACAATATTTTTATAAGAAATATTGGAGGCCATAATATGATAAGAAACTTTAAGTCGTTTGTTGGTTTTATCATTTTTTCTCTTAGTCTAGTAGGATGTAATTCTAATGCGCCCCATGAGCATAAATGGGGCAACCCTACATATGTTTGGGCTGAAGATTTTTCACGTTGCACCGCTGAGAGTGTATGTGAAGAAGATACAACTCATAGAATTAGTGAAACAAAAATATCTAGTTATAGAGTCTCAAATCCACCAGGATGTGAGACAGATGGTGAAGGAATTTATACTGTAAATTTTGATGATAATAAATTTACTACTCAAATTAAAAGTGTAGCAATACCTGCAACAGATCATAATCGGGGAACACCAACTTATGAATGGAATATGGATTTTAGTAAATGTACCGCAACAAAAATTTGTTTAAATAATTCAGCTCATAAAGTAACAGAAACTGTTGGAACAACATATAAAGATATTGTACCTCCTTCAGGATGTGAAAATAGTGGAAAACGTTTATATACTTCTAACATATTTAATAACAAAGATTTTTTAGTTCAAACTAAAGAAGTTGACATTCCAGCAAAAGGACATAACCGGGGAGAAATAAGCTATAGTTGGAGTGAAGATAATTCTACCTGCACAGCTTCTAGAACATGTTTAAATGATTCAAGTCATATTGAAAGCGAAACAGTTAATACAACTTATAAAATAATAGAAGAAGCGACTTGTGAAGAGACGGGTTTAGGTAGATATACAACATCTTCATTTACTAACAAAGCTTTTAGTGTTCAGACAAAAGATATTGTTATTAATGCTACTGGCCATCATTTTGTAAAAAATAAAGACACATTAGTTTATGAATGTGATCACGATGGTTGTGATGAGACTAGTGGTCGAGATTACGAATTATATATTACAGCTCCAGAACTTCACGTAGGCGATTTATTTAAACCACGTGGTCTTGAATATTCATTTAAAAATGATGATGGTGCCTTAGCTTTTGGTTACGTTGTTTATACTATTGGTAATAAAATTATAGCGAAAAATAGCGATAGTGATGCTGATTATTATTTCCCAGCTGATTTAGAAGGTCAAAGTATTACGGCAACTATTGCCGTTGGCATTTATGATGAAACGAATATTAAATATATAGGAGAATCTAGTTTTACTAACCTTGATAATGTTGATGTTTATGTTAATAAAACACTAGCAACAAAAGAGGGACGTGTTTCGCATAATTATTGGGAACGTGTTATCCAACCAGCACTACCTAGTTCATGGTTCTATGTTTATCAAATTAAATTAGGCACATTATTGCCTCGTCCTATTTATAAAGGAGAATACCCTGTTTTAAGTGAAGACGGCAAAACTGTAACTTATGGACTTTATCCAAATACATATATTAATGATGCAACTTTAGTTTCAGAACTTGATACATTAACTACGCCAGAACCAAACGGATGGTATTTACATAATGATGAATATTATGCAAAAGTAGAAGCTAACCCAGCTAATTCAAAATGTACGTTTAATAATGGTACAAGCATTGTAGGAGGAAAGAAGTACTGGTTTAAATGTGAACCGATTGTTTGGAATGTTTTATCAATTAAAGACGAAGAATACTATCTCCTTTCTAATTCTTTATTAGATGCACATAATTATTATGTTTCAACTACTGATGTGAGAACAATCGATGGAAAAACCATTTATCCTAGTAACTATGAATATAGTGACATACGCAGTTGGTTAAATAATGATTTTTATAATAAAGCATTTAGTTTAGGAAGTTCATTTATAAAAACTACAACTGTTGATAATAGTGATGCAGTAACTGGAGCAGGAAATGAAACATATGCTTCTAGTAACACTCAAGACAAAGTGTTTTTACCAAGTTATTTAGATTATTTAAATCCTGATTATGGGTTTATTGCAACAGGTGAAGCTAGTGCGACAAGAAGTTGCCTTACAACCGAATATGCAAGAGCTCTAGGAGCGTGGTATGAAATTCATGCAACCGAATTATTATATTGTGGTAGTTATTGGACACGTTCCCCATTTATTACATCTGCAGCATATTATTTTCTTGGTGATGGATTTGGTGATGTAAGTAATGTTAACTGGTCTGATCGTTGCGTACGTCCAGCAATTAAAATTAGTATATAAATGAAAATTGATATTTTTAATAGATATTTTTAGAAAATAGTAAAGATTAAAAAAAGACGAATTTATTCGTCTTTTGTTTCTTCTATATTTTGCTTAATTAAATTTTTTGGAACCCAATATTTTTTATTAATGAAGTAGCAAAATGTAGCAAGAGCAATACAAACAATTTTTGCTATAGCTGCACTTAATGGTTTATAAAAATCAAATAAATAATCCTGTTCAACAAGAGCTATACCACCATAATAAAATAAAGAATGGATTATTGAACAAGGAATTAAAGCAAAAGGAATAATTAAATAAGATGAAAGATTTCTTTTTCTACAGTTGATAGTTATAGAAATCATCACCCAAACGCCAATAATTGTTCCTATACAAGAGAAAACATAATAAGAAAAGGTTTTTAATGTTTCAATTGAGTAACCATTAAAAGCACAGCTTGCTGCAAATTCAATTACTGCAGATATTATAATTGCAGCAATAGTGGTAAAGGTCATATTTCTTGCTTCTTTATAGCCATAATCAAGAATTCTAACAATAATTGTATAAGTAAATAATGTACTTAAAATCATTTCCATTGAAAAAACAAAGTTTCCAACAGGAATAGGATTATTGATTGTTGTGTAAAGGTTTGCATTAACAGCAGCACCAATAGCTACAGCAATTAGCGTTGGCACATCAATCCGCCTCCTAAAAAGAGTTGTTAAACCAAAGGAAACAAACATAAATATTATTAAAGTAATAAAACCAATCATGACAAGTAAAATTATATAGATTTTTAAGTTGATAAACCACTTAAATATAAAGAAGAATTATTTTAATTAATTAGAAAATACTGTTTAATTTTGCAACACCAGCTGCAGCAGAAGTTCCGCACCACACTGCATTATTTTTTTGTCCGCTTGTAAGTTTTGCTCCATCAACTGGTTCAATATTATCAATTGATATTTCATTTAAATCATAGAAAGTTTCAGCACTGCCTATATCGTCAAAAAACCAAACGTATAAATATTCTCCTGGCTTATTTTCTTCGTTTGCTTTTAATGCTTCAAGGAAACAATCAAAATTTCCTGTTAACATAATATCTTCAGCAAATTTTGTATCTTCATAAGTGACTTGATTATATAAATGAACAATATAATTTTCTTTTTCTAAATTTCCTTTAACTTCGTCTGTAGAAACACTACATGCACAAATTGATAAAAGTGCTACACTCATTATTAATAATTTAGTAAATATTCTCATATTAAATACCTCTCTGACCTCAATATAATACATTAAAACTCATAATTTTTAACTATTTTTATAAATGAGAAAAGAAAGCGTTTTCAAAATTAAGAAAGCGTTTTCAATCGCTTTACATTCTTTTATATATGTTTATTATTATTACGGTTGATGGAAAATCAACTGAAAGGAGAAAGGAAATATGTTAATTTATAAAGCATTAAGTTTCTTGATCCGCTATTATAAAGGCTTACAAAGCAAAAAATAGAATTAAGAAACTACGTTAGAAATTTCAATTCAATTATATATATAAAAAAGGAAAATTAATTTAGTTGAAAAATAGAAATTAATGAAAGAGGGAAACCTCTTTTATTTTTTTTGAATTTAAAAAACTTTTTATATGTTTTAAAATTTCTTTTGAAACAAATTGTCTAAGGAGAAAGTATGAAATCTGCATCTAAAATATTTTATATTATTGGTCTAGTAAGTAATGTAATTATGTTAATCATCTTTGTTTTAGGGATGGTTGGGTTAATTTATGCACAAAATAATCCTGAATTCTCTCAAGAACTAGCAAATTCAGGTGTTGATATTTCTTTACTTAGTGGATTTGGTTTTGCCGCAGTTATTTATTTAGTTGTTGCAAATGCAGTTGTTTTAATACTTACGCTTTTAGCTTTAAGAAAAGACGCTAGCTTGTTAATACATATTATTTTGCTTGCAGGTGGTATTTTTGACTTTAATATCTTTTATATTTTAGGTTCTGTTTTTGGACTAATAGATTTAAAACAAGCTGAATAAAAAACGAAATATTTTTACAGAAATCAAAACTAAAAGGCCATAATGATGGTCTTTTTTTGTTTTTTGAATAAAAATACAAGCGTGATAGATATCACACTTTTAATAGCGACAAAAAATTTAAAATACGACGAAATATTACAAAATTATGACAAGAAAAATTAGTCTCCAAATTTAATTATTTATAATTAAGTCACAAGAAATTTAGCGAAAAACATAATATTAAATTCGCATATAAGGAGGAAAAGTATGAAGAAAAGAAGAGCTGCTTTAGCAATACTTAGTTGCGCTTTATTAACAGGCGGACTCGTTAGTTGTGGTGGTGAAACCGAAGAACCAATATACGTTAAAAACGAAATAGTTAGTATTTCTATTAAGACCGCACCTACAAAAACAATTTATAAAGTCGGTGAGACGTTTGATCCAACCGGAGTTGTTATTGAATCTAATTGGAAAGATGGTTCTAAAAAGATAGTTACTAAATATACTTATGACAATCATAATCCTTTAACACTTCAAGACAAAGTCATTACTTTTAGTTATGAAGGATTTACTTGTACACAAGAAATTACAGTTAGAGAAGTAAAAATAACTGGAATTGAAATTAAAGAAAAACCATTTAAAACAGAATACAAGATTGGTCAAACTTTTGATCCAAAAGGTCTTGTAGTTGTTGCAAAATATGAAGATAATTCTACATTAACTTTGAGCGATAAAGATTACACAATTAAAGATGCTACAAGAGCTTTAACAGAAGCTGATAAAGAAATGATTGTTCAATATAAGACATTTACTGCATCAATTGCTATTACGGTTGTTGATCAAATTGACGTAACAATCGACGATTTAGAAACAGTTAGAGTTGAAGCTGAAAATTTAGATTTCTCAAAAGCAATTTTAAGAAATGACTTTGCTCAAGCTGGTAGAAGTTTTGTTGAAGAGCCAACCGGTGGCGCTGCAAGTGGCGGAAAATCTATTTGTGGTTATGAATTAAATTCAATCTTTGAAGTAAGATTTGAAGTTAAAGAAAACGCTACAATTTTGATCAAAGCTGGAATGGCTGATTTAGGCAAAAATTATAGTTTAGCAGAAGCTCTTGAATTTAAAGTCGATGATAAAGTATTGGTTGCTGAAGATAAACCATTTGGTACAAATGGATACTGGGATTGGTGTGAATTCTCAGTTGGTGTTGTTGAGCTTGCAAAAGGAAAACACACATTTAGTGTCAAAGCAGTTAGTGCAAGACCAAACATGGACTACTTTGACTTTGTTGCAACAAAATACGGAGATAAAGAAGTTCAAAAAGAACTCATTGGTTATGATGTAAAATCAGCTCCAACAAAAACACATTATATTGCTGGAGAAGAAGTTGATTTAACTGGTTTAGTTTTAACAGCAAAATATAACGACAATTCAACTGAAGACATTACCGAAGGATTTGTTGCCAAAAAGAAAATCGTTGAAATTACTGATACAGAAATAGTTGCTGTTTATAATGAACACGAATTTGCATTCAAAATTACAGTTGAAGGTCACGTTGATTATGTTGTTGATGATGTAACAGACATCGTAATTGAAGGAGAAAATTTAGATTTTGCAGGAATTACTGATAAACAAGCAGATATAGCTTGGGAAAAATTGATTGAACCTAATGGTTATGCAAGTGGTGGTAAATCATTACACTCAATTAATAAAGCTTCATGGAGTTGGGACGTTAAAGTTAATAAGAAACTTAAACTCGAAGTCATTGCAACCGTTTGTAAATATGAAACCGTCCAAACCGGTGACAGATATGAAATTAAAGTAGATGATGTTCACTATGACAACGACAACATCACTTTAGGAAGAACTGACGGTAATGATTGGTACAACTTCAAAGATTCAAAGACTGAAGTCGGAAACGTTGAAGCTGGTGACCACAAAGTTACATTCAATGTTTTAAAGGGTGTTAATATTGATAAAATTACACTCAAATTCACAGAACCTGGAGAAGACCCTGATGAACCTGAAGATCCAGAAGAACCAGTTGAAAACTTCAAAAAATTAGAAATTGATGAAGCTGGAACATATAAACTTGAAGCAGAAGATGGCGATTATACAGGCGCTAAATTTAGAAGCGATATCGAAAACGGTGCGGCAGTATTAAGTAATGAAGCTGCAAGTGGTGGAAAATACCTTAATGCATTTGCTGCAACATCAAACCCAGCTGAATGGGGTCAATATGTATTACACTTCAGTGTTGCTAAAGATTGTGATATTGAACTTTCAATGTTAGTTTCTATGCCAGGCGGAGAAGCTGTTGGATCATTATATAAGAGATTTTATGTTAAACTCGATGGAGAAACAGAACTCGGAAACCCAGCAAGCATTGAAGCTAAACCTGCATTAACATGGCAAGAATCTAAATTTGATGGAAAATTAAGCGTAGCAGCCGGTGATCACACAATTGTATTCTCACAAAGAGATGCATCAGGAAGCGGCGCACCTTATATTGATTACTTCAATTTTGTAGTTTCAAATGTTAAAGAAGATGAACCAATTGAAGAAGGTCCAGATTACACGATTAATGAAGTACAAGACGTCACAATTGAAGCAGAAGATTTAGATTTTGCAGGAATTACTGATAAACAATCTGATATAGCTTGGGAAAAATTAATTGAACCTAATGGTTATGCAAGTGGTGGAAAATCATTACACTCAGTTAATAAAGCAGGATGGAGCTGGACGTTTGATTTAGCAGAAGAATATCATTTAGAAGTTATTGCGTCTGTATGTAAATATGAAGCTTTCCAAACTGGTAATAGATATGAAATTAAAGTAGATGATGTTCACTATGACAATGATAACATTACTTTAGGAAGAACTGATGGTAATGATTGGTACAACTTTAAAGATTCAAAGACAGAAGTTGGAAATTTAGCAGCAGGCGAACACACAATTGCTTTCAACATTTTAGATTCAATTAACGTTGATAAAATTACCTTCAAATTTACAGCTAAACAAGAAGAAGTAGTTGAAACTCCAGCAGATTATACAATCTCAGAGGCTCAAAACGTTAGAATTGAAGGAGAAAATTTAGCTCAAAGCGGAATTAAAAAAGTTCAAAGTGGAAAAACAGTTGCTCAAACAGCCGAACCAAATTCGTATTCAAGTAATGGCGCTTCACTTCATGCAGTTGAAGAAGCTGAATGGTCATGGGTTTTCGATCTTAAATCAGGATTTACATTAAACGTATTATCAAGAGTTGGAAAATATGAAGATATAACTACAAGTGGTAGATACGCAGTCTTAGTTGATGGAGTTGAATATGATAACGACAACATTACATTAGGACATACCGAGGACAACCCTTGGTATACATTTAAAGATTCAAAAACAGCTGTTGGAAATCTTGAAACCGGAAGACATACAATTAAATTTGTTATTAAACAAAATATTAATGTTGATTTTATAGAATTCCAATTTACAGCAGCAGAATAGAAAAATAATTGAGTTTTGCAGGGTTTTTGCAAAATAATTCACTGCAAAAAGTAATAAAAGGAGAAAATCTATGAAGAAAAAAGTTTTCTTATTAGCGATATTAGGATCTTTATTCTTCTCATTAACAAGTTGTAATAAAACGCGACAAATCATTTATTACTATGACGATGACGATGAAGAATTTAGATATGAAGAACCAAACACAAGTATTCTTCCACCATTAATTGATGATGGTACTGTTCCAGATACTCCTACCCCAGGAGGAGAACCAGTAATTGATAATTTTGATGATTTAGATATTAAAAATTTAGCAACAATTGATAAAAACGGAACATATACAGTTGAAGCTGAAGATTTAGATTTAAGAGGAGCTACACTTCAAGCAGGTTGTGCTGGATTCTATGAAAATCCATCTTCTGAATATCCAACAAGTGGTGGAACATGTATTGCTTGTGTTGCCTCTCCAACAATTTTAGCTTTTAAGTTTACACTTAATGCAAACGCAACCGTTGAACTTAACATTGTTTGTGCTAAATATGAAGCTGATTACAATTTAGACGCAAACGTTCAATTATATGTTGATAAAAACGAACCATTTGTTACTGGAAATACTGAATTTGGTCATACTGAACAAAATCAATGGTATAACTGGAAAACAGTTAAACTCGGAACACTAAATTTAACAAAATCAAGCCACGTTTTATACATGAAAGTAATTGGCGGAGCATTCCCAAATACAGATTGCTTCATACTTAATGTAACAAATTATGCAGGATAGGAGTAAAAGATTATGAAACGTACAACAGCAGTAATTAATTTTTCTACAATCATAATGCTTGCTTCTGTTTTAACTGTTGCTACAAAAGTTGCAATGGACAATGCATTAATGATTGATAGTTATCTTACAAAACAAACAATTCAAGTCGACGCAAAAGAGATGGAACAAATGAGAGCTCAAGGTAAAGAGCTTGCTCAAAAAATCGTTGAAGATGGTTCCGTCTTACTTAAAAACCAAGATAATGTTCTTCCTTTAAAAGTAAAAAGAGTAAACATCTTTGGTTGGGGAGCATGTGATAATGGTTTCCTTTATCAAGGAGGTGGATCTAGTGAAGGTGGCTATAGTGCCGATAAAATCTCACTTTATCAAGCTTTTAGAGATAATGGCTATGAAATTAATGAAGAGCTTGCCTCTGCTTATAACAAATTAGGTTATAGAAGAGAAGGTGCTCCAGACCATAACCAACATTCAGTTTACTATAGAACTTATGATGCTGGAGAAGATTTCTTTACAAACGAAAGAATGACACAAGCAAGAAATTTCTCTGATACAGCAATTATGGTTTTCTCACGTAGAGCAACTGAAGGTGATGACCTTCCAAAAGTAAACTACGATGAAAGCGGAAATCCTGATGCTTCAAGAAACTATTTATCTCTTTCTAAAAAAGAAGCAATAATGGTTAAACACGTTACAAATAATTTTGATAAAGTAATTTGTTTATTTAATTCAAGCGCACCAATGGAAATGGGATTTGTTGATTTCCCTAAGATTGATGCCGCAATGTATATTGGCTATCCAGGATATTATGGTACAACCGCTGTTGCTAAACTTTTAGCTGGAGAAGAAGGAGCAAATCCATCAGGACATTTAAGTGATACTGTTGCTTATGATTTAAGAACAGCCCCTTCTTATGTTAATACAGGGCTTGATGCATCAAGAACATATCAAGAAAGAGGTGGCAGATATACCGATTATGCCGAAGATATTTATGTTGGTTATAAATGGTATGAAACTGCTGATGCTGAAGGATATTATGATGATGTTGGTCTTGATATTTATAAAAAAGAAAGAAGAGGATATCAAGCAATTGTCCAATATCCATTTGGATATGGTGAATCTTATACAACATTTAAACATCAATTAATAGGTGTTTATAAACAAGGTGAAGATACAGAAGTTTCTTCATTAACACAATTTACAAAAGACGACACCCTTGTTGCTAAAGTTTATATTGAAAATACAGGTACTGTCGCAGGAAAAACCGCACTCCAACTTTATTACACACCTCCTTATA
>Ga0310691_10000817_pt1 | contig 53555 bp, 68 predicted proteins | sample 176DNAGHGlowgp2_FD_203887 | JGI IMG/M metagenome (GOLD analysis project Ga0310691, IMG submission 203887) | Sheep rumen microbial communities from Palmerston North, Manawatu-Wanganui, New Zealand - 1766 DNA GHGlow gp2 (v2) (version 2) | ecosystem: Host-associated > Mammals > Digestive system >... | reverse complement strand
GATGTTAAGTTTTGAAGATTGGACGGCGGAGATGCACAAGCTTAATCTCTTCGTTGAAGAGATGGATCGTCGTATCGAGTACAGAATGCTTGAGCTTGGCTGTGTGGTTCCCATGCGCCTTGGTTGTCGTTTGTCTCAGGAGCAGCAGGACCTTGCCGACAACGACCCGACGATGAAGGAGCTGCGGTATGTTCACTCACAGTATTGTGCCAAGCGTGACTACCTCAGAGCTAATGGTGTTCTGCCACCGGAGGTAGAGTGAGCATGACCTATCTGCTATTTATCATATGCGGTTGGGTGTTAACGCTCTTTGCAGCCAAGCATGGGTGTCCGAGCATCGACAACACAACATGGCTGTGCCTTGCAATTCTGACGGCGGGGGAAGTTATTTCACAGAGGTGTGGGAAATGATCGAACTGAAAAACTGCGAGAATTGCAAACACAGGAAGATAAGAAAAAGCCGGGGATACCCGTGTATGTGTTGCGAGTTGCTTAACCCGATTAGCTTTAATTTGAAATGGGAAGAAGAGCCGCCGAAACAAAGAGAAAGGAAATGAGCATGGGAGTTTATATCAAGGGCATGGAGATGCCTACCACGGGGCTATACTTTGTCAGCGTAGACAACGCGGGCGGCAGAGATAAAACTGTCGTGACTGTTGAGCGTATGCTTGGCAACCGCGATGCGCGACAGATCGTTGGTTCGTTTGAACTCGTCCCCGTCCCGCCGCATGGGAGGCTGGGCGATTTGGACGAGTTGTATGCCTCTCTTAAAAAGTGGCTTATACAAAACAGGCACAGTATGACCGAAGCAACAAGAGTGTGGATTCGCGGCGTACTTGAAGGAATAGCCGCCGCCCCCACCATCATCCCGGCGGAGGAGGAACCCAATGTACCAGATCCCTGATGACCCTATCATCTCCTGCATGGAACGGACGGGCTACCCGCCCTGGATGCAGGACGACGAAGACGATGAAGACAAGGAGGATGAAGAATGGTAATCGCAATTCTGATCATGGCGCTCGTGTCGGCACTGGCTGTGTCCCTCGTGCACAACCTCTATCAGCGCGAGGAGATCCGGTACCTGCGCAACGAGCTGTCCACCTACACATATGGGATAGATCCTATATCCCCGGAGGTAACTACCCATGAGAACTGGTAAAAAGATGACGCCGGCCATGAAGCTCGCTCTCCTGCGGGTGGAGCAGGCGCTGAAGAAACGAGAGCAGGCCCAGCGTGTGTGGGATGAAGCCTCCCTGGAACTGGCTGAGGCCCGGGCCAAGCTGGAAGAGCTGGAGGAGAAAGCATGAAGTCCATGTTGAAAGATGAGACCGGCAATCGCTACGGCCGGCTGACTGTCCTCCGCCGATACGACCACACTGCGCACAGCGGCCTGGGTGCCTACTGGATCTGCCGCTGCGACTGTGGCCAGGAGATCGCTGTTCTCGGTGCTAAGTTGCGCAACGGCAACACCAGATCTTGCGGTTGCCTTGCGAGGATGGGCCCGCTCGAGCGAATCACTATGGGGTACTACCCCCACGGGAAGGAACGGGTGATCGTGAATGGCTGAGCATATCCAGATGAACCTGTTCGATGAGGAGATCATCCACCCCAACTGCACGGTGCAGGAGCTTCGGAACACTGAGACCGGAGAGGTGAGCTTCGGCTGGTGGGAGAACGAGAGCCCTCCGAAGGGCGTGGAGAAAGAAGAGCCAGACGAACTTGCCGTTCTGAGAGCCTTTTATGAAGAGATCTCTTCCTTGCCTGATTGTAACACCTGCATGAAAAAGAACCTGTGTGAATTCAGGCCGAGGCCCGGGGAGCACTGCCGCATAAATTGCCCAGCGTGGCTGAAAGAGCAGGTGGAGGAATGATCGTAACCATCAATGCGTTCGACCTGATCGGACTCGCGATCCTGGGCGTGGCCGCGGTTGGCCTCGTGGTTCTGTTCCTCGCTGACCGTATCGCCTACGCCATCCGGAAGAGACAGCAGAAAAGAATCAAGGAGGAAAAGTAAATGGGATACAGCACCTACGAAGTAACGACGGTTGATGACTTCTCTCTGGCCAAGCACATGTCGCTTGAGCATGCCTGCTTGTTCGTGGCCGCGTTGTTTGAGCACTACTACAACGAGCCGAACGCTAAGTATGTGATCTTGAGAGAGCCGGACCGCGTCCAGATGGAGGAGGACTATACCGAATGAGCGAGAAGCAGGAAAAGAGAAAGCGCTTTGAGCGCCGCATGGAATATGTATCCGAGTTCAACGCCTGGCTGATGAAGGAGCCGCCGATGTGGAAGCTCCGTGCCTGGCGCCACTGGAAGAAGAGCCGCCCGGTCATGGAAGATCTGGCCCGGTATCTGGAGGGAAAGAGATGACCAGGGGCGAATGGATGATCTACCTCCGGGAATCCAAAGGCATGTCCCGTTTGGATCTGTCAAAGGCGTCCGGCGTATCGACAGATACGATACGCCGGGTAGAGGCAACTGGTTCTGGCAGAACCGAGAACCTGATCATCCTGGCCAGAGCGCTCGGCGTTTCGATCGACCAGTATCTCGATGGTCAGCCCGCCGAGCCAACAGCCTATGAGAAAGGGCGCGTGGAGGTGTTCGTTCCGGCGGGGAAGGATCGTGAAGACCCGAACCTCTTTCTCAGTGTGAATGGTGTCGGCTATCTCCTCCCGAAAGGGAGACGTTTGCTGGCACCTCCAGAGGTGGCGGAAGAATACCAGCGAAGTTTACGGGAGGCCGTTCGCTATGCGGCCAAGAAGAAGGCCCTTCAGCAGGCAGCGAAAGGAGAATCGAAATGACCCGGGGCGAACATATGAAGGCTGTGCGTCTGGCGTCTGGTCTGACTCGGGAGGAACTGAGCAATCGCTCCGGTGTCTCCATCCCGGCGATTTGCCTCATCGAACAAGACAGATGTGGCCCTCGGCTGAGCACACTGGAGCTGCTGGCTGATGCACTGTGCATTGGCATCGACGATTACATAGGAAGGGAAGTTCGCATTGGCTGAGACTATGTACGTGAAATGTGAGGGCGATCGTCCGGTCGCCTACGCTTACGGAGAAGAGTGGGTAGCTCAGGCCCTGCTGATGGACGACATCGGCTATCCCACAGAAGAGGAAGCTAAGCTGGCATGGCTGAGCGGTCATGTCGATGGCGTCGTGAGAAACGAGGAGGAGATAAAGTGAGACATCTTGCAACAGTAAAGAAGATATCTGCCCTGAACCCGATCCCGGGGAGGGACCGGATCGAGCTCGCCACGGTTGACGGCTGGACCGTGATCGTGAACAAGGGCGAGTATGAAGTCGGTGGCCCTTGCGTGTACGTGGAGATCGACTCTGTTCTTCCGGAGAAACCGGAGTTTGAGTTCCTGCGCAGCAAGGACTTCCGAATCAAGACCATGAAGATGGCCGGCTGTATCAGCCAGGGAATCTGCTTCCCGCTGACGATCCTGCCCGTCGGTCACTACGACGAAGGCGACGACGTCACGGATCTGATCGGCGTAACCAAGTGGGAGAGACCGGACGCCACGGATGAGCCTCAAGAACGCAAAGCGAAGAAGCCCAAATATCCCAAATGGCTTATGCGTTTCAAGTGGTTCCGGAAGTTGGTGTATCGGCGCGGCGAACATCGGGAGGCGAAGGGGTTCCCGTCCTTCATCTCCAAGACAGATGAGACCAGAATCCAGAACGCGCCTTTCTATCTGGACAACCCCGGCCCGTGGGTGATCACGGAGAAGATCGACGGGCAGTCGGGTACCTTTGCTCTGGTTCGTCATAAGAAGCTGTTTCGCACGGAGTATGAGTACATCGTCTGTTCCCGTAATCTCCGTCTGTTCAAAAAGGACAGTTCGTCCTATTGGGCGGTGTCCGATAAGTACGAGATCGAGAAGCACCTGCGCGGGTTCCTTGAGTGCCATCCTGAGATCGAGTGGGTCGCGATCCAGGGTGAATGCATCGCCCCCAAAGTGCAAGGCAATAAGTACAAAGTGCAAGAGCCTGACCTCTACGTGTTCAACGTGATCCTTCCCTCTGGCCGGCTGGGCTCCATCTCTGGACGGGATATGGTGAAGGCTTGGGGCATGAAGTTCGTCCCGATCCTTGATGTGATCAAGCCGCTGCCCGCCACTGTCAACGATATGCTGGCCTATGCTCACGGGGAGAGCGCTCTCGGCAACACGATTCGAGAGGGCGTGGTTTGCCGGACGACCGATGGCAAGCAGTCCTTTAAGGCTGTCGACCCCCTGTTCCTTCTGAAGTACAACGAATGATGGAAGAGAAGAAGGAACGCCGAGTGCTGAGCGGAACAACCTCCTCCAACACCTGCGCCTTCTGTGGCTTCCACAAGTGCGCTCTTACCCCTCACCAGGTTAAGAAGCAGCGGTGCTTGGGGAAGCAGTGCAACGCCCTGATCAAACATGAACATCCGTTCTGGCAGGATCAGGAAGATCGAAAGGCAAAGCGCCGGGCCAGGAAGGAGCGGCTCGAACAGCAGTATCGGAAAGCAGTAGGAGGTGAGGCCCGTGCAGTACATACCGAGAAGACACCAGCAGATCGCGGCAGAGTTTCTGGCCACGCATAACCGCTGTGCATTGTTCCTGGACATGGGCCTCGGGAAAACGGTGATCACCCTCACCCATTTGTGCAATCTGCTGAATGACTTCAGCGTCTTCAAATGTTTGGTCATTGCGCCGAAAAGAGTCGCAGAGGATACGTGGAGCCGCGAGGCAGCGAAGTGGGATCATCTTCGCCACCTCAGGATCTCCCGTATCCTCGGGGATCGGGCCACCCGCCTGGCTGCTCTCGAGGCCGAAGCCGATATCTATGTCATCAATCGGGAGAATGTGCCCTGGCTGGTGGAGCAGTGTGGCGCGAAGTGGGACTTTGATGCAGTGGTGATCGATGAGCTGTCCTCCTTCAAATCTGCTCAGGCGAAACGGTGGCGCTCGCTGCGGCGGGTGATCAAACTGGCCACGCATGTCATCGGGCTGACCGGCACCCCGGCGCCGAACGGTTACATGGATCTTTGGCCAGAGCTCTTTCTCATCGACGGCGGCGCGGCTTTGGGCAAAACCATCGGCGCGTACCGGCAGACCTACTTCTATGCCGGCGCTCACAAGGGACACGTCGTTTATGAGTGGAAGCTGAAGCGCGGATCCCGGGAGCGGATCGATAAGAAGATCTCCCCGTTCTGTCTGTCCATGAGTAAGGATGACTGGTTGCAATTACCACCCATCCTTTACAACGAGGTCACGGTCTGGATGACCGTCGCTGAGCGGAGATCCTATGACCGTTTTCTGCGGGACTCGGTGTTGCCTCTCCTCCTCGGTGAGGCGTCCACAGTCGATGAGATGGACTCCGCGATCGTGGGAAGTACCGCGGCTACCGCGTTAGGCAAGCTGCTCCAGTTGGCTAATGGCGCCTGCTACGATGACGCCGGCGGTGTCTTCCATCTTCATGATCATAAGATTGAAGCGCTGGAGGAACTGGTTGAAGCGGCGAATGGTCAGCCGGTCCTGGTCTTCTACTCCTACAAGCACGACCTGGCCAGACTGCAGCAGGCGTTCCCGTCCGGAAAAGTGCTTGATACTTCTGATGACATCACTGCCTGGAACAACGGAGAGATCCCGATCCTGTTCTGCCACCCAGCCTCGGCCGGTCACGGGCTGAACCTGCAGGAGGGCGGGCACATCATCGTTTGGTTTGGCCTACCCTGGAGCCTTGAGCTGTATCAGCAGGCCAACGCCCGGCTACATCGCCAGGGGCAGGAGGTCGGCGTCATTGTCCATCACATCATCTGTGAGGATACGGTGGACAGCAAGGTTATGGCAGCGCTCAGAACAAAGGACGCGACGCAGCGGGAGCTGCTGGAGGCGTTGAAAGGATACGTCAATGAATGTTAATAGCACAACAACGGATCCCGTGAAGGGCTTCCTCGCGTCTGTCGCGGAGGCCCGGATCGAGGAGCGGCGGCTCAGACTGCGGGTGAAGCGCCTCGAGACGCAGGCCACGAAGCTGACGGCCTCGCTCACCGGCATGCCGCGGGGCAACGGGGACAGCGGAAACCTCCTTGCCTCCCTGGCGGACATGCGGATCGCGAGCGAGAGGGCGATCGTCGAGGCGGAGAAAACGGAGGAGAGGGTGGCTGCTTTCATTGAAAAGCTGTCGAACCCCACGAGCCGGATCATCCTGAAGCTGCGCTACTGTGATTGTCTCGACTGGACAGATCGGCCGCATCAGCGTTCCGTCACGAGCGAGCTGAGGAAGGCCGGGCTGTACTACTCGGACCGCCATCTGTACCGGCTGCACGGCATCGCCCTGAACGAGGCCAGAGAACTTTATTATAAGGAGAATGGAAATGGAAGAGCAATGGAAGAAGATTCCGGGGTTCAGTGATGACTATGAGGTCTCAAACTTCGGCCGGGTGCGGCGTGTGGCGGGCCGAATGGTCCGTTCAAATGGAAGACCGCAGACCTTTAGAGAACGGATAATTCGTCTGTCGCGAGATGAGTGGGGATACCCGCAGTGCCGTGTCGATGGTAAGACGCGGAAGGTCCATGTACTTGTCGCACTCGCTTTTATCGGGCCGCGTCCTTTCCCCGAGGCTGTGGTACGTCATCTCGATGGGAACCCGGGCAACAACGCCGTTTCTAATCTGGCGTATGGAACGGCTTCCCAGAATGCCTTGGATGGCTACGATTACCGAGGGGCTATAAGGACAGGGCAGAAGCTAACAGAGAAGCAGGCCGGCGAGATCAAAGAGCTGCTTGCAAAAGGAGTGCGGGGCCGCGATCTCGCAAAAGAGTTTGGGGTTTCTGAACAGACCGTTTGCGACATCAAGCACGGTAGAATATATAGGAGGGTTGAAATATGAACCGAGCAGAGGTGCTCACCACAGCAGAAAAAATGGTAAACGGAGATCGCGAACAAGATTACGGCGCTGTCGAAAACAACTTTAATCGGATCGCCAAATTCTGGGAGACATACCTCGGCTACCCCGTTACAGCGAAGGACGTCGCCGCGATGCTCGCCTTGCTGAAGATCGCCCGCATCGCCTCGGGTCACGCTAAGGACGACAACTGGGTGGATCTCGCCGGGTACGCCGCATGCGGAGGGGAGATCGAGTCCAGTGAGAACTGGATTAAATGCGATGGTTAATTGTCAACACCCGGACTGCATGTATCGTTCCGTCAAGTGCGACTGCTGTGATTACCTCCAGATGATGCACCGCGCCAGGCCATGCCCGGCGGGAGACTGTGAAGGAGTGTATCGCCCCCGCCTTGGGCGTCGGGTGTTCAACCAGATTCGGAAGGAGCGGCACCTGACAAAGCAGGAGCAGGACAGCGCACTCTGGACCTGCTACCTCGACGGCATGCCCGATGGCCGGATCGCTGTAGAGGTCGGCGTGGCTGTCGGGCGCGTTATCAACTGGCGGAGGAGCAATCAGCTTCCGGCAAACATAAGGAGAGTAGACGATGAGTTTAACGATTACGACCTTCCCGAATCGAAAGACACCGAAGGGGAAGGAGCTGGATCTGTCGTGGGAGGATCTGGTACAGCGGCTGCAGCAGCCGGTTAAGACCGACGAGACTCTGGCTGAATACGCGGCCATGACCAACGAGGAGAAGACGGATGTCAAGGACGTCGGCGGATACGTGGGCGGGTCCTTCGTGGATGCCAAGCGGTCCAAGGACGGGCTGCGGTTCCGTTCGATCCTCGTCATCGACGCCGACAGCGCGACTGGCCACGACGTGGAAGACTATGAGCTGCTCTACGATGCCGTGTTCCTCTGCCATTCGACGCACTCCTGCACACCGGAGGAGCCGCGTCTGCGTTGGATCTTCCCCCTGACCCGGCCGGTCACGCCCGACGAGTATCGCGAGCTGGCCAACATCGTCGCTTCCTGGGTCGGCGTTGACTCGATCGACGACACCACCGATCAGCCCGAGCGCCTTATGTTCTGGCCGTCCGTTTCGGCAGATGCGGAGTACTACTTCAGATCTGGCGGCACGGAGGTTCTGAACCCAGACGACTTCCTCGATGGAGACTTCGAGCCGACGCCGCTGCCCGAACCGAAACCCGCGCCGGTAACGAGCGACACACTGGTCGTCGGAGAGGGGCGCCGCAATCGCACGGTCTTCGGGTTCGCTGCCTCTCTTCGCAGCCAAGGCCTCGACCGCGCCGGTATCCGGTCGATGATCGAGGACTACAACGACCGGTACTGTGAACCGCCGCTGTCCGCCTCCGAGCTTGACACCATCGCCCGGTCCGTCTGCTCTCGATACCAGCCCGGCGAGTCAGTCTCCGGTTCGCTGCGTGAGGCGTGGGATGACTTCAACGATCTGGGTGAGTGGAAAGAGGAAGAGAAGAAGCCGACCAGCCTGAGCATGGAGTCGGCCACCTCGCTCAATGAACGCTACGTTGCGCCGCCGCATTACGTGGTCCCCGGGCTTCTGGCCAATGGCCTGAACATCATCGCCTCCCCGCCGAAGTTCGGTAAATCCTGGATGATGATGGACCTGGCTATCTCTGTGGCGACAGGGACAGACTTTCTCGGCATGCCGGTGGAACAGACCGGCGTGATCTACCTCGCACTCGAAGACGGCGATCACCGTCTGAAGGATCGTATGCGGAAGGTAGCGGGTGGCAGAACCATACCGGACTGTCTCTTCTTCATCGAGCAGGCCCCAACCCTTGGCGACGATCTGCTGCGGCAGTTGTCAGCGGTCATCGATTCGGCCCCGTGCAAGATCGGGCTGCTGATCATCGACACGCTGCAGAAGGTTCGCGGCGTGGCCGGGAAGACCGAGGGTGTGTACGGTTACGACTACCGCGAGCTGGGCAAGTTCAAACAGTTCGTGGATGACCGGAATCTCTGTGGAACCTTTGTCCACCACCTGAACAAGGGCGGCGACGACAGCGACTTCGTATCCAGACTGAACGGTTCGACTGGTGTTTCTGGCGCGGCCGACACGATCATCACACTGACCCGGGCCAAGCGTGGGGACGACATGACGAAGATGTCGGTGACCGGGCGCGATGTTACGGAGCGGACCTTGGTGATCCAGATGGACTGGTCGAACTACCGGTGGATCTGCCTCGGGGATGAGCGTGACGTAGATAAGGAGAATGAAGAGTATGCCTTTCAAAGTGATCCGGTGGCGAAGACGATCATCTACCACCTGGACGAGGCTGAGGACCTGCTCGGCCCCACAGAGGACGTTGACCAGGTGGAGTGGCGCTGTACCTCCTCGCAGCTTCTCGATGCAGTGGAGGCGCTCTACGGGCCACAGGATATCGCCAGCCCGAACGCTGTCGGCATGCGCGTGAAGAAGCTGCAGGCCAACCTGGAGTCGATGGCCGGCGTTACCTATGAGTACGTAAAGACCAAGAACAAACGGGAGCACGTCTTCACTCGGGAGATCATATAAAAATAACCCCGGCCAGATCAGAACGATCCGGTCGGGGGCTTGATAAATGATTCGCTGCCGTGGTATCATGGGCCTACCACCTTTGATGCTACGGCGGTTGAGAAGGAGGATATTATTATGGCAAAGAAATACTACACCGTTACCCTGACCCTGCCGGATGGCACGAGACGATACTACCGGGGGAACACGAAGAAGGAGGCCGAGGCGAAGAGAGATAAGGAGCGAGCCCTGATGAACCAGGGCGTCAACATCGCAGACAACTCAACCTTCCAGGAAATCGCAGAGCAGTGGTACTACCTGTTCAAGGAAGACAGCCTGCACAAAAAGTCGAAAGACATCCTGCTCGGTACGCTGAAGCGGCATGTCTATCCGGTTCTCGGGGCCAAAAAGGTCCGAGATATTAAACCGGCGGATGTGTTCCAACTGATGAAGTCGGTATCGGGAAAATCCAATTCGCTGCAGCGGAAGGTGCTGCAGAGCGTGAAAGCGATCTTCGCGTTTGCTGTGGACAACGATCTCATCACGAGGAGCCCTGTGCCGTCCACGGTGAAGGCCGGCGGTTCGGAGCCCGATGAGGTGGAAGCCTTGACCGACGCACAGTGCGTGGCGCTGCTCGACGTCGTTCGGGGTACCAGAGCTTATCTCTTGGTGGAGCTGCTGCTGTACACCGGGCTGCGAAGAGGCGAGGCTCTTGGCTTGATGTGGAGCGACATCGACTTCACCAGCGCGGAGATGGAAGTGTCCAGAAGCATCGTGTTCCCGGATGGAAACCAGGCGGGGGAGATCAACGCCGACATGAAAACCGCGAACGCGAAGAGGATCATCCCGATCGTGCCGCAGCTGCTGGAGGATCTGAGAGCGGAGAAGGCGAAGAGCAAATCCCTGTACGTATTCTCCATGGCTGACGGCAGGTACCTCAGTAAGTCTTCACTTCGGAAGCTGTGGAAGATCGTCACGGATCGTTTCGTATTGGAAGATCCGGTCCACCCTCACCAGCTTCGCCACACCTGTATCACCCGGTGGATTGAGAACGGCCTCGATCTGAAGGAGGTTCAGTACCTGGCCGGACACGCTACTGCAGCCATCACGATGAACATCTACGCCCACTACAGACGGGCTCAGATGAGGGAAAACACCGCTTCCCGGATGGCTTCGACGCAGCTCAAACCCGCACCACAAGCGGAATATTTAGGCTGACGTTGCACGAATGTTGCACGATTACCAAATCCTGGTAAAAATGCTATGAAATCTGGGCAAGATGTTGAGCGCGGTATCACTTGAAAAAGTTCTGAGATCGGTATCTTTTTTAAATAAAAAGAGAAATACCGCAACCAGAAGTTCTGGCTGCGGTATAACTGGGCATGGTGCTCCAGCGGGGACTCGAACCCCGGACACCCTGCTTAAAAGATAAGTCCCACTCAGAATAATTGCGCTGCAAAAGTTTGTAAGTTGCAAGTTATTCTAATAAACTTATAACTTTTAGAGACAGTTTAAAATCGGGAGAGCAACACTTCGGCAACATATTTCCGGTCACCGGAAAGGCTTTTCCGAAATTGACGTTGCACACACGTTGCACGATTTGCCGCCGTAGCAAAAAAGAATAGCCCCCTGATGAGCTCATCACTCATCAGGGGGCTTTGTGTTTATCCTCTGTTCAGAAGATCGTACAGGTTGGCAACCTGATCAGGGACGTCGGAGTCGTCCAGCAGGACCGAGGTGTAGCCGGCGGCTCTCAGCTCATTGCCAAGAGCTTTCCGGGCCTCGGTGCTGACGTTAGACTGCATGGTCTTGATCAGTTCTGCGCGGGTGGTGATATCGCCGTTGATGTACTTCGGATTGCTGAGGAGCGCTGCGTACTCCGGCCAGAACAGACCCTCGTAGATCTCGCGTTCCCGTTTGATCTGATCGTCGGTCAGGACGAACTTGTGCTTCTTCCGGGTGTAGTCAGTCATGTTCCGGTTCGTGTTGGGGTGCTCGGCCATGATCAGCTTACCGCGTTCATCGTCGGTCAGCCAGTCCATCGCAGAGATGAGCTGGTAGTTCGACAGGCCGGTGTCCAGTCCTTCGAGGGTGTGGTAGATGGCGGAGGTCTCAGTGTTGTCGTGATCGATCGCCCGCTGAATCCACCCATCAGTCTGGTAGGTTGGGGCCACCTTCTGCTTGCCGACAGCCGTGGCGATCTTCAGCGCCTGCTGGATAACCTTCGCTTTGTTCTGGTCGTCCAGCCCGTTGTAGGCCACGTCGCCGAGCAGACCGCCGATCAGCTCGAACGCTGTCTTACCGGTGACCGTCTTGAATTCCTCGTACTGGTCCGCGGTCAGGTTGAGCGTCTCGCCCTCGACCTGGAAGTACTTGGCCACGGTGCCTGGCAACATGGAGTTGTCGCCGGTCGCCTCGTAAAGCCGCAGCAGCTCCGTATCCACCAGGGTTTCGTGGATCTTGTTCGCATAGCCCGGGGAGATGAAGTTCTCGACGCCGCGGAGGAAGATGCTCTCGTTGGTGTCCTTACGGCCCCAGGTGTCCACGTAGGCCATCTTATTATCGGCCAGCCCGGGCACCTTGCCCTGCACGTTCTGGAGGAAGCGCTGCATCCAGGCCGGGGTCTCAGAGTTCTTGTCCACATAGGTGGAGCGGCGATACGGGTCCGCCGTTCTGGCAATCTGGCCAGCGAAAGTGGGGACGCCCTGGGAGAGATAGTTCGCCGCAGCGTTGGTCAGCACCGTCATGATCGCCTCGCTGGGCTCGCCCTGCCGCACAGCGGACAGAGTGCTGTTGATTCCTTCCAGCATGGAGAGGGAGGTCATCGGCTCAGAGATCAGCATCATGGCGTTGACGAAATCGAAGAAGCTGCTCGGGCCGTCGCCGGACGTTACCTTCTGGGCCTCGACTCCGACGAAGAAGGGTAGCGCCACCGGGGCCATCCAGTCGATCGTGTAGCTATTGCCGTCGATCTCGAGGGAATAGTCCTGATGGCCCTGGGATTTCTCCAGAGCGTCCTTCTTATCATCGTCGTCCGGGCCGCCTCTCGCCATGCCGAGTGACGCGAGGAGCCAGCCGAAGACAGCAACGCCGGTACCGGTCAGGCCGGCGGCGGCGTGGTCGATAGCCTCAGCCGCGGTGATGTCGCCCTTCTTGACACGGTTCAGGTCAACGGTCAGGGCTTTTGCCAGACCGATGGGGCTATACTCGACGCCGCGTTTCAGAATATTGATGGGCGTCTTCGTGAACGGCATCACGCCATCCAGGAGCCAGGAGGCGAAACTATTGCCGCGCTTCAAAGCGTTCAGCTTCGCCGCGGCCTGGCTGAAGTCACGGTAGGTTGCCTTCTGGGCTTCCAGCGCCGCGTACTTTCTGGCCTCGTTCAGGATCTTTGCGCCTTCAACATCAGCGGACAGATCCTCCAGGCTCACGCCGCGGGCGGCGATGAACTGGGTCAGGGCACTTACATAGGCTTTCCGGAGGAAGTGCGCGTCCTCACCGGTCAGCCAGTCGTCGTTCTTCCGGGAGATCTTATCAAGGACGCCGGGCAGCACCTTGCGCTTGTTCATGATCTCGTTGAGCGGATTCATCTTGCCGGTGCCGGTAAGATAGGGCTCCATCTCCTTGTAGTCGGCCTCGGCGAATTCTCGGATGTCGCTGTACTGGGGGTCTCTCATCAGCGCACGGAAGTCTTTGGTCCTCTGGCTTTCGTCCTTGATGAACACACTCTCACCTGCGGCGGCCAGGAGGTCCTTGGCGAAACGGACCGGCGCGAAGACCATGTTGCCTGCGATGTTTCGGATATGGGTTCTGGGGTTGCCGAGCATGGACAGATAACGCCACGCATCCCACCGATCCTTCATCGTAACCGGCAGCTGATCAGCGATGGACTGGATCAGTTCGTCCATGGCATCGTCGATGTCCTTCTGCTCCTTGGCGGTCACGACTGCCTCGGCCAGGTCCGGATCGATCACGATCGGCTGCATACTGCCCTTCGCGATACGACCCTCGTTCTGGTGGTTGAGACGGTCAATGGCCTTCTTAACGTAGTACAACTGACCAACGGGGCCGAGCTGTTTCAGCAGACGGCCGGCCTGGGAGACCTGACCAGCCTGCCGTTCCATTGCGGCGAGGTCGGCTGCGATCCTCAGAGCGATGGCATCGTCACCGTTGTTCGCGGCTTGCCGCAGAAGCAGACCGCCGAACGCGATGTCGTATTTGGTCGGGAAGCGATCGGTGCCAGACTTGCTCTCCCACTCCTTCAGCGCCTTCTCATAGCCGAGACGGGCGAGCTCAGAGCGCTCACGAGAAAGGGCGTCGCTGTCGGTAATCGGCTCATAGGTCAACAGTTCGTTGACCAGAACCTCTCCGCCGAGGCGCTCAGCCAGACGGTCGGGGATAGTCTTGGCTTCGACGATAGTGCGAACACCGCGGTTGACACGGCGGGTATCACTGACCTTCTCGGGGATCGGGAAGTTACGCGCTGCCTTCTCGCCCTGTTTGAACGCACCATATTTCTCAATGAGTTCATCGAGTTTGGCACGGCGGATCTGCTGCTCCTTCTCGTTGACCGGGGGCAGCTTCCGCTTCGGGAACAGACCGGGCTCGGCGTTGCGGGTCTCGTTGTCCTGTTGCTGTTTCTCTCGCAGGCCGTTGATGTAATCCTGCAGCTCCTGGGGGCTGTTGATCTTGCCCAGCATATCGTAGACCGTGTACTCAAAGGTGCCTTCCTTATAGGGGTTGGCCTTGGTGTTGGTCTCTTCTGCGTTCTCAGCATCTGCTGCCGAGAATCGCACGGCTTCTCCCGGCGTGACTTCCCAGGCAGCCTTGGGCAGATCGGCTTTCGGATCGGACGCTTCGATCAGGTTGCCATGCGGCTTCACTGTGTCGAAGTACTTCTTGATCTCATCCACGTAGGTGCTGGCTTTACGGTGTTCCTGCCAGCTGGTGGAGTAGAGTGTCTTGCCGTTCTCGTCCTTCACGATCTTGCCGTCACGATCACGAACAGGCGTCCTGGTGGTTCGACCGTCCCCGGTGCCATCGCCCTCGTAGATAAGGAAGAAGGCTTTCCCGTCAGGCTTGATTGCTTTCGCGCATTCCAGGATGACGTTCTCCCGGGCCGCGGCTTCGTTGATCACGTTCAGCACGTTGGCGCAGGTCGCAGTGTCGGCCTGGTTCCCTTCGGTGATGAAGTCGAGCACCTTGCTGTTGTGCTCACGATCACGGTTGAACGGATCGAACACCATGTTGGTGACGTCGTACTCTTCGTTCAGGTATTCGGTCGCATTGTCGTACTTACCGCCGCCGATGTCGATGTTCGTGCCGCCGGGCTCGAGCTGGTTGGTGAACCACTTGTTGGTGAACACGCTCGGCAGCTTATTGTTGTTGATGCTGGTGTCCTCACTGCTGTACTGCTGGGCCACCGGAGTGGTGTCATCGGCGACAGAGGCGCGGGCATCGGGTCCGCCGTCCGTGGGCAGGCCGAAGTACTCCAGTTGTTCGTTCCAGTTGGTGGTACCGTGGCCGGTGCCGTTGGCGATTCCGCGCTGAGAGAAGGGGCTGTTGAACTTGTGCTCGCTCGGATCGACCGGGCGGATGGTGTTGAGCCACTGCTTGCTCCAGTTCCAGCTGTCCTCGACGTCGAAACCGTCATAGTCGTTGCCGACCCACAGCCACTTGTGATGCCAGATAGAGTCGGAGTAACCGGTCTTGGTCCGGCCATCGGGGTACACCGTGACCGTGTTTCCGGCGATAGGCTCGCGGGCAGAATCAAAGTCAGGCGCTTCATCAAATCTGATGCTGCCTGACTTCCGGTCATACATAATGGTGTTGTAGTTAAAATCGGGGTACTCCTGGTTCAAAACTTCCTCGGCCTTGGCCAACGCCTCGGCGGGGACAACCTGCTCGGCATAATCCTTGTGGACATAGACCTGAGGCGAAACCTCTTTGCCGACGATACCTTTGTACCGCTTGATCGTCGTACCCTGCAGCGTCTTCAGCGGAGAGCCGACTTCCGTCTGGCTGTCGTTGAAGTCGCGGTTTTTCTGCTGAGCTTCAGTCAGGTCATTGACGCCGGTGGAATCCTGGATCGACAGCCGTGCCTTGGGCATCGTACCCTCAGCGCGTCTTTTAGCCACCAGTTCCTGCGCGGTCTTCAGCGACTGCTTCCGATCATAGCGTCGCTCTCCCATCGGGCTTGCGAATGTCGTGACCGTCTCGTCGTTGAGGTTGGCCAGCGTGACCCTTGGCTGTTCCAGATACTGGCCGTCGTTGCCATACATGCGACGGTCGGTCAGGGTCTTCCAGAAGAACGGCTCGATCTCATCGGTTCGGTTTCCGTCCTTATCATATTTATATGCAAGGTCGGTCAGCTGAATTTCTTCACCGTTCTTGTCGTAGCCCTTCACCGGCTTGATCACGTTACGGGTAGCGCCGTCCGAAGCCTTGCCTCGGGCCACCGTCTGACCGGAGAAGCGATGCAGGAATCCGAGCGCGTCGCAGTAGTCCAGATAACGCTGAGTGTTGACGTCGCTGGTCTCATAGGTGGAGTTGGTATCCCAGAACTCGTTCGGGAAGATCTGAGCCTCTACTTTGGATTTAGCCAGCTGGACGCCGTGCCATTTACCGCCCTTCTGCATGGAGGCATAGAGAGACTGGAGTACGGACCGTGCGTTAATCTGGCTTTCCGTAAGGCCGGGTGTACTGGTGCTCAGGATATCAAGATCCATTTTACCGGTCTTACCGCCGGTCAGAATCCACAGACGCATCTCGCGGAACCTGTGGATGTTGTCTACCTCACGCTCGCTTTTTCCGAGGTCCTGGCGCAGGATCTCATCGGAGAGAATCCGATCGCTCTGGGTCTTGGTGTAGTCAGAACTCTTGATTCGGACGCCCTTTAGTGACGGGTCCTGTACCTGCCGGAAGTACTCAATGAGGCTCATCTTGCCACCGGAAGCGTGATACGGGATGATGAAGTCGCGGAAGACCTGGTCGAACATGGCGCGGATATGTGCGTCGTTTACGCCGATCGTGATCGTGCCGGCATGCTCGTTCTTGAGCCGCATCTCCTGCGCGACCTCGGGATCGACACCGCCGACCTTGGAGTCAACGGGCTGATTGTTCGTATCAAGGCCACCGCCGTAGGGCATCATGCTCATGTTCGTGCACATGCCGGTCGCTTCAAAGAACGGCACCGCACCGAGGACCTTGGTGTAAACCTGAGCACCCCCGCCCATCGCCTGCATTTCCAAAGCGGCGAGCAAATAATCGACGGCGTTGTCAAAACGGGCGTCCGACGTGGACTGGAACCGCTGGCCGCCAATGAACAGCTGATTGAGTTGCTTCTTTATGGCGCTTTCCAGTTTCTTGCCCCGCTTGCTGTTCGGCTTGATCGGGCCCTTCTCGGTCAGGAAGGGGTTGTCCATACGCCTGCCGGCTCTCCCCGCCTCGGCCTTGCTCTTGATTGCATTGGTCGTATTGGCGGTGACCAGGATCCCTTCGCCAAGCGTCGCCTCGGCATAGGGGGCGATGGCCTTACCATAGCCTGCGCCCTGGCTGGTACGGAAAGCCCACGTGCCGGGGTAGTCTCTCGCGAAAGCCTCGCCGTTATTAAGATCGAACAGCACGTCATTCGGGACGACAAAGTTTTTGTTGACGTTCTGCGCACTCGGGGTCTTGCCGCCGAAGTAAACTTTCTCCAGCCAGGACAGCGCGTTGATCGTGGTGGCCTGTGACTCGAGGGCCTGCAGTCTGTCATAGTCCTTCTTCGGGACGCTCTTACCCTGGTTCTCTTTTGTCTGGATGGCCTCCGTAAGATCGGCCATGTCTTTGTCGAGCTTAGAGGCCAGAGAGCCTTTTGCCTTACCCTTCGTCAGACCGTTCGCCTCGGCATACTGCATCAGCGCATCCAGCTGAGTGTAATACTCCTTGACGACCTCTGCCGGGGTCATCGCGGCGTAGGTGTCCTGGTAGTGCTTAATATGATCCAGAAGACCACCGATACCAACCCAGCGTGTGAAGACATAACACTCGGGGCAGGGGACGGGGTTGCCGTCATTGAACACCTTATTATAGGTATCCTTAATTTCGTCCTCTGTCAGCGCCCGGCCGAGCTCGACCATCTGGGCGCTCATATTGTCCACGACCGCCTGCGTCTTCGTGCAGATGGACGGAAAGTCGTAGGTCGTGCCATACTGCTTGTCACTGTTGGCTTTCATCGCTGTGAAGATCGTGGACCCCATGAACTGCATGGACATATAGAAGTCACGCGTCTTATCGGTGATGCTGCCAATCGCGGCAAAAAGCTCCAGCTCGTGTTTGGCGTCTTCCTTCGTGATGTACCCGTTTTCTACGGAGTACTGGATCAACTGTCCAATGGGAGAATTGGCAACCTGTTCAACGGTGACCTGCGTGAAGCCGTTCCGCTTGGCTTTCGCGTCCGCCTCGGAACCGTAGTAAACCTTTTCCTTGCCCTCGATATCCACCGTGAAGCCAAGCGCCTCGGCCAAGCCGAAGAACGCAAAGCGAGAGGTGTCCCCCGGGTCAACGGGGGCCGTGCTTGGGGAATCGACGTTCTTGTCCGAGATCAGCGTGTCCACCGGGATCTCGTGCGGCAGGCCCTCAACATACTCAATGTTGGTGATCTCGCCGGGGTTTTCGAGCCCGTCAACGATGTTCTGCGTGACGGTGTTGAGGTTAGAGTCCTCCATGTACGCCGCAGCGTCTTCACTGAACTCACCCAGCGTGGTGCCAAAATTGCTGACCCCGGCCACCATATCCGCGAAGATCTCCTCATTGATCATGTAGGCCCGGGTCTCAGAATCATACGTGGCATAGGCAGGGCCGTAGCGTTTGACGTAAGCGCGGAAGGCCTCGGTGTATTGCTCCTTTGTCAGAAGACTCTGCAGCGCGGCGGAGACGAAGCGGTTCACCTCGTCCTCGCCGACCAACCTACGCAGGAGATTCAGCTTCAGGTGGACCTCTTCATGGATCGCCGTAGCTACGTAGCTATACCCATTGGCCTTATAATCCAGGCTCAGGATCAGCTCAGTACCAATACAAACGCCTGGGACACGCTGACCCAGGCTATTGAGAATATTTCCTTTTGTGACATACGTGATCTTGGTGAAGCCAGATTTCTTCAGCCTATCTGTCAGATCCACGATGTCGGGATACTGGTCCTGAAGAGTGTCTGCGTTTTCACCGTCTGTCGTGACGGCGCCATCGCTGACTCTTAATCCACGAACACCTGTTGCAACGCTGCCTGCAGCGTCGCTTCCTCTTCGTCCGGGCTGAGCGGCTGGTCCAGATTGATCTGTCCCTGACGGATTTTCTCCGCCTCCTCGCCGCTCACCCAGATCATTCCGTCCTTGGTCATGATCGGTTCTCTGCTGTCCATTGTTTTCCTCCTCGCCGCTCAGCGCGGCATCTGCCATGCGTCTCTGGTTCCAGGCCGCTTCGGCCTCCTCCAGGGTAACGCCTTCATTTCTCGCCATGTACTTCTGGATAAAATCGTCATGGCTGATCTCAACACCGCCGAGTGAATTGCCCGTGGCCGCCGGCGGGATCGGCATACGGGCTGTCTGTTTGGTGCTCTCCTTGACCGCGGCCTGCATCTCCTTGGTCTTGGCCATCTGCGCCGCGAAGTCGTTCATCGCAGTCATGACCGCACCGATGGTAGAGCTCTCGCTCAACTCGACGCCGGTGATCTCCTTGATGACGGAGCGGACCGCAGGTATACCAACGGAGATCAGCTCAGCCTCGTCCTCGGTGAGGGCCACGCCGGACATGACCTTGTCAATCAGGCCGCCGATCTGCTGCGCATCATCCCACTCGACGTTCTGCTCATACAACCGCTGTGCTGCGGGCGTAGCGATCGTCTTGTCGGTGTTTTCGGCCTTCAGGGTATCGTAGACCTGGTTGCCAGTACCGGCCCGTGTGGAGGCTCTGGCGGCCCGAGAGAGCGCCGTATCCTTGGACATGTCCAGATTGCCTTGGAGCTGGGTGAGGACCTGCATGGCGTTCGTATCCGCCTGGATAGCCCGCCACGTCTCCGGGCTGATCTGCTCGCCGCGGGACGCCTTCGCGATGTCCTCGGCCAGTTTGGCGTCACCGCCAAGTTCGACCAGCATAGACTTCGCACCGGCGATGAGGTTGTCCACGGTCAGGGTTTCTTTATTATAGGATACTGTATCGGGATTTGCAAGCCACTGGAGATCACCGCCGGACTCGCCGTACTTGATGAACATCTCGCCGACGTTGTAATCGGTGGGCTTGTACTTGCCGTCCTTGATGTTCTGCGCGATCTTCTTGGCTTCCTCGTACAGCTTGACCTGCTGCTTCGCTTCCTTGGTCTTTGCCGCAGCGGCGTCAACGGGGTTGCCGAGGATCGTATCGACCAGCTTATCGGTAGCCGCTTCCGTGTTCAGCGCCTTGCCAGCCTCAGCGTAGGAATTGTCGAGGCGGACGTTGGAAATCTCGCCAGCGCCGCCGAGGAGCAGAGCAGACAAACCGCCGTACAGGAAGGACTCCAGAGCTTCTTCATCCAACGGGTCAAGCTCAGATACGCCGGCCTTCAGTCGCTGAGCCAGGTCGCCCTCACCAAGCCAAAGGTTGGTGATAAGCGGATCGAAGAAGTCAGTGCCGTACTCTTCAAAACCTTCTTCAATGAAGCGGTTCGCCATGCGGGCACCGACTCTCATTGCGGGGTTGGTAATGTTGCGGACAAAGTTCTTAGACACTGCATTCGCGGCAATGCCAGGAACCTTCAGGATACCACCAAAGAGATATTCGGACGCAATTTCAAAAGCGCCTTTCGTTGCGGCATAGCCGAGGGACTCGCCCTTCTCGTGGCCCTCAGCACGGGTCGCGTCATAGACATCGCCAAACACGCTCGCGCCCATCGTGGCCAAAGACAGCGCCTGACCAATGACGGGGATGAAACTGAGCGCGGTGCGGGAGACCTGGGATCCGGTGGTAAGGGCCAGCTTGTAGAGGCCTTCCACGATCTCATTGTTGCTGAGATAATTCTGATACAGGGAACTGGCCACGGCGTCGCGGGTGGCGTTACCGTACAGACTGCCATTGACCGTCTCTCGGATCCCAGCGTCGCGTTCCTTGATGACATTCCACAGCTCTTTCGCGGCGTCCTCGTCCATGTTGCTGGCCAGATACACGTATCCGAGAAGGTTCTTCTGATAGTCAGTGGCGTTCTCTTCTGCGTCTTTGAACCAGTCGCTGGTCGGCTGGATCCCGCGGAAACCTGCGCTGCCATACTGCTGCAGGTCGGCGTCGTTGATACCAGAGAACTCACTGCGGAGATAGTTGTCCACAGAGTCCTGTACGGTGAAGTCACCGGCGAGGACGTCATCATCCAGCGCCTCGGATCTTCCGGTGAGGGCGTCAGCAGCCTTGCGCAGGCCACCGCCGAGCAGGCTGTCCTGGGAGACGATACCGCCGATCGCACCGCCGGCCGTAGCCAGAGCCCGCTTTGTCTTGGACTCATCGGTAATCCCCTTGGCAAAATCCTGGGCCGCGCCGACCTGGGACACTGTAGAGCTGAGGAAGCGGTCGTAGAAATCCCTCGCACCCTTCTCACCTTCATCGGCGAACACAGCGTACAGCAGGTTCTTCTGCTCGTCGCTGGCGCCCTTCATGCCGAGGGTGAAGGCTTTATACTTCTGCGGGTTGCCGAGGATCTCCTTCTTACCGGCCTCGACTTTGGCAGCATACCCCGGGTCATTTTTATACCCAGCGAACACATCGTTGATCGTCTGATCCAGCTGACGAGAAGCGCGGCTGGCGTCATCGTAGCTCTGGTTCGCGAGATACTGATTGCGCAGCTTTTCATAGTCCTCGGAGAACTGCTGCAAAGCCTTGTACTCGTTAGAGTTTTTACCATACTGCTTCCCGACGTCCTTCAGCTCTGCATCGAGCTTCTCACGGCCGGACTTATACAGCTCCTGGAAATTCTTAGAGTTGGCCTTCTCCAGATCCGTGTACATCTTGGTGTGCGTCGGATTATCCAGAGTGCGGTAGTAGGTTTCGTTGTACTTCTTCTGGGCCGTCGATGCTTTCGACCAGTCCTCGCCTTTGCTCTGACCGTTCTTGATGGCCCGCTGAGAGAGCGATCCCTCTGATCCGATCCTCGTCACCGGGGCCAGAGAAGTGGAGGTCTCATTCTTACCGAACACTGTTCTGGACGCGCCACCGAACTTCGGCTGGGCCTTGACAGGGGAAGCGGTCTGCGTAGGCTGTGCAACCGTGCTGGGCTGACTTGCTGGGGCAAATACCCGCTGAGTCCCCACAGGACGATTGGCCACGTTGGTGGTCGTCCGTGCCGGCGTAGTCGTCTTCTGCGTGGTCGGCTGGGCCGTAGTCTGTGTGTTCGGCTTGAAGATATCTTTGATTTTATCGAGTAATGATGCCATGTGTTTCCTCCTGCGGACGGCCGGTTACACCACGGCCATCTTTGCGATATATGCTTTCGCCTGAGCAGCGGTCATGCCCATAGCCTCAAGCTGTTCCTTGCTCGGCAAAACACCGGCCGACAACAGGGCGGAGCCCGAGTTGGCCAAAGATTCTCTGAGCTGGTTCTGAGCCGCCAGAGTACGGTTGCCGTTCGCGAAGGCACCGGTGAGCTGAGCGGTAGACAGATCGAGGTCGGTGAGATACTTCTGAGCGTTCAGGTTGTACTCATCCACCCACTGCTGGAGCCGAGAGTTGAACTCGTCCACGCTCATGTTCGCCTCCAGAGCCCACTGCTCCAGGCTCATCAGTTTGGACAGGTAGTTCTGTGTGATCGTCAGGAGTTGGTCGGCCTTCTCGAACTCACCCTGAGAACGGAGGTCCGAGATCTGCCGCGCCGTATCGGTGCCAAGCTTGACCTGCGCATCGTTAACGGCACGACGATTCTGCGCAGCCGCCGCCTGAATGCTGGCGTACTGGGCCTCGCCGATGCCGCCACGGTCACCGCGGGCCTCAGCGTACAGCGCCTGGTTATCCAACGCCCGCATCTCATCGGCAGTGGCCTGGTCCCTCTGAGTCTGGTACTGGGCCGCTGCGTCTTCCATGGCGCGGTTCAGCTCGTTCACACCCTGCTCGACACCACGGTCGATCTGGTTCTGACTCTGCTGCTTCTGAGCGTCCACGATCTGCTGAAGCATGTTGCGGAGATCGGTTGTGTCCACATGTTCAAGCCGCTCGGGGTTGGCTTCGGGCAGGTCGGGTAAGGTGTAGGGGTTATATTCCATACCGAGGTCTGCGTCCTGCAAAGCCTGCGCGAGTAACTCGGCGTCCGTAGGACCGGCCGGAGTAGCAGGCGCGGCAGGAGCACCGCCGCCACCTCCGCCGCCGCCATATCCACCGGAGCCCCCGCCGCCGGTGGGGGTTGTACTCGTAGGAGTAGTGCTCGCGGGGGTGCCACCATAGGCGTTGGGATTACCCCTCGTCGCAGCGAGGATGGCGTCCTGCTCATCCTGATAGGCAGCGGCAGCTCGTCTCGCAGCGTCATTCGCGGGGTTTGTCAGGTTACTCGGGCCAGAAGGGTTGGTCGTTCCATTATTCTGACCACGAAAATTGGCGTCAGTAACGGGGTCCGTGTTGAACCCGGAGTTGTTGATGTTGGGGACTTTGCCAGATCTTGAAGAATTTGGCGTTCCGGTCTCGGTGAGTTTCTGAACCGGAGCGTTCTTATTCGGCGCGGGGATACCAGCCGTAGCCGTCGGAGTCTTGGTTGCGGGCGTTTTAGAGCCGCCCCCGTCGCTCATAGCGGTCATTCTATTCTGAAGTGCCATATGCTTTAATCACCTTCTGATCATAAAAATAAAACGCCCTGTCGTAGTGGACAGGGCGTTGCATCGTTTACTCGCTGAGCTGCTTCCCGACCTGATGTGCGCCAGTGCTGGCGAGACCGGACTCGATGCCGACGGCGATCGCGTCGATCAGGTTATTCACGGGAAAGTCAGGCATGAGGTACAGACCAGCGACGCCAAGCAGGCCACCGCAGGTCGCGACGATAACGGGGATGAACTTGTCGTCAAGGGGTGAGGCTTTCACGCCAAGACCGATGGCAAAACAAATGACCGTAATACCGGCCACGGTTGCGAGAATACCCATGAGATTGTTCTCCTTTCACTTAGGCTCATGCGCCTTTTCGTTGAGATGTTTTTCTATCTTCTGTACGGCCTCGGTAACCGGGCCGTTGCATCCCTGTTCCTTGAGACCCTTGAGACAGGCCAGCACACCGTAGGTGAGGATCGCCTGCTCTTCCTGGATCTCGTGAATCAGCTCGTCTTGCTTTTTCTGTCTGTTCACAAAATCATACGCCTTGTTGTAGAAAGCAAGGATCGCTCCTATCGCAGTGATTAACGACGCGGCGGTAATGATCATCTGGGGAGTGAACGTCACGCTCATACCATCACCCCCAGTGCTTTAAACGTCTTAGGCCCGGCGACACCATCCTGGTCGAGCTTCTTCGCTTCCTGGAACCCAACGACCATGTTACGGGTCCGGACATCGTAGATGCCTGAGACGACGCAGTTGTAGTTGTGGCACAACAGAAGAGACTGAAGGAGTTGTACATCCGCGCCGACCATGCCGACGCACAGCATGCGGGGCGGCCAGTACGGGGTGACCGGCTCGTCTTCCTGGGGTTCCGGAGCGGTCTTCCCAGCGAACTCTTCCAGGATCTTCTCGGCGCAGCTCACGCGGTAGTCTTTCACCTTCTGGCTTTTGTCGATCGGATTCTCAAACTTGATCAGGAACTTCTCCGTCATCTCCCGGAGGGAAGCATCGGAGCGAAGGACAGCCAGAACATCGGAGAACTCGCCGGTCTGGAGCTCCTGCCACATATAGTCGAGCTGCATCGGCTCATCGGCGATGGACACACCGCGGCCTTTCGCGAGATCGTAGAGGCCAGCCTTACGGGTGTTGTAGGTCCACTGGCACAGGCCATAGCCGTATGCCTTGCCGTTGTCGTACCGGAAATCCTCACGGGAATAGCTGCCGTTGTCCACACAGGCGGTGTAGTACTCGTCGCTCATGCCGGTGTCGTTGTGGTATCGGTCTTCAACATTGTTGGAATTGAACCGCGACTCTGGGCCCATGTTGCCCATGATGGCGGCTTTCGCGTTGTCGGAAAAGCCGAAGCGGTCAAGGCCAAACCAGATTGTTTCTTTACTCATTCGGCGGCCTCCTTAAATCGTGGCCCACTCGACGGCATAAGGCTCATTACTTTTCTTCCGCAGAACCTGACCGGTCGTACCACCGGCGGGGATAGTCGGGCCACCCACCTGAAGTGCTGGGGCCTCACAAATAATATCGGTACTTGTAATGGAGGTGATTCGAAAAATCGCGGCGAAGCCGTAAAGAGGCTCCGCACCGAGAATAAGATCATGTACAACAGCTTTTGGGAAATAGGTGCGACTAAAGGAATAGCCTGTGATCTGGCCATCTTGATCTGTCACCGTGCCCGCCCTAAAGAGAGCGCCGGTTCCGCCCCAAACGGTGTTGCCAACGTCGTTAGCCAAATCCGAGATCTTGGTGGGGGTTCCATCCAGCACATCAAACGTGTGAGCGCCGCTTGCATCGGTAATCGTGACACGATGACCACCTGTGATGGCTATGACGGTGACGGTGGGAGAATAACCGTCATCGCCCCCTGGACCTACAAGGCTGATGGCGCTGGTGCCCTCTAAATAGTTTCCGCTCACGGAAGTTACTTTCATTATGTATAGCGTATTAACGCCAGCCGCAGGACCGTGCCCAATTACGAAGTCGCCAACCCCAACGTCGCCGAATTTGTTCGTGTAGTACCCATTGTTGGCAGGGAAAATAGTGTGTAGAGGACCGCCGTACACACCGAATCCACGAGGGCCATCAAACTCTCCGCTTTCCTTGGCCTCGGTCAATTCTGTTTCGACTGTACCTGGGATGTCGTCAAGAATCTGCTGAGCAGCCTCGGCAGAAGAAGCAGCTCCCTCAGCGGACTCCTTAGCATCCGCCGCAGCGTTCACCGCTTCCTGGCCAGCGCGAACGATTCTATCAATGTAAAGCTGAACGGGGTCGGGCGCATCAGTCGTGCCCATGCTGGTCAGCGTGATCGTGGTAAAGATGATGGACTTTGCAACCGCGCCATCCTTATAAGCAGTCAGCTGGGCCGTACCGCTGCCTGCTTTACCGAGGTCGGCACTGTTGATCACCCAGTTGACATAGCCGCCGATAGCCATAGTCGCGACCGGGTAGGGAGCGGCGTCACCGTGGCGCCGGTGAACCAGACCGTAGGTAGCGTTCTGGATATGCGGGAAAAGAGAGTCGATCGAAAACTTAATCGTAGTGACCTGGTTCTCTCCCTGGCGGCCGATGACGATCGGCTTTTTATTCGAGATGATAATGTTGTTCATGTCTTACCCTTTCCCTCAGTCAAAGAACATCCACGAGTCCTCAGACAATTTGATCAACACCCCAACTGATCCTTCCGCTACGGATATCGGACTCGCATACTGGAGACCTCCGGAATAAACCATCACGTTCTCAGCGTCAAACACCAGCTGAATGTCGGCTGCGTAGCCGCGTTTTGTAAACATGACCACCGAGCCTACAGGGATGTCGCTGCTGTCCGTAGGAATTGTGATGCTAACTTTATCGGCAGGATAAAACATAGCCGCGACGAATAAAAGATGGCCGACATCCGCAAGTCCAAGCGTGTGAGTCGAGGTATCTAACTCTTTAAACCGCAGCCGCATCTGGTCAGCCTTTACGATGCCGTCCACCAGATCCGCCTTGTTCGTCGGGACTCCGGGCGCAAGCTTCTCATCGGTGATCGAACCGTTGGGGATCGTAGCCGCGGAAGCTTCAGCCACCTGCTGCTGTACGTTCTCTACCGCTTCCTGCAAGTTGCTGGCCGGCACCTCGGTGGAAGACTCGAACGGAATATTCTCTGCTGACAAGCTTTCCAGATCGTCCACCAGATTGTTGAACGCGGTCTGGGTCTCGTCGTGCAAAAGCTGGATATCCGCACGGACCTGCTCCTCCCGCATCTCATAGGTGGGGAAATCTGCTTTGCTGTTCCAGTTCTTGGTGAACCGGAGCTTGGTAAGAACTTTATTAACAAGAGACATTTAACGAAGCCTCCCTTGATAGTTGTAAAAGATCTGAGCCGACACGATGGACAGCTCATGGCCGCCAGCCTGAGAGATGTCAGCGGCCGGAACGGACTCGATACCGGAGTCCTCAAGCTGCATGGTGAAGTGCCGTACTCTTCGGCACATAGGCTTGCGGCGAAAAGAAAGGCCGAAACCGACGCCGGCCAGAGACCGGTACGTCAGGTTACGGGGCACCAGCTTCCACGCGATGTGGGCCAGAGGAGTCAGGTCTGTACGCTCCTCATAGTCCGTGATATACGTGAGCTTGGCCGTACAGTTCACTTCAGGACGCATGACGATGATCACGCTGTTGATGTTCTTCAGCCGATCATAGCCACCGAAGTACTGCGTCGCGAAACGATACAGCTTCTCGATGGGCCCGTCATAGTCTTTAAAGTTCCGAACGAAATGAGTAAGACGCCCGGCGCTGTTCAAGTGCCAGACGTCATCGTAGTGAACAGCAAAGGCGACGCCCCTGATGTTCGTCATAAAGTACCAGGACGGATCTTTGTAGGATGTGTTCTCGTAGTCCCACACCCAGACATGATCGCCGGTGCTCAGCCAGTAGCGCTTGTTGTCATCGAACGCCACCGGAACAGAGTTGCGGATCTCAGCCAGCATGCCTTCCTTCGTCGGGCCGCCGTTGACCTTCTTCGACACGCACTCGATATTGTTCTCGTAAGCGTAGCTGGAATCCTTCAGGATATGGACGCCCTGCTCGGCGTTGCACCACACGAGGTTGTTCTCGATCAGCTGGATGCTGTAGGGGCAGTCGCAGCCGATCTTGTCGTTGATCGCAACGTAGGGCATGTCGATCGTGAGTCGGCCGTCCACCGTCTGGGTGTCCTGCTTGACCCGGCCGACCGACCGCTGCTTGAAGACCACAAGGAAGCTCTGCTGTTTGCCGAAGCCGGTGATCCCGTCGTCCACGTCGCCGCAGAACTGGTACTGATCCATCGGGAAGTACGTTGGGTCCATGGCGATGTTGTTGCCGTTCCAGAAGATCGCGTTGGGCTGGGCGGGACAGCCGCCCATGACCACGCACAGATCGCCGGTGCCGCCGTAGGTCGCGGCGTAGGGGCAGTCCATAACGCTGCGCCTGGCCTCTACGTTTGCCTTGGAATACGTGATGACCACCGTATTATTGGTGGGGGGATTCGTGACGGGAGGCGCGGTGGCAAAGGTCACGGTACCGGCCGCGGCCTGAACCGTATAGGCCGTAGTGGCGACGCCGTCCACCGTGACGGACACCACGCTGTCGATGTTCTGCACCGGCAAATGGTACACAGTCACACCGGACTTGGCGTTAAACCAAACCGTCTTTCTTTCCGAAATCCGGTTCTCGGGTTGATACAGCGCACCAGCTCCGGAGTCGGGGTCGGTGTTGATCTGGATAATCGGAACGTATCCAACGATATTCGCGCCGGAAAGCCCTGTTCCCTCGGTGTACGTGATCTCTACATAGACGCCTGGGGCTTTGTAGTAGAGCTTGCCAAAGTACCGGAAAAAAGAACCTCTTTCGATGGCGATCCCGAGATCTATGAGTAACTCCCACGAGGGCTCGTCGGCATTTGGGTTTAAAAAATATAGTCCGTCCTCGTAGTGAAACACTCCGCCCACGGTAACTATCCGCCGAAGATGGGCTACGAGGAATCCATTGAAAAGCTGGTCGTACATCGCGATGCCGGCAGAGACCCCTTCATCGTGCGTCACCCACTCCTGCCCGTCGCGGCAGCAGAGCACACCTTCGCGCCACAGCAGGTTCTTCATGGCCGGGCTCTCGTCGTTCTTCAGACGATACTCCAGGTCCATGAGGTTCAGCCCGCCGTTCAGGTTCGTGAAGTTAACCGTGTACTCTGTGTTTGGCTTCGGCATGTGGGAAAGATTAACGAAAGCCATTTACACCCCCGGCATGTTAAAGCCAAAATACGCATCCTCTACCGGCGCATACTCCACCGTCACAGGTTCGGTGATCCGACTGAGCCGGGTCTCGAACTCGTTTGACAGGGAGGCGTAACGGAAAGGATCGTCATACATAACCAGCTGAGCGGCGATGTAGTACGGAAGAGCGGAATGCGTCTCGGGAGTATTATCCAATTCGGTGAGATCGTCGGGGTCATCCCCAAGGGTCTCAGGGTATCGGTAATACTCGACCATCATCCCGTCGAGGTTCTTCACGTTCTTCGGGATCATCAGCTTATTCCGGGCATAGAGCTTATACCCGTGATACCGCTGATACGAATATCTGGGAATGTCGTAGATATCCGGTCGCTGCCAGATCAGACCGCCGTTGTTCAGCTGCCAGAAGTCTTTCGGAAGAGTGTACAGGGTGTACGCGCCGAAGTCTTCGGATTCCAGGGAAGTCAGGGGAACGAGCTCCGGGATCTTCTTGACAGTCGTGGCAATGTACATCATGCCATCGTTGGCAAGGCCGGGGATGGCACGGATGTAGTCTGCCTGGTTGTTGTAGGTATAGGGAATTTCCTCACCGGCAATACTCTCCGAGAAGGCGAGCTGCAAGGTGAGTTTCTTCAACTGTCCATAGTTCAAGGTCATGCATCTCCTTTTTCGTTATATAAAACGGGGTTGCGGAGTTACACCGCAAATGGCCGGGAAGGAGGAAAAAACCCGGGCGCAACCACTGGGCCCCGTGTAAAAGGGAATAGCCACAAGTGACTATTCCCTGTAACAAAAACCCGGGGTGGTGCGCATCGTGGAGAGGCGTCCCGGGGTCTACTCACGCCCTATAGCCGGCCGGGCGTTTTCGTTCAAATGTATCCAGCGCTTTTCTACCCGGGGCTCGGCTAAGCGCCAACCGCTTTGAACCTCCCCGTTTACCCCGCCCGGGCGGCAGAACGGATCGTCGGTCATGTCGGTCCGGTCAACTGCTGTTCCCGCACCCGCAAACGCGAGGAAGGCAAAAGACCAGATTGCAAGAACAAAGCCGCGGCCTTGCGGAGTCGCGGCTTTTCAAGAACCCATCCTCTCGGCCTACTGGGTTCTTTCCCTCGGTGAGCATTCTTTTGTTTACCCTTCTCGCGCTCTACGAGAAGATCTTGTCAACCGGGTTACTCCTCGGGAATACTGGGATACTGCGAAGCCGTTCCTTCAGATTCAAGCAGATGAATTTCTCCCATCCCGGGCGCCGCAAACGAGGCTCTATAGGATGCGGAATTTAGAGAGGTGCCTATCAGGGGTAAAATGGTTGTCGCGCCGTTTGGGGCGACCACTTTCCCCACAACCGTGCGACCAGAGCTTGCCGCCTCAAAGATTTCACTGAAGGTTTTGTCGCCATAAACGGGGCCCTCGAGCTCGGGCGGTACAAAGTTTACGATCAGCGGTTCAACACCGCCGCCGCCTGAGCCACCTGAACCCGAACCACCGTGGCAAGGGCACTCAGCTTCGATCCAGGACATCGTTTCTTTGTCGTACATGTAGCGGGTGGTCTCACCGTTGGACGCATCGACTGCGTACAGGATGGAACCGTTTGCAATACCAACTACCGGCTTCTCATCGGAGGCAAGACACACACCTTCGACATAAGCACCGGAGGAGGTAGAACGATAAACATTATAGGATACCATTTCGTATCTTCCTTTCTTTAAGAAAGTCGGGAGACAGAGGATCATCACGATCCTCTGTCTCCCTTGTCAGCGATTACTCGCCGACGTTGATCAGGGCATCGCCGACGGCGATGGGCTTGTTGCTGGCGTCAACAGACACCACGCGGATGTACTTGTGACCAGCCGTCGGGGTGATCTCAGTGCCGTTGGCAGTGAGCTCGGTCCAGGCTGAGGTGGTGATAGCAGAACCGGCGGTGACAGCGGTCAGACCAGCCACGGTGGCGGCGGTCATGTAGTACCACTTCGCGCCTTCCTGCACGGCGTTCACCACGATGGTGGACTTACCGATGTCGGTAGCAGCGGTGATCACGGGCAGCACCTTCAGGGCGGACTGGCCACCGTGGAAGTAGACGGCAGAGATCTTCTCGTTCAGGATGAAGCAGTCGTAAATAAAGCGACCTTCGCTTTTGTTATCGTAAGGGCTTTTTATCCCCTACTTCTCATGGTTTCCCATGAGGTCAGCGTACATTTTCACCCTCGCTTACGCGGTCGGGTGTCGGATACTCTTGGAGGAATTATATTCTGCAAAGCAGTTTCATCCTCTACGCGTTACGGTGTTACGAGTCGTTACGCTCGTACTTACCTCGGTATTCCCTGATCTGCGCAGATCGTTACGGGTTCACCGATTTTACCCGATTCCTTAGGCGGATTACGCCGCCCTCTGGCCGAAGGTGTTGACCAGCCAACCGGAAATTCCGGGAGGGTTCTCATGGCAAGGTTGTTATCCTATCGGCTCTTTATCCGATAGTTCTTATGGTTTCCCATAAGTTCAGAATAAATCATCATCCTTCGTAAGAAGGATGCCGGACACTCGTGGGAGAGTTATATTCTGTGAATTCCGAGCAGCTGTCTTCTCTTTCTTACCCAGCGTCTTGAATAACCAAGCTGCTGTGCGATCTCCAGATCAGTCAGATGCTGAACCTCAAACAAATCTCTGAGCGCGTCCTCGGTAAGGGCGGTCGCCCTTCCGTTGCAAGGATTGTTCCTCTCCCGCATCTGGTTTCCAGAAGCAAGCACATGCTTCTTCACCTTGCTGGCGGAGCATCCATGCTTCGCGCCGACAGCTCGAATAGACATTCCAGAGAGATAATCAAGAACCAAAGACATATCCACAACGATGGCGTCGTGGCCAAGACCACCCTCGGCTACATTGTATCCGTTGGGAGCGCGGCTGCCGAAAGATTCGATGTACCGAATCTCGGCGGCGTCAAGCTCTTCTCTTGTACGAAAGCCGTCTTCCAAAAGCTCGACATGGAACTTATCCACGCCGTACTTCTGAATGGCTCTCGCCAATACACAGCCTCGGTTTGCCTCAGTCATCGTGGCATGTTCTTGAAATCTCTTTTCTATTGAGCGCTTTGTTTGACCGATATACACCCGATCATTAACGTCGTTTCTGATGATGTATATCTTTCCGTTCATAACGGAAGGCACAGGTTCATCTCCTATTCGTTACGGTGCTGTGGACTCTTTAGGTTCCACAGTTACCTCGGTGTTAGCATGCCTTACGGTTTAGCTTTCACCGATTTTGCCCAGTTTGCATACAGACATTACTGTCTGTAGGGACACATGTTTATCCGATACTCTTCCATCTGCTTGGGGCCGGTAGCCGCGATGGCATGGGTGATAATGAAAGCAGCACCAGCAGGCAGACGACTGGAGGGGACCTTAACGATCTTGCAGCCATCGACTTCGCCGATGACACCCTTCAGGATCATCTCCTGGGACTGATCACCATACTTCATGAACGCGGGGTCCTGCTTCAGCAGGTTGGCGAATTTGTATGAACAAAAAGCAACACGCCCTTTGTCGGGCACGTTATGGTCGCCCAGACGCTCCATGCCGTCCAGGAAGGCGGCGTAGGCGTTGGTCTTGTCCAGCGGGGTGCTGGCATAGTTGCCGGCGTTCTGGGCAGCGGTGGCCAGGGTCTTGAACACGTAGGTGTCAAACTCGGGCACCCAAACCTCAGACAGCTGGCGGCTCAGGGCGCGGCCGGCGTCGGAGACCATCTCGGACTGGATCTTGTCGCCCGCGTCGATGATGAAAGTAAAGGCGCGGTCCTTGGTCACAGTCATGGTCTGGACGTTACGGGAAAGGTCGGTGGGGGTACCGTAGCGCTGCATGCCAGCGCGGGTGTAGTCCACCATGGGGACGATGGGGATGCTGTAAACTTTGACGGTCTTGTCGCCCTTGAACTCATAATCGTTGTTCAGAGCGAGCATGGCCTGGGATTCACGGGTAAAACGCTCGTCAACTACGGTTGAATACTTAGTTGCGAGATTGATACCGCCTGCCATATTCAATCACTCTCCTTAAGAATGGCAAATACACGCAGACGTCCGATAGGTTTACGGGAGGGTATTACCAGCGTTCACTGTTAAAACCGATGAGGAACGGGTCATCGGGCTCGGTGTTGGTCTTGCCTCCCTTAGAGACTCCTCTAACGGGAGCGCGTCTTGCGGCGTCTGCGTTCTGTTTAAGTCGTTTGTTCTCGGCTTTGACAGCCTTGTTCTCGGCTTCCGCCTGCTTACGCATGTGCTCTTCATAGGCACCTACCAGAGACCGACCCTCGACAACGCAGGCATTCACAACGGAGGCGGGCAGCTGGGTACCACGAAGCTCAGGGTGGGCCTTCAACAGGTCAGCCACCTCGGCTTTGAAGTCACGCCCAGTAGGCTCCTCGACTTCGTCCTCATCCTTCTCGACGGGCATAGACTCAACAGCACGTTTCGTCCGGCTCTCGACCAGTTCCTCCGCGACATCGGGATGCACACCTTCGCCGGTCAGCCGCTCCACCTCACCCTTACGATAGGAGTCCGCAGCAGAATCCAGCATGGCGTCCATCGAGTCGTACCCGAGGATCTTGGCCAGCTTGTTGCCCTTGTCAATGATGGGCTGCATCTTATCGAGCTTGGCTCTCACGCGATCAGTCACGTGGGCCTTCTGGTAAATCGTAGGCAGTTCGGTCTCGTCCAGCTCCACGTCCTCAACCTTGTGGTCGATCTGGGCGCTGAACTTCAGTTTGGGTCGAGCGGTCTCCTGCCCTATGGCGGGGGCATTGTCTCCGTCTTCCACAGACTCCTCGGTATCCGTGCTGTCCTCCGTGGTAGGGAGGTCGCTCTCGGTACCATCATTGGCTTCCGTAACTTCTTCCTGATCGTCACCAGCATCAGACTCGTCAGCCTGATCCTGCGTACCCGTCCAGGAATCTACGTCGAAAAAGTCGTCTCCTTCTGCCCAGCCTTCCGGCAGAAAGGCTTCAAATTCTTCAGAAGCCACGGGGGTCTCATTGGTGTTTTCGCTCATTGGGTTTCTCCTTTCATGGCGAGAAAGAAATTTTTACGCTGTAGCGATCAGCGTTGGTACGTTCTCTGGGGGTCGAACCCAGGACATGCGGATTAAAAGCCCGCTGCTCTACCAGCTGAGCTAAGAACGTATATGGGGCCCCTTGTTGGTGTCGAACCAACGACCTGCTGCTTACGAGGCAGCTGCTCTACCAACTGAGCTAAAGAGGCGAATGGAGGTCCCTATAGGATTTGAACCTATGACATGCTGGTTAACGGCCAGCCGCTCTACCGCCTGAGCTAAAGGACCGAATGGCGGAGTGAGAGTGACTCGAACACTCAAGCGCCTTGCGACGCCGACTCCTTAGCAGGGAGCTCCCTTACCTGTTGGGGCATCACTCCATTTGGTGGGCCGCCCTGGACTCGAACCAGGAATGCCGAAGCCACGGATTTACAGTCCGCTGCGTTACCAATTCCGCTCACCGGCCCGGTTATTTGGCGTCGGACGGAGGTGTCGAGCCCCACAACCTCACGGTTGCCCACGGTTTTCAGGACCGGTGTCAGCGCCGGCTGACGTCATCCGACATATGGTGGCCCTTGCAGGAATCGAACCTGCACGGATTTCTCCCTCCGCTTTTGAGGCGGGCGCGTTTACCTGTTACGCCAAAGGGCCATATAAAAGAGGACCACCTATTTGGGTGATCCTCTTTGGTTTTTTATATCTGCTGCTGGTCAACCAGAGCCTGCTGCGCTCGGGCGGGGAGGTCATTATACATGGCCTCCATACGAGCGGGCATGCTGCTGATCGTCTTCGCTGCCTCAAGCGAGCCACCCATCGACGGGGCACCGCCGGGGCGACGGGCATGGCCGGGAGCGTCTCGCGGAGGCTCCTCCGGCGCCATGGCGTTCTGCGCAGCCGCGGCTTGCTGGGCCTGCTGCTCCATGAGCTTGGCCTTCAGATCATCGATCAGATCCTGCTTACGCGGGAACAGACGATCGGGGATACGCTCCAGGTAGTTGATGATATCCAGCGTACCGTCACGACGCAGGTTATCCAGCGTCTGTACCATGGCGATCTCGGAGAAGCGGGTAGTGGCACCAACCTCAACCGCGACATTCAGCCACAGGTTCTTGAGCTGACTGAAGTCGAACTCCTCCATGACCCGGCGCTTCACACGATTGGTTCTCATCGTGCCGGTGGCAGGATCAATCACGGGAGCGCCGCCGTCGCCCATAACCGGTTCATTAAAGTCCCGGGTCCGACATACGTAACGCTTACCGTAATAGGTGCCCATCATGTCAAGGAGGATCTCGCCGATACTCTCGACCCACTCAAACATAATGGATCTCGGGTTCTCCAGCGGTACCTCAGATGACGCCTGCAGCACCATCAGAGCGGAGGTGTTGTCCAGGCGCATATCGCCCATCTGGGCGTCCGTGGCGCCGAGACATTCCTTCGTATACTCGATGACCTTGTCGATAGCCATCACGATCTGGTTGGACATGTCCGCCGGCTGAAGCACGGTGGCTACGCTGCGCAGATCCTGGCCGGGCTGCAGGCCGGAGACGCCAAGCGCCACACCGATCTCGTTGTTCCACTGAGAGATCAAGTCGGCGTTATACACGGTCTTCGGGAAACTCTGCAGCTGCAGGTGACGGAACACCATGGCCATCATCGAGTTGATGAAGATCTGGTTCGGGACGATGCCGGTCACCAGAGCACGGCCGTGGTACTGGTTCTTCTGCCGTTCCCAGTTGCCCCAGGCGATGGGGTAGCGGGTCAAGCCAGTATCGACATCCTCAAAGATGTTGCAGCTCCGGGTAGCCTTGGTTACATGAACAGTCGTAACCAGGCGCTTGACCTTCTGCTTCTCGTACATCGGGGTGCCGTCGGGACCGAGGACCTCTTTACCGTCGGCGTCCTTCAGGGGAACAGGGTTGCCATCGTCGTCGAGAACGTCCTCCATCTCGGGCATGCCAGTCTCTTCGTCGATGATCTCCTTCTCCTCGGTCACCTTCGAGTACATATAAACATAGAGGGCCTTGCCGGTCTTGTCGTCAGCCTGGATCAGCTCGGTCCGTCCACCGATGGCCTCCTGCCACTCGGTCTCATAGTCGGGGGTGATGGTATCACGCTCCAGCTCGTCGGAGCCGGTGCCGCCCTTGCCGATGCCGTTCTTCACCTTGTTGAACCGCTCAGCTTCCCACCGCAGGTTCTCGACCGTGTCACGGCCGACGATCAGGATGTAGGGCTGGGACTCGACGTCGGTGGTGTTAGGATTGCCGAACATGACGTTGACGCCGTCCACCAGCTCCATCTCGATCTCGCCGCGAGCGTTGCCGAAAGCACCGCCATAGGGGAGAGCGTCAGGATTCCAGTAGAAGTGAGCACAATAGTCGCCGGTCTGAGCGCCATCGAACAGCGCGTCACGGACCCGGTAGTCGAGCTTCAGCTTCTCGAACAGGTTCCGCACCTCCGCTGTAGCGTAGATCGCGGCGTTCGTGTTGGGGTCCTTCTGATTCTCACCGTCATAGTAGGTCAGCGGTTCAAAGCTGATCGTGGTGGCGGATGAGGTGAGGGACGCCACAAAGAGGGAGGTGATCCTCTTGATGATGTTAAATACAGGACGGGGGAGTCGGCTCATCGCAGGCGTCCGCGGGATATGCAGCCACTGGTTGCCGGCGAAGAACTCGATGTTCGTGTTGACGGTTCTGTATAAATTCGGGACGAGCGAGTTGTTGTACGCCCGACCGAGTTCGTAATACTCCCACGCCTTGGTCTTGTTGTTGTAGTTATCGGGCATTATTCAGTGTCCTCCTCGGAGAACTTTGCGAGACCGTAAGCGATGTCGGCGTTATAACCGGTAAGCATCCGGAACGCTGCCTGATCCTGCTTGAGCCTCTCGCGCTCCTGTATGGCTTCGGCCTGTTCGATATCCGTCTGCGTAACCGCAGCGGACAGGCTCTTCCGGCCAACAAAAAAGCCGAGCATGAAAATGCCCAGCGCCAGAACAAAACCCAGAAGCCCAAACAATAAGTCAGTCATTCATTTTCCTCCAGTATCCGATCGATAACGGTACCGATCTCCATATCCTTCAGGCGCTGGCTCAGCTCCTGTCCGTCAAACGTAAGACTGAGCCCGGCGCACTTAGCCGGGATCAACGCCGTATACCCGTGGCCGAGACAGCAGATCGCATACCAGTCGAGCTCTCCATCCTCGTAACTGAGCCAGCAATGACCACCGGACCTATCCGGGTTCCGCCGGCCAAGGTGGAAGCATACCTTCTTCCTGTCATCCACCGAGCTCTTCACCTGGACGCGCTGCAGCTTTCCGTTGAAATCAACGACCAAGTCCGCGCCGATATCGACCACCGGCTGATACACCGGTACGCCTCGTTTCAAAAACTCTGCGACGACGATAGCCTCGCCACAGCCGCCTGTCATCCTCTGTCTGTTCAGTCCCAAGATGCGTTCTTCTCTCCGTATGGATCAAACAAAATATCGGGGTTATTGAAGGCCGCCTCAGCCTTCTGCTCCCGCAGCTCAGACTCCTCAACGACCGGCTTCTCAATCGATCCGCTGGCGTAGATGAGCCGCTGCAGGGCCTGGGATGCGGCGTCAACCATATCGTCGTGCTGGCCGTTCGGGAACGCGCTGAACTGATCGACGAATGGTACCACCCACGACGCCTTCGCAGGTTCGGGAAGGAACACGTGCCCTGACTCAATGGCAGCGGAGATCGCGTTTACACGGGACACCTTGCCGCCGAGTGGGTTCACGGGGATGCAATACATCTCTCGCTGCAGCGTCTGGATGATGGCCGAGCCGTTTGCCTTATCCTCGATCAGCACCGTCTTCGCCCTCGGATACAACCGAACCACCGAGCGGATGGCCTCCAGCGTACCGGGGAAGTCAAGGTGCTTATTCAAACAGTAGCGGAGGTAGTAGTCATTTCGCGACTTACCCCACACCTGAATGCTTACATAGTCGTTCTGATCGCCGGCCTTAAACGCAGCGTCAACGGACACCAGCTCGGCGCCGTACAGCCGCGGCTCATCCGGGTCATAGAACCGCCACCAGTCTCGCCGAACCAGGTTGCCTGACTCGACGCGGGGGCGGCACTGATACAGGGCGGTCCAGGCTCGCTGTCCACCCTGCGGATCGTTGATGTAGCTTTTCTTGAAGTCAGCCAGCCACGCCGCGTCTTTACCCAACTCAGGGCACAGCGGCTCTCCGATCTTCCGGCCCAGCGGGTCATTCGCCTCGGCCTCGACCGGGAGACGGAGCAGTGTAGTGTTGACCTCGCTGGCCAGCAGTCTGGCGGCCAGGTCGTCCTCGTGCCATGGCGTCATGATCACGATGACCTTCCCACCGGCGGCGAGACGGGACTTGATGGACGACTGCCACTCTTCCCAAACCCGCGCCCGATAAGTGGGACTGTCTGCTTCCTGCTGGTTCTTCACCGGGTCGTCGATGATGACCAGGTTGGCAGGGTTACCGGTGATGCCGGCCATGATGCCTCGACTGATCAGCCGACCCTTGCCGTTGTCCAGCTCAAACTCAGCGGCGCGGTCGATATTGCCGATCGAGATGCCGAACAGATTCTGGCCGAACGCCTTGATCTTCTCCTTGTTCCTCCGGCAAAACCGTTCCGCAAAGTCGCTGTCGTAACTCGCCAGGATGACTCGGTTATTCGGATGCTTGCCTAAATACCACGAGGGAATAGACTCAGTCACTGCAGCGCTCTTGCCGTGCTGGGGCGGCGTCTCGATCACCAGCAGATCATAGGCGTGGCCGGTCTCAGCTTCGAGGAAATCCTGTACCTTGTTCGCGATGTACTCGGACATCCGTGTTCTTTTCCACGAAGCTCCCTGCACATACACCAGATACTCGGAATAAAAACGCCGGGCCAGCTCTCTTCGAGCCAGCTCGGCGAATAGCTTTTCTCTTTTCTCTTCCGGGGTGAACTCCTGCTCATCCATCTGTTATGTTAACCACCTTTTTAGGGATATCATTTGGGGGCCAGACAGAATTCACACGAGGCCCCCGTACCCCCAAAAGGGCGATGGGGGTCAGCTCTCTTCGGATTCCTCGTGACTGTCCGCCACCATCTCCTTAAGCTGCTCATCGGTGAGGGAGCTCAGGTCCAGGGTGGAGAAGGGCTTATCGTCAAGGTTGCCGATCGCGACGTTGTCCACGGGTTTCTGGCCGGACGTGTCGCGAAGGAAGCGAGCTGCTTCAGTGTCTCCTGCGCGGGCTCGGGTCAGCTGGGCCAGCAGGACTGCGGCGGCTTCGGTCTGGTCGATGCCGCGGGACTTCAGCTCTTCGCGGATCTCGTCGGTGTCCTTCAGGGACATGTCGAGAATGGCACGGGCGATCTCCCGCATGGCCTTTTTCTTGCGGCGGACCTCAATGCTCTTCTGGGCACCGCGTTTGCAGTTCTCAATGTATTCCTCCCGAGGGAGGCTGTTCTGCCCGAGGCGAGCACAGAGCATTGCGTTTCGCTCTTCAATGGTCATATTATTATCACTCCTCAGGTTTTTAAGGTCATTTGGTTTGCTTCAAAATTATTTATATATAGGTGTATCGTTTACCCCCGTACCCCCAAAAGGGCGACACCACCCCCTACTATTATAATAACGCGAGGGGGGGGGAGGGGGGTCGCTTCGGCTGTCAAAAATTTCCGGGCCCTCGCCGCAGCGGCGGACCGGAAATCCCCCGGGCCGGCGGGCGACCTTGTCATCTTGACAGGGTGCCCTGCTGCGCTGCAGGTGCTGCGGCTGTAGGGCTGCGGCGATCGGGCCGGGCAGGGTGTGCAACGTCGCTGCCACATTAGACCTCGTCGTGCTGCCCGTCGATCCAGGATCGCATCCACTCTCGGACGGCCAGGTCCACGACAGCGGCGGCCGGGAGATGGAGCTCGGCAGCGATCTGCTCGGCCGCTGCTGCAGCCGAAGAGGTGATCTGGTAAATTCCTACCTTCGAGGTGGGAGTTTCTTTTTCCCCCGTCTTGGCGGGAGTTTTTGCGGAGCTTGTGTCCCGTTTCGTGGCAGCCATCGCTTTTCCTCCAATCGGCTTTTCGCATTTTAATAGTACGTCACCGAACTACTGCCATTCAATGACATGTTTACCAAAGGGGCCCGGAAAAAAATACAGCTTTCCTGAAAAATTTTTCTTGACAACGCAGGAATGCAGTGTTATTATGGCCACAGTACAGGAAACCTGCACCGGCCACCGGCCGAGTTTTTGAGGAGGTTACACCATGAAGAAAGTCAAACAGGCCAACGGCTACGTCGTCTACCAGGCCACCACGCAGCGCGACGCCGACAACTACAACTGCCAGGTCGGCAACTACAACATCTACATCGCCCAGGACATCCGCGACTTCGGTCTCGGCAACAGCTACCCCGAATATGAGGACGTCGACTCGCTGGCCGTGGCCCTCGCCTACTGCAACGGCAGCCAGTACGCCGTCGCTGTCGCCCTGGCTGACGAGCTGAGCAGCAGCACTGTCCAGGACATGGACCTCGTCCTGGAGATCGAGCGCCGCCTGGATGAGGGTGAAGCGCTCAACACGATCCGCCGCTGCTACGACCGCGAGAACGACCGTCTCTACGCCTCCATCACCGAGGCCATCAACGACGGCTTCGACCCCTACGCCAACGGTATTGACTTCGACCCCTACGAGGACCACCCCGCCATGGCCCGCGACGAGGACGGTGTGCTGCGCGTCATCGAAGACGAGGACGAGTGGAACGAGGACGAACTCGACGGCGACCTGGAGGACGTGCTCGACGCTGCCCTCTCCGCCGGCGACCGCGCCGACCAGAACCTCGACTATGACTACCAGGAGACCGAGCTCCTCTGCCGCGCTATGCGGGCCGCCGGTTATGGGTACCTGGGAACCGATCGCGACGGTGAGCTCCTCCGCTTCACCGACGACAACCTGCAGGACATCGTCTTCGCCAATTGGCCCGAGGTCCGCGAGTGGCTCGAGTACGTGGTCTTTGACGACCCCGACGTGTCCGACGCTGTCGAGCGCGTCCTCCATCCGGAGCGATTCGCCCATGAGCAGCAGCGCCGCAGCCATGCTTCCTACATCGTGGTCGAGACCTGTGACTCGGACTGTCAGTGGCTGACCGTCACGATCGGCCGGCCGGCCGAGCTCACCGGCGACCAGTACCGCAACCTGTTTTTCCGCAAGGTGGCCGAGCGCATCGCCTTTGCCGACTGCAGCGACGAGCAGGTCAGCGAGATCGTCTTTGACGGAGAGCCCTGCCACTACACCGGGTGGCAGCCCGGTATGGTGATCGAGTTTGCCTCGGACATCACCGGCGAGATCGTCTACAGCGGCAGCTTCCCCGAGTGGGACCACTGAGAGGAGGACCATACCATGGCGAGACCCGTCAATCCCTACGACCTGCAGCGCATCGAGCGCCGCATGCCCGGTGCCCGGCTGACCCCGCTGCCGGCCGGCGCTGAGCATGAGCTCGGCCGCACGTACCTGTCCGGGTACTGGCACCAGACCTACCGGGTGGAGGCCATCCACCACGACGTGCCCATCTGGGGCACCACCGTCACCGTCCTATGGGAGGATGGTAGAGAGACCACCCACAGCACCAAGCTCGACCCCAACTGTGACTATCTGATTGAGACCTAACACACCACAACATCAAGACTGGAGGTTATTGCAATGACTAACAAAGAGATCGCCCAGAAGACTGTCGATCGCATGCTCGGCATCATCAACAACACCGGCCGCCTGCCTTGGGTGCAGCCGTGGACCAACGAGTCTCGGGCAACTGTCCAGATTCTGGACGGGTACACTGACGTGACCATCCCCGTCCGCCACTGGAGCAGGACCGGCAAAGCCTATAAAGGCATCAACATCTGGCTGCTCAACCTGAGCGGCAAGCGTGGCGAATGGGTCACCTTCAAGCAGTGCCAGAGCGAGGGTGGCAAGGTCAAGAAGGGAGCCAAAGGGCGGACCATCCTGTACTGGCAGATGTTGCGCAAAGAGGACCCCAACGACATCGACCCCGACACCGGCAAGCCCAAGGTCAAGACGATTCCCCTGCTCAAGTACTACACCGTGTTTAACGTCGAGGCCGACTGCGAGGGCATCGAGACCAAGCACCACCCCGAGCCCGAGGTCCTCCGCATCCCGCAGTACCACAGCGAGCCTGTCGAGGGGCTCGACGAGGCCGACTACAACACCGCAGCCGAGGCCATCATCGCCGGCTATCTCGACCGCTGCCAGACCCTGCAGCTTGACTGCAAGGGCAGCAGCAACGAGGCCTACTACGCACCGTATCTGGACAAGGTAGTGGTACCCAACATCACCCAGTATCAGCAGCCGGCCGAGTACTACAGCACCCTGTTCCACGAGCTCGGCCACAGCACCGGCCATAGCTCCCGGCTCAATCGCTTTACCGGCAGCGCGGCCTGCGCGGCATTCGGCAGCGAGAGCTACAGCAGGGAGGAACTGGTGGCAGAGATCACCGCAGCTACCATCCTCAACGAGCTTGGCCTCGAGTCCGGCAACACCATCCGCAACTCCGCAGCTTACGTCAAGTCTTGGGCGAGCCACATCAAAGAGGACCCCATGATGTTCATCACGGCGGCAGGCAAAGCTGAGAAAGCTGTCGATCTCATCCTCGGCACCGCTGCTCAGCCCGCCACAGTCTGACAGAGAGGAGGTACACATCATGACCGCAAGAGAAATCATCGAGGCCGGTCTCTACAGCACCGCTGTCGAACTGATGGACGACGACATCCGCGAGACGCTGCACCGGCAGGGAGCATTTGAAATCGACCGGCCCGACACCGAGGAGCGATTCCTCGAGAAGTACATGGCCGCACACAAGGCCAAGTTCGGGACTGACTTCTGCGTCAACTGAGGAGGTGACCGCATGATCGCCCGCCTGATTGCATGGCTGCTGCAGCCGAGCAACGCCACCGTGACCGAGACCATGCGAGCCGTGGTCCTCTACTCCGACCTGATCTAAAACAACAGACCCTCCCGGCCGGGCAGACAATAGACCGGGAGAAAGGATTGAACATGTACTACGCATACAAATCCCGAGACGGACACGTCTACTGCGTCAAAGCCTGGGACATCTACGAGGCCAGCGACTACCTGCTGTTTGACACCATCGAGGACTGCGTCAACTACTGGCACGACAACGGTCTGGAAATAGACCGGTACATCTGAGAGGAGGACACCATGAAAACAATCGACATCAGTCACGGAGAGTACGCAAGCAAGTGGGGGCTCACGGATTTCTACCCGGAGTCCGAGGCCAAGCTTAAGGAGGCGCTCGCCTCCGGTGAGGACTTCACGACTGGATGGTTCGGGTGCAAGAAGGAGATCAGATACGCCACCTACACCAGAGAAAACAACACCGTCTACATCGCCGTGGCCTGCCACATGGATGACCTCTATGACGGGGACGACCTGATCTATGACGCGCTCCACACCGGCTGCCACGTAGAGGAAGAACTCCCCGACGACATCATAGACAGCATCCGAGACTGCGCAATCGACGCTGGCCTCAGCGATGAGACAGAACTCACAACCACACTCCCCGGGGACGCAAGCTTTGAGGCTGTCGTGAAGGCGACAAGGGACCTCGAGTATCAAGCGGAGGCCAACAACGAAAGCATGTTCTCGGAATTGGTTGATTGCGTCAAGGCCCACTGGGAATACATGCATGAAGAGAAGGAGGTTTGAATCATGAACAAAGCAGCACTGAAGAAGTACAACGGCATCATGTGGGACCTGTGCCGTGAACACCTGACCATCGGCACCCGGCTCTCCGAGAACACCGAGAACTGGAACCTGCGGGACATGGTGTCGGAGATGCAGTACACCCTCGACCTGTACAACGAGGAGGACAGCATCTACTGGCTGGACGCGCACGATCCTAACCAGCCCGGTCGAGAATGGTACCGACAGTGGTACAACGAGAAGAAACGCATGGAGAGGTTCATCTCCCGCTACAAAGACGAGGCCCTGACGATGGAGTGCACTGAGGGTCACTGCAGCAGGTACGACTGATGATCTACCGCTGCATGTTTGAGACCCGGCTGCGGAGACCGGCAAAGGTCATCGTGACCACCATCGTGATCGACATCCCCGCCGCCAATAAAGACGAGGCCAAGACCCGGCTGCTTGAGCTCTGGCCCAGGCAGCCCGGGGTCCTCCCCGCAAAGCACCACCTCCGCATCGAGCCCACCGAACGGCTCGTGTACAAACAGTTTCAGGATTACAGCAAGCGGCCCCGCCGCTGATCAAGAGAGGAGAAATAAACATGCTGTTCAATCGCGCATACAGAGTCAGTGCTATCGTCAAGAGGAACCGCTGCGAGTGGCCCAAGATCATCGACGTGATCGCCCACAACAAACAGGAAGCCATCGAGATCGCCCGGGCCAAGTGGTACGGAGACGACCCGTGGAACCACCCGCACCTGTTCCACGTCGAGGCCGGCCGCACCGAGGGCATCGAGTACCCCCGATGGACCACGATCTACTGAGAGGAGGAACGATAGATATGAAGGTCCCTGTGTATAGAGAATCAAGCAGCCGCTGCGACAAGTTCACAACGTGGATGGATGAGGCCGGTTTCAAGCACCAGGGGTTCGTCCATGACACGGGCAGAGACGTCCTCTACCGTGGGGAGTGGCTGCCGGTATACGAGACCCCAGATGGCGAAGAGCTCTGGGGCTGAGAGGAGGAAGACATGATCATACTCATCCAGAACAACAAGACCGGCGAGGTGGAGACCATCCGGGCCGAGGACCTGGGCATAGGCATCCACGAGAACTGGTCGATGATCTCCTACACCGACGACAAGGGTGTGTACATCTGCCGCACGGTCTATCACGACAAGTACTACATCTCCTGCATCACCGTATGAGGGGGAACCAGCCATGACAAACGAACGCTACACCTTCGTCTGGGATATCCGGGAGAAGAAGGGCGCCGCTCGTGGCGCCTACGCTAAGAAGGGAGGCAGTAAATCCAAACTCTGCCGCCTCCCGTCAGATAATTTAACACAAGCAGAATTGAAAAGGAGGAACAGCCCCGTGGAATCTATTAAGCTCAACACCCCCATCACCTATGCCGAGCTCAAGAAGCTCAACCCGAACCTGCAGTTCCTGTACCTCGACCACCTGATCAACAACTACGGAGCCAGGCGCTGCGACCTGAGGGACATGCTCGGCTGCAGCGAAGGCACCTTGGTCAAACTCCTCAACTCTCTCCCCGGAAAGCTGATCTTCAACGGCAGACCCAAGCATCCCAGTGAGGCCTGGACCGAGTTCATCAACGGACAGGCCCCGGACCCCGTCCCTGATCAGCCCGTACCTCCCGCCGCCCCGGAACCCGAGGCCGAACCCCAGGAAGAGAAGGAAGAGATCGTGCTCGCGCCTCCCGTCCTCTCCGGATCGATCACGATGGTGGCCACGCTGCCAGACCTCGGGGCCCAGCTACTCAAGTTGATCAGCGGAGACACTGCCTATCAATTCACGATCAGCTTCTCCAGGGTATAAAAAAAGACCGGCGTATCACTCATCCGATACGCCGGTCTTGATTTGTCTTATTAAATCATCTGCCTGTTCGATCGACCAGACCACAACTACTCGCTGCCCGGCCTGCTGTAGCTCCCGATGCCGGACCACCTGGATGGGCTCAAGCTCTCCGCCCCGCGTCTTGAGCTCGCACCAGATGACTCGGCTGTCCGGGAGAAGGATCATCCGATCGGGCATCCCTCTCATGTGGTCGGGCTGGAACTTGACACACGGGACACCGATCTTCTTCAACCCCTGGACCAGGTGCTGTTCGACTGTCCGCTCTCTGACCATGTAACCACCACCTATGGCCAGAGCTTAGGTCGTGGTGACAACCTTGTCAAGCCCTTCTTACTATCCGACACAAGGTTGTCACCTTGTCACCCACCAATATTTTCCATAACTTTTTGACCAACTTTAGGGTGACAAGGTGACAACCTGGGTGACAACCTTCAGACCAAGGTTGTCACCCAAAAAACATAGATATATCAAGGCTTTCAGGGTTTGGGTGACAAGGTGACAACCTTGTTCAGGGTAATAAGAGGTTGTCACCCTTTGGTCTGCAAACATGGTCAAAAAGTTCGGTGACAACCTACGAGTGATATTCAATACAGGTTGTCACCCGGTGGTGGTTAACGAGTGATATTCAACACAGGTTGTCACGGTTGTCACCCGGCCTCCCTTTCGATCTCTGCGATGGTCATGCTCACCGTCTCGAAATGCCCCAGTATAATGTGCCTGATCTCGTGCATCAGGACAGCTCTGACCCACGCCGTGTCTGGATAATACTGGGTGTTGATATAGATATCGTAGGTTCCGTCGTCGTTGGGTATCACTGCCCCAGGGTTCGCCCGGTTCGGGAAGCGAACGAACCGCAGGAAATAATCGACGCCTTCAATCAGTTCACGCATGGCCGCCCCTCCTATCTGTTACATTTCGGTTACAGTATAACAGCGGCAGTGTCCAATTAAACGGACAGTCAATCCTTCTTTCCTCTCAGTGCTTCCAGGAAGTGTACGTTGGCCTCGACCTCTTCCTTCGTGGCGCCGGCAACAGTGTCCAGCAGTATCCGCATCTCCGGTCTGGTCCGCAGCAGTTCAAGGTACTGGGCAAGCTCGGTCTCCTCGGCCTGCTTCTGAGCGGTGGTCCTGGGGTCATCGGACGCGCCGACGAGGTAATCCGTTGATACATTAAAGTACTTTGCCATGGCGATCAGCACGTTGGAGTTCGGCTCATAGGTCCCGTTATCATAGGAGATGTACGTGGTGTACTTAATTCCCAGTTCTTTAGCCACGTCTTTCATGGTCTTGCCCGCCTTTTCTCTGACTTCACGTATCCTGGTTTTCATATTATCACCTCCAGTTGATTAGATTATTACACGAATCCTGCAGAATGTCAACAAGATGTTACAGGAATCCTGTCAAGTTTCACAAAAAACCAGTACAGGGTTCCTGTATTTTTTGGCTTGACGATACGGCAAAGCTGTGGTATCCTTATCCACGGTACAGGAAAGCTGCACTGAGGAGGTGAGAGATTGAGCTTCCCAAATATCGAGGCAGAAAGAGCACGGAGTGGGATGTCTAAGGAGAGCCTGGCCGAAGCACTGGGTGTATCGTACCGGACATACTACAACTGGGAGAAGCGAGGCGCCCTCCCGTCAGGCGCTCTCGTGAAAATGTCCAAGCTGTTCAAATGCACGACGGATTATCTGCTCGGCCTTTCAAACAAAAGGTGAGAGCCTATCTTAAGGAGGAAACCAAATGAACAAGAAAACCTACGATCCCAGACGAGGACCCCGACCCGGCGACTACGGATATGTGATGGACCCGACCGCGCCGGTCCAGGGGTTGGCGAAGGTCATCACCAAGCCCGACCCCCATGACCCGGATGAGAGCTTCCTGGTGGAGTTCGTCGAGTCCCACCCTCTGCTGCACTCTGGTGCGAATCGCTGCCGAAACAATCACGGATGGTGGATTCACCCAGGCGAGATCACCCCGGTGGACATGACGGCCGAGATCATGCAAGGTCGCGGCCACACGTACTGCCGAGTCGGAAACCGTATGGGCCACGCCAAGTGCGACGCCCAGGATGAGTTCGATCCCTTGACCGGCGCGATTATCGCCCTGGCCCGGGCGTATAAAACCAACCCCACCAAAGCGGCGTATAAGGTGCTGCAGGTCATGAGCGCCGTGCCCACCGCTGACGCCGATGTCGAGGAACAGCCCCCAGCCATGAAGATTGTGGACGAACAGGATCACGACTACGGCACACCCGGCACCCCGACACGCTACAGGGATTGTAACAAGACGCCGCTCTATGTCGGCGATCGGGTCAGGGTCCGATACGGGAGCCATGTGTTCGCGACCTGGGTAGTAGAGACCAAGACGGATGGACAGTTCATCATGGGCATCTGCATGGACTGCGACCCCAAGACCGGCAAGGTCGAGCCCGGATGGGAGATCACCTGGCTCCGGTCGTGGAAAGAACTGCAGCCCGGCGAGTACGGCGGCCATGGTCTTCATGTCGCCGGCCCCGCTCCCAAGAAGACGAAGCGCCTCTACCTGGAGAGCAGCGTCGGCAAACACTGCGGCGTCCTCGGCGCTCCGACTGATCTGGTGGACCTGTTTAACGCGCCTCTCTGTGTCGGCGATGTGGTGAAGGTGATCAGCTCACACGGCGAGAAAGGCGAGGAACCGGTGGTTGGGAGCAGCCTATATGTTGACCACCCCTTTGTGATGGGCTGTGCCGGCGTAGACTTCACCGAGCCTGGCGCGAGTGAAGGGTTCGCCATCCGCAAGTTCAAGGGCCACGAAGAACTGAAGCTCGGCGACAAGCTGTCCGACGGCTGGATCACCGTCAAGGAGGAAGAAGTATGACAACCTTTACCGCAAACGAACTGACCCGGATCATCAACAAGATCCCGGAGACCGACCCCACCACCTCTGCGTATCACGCCCTGCTCCACAGCCTCGAGTGTTTTGCCAACATCAGCGAGAGTCTCGAGTCCCTGATGGGCGACATCTACGCCTACTATGACGAGCCGTCCGAGGATGGGAAGATCATCAAGGTAGAGTTCCGCCCCAGCCCTGAGCTGATGCAGCAGGTAGCCGACATGACCCAGGCGGAGGATGAGCCGTCCGACGAACCGGAGGAATCCTTTCTTACCCCTGGTCCGACTGGAGCGCCGGCACCCGAGACCGAGGTGGCTGATGTCGTAGACCTGGTCACCGTCCGCGCTGCCCTGCGCGACGCGAAGAAGCGCGGCGTTGATATCAAAGAGCTGATCCAGAGCTTCGGCGCCACCAACCTGACAGACCTGCCCGCCGAGAAGTACGGCGAGCTGATGAAGAAACTGGAGGAATGAAAATGTTTGGACTGTATACCAAGAGACAGATGGAAGACGAGATCGAGAAGCGGATGTGGGAGCGCGACCGTGATCGCTGGATCGGCGAGCGCATGGACCGGCTCGAGAACCGTATGGCCAAGATGGAGTACAGGATGAAGCATGGCACCGACACGTTGAAGGTCGGCGAGCCCGTCCCGGTGAACGATAACTGCTGCTATGGGCCCTGCCCCGAGGAGGACTTCTGATGGTACAGTTCTTGTTCCACGTGTTGGCCTTCTTGGCCTGCATCCTGCTGATCGCCGGCTTCGTCCTTCTGTTCCTGCTGTTCGCCGTCGTGATCAAGAACCTTCTCAAGGATCTTGGAGGCTGAGAGGATGCCCGAGATCTGGAAAGATGTACCCGGGTGTAAAGGCTATCAGGTGTCGAGCCTGGGCCGTGTGAGAACGCTGGACCGAATGGTTATCGGGAGGGATGGCAGAGAGGAACTGCACCACGGTAAGATCCTGAAGCCACAGCGGATGAAGAACCGATACCTGGAAGTCTATGTCTGCGTCGATGGGAGAAGGAAGCACCGCACAGTACATTCGCTTGTCGCCGAGGCGTTCCTTGGGGAGCGTCCTGACGGAGCGGACGTGATGCACCTCAACGGCGATCGTTCGGATAACCGAGTAGAGAACCTGACCTATGGACCCCGGGCGGAAAACCTTCACTCCACGTATTACTACGGGGGGAAGCAGGCAAACGGAAAGCTGTCCCTCGAAGACGTTGAAGATATCCGCAGGCGTCTCGTGAGAGGGGAGTCCGCTACGGCCATTGCCAGAGACTACAGGGTGAACATCTCCACCATCTGTCATGTGAGAGATCGTAAGTCCTTTGCCTGGTATGAAGGAGGTGTTGGCGACGCCAGGAATACATGCGTTGCTCTCGCCCAGTAAGGCGAAGCAGTGGCTCGCCTGCCCGCCGTCTGCCCGGTTGAATCAGAAACTATCTGAGAGACTGGGCGACCGAGCCTCACCCTACGCTGCAGAAGGTACGCTGGCCCACAGACTGGCAGAGCTGAAGCTGCGGCGCGAGCATGGCGAGATCAATGACTTCCTGTTTAAGGAGGAGGTCAAGCAGCTCGGCGAGATCACCGAGGAGATGGACCGCAATACCAACTCCTATGTTGATGTGGTGATGGAAAAGTACTTCGCTGCAAAGAAGCGGTGCGCGGACGCGGAGCTGATGATCGAGCAGAAACTCGATCTGTCTCCCTGGGTCCCCGGGTGCTTCGGAACAGCGGACGCCTGTATAGTTTCAGACGCTGTGCTTGAAGTCATCGATTACAAAAATGGCAAAGGGGTTCCGGTCGATGCGGTCGGCAATCCCCAGGCCCGGTGTTATGGCCTCGGTGCGATCCACGAGTTCGGCGCACTTTACGGTTTCGATCTGGTCCGAACCACCATCGTGCAGCCCAGGCTCTACTCCATCACGGAGGAAACCCTGGACCGTGATGAGCTGCTGGCCTGGGGTGAGGAGATCAAGCCCATCGCTGAGCAGGCATGGCGGGGAGAGGGCGAGTTCAAACCCGGCGACCACTGCCGCTTCTGCAATGCGCGAGGAATCTGTCGGGCTCGAGCCCTCGAATCTATGGGAGTGTTCGTCCATGGATTCGATTCGCCGGACGTCATCCCCGACGAGGCGATCCCCGAGATCCTCCGAGTCGCCGACACGGCAGAGCAATGGCTCAAGGATGTCAGAGACTATGCCAGATCCCGCGCCATCCAGGGCACGGTGTACCCGGGGTGGAAGGTGGTCAGAGGCAAGAGACCCGGCCGTCACTTCCGGGATGAGGACGAGGTGGTCAACCGTCTGGCCCACGCCGGCTTCACCGAGGACCAGTACTGCAAGCCCAAGACTTTGATGAGCCCCTCCGAGATGGAGAAGTCAATAGGTAAAGCTGCCTTTGATGCGCTGCTTTCCGACTATGTAACCCAGGGCGAGGGAGCCCTGACACTGGTACCCGAGGACGATAAACGTCCTGAATATAACAACGCCGATCTGCAGTTCGCAGACCTGGCCGATTAAAAAGGAGAGAATCATATGAGCAACTACAACAAGAAGTATTCCGACACCAACGTCCGCCTGGGCCTGGTCCGTTTCAGCTTCCCCTATGTCTTCGAGAAGCGCAAGGATGAGAACGGCAACCCCGACAAGTACAGCCTCTGCTGCCTGATCCCCAAGGCCGACAAGGACACGGTGGCCTTGTTCAACGAAGCCTATGAGGCGGCCAAGCTGAAGGGCAAGACCGAGAAGTGGAACGGTAAGATCCCGGCCAAGGTCAAGTCCCCGCTGCGTGACGGCGACGTGGACCGCGAGGATGATCCCGCCTTCAAGGACTGCTGGTTCTTCAACTGCAGCAGCAAGAACGCGCCCGGCGTGAGAGTGCGTGAGGCCGGTGTCATCTCCGAGGCGATGGACTCCAGCGAGTTCTACGCCGGCTGCTACGGCGCGGTCACCGTCAACATGTTCCCCTATAACAGCAACGGCAATGTCGGCGTCGGCGTTGGTCTGAACAACGTGATCAAGCTGGAAGACGGCGAGCGTCTGGCCGGTGGCCGCAGCGCTGACGAGGACTTCGAGGACCTCGAGTAATGCCGGCCGAGATCTGGCGCGACATCCCTGGGTATGAGGGAGCTTATCAAGTGAGCTCCCTCGGCCGGGTGAGAAGTATGGATCGGATGGTTCGGGTTTGCCCGCACGGGCTCGAAGCGAAGCGCTTAGTAAAGGGGCGCGTACTTAGACCAGGTCGGACCAACAGCGGGCATTTAAGTGTAGTCCTCGGGCACGGGGCCCACGGAAGTCAAGTTCATGATCTCGTTGCCCGTGCCTTTCTCGGGCCCAGGCCGGAAGGGATGGATATCTGTCATATAGACGGCGACCCAACTAACAACTGTGTTGATAACCTGAGGTACGACACGCGGACAGAAAACATACTGGACGTTTATCGTGTCGGTGGGCGTTGGAGGAAGCTGACTCTTGAAGACATGCGGGAGATCAAAGAGCTTCTTAGAACTGGGTTGTCTGGGGTTGAGATAGCGAGGCTGTTTTCGGTATCACCTTCTACAGTATCCGCAATAAAAGTTGGGAGGTATAAGTCGTGTGTGCTTCTGTGACTCGTACTTTGTCCTGTGACGTGGAGACCTTCAGCTCGGTCAGTCTCCCGGACTGTGGGGTGTATCGTTATTCAGAAGCCTCGGATTTTGAGATCCTCCTCTTTGGCTATGCCTTTGATGATGACCCTGTGCAGGTTGTAGACTTCGCCGCCGGGGAGGAATTGCCGGAGGAAGTGTACGACGCAATCTGGGACCCCGCTGTCGAGAAGCATGCCTGGAACGCGAACTTCGAGCGCACCACGATCGGGAAGTACTTTGGTAGGTATTGTCCGCCCGAGCAGTGGTTCGACCCGATGATCCTCGCTGCGAGCTGCGGGCTCCCGGCCACACTCGAAGCTGCCGGCGCGGCTCTCGGCCTGTCCGAGGACCAGGCGAAGATGAAGGTCGGCAAGCAGTTGATACGGGAGTTTTCCATCCCCTGTAAGCCGACAAAGAAGAATGGAGAGAAGACCAGGATCTTACCCGAGGATGACCCGGAGAACTGGGCGCTGTATAAGCAGTACAACCAGCGCGACGTGGAGACAGAGATGACGATCTGCAAGAGGCTGTTGCGTTGGCGGCCCATTCGTTCTGAGCAGTCGTTGTGGTGTCTCGATCAGCGCATCAATGATCTGGGTATTCGGGTGGACATAAATTTGGCGGAGAACGCCATCCGGATAGGGGGCGAATACAAAGCTAAGTTGATCGAGGAGGCGGTGGAGATCAGTGGGTTGGAGAATCCCAACTCCACCGCCCAGGTCAAGGCTTGGCTTGAGGAGCAGGAAGGAATCACAGTCAGCAGCCTGAACAAAAAGGTGATCGCTGACGTGGTGGCTAACCTATCCGAGCACAATTCAAAGAGATTCATGGCCCTGAGAAGCGAGTTTTCAAAGAGCTCGGTGAAGAAGTACGAGGCTATCGTCAGAGGCGTCTGCGCCGATCAGCATGTCAAAGGTACATTCCAATTCTATGGGGCAGGCCGAACCGGGCGTTGGGCCGGGCGTCGTCTGCAGTTGCAGAACCTGGCGAAGAACAACATGCCCGACCTCGACCTGGCCCGGCAGATCGTGAGCGACGGAGACGGCGAGACACTGGAGCTGCTGTACCCCAACGTGCAGTCCACCTTGTCCGAGCTGATCCGCACAGCGCTGATCCCCGAGGAAGGACACCGCTTCATCGTGGCTGACTACTCGGCGATCGAGGCGAGGGTCCTGGCCTGGCTCGCCGGTGAACAGTGGCGGCTGGATGTCTTCACAAACGGCGGCGACATCTACTGCGCCTCGGCCTCTCAGATGTTCAAGGTCCCCGTCGTGAAGCACGGGGAGAACGGACACCTGAGACAGAAGGGCAAAGTCGCTGAGCTGGCCCTCGGCTATGGCGGCGGCGTCGGTGCTCTGCTGGCGTTCGGGGCGGACAAGATGGGTATGTCCGAGGAGGACATGGCGGAGACTGTGGACCTCTGGAGATCCGCATCGCCCCACGTCGTAGCGATGTGGAAGGACCTGGAGAAAGCTGCGATCCGCTGCGTCGTCAAGAAGGTACCCACGATCTCCACGGTTGGCCACATCCGGTTCGACTACGAGGACGGCGTCCTCTGGATGAACCTCCCCTCCGGCCGGCGGATCGCCTATTGGGGCGCCGAGTACTCCGAGAACAGGAAGGGGTACAAGAGTCTGACCTACATGGGTACCGATCAGAAGACTCGGAAGTGGACACGCCTGGAGACCTGGGGTGGGAAGCTCGTGGAGAACCTGACCCAGGCCACAGCGCGGGACTGCTTGAAGGAAAGCATGCTGGCCCTGTCCGCTGCCGGCTTCGACATCCGAGCCCACGTCCACGACGAGGTCATCATCACCGAACCGATTGGCGGCAGAACTGTGGAAGATGTCTGCGCCATCATGGGTGCCCCGATCTCATGGGCCCCGGGCCTTCCGCTGAGAGCGGATGGATATGAGACCCCATACTATAAGAAAGACTGAGACCATACACCTCGGCAGTTTTTCTCGATTCTGCCGAGGTGTACAGACAGGAGGAAAGCTGATGTTAAG
>Ga0310691_10000816_pt1 | contig 53569 bp, 37 predicted proteins | sample 176DNAGHGlowgp2_FD_203887 | JGI IMG/M metagenome (GOLD analysis project Ga0310691, IMG submission 203887) | Sheep rumen microbial communities from Palmerston North, Manawatu-Wanganui, New Zealand - 1766 DNA GHGlow gp2 (v2) (version 2) | ecosystem: Host-associated > Mammals > Digestive system >... | reverse complement strand
GAGAAGTTAAGCCCGCCCGCGCCGATGGTACTGCACACCCGTGGGAGAGTAGGTAGCCGCCGTTTTTTAAAAAGAAGAAACCCTTCGAGAGAAATCTCGGAGGGTTTTCTGCGTATATAGGCTACCTGCTCTCTCACGGGGAGTGGGCGAAGAGGGCCTTCAGAGGAAAGACTGAATGTCTTTCCGTGCCCGATGAGGGGAGCCATACCTCTTATGGCGACGGAGGGGTTAGAGGGCCTTCAGAGGAAAGACTGAATGTCTTTCCGTGCCCGATGAGGGGAGCCATACCTCTTATGGCGACGGAGGGGTAAGAGGGTCTTCAGAGAATGTTGAAAAGAAAACCTCAAAAACCCTCTGGTGCTATCTGTAGCCTACGGCCCTCATGCTGCCTTCATGGCTTAGCGTTTGAAAGCAAGCTTTCACGCTAGCCCTGACGCCATCATGGCTTTGCACGCAAAGCACAGACAGCATCAGAGAAAAACATCGGCTTTCAGCCTAAAAACCGCTGAAGATGTATGATGTCTGAGGGAACCACATAACCTTAAGGCTGCGTTTAGGCCAAATGAGCATAGCGATGCTTGCATCAGCTTTGCCATGGCATAGCAGGCTCGATGTGTAGCATCAAACCTGAAACCGTGAACCGTAAACCGTAAACCGTAAACAGTAAACTTTATTCTCTGTTTTTCGGTTCTGTTGCTCAAGCCGTAAGGCTGTATTCGGTTTGTGAAGCAGCGAAGGCAAGGTTAACTTGGATTCGATGATTCACGGACAGAATACGAATGGATGAAACCCATGAGCAACAGAAACGGGTTTTCTGGGTTTTCTTTTATCAACGAAATTGAAGAAGAACCACTCTAAACTAAAGAACCACTCTAAACTAAAGAACTGCTCTAAACTCTCAACTCTAAACTCTCAACTATTTTAGGCATTGCTCCGTGCTGGGTGCATACAAAGGCACTGACATCAACGGCACGTTGATGCGCCTCCTTTACAGTCTTTCCTAAGAGAATACTGCTGACGAAGGCTGCTGTGAAGGAGTCGCCCGCACCAACGGTATCAGCTACTTCTACTTTTGGAGTGCCCAATTCGCTTATCTCTCCATCCGGAGTGAAGACGTACGAACCGTTTACACCACAGGTAAGGATGAGCATCCGTAGGTTATACTTCGTCTGTATGTTGCGGCAACAACTCTTAAAATCTATGTTCTTCCATACCGTTTCAAAGTCTTCGTCACTCTCCGCTAACCAACCGAATAGGCGGCTTACGGTTACCAGCTCCTCGTCGTTAATCTTTAGCACGTTGCACAGATTCAACGATTCCTCGATCACCTCTTTCGTGAAGAAGTTCTGCCGTAGGTTGATATCAAATACCTTCAGGGCATCTACTGGCATATTATCAATAAAGCGACGAATAGTATCTCTGCTAACGGAGCTGCGTTGGGCCAATGAACCGAAGCAGACAGCATCGGTGCGAAGTGCCAGTTGAGCTAATTCATCGGAGTAGGGGATATTATCCCATGCCACACCTTTCTTTATGTTGTACTGCGGAATTCCCTTTTGGTCGAGAGTTACCTGTACTGTTCCCGTCTCGTACGGCACCTTGGGACATATAACCTGCAGGTTAACGCCTTTGCAGATGTCCAGAATTTCGTCACCCAGTTCATCGTCGCCAATAGCGCTCGCAGCCCATGCGTCCAAACCAAACTGGCTGCAATGATAAGCAAAATTCGTTGGCGCCCCGCCAAACTTCCTGCCTTCGGGAAGGCAATCCCATAAAGCCTCTCCTATACCTGTAACTGTTTTCATGTTTATATTATAAGATGATTACGTGGACAAAGATACACACAAAAATTGTTTATGCAAACTATGTAGTGCTGTTTTGGCCCTTTGTTTGTAAGATATTCAGAGAGAGGCTTACAATGGAAGTTATTTTGTTCGTATTTTGATGTCTCCTCGATTTATTTTGCTATCTTTGCAACAGAAATCTCAAAGATGGATCTTAATCCCATGATAAAAAAACATATTTTTCTACTACTTGCAATACTGCTGACAACAAACACATCATCCTATACCCTAAAGCGTGTTAGCGTACACGATCCCAGTATCGTGTGGGATCCGACAACTCAAATCTATTATATCTTTGGCTCGCATCGTGCATCAGCCAGGAGTAAGGATCTGATGAGTTGGAGCAAGGTAACTGTACCTTGGAAGACAACCACCAGCAACAATGCACCAAATAGTGCAGCATTCATCACTCCCCAAATAACTAAGGTGAAGAAGGGTGATACCGAATACGAACTCAACTTCAATGCCTTCAACTGGTCAAAAAAAGGTAGTGTCAACTACAGTGTAGATGGCAATATGTGGGCCCCTGATGTCATTTGGAACGAAAAGATGCAAAAGTGGTGTATGTATTTGAGTATCAATGGGGACGCATGGTTTTCGAGCATAATTCTGTTGACGGCAGACAAGATTACGGGCCCCTATCGCTATCAGGCTCCGGTTGTCATGAGTGGCTTCAAAGGCGGTTCCGATTATAAGGAAACAGACCTGGAGATTGCCATTGGAACCCAGAGTTCGCTGCCCGCACGTTATAATGTAGGAAACAGTTGGGGTACCCGATGGCCTAACTGTATCGACCCCTGTGTTTTCTACGATGAAGAAGGAAAGCTATGGATGAGCTACGGTTCATGGAGCGGTGGCATCTGGATGTTGGAACTGGACGAAGATACAGGACTGCGTGACTACAACGTGAGTTACACTCAGTTGGGCAGTGGTGACGGCATCACCCAGGATCCCTATTTCGGGAAGAAGATAGCCGGTGGTTACTATGTCAGCGGTGAAGCCAGCTATATCGAGTACATCAATGGCTATTACTACCTGTTTGTAACCTATGGCGGTCTTGCTGCCGGAGGAAATCCTGACGACTACAACAATGGCGGATATCAGATGCGAGTCTTTCGCTCAACCAAACCCGGCGGTCCCTATACCGGTCCTAATGGTCAGAGTGCCGTATTCGCAAGTTACCTGTTGAACTTCGGTGCCAGTGCCAATACATATCGTGGCGAGAATATCTTCGGGGCATATACCGACTGGGGAAATCAGGCCAAGGGAAGCGACGGAGAGCGTTCGCAAGGTCACAACAGCATCATCGCTGCAGAGGACGGTCGTACCTATCTGGTTTATCACACACGTTTCCAGGACAGAGGAGAAGGTCATCAGGTGCGTGTGCACCAAGTGTTCCAAAACGAAAAAGGATGGCTCGTAGCAGCTCCTTTCGAATACACAGGCGAGGAGGTGAAGAGTGCCGACATCGCCACCATGCAGCAAGTATCAGAAGAAGCAATCTCTGGCACATACAAGCTTTTGGTACACAAATATCTCCTTGACCATACAAAGAAAGAAGCCGTATCTCCTGTAACTATTCAGTTGAATCAGGACGGCACCATCAGCGGCAGCTATACAGGTACGTGGCAGACAACGGAAGGAACATCCTTTGTCACCATCCAACTGGGCAGCTCCGTCTATTATGGTGTGATGGTCGAGCAAACGATGGAGCCAACAAACACAAAGGTTAATGCCTTTACCTGTATGGCATCTGGCGGCGTTACCATATGGGGCTACCAGACCAAACAGACCACCGGCATCAGCAATGCTGTGGCTGACGAAGAAAAGGTCACAGCAAAAGGCTGTTGGCACGCCCTGGACGGACGAAGATTGGAGGATAAGCCCTCAAATAAAGGTATATACATCTTCAATGGAAGAAAAATTGTTGAAAAATAAAAAGCGAAGGGATAACTCCATACTCCATAAACATCCGAAACCAGAATGAATGAAATAAAGGCAATATTTTGGATGCTTGTTTGTCAAGTTGTCGAATAAAAGTTGTATCTTTGAGCCGTGAAACTAAACAAAAGACAATTAACTTGAGAACCCTTGCCGGATTAGCATATTGACAACATGATGAATGGAATTACCGAAAGTTTTTACAATAACTTGATTGCTGAGGATCGCTACAGGATGATTCTGGATGGTCTGCAGTTGACATTGCTTATCACCATCTGTGCTGCTATTCTTGGCACGTTCCTGGGAGGCGTTGTGTGCTGGATGCGCATGAACCGCCGCCCTTGGTTGCAGCAAGTAGCCAAGGTGTACATTAACCTGATGCGCGGTACTCCTGTGCTGGTGTTGCTCATGTTGATGTACTATGTGATAATGGCACCCTTGGATGCTACAGGCGTCGTGGTAGCCATCGTCACCTTTGCCATGAATACGTCAGCCTACATCAGCGAGATGCTGCGTACCTCTATCCAAGGCATTGACCGTGGTCAAACCGAAGCGGGCCTGGCTTTAGGCTATACACAACAACAGACCTTCTTCCGTATTGTACTGCCTCAAGTCATAAGGGCTGTCATGCCCGTCTATCAGGGCGAGGTGGTGAGTCTGCTGAAGGGAACGAGCATCGTAGGCTATATTGCTGTGAACGATATGACGAGGGCTTCGGATCTGATACGCTCGCGCACATTCGATGCCTTCTTCCCCCTTATCATGACAGCCATCATCTATTTCCTGATGGCATGGCTTATCGGCCTGCTGCTGACATCGTTGCTGCAGCATCAGCGTGCGAAATCTACCATTGCAGCTGTATTGCTGACGATAGCGGGGCTGTTGGGCTACGTACCCACTCTCTGTTCCCAGTTTTCAACTGCCAACTCCCAACATTCAACAGTCAACTCGGACATCCCTCCCGTTTTCAAGGCCCTTTCCGGTAAGCGGGTAAGTGTTATTATCGGTAGTATACAGGACATTGCCGTTACCGACATGGCACCCGATGCCGACATCTTGCGCGTTACCACTGTTACCGATGTGCTAACCGCCCTGCAGAGCGGCAAGGTGGATGTGGGGGGCAGCGAAAGTCTGACACTGATATTCAACAAGGAGATAACGGACCAGGTGGACTCGGTAGGCTCAGGACTGCCCCCGATTCCCATAGGTGCCTGTTTCAGATCAGACAATATCGAACTGCAGCAGGATTTTAACGGCTTCCTGGCTGAAATCCGTCGTGATGGGACTTACCAGAAGATATTCGACCGCTGGCAGAAATCCGAAGACCCTTCGGCTATGACCATACCCCAGCAGCATGGCACAGGACGCACTATACGTATAGCAACCTTTCCGGCCATGCCTCCATTCAATTTTATCAATTCGGGAAAGCCGTCGGGCCTGGAGATTGACCTTCTGACAGAATGGGCCAACCGTCGCAACTGGCAACTGGAGTTCCTCGTGATGGACTTCGCTGCCCAGATTCCTGCCGTGCAGACGGGCAAGGCTGATATGGCCATGGGAGCTATCAGTATCACCGAAGAGAGGCAGAAACAAGTGCTGTTCTCTGATGGCTATATCGATTCGCACATCGTGCTGATTACGCGAAAGGGAGAAGCAGGGATACTGACAGAGCCCCAATCACAACCATCCGGCACAGAGGGAAAAGGAAATCCCTGGCCGTGGGTTGTTGCTCTCCTTATAATAATAGGTGGCGGCGCATGGCTTATCATTCGTGGCAAACGCCGCAAGCCCATACTTCCAACCTCAGACCTTCCATCTCAGACCTCTTCCATCATCTCCATCTCCCACCTGAAGAAGCGTTATGGAACGCTTGATGTGCTGCGTGAGATCAACCTTGATGTGTGCAAGGGTGAGGTTATCTCCATCATCGGTCCGTCGGGAACAGGTAAGAGTACTTTCCTGCGTTGTCTGAATCTGTTGGAACAACCCACCAGCGGCAGCATTCTTATCGATGGGCAGGATATTCTGGCCCCCGGTGCTAATGTACCGCTACTGCGACGTCGTATGGGTATGGTATTCCAGTCGTTCAACCTATTCAATGGTATGTCGGTGTTGGACAATATCTGCCTGGCTCCCATGCAGCTGCTTGGTAAGAGCCGTGAGGAGGCTGAACAGCGAGCCTGCGAGTTGCTTGATATGGTGGGACTGGCCGAGCGTGCCAATGCGATGCCTGACCAACTCTCAGGCGGACAAAAGCAACGTGTGGCCATTGCCCGTGCCTTGGCGATGAAACCCGAGATACTGCTCTTCGACGAGCCTACTTCTGCTCTCGACCCCACAATGGTGAGCGAGGTGCTGGGGGTAATGAAACGGCTGGCCCAAGAGGGAATGACGATGATTGTGGTGACGCACGAGATGAGCTTTGCCCGTCAGGTGAGCAGTCGTGTGTTGTTCTTTGCTGAGGGTGTGGTCTATGAAGACGGTACACCCGACCAGATTTTCGAACATCCGCAGCGCGAGCGCACCCGTCAGTTCATCCGTCATATACACGAGACGACATTCCTTATCCAGAGCGAGCACTTCGACTGGTACGCTATGATGTCACAAATGGAGCAGTTCTGTCATCGCTACAACCTGTCGCACCAACAGTTAGAGGGCGTGCTACATGTAATAGACGAATCACTCGGTATCCTGGGGACCGCTCCCGACACCCGTCTGACGCTTTCCTATGCAGAGCAAGAAGATACGTTGCAGTTCACGGTCAACAGTCCGCAACCTATCAACCCCGATTTGTTCAGTGCTGACAGTGATAACATAGCTGTAATGATATTGCGCAATTTCAGTCGTGAGATTCATATCGAGGGTAATGTGATTAGCATAAAAGTTGAGAATTGAAAGTTGAGAATTGAAAGTTGAGAATTGAAAGTTGAGAATTGAAAGTTTCGGTTAGCGGTTTTTATCGAATTGAAAGTTGAAAATTGAGAATTGAAAGTTTCGGTTAGCGGTTAGCGAACTTCAGCCTTCGTCTTTCGTTTTTCGTTAACAAAAGTATAAAGTCTAAAGTCAGTTGAGGGTTGTTATTCTATGAAATATCTGAAATTATTTTTAATCCTGTTTTTCTGCGCGTCAAGTGCAAGTTATGCACAGCGTAAGACCGACCTGTTGGACCGTGGCCTTGTGGCCGTCCCTGCATCTTCCGGCAATCTGGTAAGTTGGCGTATCTTTGCAGAAGAGTATTATGGTGTTACCTATAATCTGTATGCCAACGGGACCTTGTTGAAAGGTAACCTGTCGGCATCTGACTTTAACCATACAACTGGTAATGGCACGACAAAGTATAAGGTAGTGCCCGTGGTACGGGGAGAAGAAAAGACGGAACTGGCCAGCGAAGAAGTAACCCGTTGGGATGCCGGCTACCTGCAGTTCCCTGTTGCCCCGGTACAGGACCGCAAGGGAAATGATGTTACCTCGCAGTATATCATCAATGATATCTCGTTGGGTGATGTGGATGGTGACGGCGTAACTGAGTTTATCGTCAAGCGTAACTACGCAGGCGATATCCTGAACGCTGCGAACACAACCTGTTTCCATCATTACGAATGTTACAACCTGAAGGGTGAGCGCTTGTGGTGGATAGACCTTGGTCCCAATATGATGGCTGGACCCGATGAGCAATGGGATATGGTACTCTTCGACTGGGATCAGGACGGCAAGGCTGAGGGCATCATGCGTGGTGCCGACAATATGATTATCCATACCGCTCAGGGCGAGACCATAAATGTGGGGAATATGAACTACGTGGCTCCTCGTGCCCAATATACTCATGAAGGGGCCGAGTATCTGCTATACATCAAAGGGCAGACAGGTGAGCTTTATAACGTCAGCGGAGATACCTCTAAACCATGGATAGCCTATCCGCTGCCTCGCTTTGAGAGTGGAGAGAGCGATTATGTTGCCACTTGGGGCCCAATGACTAATAATAAGGACGATGGAGGTCATCGTTCTTCGAAGCATTACTTCGGTGCTCCTTTCCTGGACGGTTTGCATCCCAGCATTTTCCTGGGCCGCGGTTGTTATACACGTCACAAGATGGTAGCCCTCGATGTGGATCCTGTTACCCATAAGCTTACCGAGCGCTGGCGCTGGGCCAACAAAGGAGGGTGGAGTGATCCTTGGTTCGGAAACGGTTACCACAATTTCGGTATAGCCGATGTGGACGAGGACGGACGCGACGAGATCGTCTTCGGCTCTATGGTTATCGACGATAACGGCAAGGGACTCTCTACCACAGGGCTCGGACATGGTGATGCCGAACACGTAGGCGACTTCGACCCCTATCGGAAGGGCCTGGAGTTCTTTGCCTGCAACGAGGATGAGCCTAATATGAACTACAGAAACGCTACAACATCCAAGATATACTACCGTTCGAAGGGAACAGCTGATGACGGTCGTGCCCTGATGGGTAACTTCTCCAATAATTTCCCCGGTTGTATGGGAAGAAGTGTCAATTCAGGTCTCATCAGCTCTGTTGCCGACAAGGAACTTACCGGCAATGGCGTACCTTCTACGGGCGGAACCAACGACGGTCTTTACTGGAGCCATCTGAACCAACGCATCTATTGGACGGGCGACCTTCTCGAGGGCATCTTGGACAGTCCCGGAACAGAGCGTGAGGCTGTGGTGTGGACTACAACAGGCGGTCGTGTTTTCCAGTCGAATGGCTGCAAGCTGAACAACGACTCGAAGAATAACCCCTGTGCATTAGGCGATATCTTTGGTGACTGGCGCGAAGAGATTGTGGTACGGACAAACGATAATGCCTATGTCCGCATCTATACAACACCCATCTATACCGCTTTTCGCATACCCACTCTCTGGCACGACCATCAGTATCGTAATGCGATGGTGTGGCAGTGTGTAGGTTATAACCAACCGCCACATACCAGCTTCTTCCTGGGGCAACTGGAGGACATTACCATTGCGCCTCCTCCTTACACCATGACGGGAAGAACGGAAATTCCTAATGGTGGTACCGTCTCTTCAGCTCATGAGGGACAGCACGTTATCGTATGCGAGACCAACGATACCCATATCACTGTACAGGACGGGGCCAATCCCTATGTGGCTACGTTCAATGTACCTTCGTGGGTACAGGGAACCAACAGCAGCAAGACCGACGGAACAGCTGTCATCAACTACGAATATTACACCTGCACCGTAGAGGGCGGAGCCTTCACAGGGAATATGACACTGGTTAAGCAGGGTGACGGTATTCTCTCCTTGCCGAAGGTGAATATGACCTATACCGGTCCTACGAACGTCTGGGCTGGTACGCTTTCCTTCGACGGCTCTCTGATGCAGTCTCCTCTATGGCTTAACCGACATACTACGCTGAATAGCAACGGCGGTTCCTTCCGTAGCATCAAGGCAGATTACGGTTCTACCATCTGTCCTACGGGGGCTGTCGATGCAGACTCGCTGATGATGGGCTTTGGCTCGCGTCTGAAGTTGAACGCCTATAGCGACGGGCTGAAGATTGACCAGCTGAATGCCAAATTACTGAATATAGAAAAAAAATCTACAGCCGCTTGGCTGCAGTGGGGACCCAAATACCTGAGTCCCGTCTTGGAAGTTGTGGTACACAACGAGGACGGCTCTTCCAAACTGGCCTCAGGCAACTATCTGATAGGTGAGATAGGCTCTGTTGAGGGAGATATCAGCGACATAAAGATAGAGGGTATATCCGGTCAGAAGGCCAGCCTGCTGTTGGAGGATGGTAAACTGTATCTGCGTATTGAGGGCATCCGTGATCCGGGAACTGTCTATTGGACGGGAAGTAAGAGTGCGACCTGGAATTATGCCGATGCAGAGAATTTCCAAAATATCGAGGGGGAGAGCGATATCTTCGTCTCTGGCGACAAGGTTATCTTCGACGATGCAGCATCTAAGTTCGTCGTATCACTCGTGGGTAATCTCGATCCCGATACCGTTGTTGTAAACAATACAAACACTTATACCTTTAGTGGAGCGGGTGCGCTGACGGGTAAGACATCGCTTGTTAAGCGTGGAACGGGGACGCTCACCATCTCTAACGATAATACCTATACGGGAGCTACCATCATCAGTGGCGGCACGGTGAAGGTTAGCAGCCTGAGCAACGATACGAAGGCTTATGGCAATCTCGGCGCTGTGAATGCATCGAACCAGAAGTTCGTCATCGAGAACGGAGCCGTTCTGCAGACAACGGCTGCCGTAGAGACGGGGACTCCCATCCGAGTTCGCACACCAGAGGGCGGTGTCGTCAATAATTCAGCCGACTTCATTGCCGACCAGGTTGTCACAGGAACCCGACTCGAGAAACGAGGTGCGGGCACCTTGCTTTGCTTTGCTGCTAATACGGCCCTTGACACCCTTGTCATCAGTGCCGGAGCTGTAGCCCAGCGTAACGGAAATGCCGCCAAGGCCATCCTGCTCCAGAACGGAACCCTTTGGGATGATTCTCAGTCAACCACTCATGCCATCGTGGTTCCCAAGGGCAAGTCGGGAACGTGGCAACTGACCAATACCTATTATACTAACTATACGAATAAACTGACGGGCGAAGGCACGATTACTATCGTTCCGCGTAATAGCGTAAATCGTGTGCGCATCTCTGGTGACTGGTCGAAGTTCCAGGGAACGGTCAAACATACGAACACCAAGATATGGCTACCTTTCGACTGCACTTCGGGCATGCCTCACGGCACGCTGGATATTGCAGCCGGTTGTGGCGTAACCAATGTAGCTAAGGCGATGACCATTGGAGCCGTTACAGGCAGCGGGTCGTTGAACCAACCCGTAAGCAACTTCCAGAACCAGACGGCTGTAAGCGGAAACAATACCTGGAACATTGGTAATTCCGACGGGCACGATTTTATCTTTGCCGGCTCTTTTGCCGATGCCGGTGGTGCCAACAAGACCTTATTTAATAAGGTAGGATCTTGTAAAATGAGTTTTTCCGGTACGGGCTCCTTCTCGGGTGCCTGCCGTGTGAATGCCGGCGAGCTGTGCCTGAACAGTTCCAAGTCAGACATTATGCTGGGAACCAGTACGCTGACAGTAGCTAATGGCGCTACGTTGAGCGGTCGCGGTACGCTCGGTAATTCTTCAACTACCATAGCCGCCGGAGCTACCATCCGCAGCGGTATAACAGAGGAGAATGCTTCGGGCAATCTGAAGTTTGGCGGTAAGAACGTTACTGTTAATGGTAATGCTCAGTCGTACATCAGTTCCAAGACAAGCTACAGCAAGTTTACGGATATCGGTACCCTGAAACTCCTGGGCACCCTTACGCTTCGTGGTGTCGAGGGACTGGCGCTGAGTCAGGGCGATGAAATCAAGCTTTTTGATGCCAAGACCATAGCGTTAGGCGCGGATCTGGTACTCAACCTCTGTTCTCCCAATGCTGCAGAGGGTCTTACCTGGGACACCAGCCGTCTTTCCGAAGGTGTGCTCGTCGTTGCCGGCCCTTCCCCCGACGGCGTAATCAATATCAACTCGGACGATTTGGACAAGGCCGAGGTCTGCACCCTCAGTGGTGTACGTCTCTCGCAACGCCCGACTCATACGGGTATCTACGTTGTTAATGGACAAAAAAAGTTGTTGAAATAGCCGTTTTTTTGCATATATCAATTCTTTTTTTTCGAGAAAAACACTAAAAAAATCCCTTTTTGTTGTACGAAAAACAAAAAGGTTGCTATATTTGTGCTCGTAAACTATTAAATCTAAACGAGAAACCAATTTAATTAGCATGAAACAAAGATTACCTTATTGTATTCTTCGTGCTTAATTGTAATTTTGAGACTGTTGTCTCGAACTTACTTTTGCTCGGAAGAAAAAATAAATTCTGATTTATTTTGTTCTTCTCTCGCTTACTCGTAACTTTGAGACTGTTGTCTCGAACTTACTTTTGCTCGGAAGAAAAAATAAATTCTGATTTATTTTGTTCTTCTCTCGCTTACTCGTAACTTTGTCCCCCGAATGCGATACTTCATCACACTTTCATACGACGGGACACGCTATCACGGTTGGCAGATCCAACCCAACGGCATCAGTGTGCAGGAAACCCTGCAACAGGCGCTTTCGACCCTATTACGTAAGGATATAGAGGTTGTTGGGGCAGGAAGAACCGATGCAGGTGTTCATGCCCGCATGATGGTGGCACACTTCGATTCCGACGAAGCACTCAACAGTCCCCAGTTGGCCTACCGCCTGAACAAGATTCTGCCTCAGGATATAGCTGTGCAGAAGGTGGAACAAGTAGCCGACGATATGCATGCCCGTTTCTCGGCTACCAGTCGGACGTATCACTATTTTGTTCATACCTGCAAGGATCCTTTCTGCCGTCAGTACAGTTGGCTCCTACATGGAAGAGTGGACTTTGCCGCTATGAACGAGGCTGCCCAATTCTTGCTCCAATATACTGACTTTACCAGTTTCTCTAAGGTCAATACAGATACCAAGACCAATCTCTGTACCATTACCGAAGCCCATTGGGACGAGATAGCACCAGGGCAGTGGCGGTTTACCATTATAGCCAACCGCTTCCTGCGTAATATGGTTCGTGCCATCGTAGGTACCCTTTTGGAGGTTGGCCGGGGTAGGATGACAAAGGAAGAGTTTTGTAAAGTCATAGAGCAGAAGAGTCGTTGTGCTGCCGGAGAAAGTGTACCGGGCAACGCACTGTTCTTAGTAAACATTGAGTATTAAAGCCCCTCTCCCCGCTCCCCCAAAAGGGGAGGGCTTATTCTTTATTATAAAAATAACATGTGGATATTATACGCTTTTCTTTCGGCAGCTTTGTTAGGGTGCTATGATGTATGTAAGAAGCAGTCGCTAAGGGGCAACGCCGTTATACCCGTCTTGTTTCTGAATACATTGTTCTGCTCCCTTATTTTCCTGCCTTTGGCCCTGACCGCTCCGTTTGGAGGCTGGGAAGTGCAGCGTTATATTGTGCTGAAAGCATGTATTGTGCTCAGCAGTTGGATATTGGGGTATATTGGCATGAAATACTTGCCCATTACGCTGGTCGGTCCCATCAACGCAACAAGACCTGTAATGGTGCTGTTAGGTGCCCTTCTGCTGTTTGGCGAGCGCCTGAATCTTTATCAGTGGATAGGTGTTGCATTGGCCATTTTAAGTTTCTTCCTGTTAAGCAGAAGCGGTAAGAAGGAGGGAATTGATTTCCGTCATAACCGTTGGATTTTCTGTACTGTTGGGGCTGCCATATTAGGTGCCCTAAGTGGCTTGTACGATAAGTATCTGCTGGCTTCACCCCAGGATGGTGGTGTGGGACTGAACAGGTTAACAGTACAAAGTTATTACAACTTTTACCAGTGTGTGATGATGGGTGTGGTGCTCATGGTGCTATGGTATCCACGCAGGCATAAGAGTACCCCTCTCCATTGGTCATGGGGAATTCCCCTTATAAGTATTTTCCTGAGCATAGCCGACTATGCATATTTTTGTTCGCTGCACGAAGCTGGAGCACTGGTTAGCGTAGTCAGTATGGTGCGTAGGAGTAGTGTTGTGGTCAGCTTTATGATTGGTGCCTTCCTCTTTCACGAGAAGAACCTTAAAAGTAAAGCCGTTGACCTTTTCCTGGTCCTCTTAGGAATGGTGTTCCTATATTTAGGAACCCGCCCTTTTTGAGAATTGAGGGACCCTCCCTGCCCTTCCCTTTAGGGAGGGAGTTGAGAATTGAGAATTGAAAGTTAACGTCGAAAACTCTAAACTTTATTCGATAACCGCTAACCGATAAACAGACATTATAGTTGTTTTCTTTGTTTTTCGGTTCTGTTGCTCAAACCGCAAGGCTGTATTCGGTTTGGAAGCAGCGAAGGCAAGGTTAACATGGATTCGATGATTCACGGACTGAATACGAATGGGTAAAACCCATGAGCAATAGAACCGGGTTTTTAAGGTTTTTGTTTTATAAACGAAATTGACGAAGATCCGTTTAACCTTATTACAGTCGTACCGCTATGGAGTGCAAAATACGTTCGGCCGTTTTCTTCTGAACCTTAGTCAGTTCATCAGTCTGAAGTTCCCAAGTCAGGGTAGGGGAATCCGGACTCAGGCTGGCTTTTATCAACGGAAGTTGGTGCAACAGTCCGCTGACCTCCTCGTCGGCATCAGGCTGAAAGAAATCGTCAGCCTTCGGGCGCTCCAGGGGGTAGGAGACAGGCTCCCATTTCAGGTTATAGAAGTACACCTCACTATCAGCTGCCGGCCCTTGGAAGGTATGCACAAAGCAGAGTAGCGAATCGCTGAAAATCTTCATCTCGACGGTGCTCCTCTCCGATGGCTGCAGACGCAGGTAGTCGTTGGTGAGTATCAACAGTTCGGAATATGTGTCGAACTTGTTCTTTACCCTCGCCCTCATGTTGTTCTCTATGAAATCTATGCAGTCCAATCTGTTGTTCTTGGTCATCAGCGGAAATATGCTGTCTGGAGCCTGGGCAAAGACATCGCGCATCTTCACCTGCTGTGCGGAAACATTATAGCAGTTTCCCAGAAGTATAAATACTATAGCCAGAAGTCTATACATAGTTTACCGTTTACCGTTTACTGTTTACCGTTTACTGTTTACCGTTGGTAACTTTGATTCTTCACTCTTCACTCTTCACTCTTCACTAAAACGCTACCAGCTCCAATCCGTTAGCTCTCTCTTCGCCTCCACTTTAGCCTCCACTTCATCGGGAAGGTTGGGGAAGAAGTCAATGCCTGTACGCGTCTCCAACTCATCGATGCTGATGGTGTAATCTTTGATGTTGCTGGCATTGTTGGCCCTGTGCTCTGCCCAAAAGGCAATGCCATGATACTGGTCGTTGTTATCTACACGCAGAATAGCCATCCAGAAGTACCTTGGTACGGGAATGGTGCAGCTCCGGCGTGTCATGGCATATATCTCGTCGGGTGTAAAAAGTGGATTGGGCACGCTTGCCGTAGGGGTGATGGTTCCACCCTTTACGACAAAGAGTGTCTTTCTTCTCTGTTTGTTAAAACCCAGATTGTGCACCCAGTTCTCCATATTCAGCCAAATACCTGCATTAAAAGCATTCAGCTGCGGCTGCATGTTCGAGAGGTAGAAAGTCTGGCCGTTGGCATTTTGGGACATCAGCCGGTCTTGCGAATTTACGATATGTCCGCGGTCGAATCCATTATTGTAATGGTCGCTGGCGTACGTGCGATACATGTGGGGGATGATGGAATCCTCCTGAAACGGATCACTGTCCCAATAAGCACCTTTCCATGTGCTACCCCTCCAGTTATTACGGTTCCAGTTGTTTACGGCATTCAAATCTGTTATGGCGTATGCCGCCCATCGCTGTGCCCGCATTTCCTTGTTCCACTCCTCGGTATAGGTTATACCATATTTGGTTGTGCTGTGCACAATAAACATACTATGATCCTTGACTGCAGGCACCTCCATGCGTTGCTGGTAAGCCTTCGCTTCGTTTCCGATAAGTGAGACGGGCCTGTCTGCACTTGTGGGGGAACTGCTGCCATTGTCGTCCTTGTTACATGCTGCAAGGCACATAACCATACAGGGCAATGTCAGGTAGTAACAGGTATTCTTCATACTGTGAATGGGGTGGGTAGTTTCGGAAAAGAAAAGAGGTGTGGATGCTTTTCGTCATCCACACCCCTAAAAGTAACGTTATCTTCTTGTCTGAACAAGTCTCGAATTTACTTCTTCATACGAGCGTAACGGCTCATGAACTTATCAACACGACCGGCTGTGTCAACCAGCTTGCTCTTACCAGTATAGAAGGGGTGAGAGGTGTTACTGATTTCCAACTTGATCAAGGGATAGGTCTCGCCCTCAAACTCGATTGTCTCGGTGCTCTTTGCTGTAGAGCGGCTCAGGAACATATCGCCGTTGCTCATGTCCTTGAACACTACGGGGCGATAGTTGTCTGGATGGATTCCTTCTTTCATTTTCTTGTCTTTTTTTGTGCTCCCGAATTTCCGTTGTCGGAAGGTGATAAGGAGCTGTTATTAATAATTTTGCGTGCAAAGGTAAGGCTTTTTTCTGTTCCCACCAAGAGTTTTGCAAAATATTTCAATGAAAAGGGAGTCGCTGGTAAATACCCGTGTTGTTTGAGGACAATAATCCGTGAAATCGATGACTTAACGAAAACTTTTAAAGTGAAGAATGAAGGCCTCAGTCTCCTCTCTTTCAATCGCAGCCTTCAATGTTCAATCATTTTCAACTTTCAACTTGAAAACAATGTTCAATGTTTAGAGCATGTGAGAGCAATTACAAGCAACAAATAAATATGGTATTAATTGTCACTTTATATATATATATATATAGGAAATAGGGGTTAAACCAGGACATTGTAAACAATAATCAGGCTTCGTAAAGCAAAAAAGTTAATTTTTATTTGGAACATGTTAATTAAACTTATATATTTGCAAAGGAATAAACTAAGTTTTAGAAGATTCGAGATAAAGAAAGAAAAATAATTGTTTAACTAAAAATTATACAATCATGAGATTTCTAAAGTTATTTATCACCGTATTTGCAATGGCAATTGCCATGAACGTAAGCGCACAGTCTAAGACCACCGCTAAGGCCAAGACTACTACAACTACTACAACAACAAAAGCCAAATCAACGACAACTGCCCCTGCAAAGAAGGCTACCGCAGCAAAGTCTACAGCTACCACTACGGCAAAGTCTACGGCAACAACTACTACAGCTAGCAAGCCCGCTGCTACCACTACCACTACCAAGACAGCTACAGCTTCTGCAAGCAAGCCAGCAAAGAAAGCTTCTGCTTCTTTCGCTAGCAAGGATTATGACCCAGGCTATCACATGATGGTGGAGGCTAAGGTTGGTAGTTTCTATGGCACTGGTGGTTTCGGTGCGAATGTTGCTCTGGAACATGAGTTCCACAAGTATCTTGCTTGGGATCTCTTCAGCGTTGATTTCTCTATGCCATTTAATGCAAACTTTCTATCCGTCGGCCTGAAGACTGGTATTCGCGGTTTTTCTCCCTACTTCTACGACAAACTGAAGATGCGCGCCTATAGCAGTCTTGCTGTAGGTTATGACTGCGGTATTACTGTAGATTCTGGCTTGCGAAATCTTAATGAGTGGGCGGGAGTGTCCAATACCTCTCATGGCTTTGCTCTCTCGTGGGGCATCGGTGTTCAGATGATTAATCACCTGTATGTAGGTTATGATTTAGAGTATAGCACCGTTTGGAAATCAACGGCTCATTATGCTAAATTTGCATGGCGTTTCTGATTTTCCTTCAAAAATACAGAATATCCTAAAAGTAACGGGGGCGGGTTTTTTTTCCTGCCCTTGTTGCTTTTGTTATCTTTTTTTTCCTTATCTTTGCCCCTGCAAACATAATATAATCAGTCATGAAGAAGTCTAAAACAATCATTATCCCACTTTTTACCTTGATTCTTTCCGCCTGTGGCGGCAAATCTGTTAATATTGTCATACCAGACAATAATTGCCCGTCCGACAAGGAATTGATAGCAAAAGCCATGAATGGCGATGAAGAAGCCGGACTGCAAATAGCCCAGATGTATTACGACGGCAATGGTGTGATACAGGATTATACAGAGGCCATCAAATGGTACAGGGTTCTGGCCGAGAAGGGCAATCCGTATGCTCAGTACTTTATGGGGCTGTGTCACGACGAAGGATGTGGTTTGGAAGCCAGCCTGACCAAGGCGATGGAGTTCTATAAGCAATGTTTCCAAGAGTTTAAGTCACGTGCCGAGAAAGGCGACAAGGATGCCATGTTCTATTTGGGCAAGATGTACTCTCAGGGCAAATATGTTACGAAAGACAATTCTGCAGCCGTAAAGTGGTATCGCGAAGCTGGTGAGCATGGCGATGCTAAGGCACAATACACTCTGGGCACATGTTATAGCGAAGGCATAGGTGTAGCCAAGAATTACGAAGAAGCCGTCAAATGGTATCGTCAGGCTGCCGACCAGAACAACGCCGATGCACAGTGCGCCTTGGGAGCTTGCTTCGAGGAGGGAAACGGTGTGGAAAAGTCTGCTACAGAGGCCGTTAAATGGTATCGCCTCTCCGCCGAACAAGGAAATGCCGATGCACAATGTAATCTGGGTTATTGCTACGACGAGGGCATAGGAGTTGAACAGTCACTCAGCGATGCCGTTCGTTGGTATCGCCTTGCTGCCGAGCAAGGAAATGCCACAGCCCAGAACAACCTGGGATTCGCCTACGAGACAGGAAGTGGCGTAGAGCAGTCCGAAGAGGAAGCCATCAAATGGTATAAGCTCAGTGCCAAGCAGGGTAACGAAGGTGCAATTGCCAACCTAAAGGCAAAGGGCATTACTGACTTTAATTAACTGAAAACAAATATGTATTTACGAACAAGATCAGAAGAATTCAAGTAACATGATTATTAACTAAACAGAATTTTGTTATGAAGACATTAAAATTAATCTTCGCCGCTTTGGCAATGACTTTTGCAATGAATGCAAGTGCAGAGAGTTTCTTTAACGGAAATGTTATTGCTGACATCAAGTTAGGTGGTGCAGGTGGTGCCGGCGCCTGGGGCTTTGGTGTAGGCTATCAGAAGCCTATCACAGAGTTTGAAGGCTGCACCCTCGCATGGGATGTTCTGAACTTCGAGTTCAACGCTCCCTTTAAGCATCCCGGTGACGGTTGGATGATGAGTTTCAAGACCGGTGCCCGTCTGTTCTCTCCCTCTTTCTGGAATGACAATCTGCGTGGTTATACTAACCTGGCAATGGGTTACACCTACTGTGGTGGTGTTAAGACCAGTGCATTTGGCATTACCTACGGATTGGGTCTGCAGTTCAAGCAGAAATTCTCTTTCGGCTACTCTCTGATCTACGAGACAGCTGGTAGCAGCAAGTCTCACTTCGCCACATTCGGCTGGACATTCTAAGATTAGCGATGAGTGATGACAATAAAAGGGACAGATTATAAAGTCTGTCCCTTTTATTATGCTTGCCCGTTGTCAGTATCGGGAATAATAACAGCCTGTAGTATGTGGTTTACAGCAGCGTAATGGATTTCAACTGTTTTGTAAGGGCAGAAACACCTCTTTTTGTTTTCTCCAATTGACGGCGCCGAGGTTTGCGAACGCCTGCTGCATAGTGCCAAAGCTGACGCTCATTAATGCCCGTAATACGGCTCAGAGCAGCCTTTGTAAATTTAGAGAGTTCTACGTATGTCTTACTTGATTCCGAAGAAGATGATACGCTTGTCTGACGTTACGGTCAGGGTGCATGCTGCACTGACCTCGAACTCGTACTTGTCAGCATCGGTTACGGTCAGGGTGTAAGGCGAGTTCTGTGTTGCACCAGTGTTTTCCTTTACGGTGACGGTCTTTATAACGGTTTCGCCGTCCTTCAGCACAACATCAGCTGTGCCGGCTCCCTTCCATGTTACGGCATAGAAACTGTGTTTGCCGGCAGGAACATTGAGAGTAAAGTCACCAGCTGCCTTAGAAGTACCAATCTTCAGGACGGGACAGTCAGCTACACCATTGATGGTAGCTACGCCATCGTAGAAGTTGGTGCCGCCTGTGTAAGAAAGGCTGATGCCGTACTCTGATGTGTCGCCCCCTTGCTCACCTCCAGGTTCTTCCCCTTGCCCGCCATCTCCGGCTTCCAGGATTTCTACTTTGGCATTCTTGATTTCAGGAGTAACGGCACCAGTGGAATTGTTAACGTATTTCATGAGCTGGCCGGTAATCTTTACCTTAGAGCCCTTTACGAATGCTGTTACCCCTTCTGGCAGGTCGGCCCAGTATGCCTCGAAAATACGGCCGCCATCCTTTGTGTCAGCCATCCAGAAGGTCTGCTGGTTGCGGCTTACATTGCCGATGACCTCTGTGATGTAACCGGTAACGGTATAGGTCTCTGTGGAGGTGGCACCGTCAGCCAATGCATTGGTCAGCTCTACAGCTTGTGCACAAGTCACTTCTGTTCCCTCAACAATATCTCCGCCGCCACCTTGCCCGCCATCGCCGGCTTCCAGGATTTCCACTTTGGCATTCTTGATTTCAGGAGTAACGGCACCAGTGGAATTGTTAACGTATTTCATGAGCTGGCCGGTAATCTTTACCTTAGAGCCCTTTACGAATGCTGTTACCCCTTCTGGCAGGTCGGCCCAGTATGCCTCGAAAATACGGCCGCCATCCTTTGTGTCAGCCATCCAGAAGGTCTGCTGGTTACGACTTACTTCGCCGATGACCTCTGTGATGTAACCGGTAACGGTATAGGTCTCTGCGGAGGTGGCCCCGTCGGCCAGTGCATGGGTCAGTTCCACAGCCTCGGCACAGGTAACTTCTATCCCCTCTGCCGTCTCTCCGCCACCTTCTTCGGTGTTACCTTGGATAGAATACACATAGGCCTGTCCCTTGCCAACGGTTTCTGGGGTGTTGCCCTTGTAGTTGACAACCTTTCCATAAACAACCACTTCATCACCAGGCTTAATTTGACTAACGGAAGTGAATTTCTTGTTGCCTGGACCGTAAACTTGGAAGGCGGTAAAGGTCTTTGTTTTGTTGCCTTCATCAACCATGGTAAATGTCATGTTACCATACTGAGAGATGGTAGCTTCCGATGTGGTGTTGGACAGTACCTTTCCCTTTATGTAAACTGCCTGTTCAGATTCTGTGTCAGCCTGGAGCTTGTTGATATAATTCAATGCACCGGCAACATTGAACGGATTTTCTAATGTGCCGTCTCCTGCGGGAAGGACTTCCACGTCGGGAACCTTTTCCTCATGAGGAATCTGATACGGTGCGGGAACGTCCTCGCAGCAGGTGAAAGTAAATACGCCTAACAGGGCGAGGAGGATGCTTTTGAAAGTTGTTTTCATTGTTGTATAGTTTTATTATTTGTTTTCGTTATCGTTATCGTTATCGTTATCGTTGACGTTATCGTTGACGTTATCGTTGACGTTATCGTTGACTTACTCCACAATATCACTCATGGTACGCATACTTAACTGCCAACCGTTGTTATAACGGCCGAGTACGCCATAGATTGTATATACGTGCCCCTCCTGGATAGGATAGCTGGCAAAATCAGCATAGGTGCTGGTACGGAGGTCTAACGTACCGCCGCCCTGCAGGCTGATGGTATTGGTCACACCATTACCAGTATCGGCATCTTCGGGTGCAGCTAAAACCCAGCGTTCTGTACTCTTGGGCATAATAGTGCCACGCACACGTACAATGCATCCTGCCCACTGTTCCTTGCTGAGGTTCTTTACAGCATCATAGTCGAGTGTGTCGATGCGAGAGACATCCGGTGCTCCCAGGAATTTAACCCGGTTCCAGAAATCCTCTTGGCTCATACGTCCGATTCGCTCTACGCCTGCTGCATTTTTTGTGGGGTAGCCAAGCTGGGCATTCTGTCCGTAGCCGCCTATGTAAGCACCCTTCAGGTTGAAAAGAATCTCCTGCCCGGGCTGTATGAAGTTGTAGATAGCGTTCATATTAACACCGAGAATCAGGAACCCGGGATTTTGCTTAGTGCCATCCTGCAGTACAATCTGCTGGGTAAGGTTTCCTCCGTCATCGGTGCAGATGACCGTTCCGCGCAACATGCTGTCTGTGGTAATCTGCTTAAACTGGTTGGCGCCTGTCGTATTGCCATATAGTGTCTTCAGTTCCTGAATAGAGATGACGTTATGTTCCTGAAGCGTCTTGTTCCAGATGGTATAACCCGTATAAACGTTGTCCTCCCAACCGGTATTCTGGCAAGCAGAAACTGCAAAGCCCAAAGCCAGGGTGAACAGTATATATATCTTTTTCATATCTCTTCTGTATTTAAATATATAATAATGTATTGGGTTAGAAGCGGTAGTTTATGTTCAGCATAAAGTTGAATCCCTGCGCATAGAACTTCTTGGGGTTCATGCGGAAGTCATAGATACGCTCGTTACCCTGTGTGCCGTTCTTGTTGGTGCTATAGTTGCTGCGGCTCTGCTCGTAACCGCCTGTGCAGATACTACGGTTATTGAGAATGTTGGTAAGTGTCAGGTTGATGCTCATGGGATGATGGGCAACGGTTATCTGCTTACCTATACTTGCATCCAGCATAAAGCCGCCCTTGCCTCTGCTTTGCCCGGGGACATTGTATGTGGAAACCATATTGCCGGTGACAGGGTCTTCTGCCATTGCCTTGACGTTTTCCTCGTAACGCAGGCAGGGACTGTATGAAAGGTAGATGCGGTCGTAGTAGTTACCGATGAGCGAAAGATACCACCTGTTGATGCGATAGTTTAGTGCCAGGCTATAAACAGAGAGGGGAGTGCCGCTCTCTCGCATATTCTTGTTGTGGCATACGGTGGTGTTCTCGGTACCATGTGTGCTGAGCATATATACACAGTCGGAGTTGTTGTTATAAAAGTTGTCGCTCCAGGTTCCCATGGCTGTAATATCAAAGCTGCTGGTAATCTTAAACTTGGCACCCACTTCTACGCCATAGTAACTTTTACTGACATTGGTAAGAGAAACATAGGTAAAACTATTTACGTCATCGAAGTAGAAATTCTGCCACTCAGTACCATCAAAGGTGCGAGAGTAGTAACCTGTAACGTTCAGCTGCAGCCAGTTGTTGTTCAGACGGTAACCCAGTTCGGCAGATGCCAGTTTTTCGTTATAGAGATTCTTTACAAAGTTATTGTTCATCTCCGGACTCACGAAAGCCGTGAAGGCCAGTGGAGCGCGAGTCTCAAATCCTGCACCAAGGGTGATACCGTGTCCCTTACCAAGATTGAATGTGGCACCCAGTTTGACGCCGCCGTCCAGGAATCCTGCAGTCTTACTTCTGCCGTAGGAGAAATTCACCTCACGTCCGTTCTCATCCAGGAAGTTGGGACATATACCATTGTTCATATAACCGTTACGCCACATCTGTGTTCCGCCAATCTTGGCAGTGGCAAAGTAATGCCCGATACCTTTATCCCACGAGAGGGACGTCCAGGCCTTGGCATCGCGAACTATGATGCTGTAGTCGTAACCATAACAGTCTCCTTCGCCAATCTGACGGGTGCCGGCAAAGAGCTTATCGTAAAGGTTGTAATATGTTTCGTTGGCACCAGGCATATAGGTTCCGATTGCGTAGTTGTTGACATTGCTCAGGTATTTGGCTCCGAGCATATCGTCTATGGTCTGATAGTGCATACCTTTGTTGGTTCCCAGCTGCAGCCCCACACGCCACTTAAGGTTCCGGGATATGCTGTAGTCGAGGGTGCTGCCCAGTCGTAAGTTCAAGTGGTCGTTGTGTTTGGCTGTAATGAAGTAGGCCGCATCCTTACCCTGTGCATTATTGGTGCGGTTGGCTGCGTATAGCCGGTCGAAATTAATCTGACGGTTGGCGTCACTGCGTGTCCAGTAGTCGTAGCTCTCTTGCCAGGCCCCCAGTCCGTATTCCCAGTTTTGGATGTTTCCGCCCAGTCCATCTACATCAGCAACATCCCATACATCATACTGGCTGCTGGGGAAATTCTTCCAGTAGTCAGGAGCCGGATTCTGGGAATCATTATACTGAAGACGGGTAGCACTGTACTTGACATACTTGCCAATCAGGCTGGTGGTCAGCTTCATCTTGTCGTTGATCTGGTAATCCCAGGTCAGCAGGGCCGTCGGCTCGAAGTTGTTAACAACGCGACTGGCACGCATCTTGCCGTTTTGGTAGCCCCAGTAAGGGTTGTACAGGCGGTTGTTGGCGAGCCAATAGGCCTCGTCGGTAGAAGCACCCTGCTGGGCTCGTTCTGTGGGATTACCCCAGGTGGCAAGATTCAGGGCATGCTTGTCATTGAATACCTTCTGAACGCTAAGGAAATAAGCCAGGCTATTGTAGAACGTACCCTTAACGGCTGCGGTCTGCATATTAGCCCAACGGTAGCCTACGGTTCCAAAGAAAGCCCATCCCTTGTCAGTGAGTCCTGTTCCATAGGTGTATAAGCCACGCAGGGTGTAGTTGCGGTTGGCTCCGGAGAGGGTTACCTTGTGGCCTGCTGGTTGCATACTGGCGCGGAAGTTGTAGTTGCTGCTTCCACCCAGATTGGCCATGCAGAAGGAATTGTCCTCGAACGGACTTGCTGCATCCTGATTGCGGGTAGCATCGTTCATGCCACCGATGGTAGAGAAGTTAAAACGACCGTTCTCAATGTTGTTAACCATTACACCATTCATATAAACATCGTTGTAACGGGAGTCGTAGGCACGGAATTTAAAGCGTACCGGACTCCATTGATAACCGATGTTGCTGGTGTAAACATTGTTGGCTGAGCCAACCTGAATGACGTTGACAGTCTGATCATCGTCTTCACCCAATTGTGACTCCGACAAGACAAACGAGGAAGCCTCCTGATGTATCTCTTCCTCGATGTTGCTGACTGCTGTGGTGTCAGTTTCTGTCTGAGCGTAGCACAATGGTGTGGCAAATAATGCCAAGACCAAAAGCTGATGCTTCTTTCTCATGATAATAGTTGTTTGTTGTTTTATATTTGTGCAAACTTACAAAAATATTTCGTCATATCCATATGTTATGATAAAAAAATGAGAAAAAATCCAAAATGTTATATGTGTTACACAAAAAATCCTTATCTTTGCAAGGAATCAGTTAATGTGCATAACTATAATCAATAAACAAATACCATAGGAAAGGGAATGAAAAGAATAGCATTTGCTCTTTTGTGTGTGATGCTGATGATTGCTTCGGCTTGCGTGAGAGCCCAGATTCAGTGTCATGCCGTGTGTTTCTACAATCTCGAGAACCTGTTTGATACGGTTCATGACTACGGCAAGAATGACTTTGACTTTCTGCCCAACGGATCCTATCACTGGACGAAGAACAAGTACGAGAACAAGCTGAAGAATATGGCCCAGGTAATCTGTGACCTGGGTACTGACAAAGTTCCTTACGGAGCCAGTATTGTCGGTGTTTCCGAGATAGAGAACGACAAAGTGTTGGAAGACCTTTGCGCCCAGCCCAACATGAGCGCACGCGGGTATAAGTTTGTTCATTTTGAAGGACCTGACAAGCGAGGTGTTGACTGTGGGCTTATTTACAATCCCAAAGCATTCCAGGTGACAAAGGCTTTCCATAAGTTGTATGTTTACGAGAACGGAGATACGGCACATGCCACCCGTCCCTTCCTTTGTGTACAAGGTATTCTGGCAGGCGACCCGCTGACGGTGATTGTATGCCATTGGCCCAGCAGAGGCGTTGAGAGTCCCTTCCGTGAAGCGGGAGGAAGGCAAGTGAGAGCACTCACGGACAGTATTCATGCAGCCGATCCAGATATGCGTATTATGGTAATGGGCGATATGAACGACGACCCCGATAACAAATCTATGGCCAAGTGTCTGGGGGCTAAACGTAAGATGAAGGATGTGGGCGACGGTGACTTCTACAATCCTTGGTGGGATGTCTTGCGTTCGAAGAGTCAGGGAACCCTTTCTTATCAGGGAGCCTGGAACCTTTTTGACCAGATTGTGCTGAGCAAGAATCTGCTGGACGTAAACAACACAAAGGACTACAGCCACCTTACCCTTTATGCGTACCATATCTTCAAGCGCGATTATCTGATGCAGCAGACCGGCAAGTATAAGGGAACCCCTAAGCGTACCAGTTCTGGCGGTGTCTGGCTAAACGGATATAGCGACCATCTGCCGACAGTTACCTATCTGGTAAAAAAATAAGCTAAAGTTTCGCCATTTCGTAAAAAAAGTGTACCTTTGCAGGCGCAAAGGAAAGGGGAGTTGGTAGTTGACAGTTGTATGACAAACGTCTTAGCGGCTTTAGCCGCGATAACTCCTAAGCGAAGCGGTAACTCCTATATGCCCCTCCGACATTGACATTATAAAGAACATCAAACATACAAACATAATTAAATTAAGAATTCTATGACAAGTTACAAAGAATTGGGTTTGGTAAACACCCGTGAAATGTTTGCCAAGGCAATAGCAGGCGGTTATGCTATCCCCGCATTCAACTTCAATACACTGGAGCAGATGCAGGCTATCGTACAGGCAGCAGTAGAGACCAAGTCTCCTGTTATCATGCAGGTTTCTAAGGGTGCCCGTAACTATGCTAACGGTACTATTCTCCGTTACATGGCTCAGGGTGCTGTTGAGTATGCTAAGGAACTGGGTTGCGAGAATCCTCAGATTGTTCTTCACCTGGATCACGGTGACAGCTTCGAACTCTGCAAGGACTGTATCGACAATGGTTTCTCAAGTGTAATGATTGACGGTTCTGCTCTTCCTTACGAAGAGAATATAGCTCTTACCAAGAAGGTTGTAGAGTATGCTCACAAGTATGATGTAACCGTTGAGGCTGAGCTTGGCGTATTGGCAGGTGTAGAAGATGAGGTTGCCAGCGAGGTATCTCACTACACAAAGCCTGAAGAGGTAGAGGATTTCAGCAAGCGTTCTGGCTGTGACTCTCTGGCTATCTCTATCGGTACCAGCCACGGTGCATACAAGTTCACTCCCGAGCAGTGCACACGCGACCCCAAGACAGGTAGGTTGGTTCCTCCTCCATTGGCATTCGATATCCTGCACGAGATAGAGAAGCGTCTTCCCGGCTTCCCCATCGTTCTGCACGGTTCTTCTTCTGTTCCTCAGGACGAGGTTGATACCATCAACGCTCACGGCGGTAAGTTGCCCGATGCAGTAGGTATCCCCGAGGAGCAGCTGCGCGAGGCTTCTAAGAGCGCTGTTTGCAAGATCAACATCGACTCCGACTCTCGTCTGGCTATGACTGCTGCTATCCGCAAGCACTTCGATGAGAAGCCCGGTGACTTCGATCCCCGTCAGTATCTGAAGCCCGCTCGCGAGAACATGAAGAAGATGTACATGCACAAGATTATCGATGTGCTGGGCAGCAACGACAAGCTTTAATTGAACAACGCTAACGTTAACGTTAACGATAACGAATAAAGGAGGCAAATTGCCTCCTTTATTGTTTATTAGGTTTTAATCGGTTAGCGGTTAGCGAAAAGAGCTTAATAGCTTAGTTGCTTAATCGGTTAGCGGTTAGCGAAAAGAGCTTAATAGCTTAGTAGCTTAGTAGCTTAATAGAGTTTTCGTTTATCGTTTATCGTTGTTCGAACTTCAGCCATCAGCCATCAGCCTTCGTCTTTCGTTGTCTAAAGTCTAAAGTCTAAAGTCTAAAGTCTAAAGTCTTACTTCGTAATATCCTTGGTTCCTCCGGTGGTTTGGAAAAAGGTTACCTTGGTGGTAGCTTGTTTATCGAAAAGCATGTTGGAGAGAATTTCCACAACACCAAACTGCCCCATAGGAAGTTCGGTAGTATAAAATTCCTGCTGGTTATTGAAGATACTAACCTTGGTGCGTGCAGGAATATTATAGAATACGCCCTTCTCCATCTTGGCTTTCTTCTTGGCAGTGTCCTCGTCCATGACTGTTTTGGGAAGTGACTCCATGCATTTTACACTAATATAGACAGGAGCACCGGCTAAATCGTCATCTTCCACTACACCCAACTTCTGAGAGAAGCGGAAGAGTATTTCCTTGTCGGTTTCCTGGTTTGGGAGAAAATTGAACGAGGTAACTTCGGTGCTGACCAGTTGTGTGCCCTTGAACATGGATTCCAAAGCAGAAATCTGCTTGTCCAACTGTCCCAGCATAAGTTGTAGCTGTGCTCCGTCCTTAGGCGTATTGTCGGCTTCGCCTTTAATGAGGGCGTTACGACTGTCGCGGAGGTCGTATATCTCTTCTGCACAAAGCTCAGCCATTTTTGCCGTACTACCAGCCGTCAGCATCTCCTGTGTCATATAGGATCGGGGATCTTCTGGCTTTGTCGCGGGAACGGCATCGGGTAATTCCGGCAGGAACTCCTCATTGGCATCTGTATTGATGCTCAGCAGGATGCCGCTGGAACTCAGGCCAACCAGAGGGGCAACAGTCTTGCTTTTAATTTTAATACTGTAAGCCTTATCCTTATCAGGTACGCCAAAAGGCTCCAGTTTGATGCTCTTGATAGCCCAGGAAACAGACTCCTCGGCCGGCACATTGGGAAGGCGTAGGTAGCGGTTGGCATACTTGTAGAAGTCGCCAGGTTTTGTGACTGTCTTTTCTGATATAATGGTAATGCGGAATGCCGTCTTGGGAAGGAAATAAGAAACTCCCTCGAGCGTACTTCCAGGAACGAAATTTGTTACATCTGTCTGAGCCTGCATACCTAAAACGGTGCAGCAGAGTGCAAGTCCTAAAAACTTTTTTAGCTTCATAAATCATTTATTTTGAATGCAAAGATAATGTTTTTCAACGAATGTGGTACGGATGAGCGGTAATTTTTTTACTTCTCGGATGTAAATTATGATTTATGAATTATGAATTGTGAATTATCTTTCGTATCTTTGTACCCAAATTGCAAGTATCATGCAGACAATTCAGGTCAAAGACAAGTCTTTCTCCCTCTTTATATCAGAAAAGGAAATTCTGAAGGAGGTGAAGCGTATAGCCAGGCAAATAAATAAGGATTATGCAGGAAAGGAACCTGTGTTCCTGGCGGTGCTGAACGGCTCGTTCATTTTTGCCGCCGATTTAATGAAAGAGGTGAAATTACCCTGTGAGATTTCCTTTGTAAAGCTGGCATCGTATCAGGGTGTTGACACAACGGGGAAGATTCGTGAGGTCATAGGCCTGAACATTGACCTTACAGGCCGTCCTGTAATCATTGTGGAGGATATTGTGGACACGGGTCATACGATGGCATACCTGTTGGAGGAGTTGAAGAAACAGCATCCTGCCAGCATAGATATCTGCACCTTTTTGCTGAAACCCGGAAAGTTGCAGGTGGATTTGGATATCAGGTATTGCTGCCTGGAGATTCCCAATGACTTTATACTGGGATACGGCTTGGATTATGATGGGTACGGACGCAATACGAGAGACATTTATACTTTAGTTGACAGTTGAAGGACCCCTTCTAACTTCCCCCGAAGGGAAGGAGAGTTGAGAGTTTAGAGTTGAAGACGAAAAAGTTAATTTAGACTTTAGACGTTAGACAACGAAAGACGAAGGCTGAAGGCTGAAGGCTGATGGCTGAAGTTCGAACAACGATAAACGATAAACGAAAACTCTATTAAGCAACTAAGCTATTAAGTTCTTTTCGCTAATCGCTAACCGCTAACCGCTAACTCTATTAAGCAACTAAGCTATTAAGCTCTTTTCGCTAATCGCTAACCGCTAACCGAAAACTACGGAGCGAAGCGGTAACTTCGGAGGGCTGAAAGCCCGGTAACTCCTAGGCCGTAAGGCCGATAACTCCTAAGCGAAGCGATAACTCCCTAAAATAAAAGTTAAGAATTGAAATTTAAATATTATATCGTTAATTTAAGGTATGAAGAATATTATTATCTTTGGTGCACCGGGTTCAGGTAAAGGAACCTATAGTGACGAAATTGTGGCTAAGTACGGAATGGGTCACATCAGTACAGGTGATGTGCTGCGTGCAGAAATCAAGAACGGTACAGAACTGGGTAAGACCGCAAAGGGCTATATCGACAACGGTCAGTTAATTCCCGACGAGTTGATGATTGACATTCTGGCTAAGGTGTACGACGAGCAGCCTGCTGGCAAGGGTGTTATCTTTGACGGTTTCCCCCGCACTATCGCCCAGGCTGAGGCTTTGAAGAAGATGCTGGCTGAGCGTCAGCACGAGATGGGTGTGATGATAGAATTAATCGTCGATGAAGATACCCTGATGAAGCGTTTGTTGAATCGTGCCATCGAGCAGGGACGTGCCGACGATAACGAGGAAACCATAAAGAAACGTTTTGCCGTTTATCATAGTCAGACAGAGCCTTTGGCAGCCTGGTTCCAGAAGGAAGGCATTCGCCACACCTTTACATGGGAAGGTAGCAAGGAACAGATGCTGGCCAATATCTTTGCCTTCCTTGATACATTGAAATAAAATAAATGGAAAGCAATTTTGTAGATTACGTTAAGATCTGCTGCCGCTCCGGTAAGGGCGGTCGCGGCTCTATGCACATGCATCGTGCCAAATATGTTCCCAACGGCGGACCCGATGGCGGTGATGGCGGTCGGGGTGGTCATGTATTCCTGCGTGGCAACCATAACTACTGGACCTTGTTGCACCTGCGTTACGAACGTCATGTTTTTGCTACCCATGGTGGAAACGGTGGCAAGAGCGGTAGCACAGGAGCTGATGGTGAAGACCGTTATATAGATGTTCCTTGTGGCACCGTAGTCTATAATGCCGAGACTGGTGAATATATCTGTGATGTAACAGAGGACGGCCAGGTAGTTATGCTACTGAAGGGCGGTCGTGGCGGCTTGGGCAACAAGCACTTTGCTACCAGCACCAATCAGGCTCCCCGCTTTGCACAACCTGGCGAGCCCATGCGTGAACTGACCATCATTCTGGAACTGAAACTCTTGGCCGACGTAGGTCTGGTAGGCTTTCCCAATGCAGGAAAGAGTACCTTGCTGAGTGCCCTGAGCAGTGCCCGTCCCAAGATTGCAGGCTATCCCTTCACTACGTTGGAGCCCTCATTGGGTATTGTATCGTACCGTGACGGACAATCTTTTGTGATGGCAGATATCCCGGGTATCATAGAAGGTGCTGCGGAAGGCAAGGGGCTGGGCCTCCGATTCTTGCGTCATATAGAACGTAACTCGCTCTTGCTCTTTATGGTGCCCGGTGATACCGATGATATCCGTAAGGAATACGAGATTCTGTTGAACGAGGTAAAAACTTTCAACCCGGAACTGTTGGACAAACAGCGTGTGCTGGCTATCACCAAGACCGATCTCCTGGATGAAGAGTTGCAGCAGATGTTGTCCGAAGATTTGCCCGACGACCTCCCGCATGTCTTTATTAGTGCCGTTGCCAACAAGGGCCTGACGGAATTGAAGGATATCCTTTGGCTGGCCCTCAACAGCGAAAGCAACAAACTGCAGGCTATCACCCAGCAGGAGACGCTTGTCCACCGGAACAAGGACCTCGCCTGGCTTCGTTCAGAGATGGAAGACGAGGGTGAGGATGAGGAAATAGAATTCATCGACGAGGACGAGATAGAGGACTTGGAGGATTTTGAATACGAGGAGGACGAATGATTTACGAAACACCTGCATGGCTATTAGCTTTTTCTGTTGGGAGAGGCGTTCATGGGACAGAGCCCGGAGTAGATGCCCGTGAAGTCGGCCTGCAAGGTGACACATTAGAGATAGGGCCGGAACACATAATGATCCCCCGTCAGACGCACAGTACAAACGTCCGATGGGTGGATACCTGTGGCGAGGTGCCCGATACCGATGCTGTAATAACGGCAGAGAAAGGTTTGTGTATAGCTGTAAAGACGGCTGACTGCATACCTGTTCTCGTATATGACGAGCATAAGCATCTTATAGCTGCCATTCATGCCGGCTGGAGAGGGACGGTAGGTCGTATTGTTGAGAAAACACTCCGACAGATGGACAGCAAGGCAGAAGATTTGCATGCTATCATAGGACCGGGTATTTCAGAAGAGAGTTTTGAAGTGGGCGACGAGGTTTATGAGCAATTCTTGCAAGCTGGCTTTCCCATGCAGCGTCTGGCAAAAAAATATCCCAGTAAGGATGGTGAACGGTGGCATATTAACCTGAAGGATGCCAACCGATGGCTGTTGGAACAGAACGGAGTAGGGGATGTTTGGGTCTCGGATATTGACACCATGAAGAGTCCGCTCTATTACAGCGCTCGACGCGAAACCATCCAAACCGGAAGAATTATAAATGGAATAATGATGGCCTATTAGGTGGAGGAAAGAATTTAATCGGTTATCGAAAACGAAAGACGAAAACTTTTCAAAATTCAAAATTCAAAATTCAAATTTATAATTAAAAATAACGCTAACATAACGCTAACGAAAACAATTCTCAATACTCAACTCTCTCCTCCTCCTCGGGGGAGGTCGGGAGGGGGCCTACGACTAAACGACCAATATACATGAAAAAACGAATGTTCTTATTTCTTATGCTTTGCCTTCCGCTTTGTCTGATGGCAGCCAATAAGAAAACGAGTGTATCTAAAGTTACAGAGTCTGTCACGTTGACAGAAGATGTGGATTATCAGATTACCAGTGCTACCCCGTTTGAGGATGAGGGGCTGCTGAATATCGAAAACACAGAACACGCAGTGATTATCCTGCTCCAGGTTAAGCCGTCCGAAGCCATCAGCAAATGGCTCGGTAAGATTCAGATAAACGGTGTAAAGGCATCAAATAACATCAACTGTCAGGTGAAGCTTTATAATCGCGGCTGTATCATTATGCCTTATTCCCGTTACTTTAAGCCCCTGACCGTTTATGCCGAGCAGAACTTCGAAGGCGAGAGTTGCAATGATTTTGGGACAGAGAATTCTAATGGCTATATGAATACCCTGTCAACCAAGAAACTGAACAATCGCATCCGTTCTTTCAAATTGAAGAGAGGATATATGGTCACATTCTCAACCCGTGCACAAGGGCGTGGCTATAGCAGATGTTTCATCGCTGCGAATAAAGATATCGAGGTGGCTTCTTTGCCCCCCGTCTTGGATCAGAAGATTACTTCGTATCGTATTTTCAAATGGTACGATACAGGTAAGCCGCAGTTGGCTGCAAGAGGAGGCGACAATACCATCTGTTCAGCGCTGAATGTTACCAGTACCTATACGTGGGGTACCACCGGCGATATGTCACCGGATTTTGAGAACGTTCCCCATCACATTTACGAGAACTATCCTTCGCCCTCTTCACTGGGTTCCTGTACCACCTCACCTCACATGAAGACCAACAACGAGCCCATGAATACCGCAGATGATCCTAAAGGTAAAACAGAAGATGTAGATGCCATCCTGGCCAACTGGGAAGATTTGATGGCAACAGGAATGCGACTCTGTTCGCCCTCTTCATGGGATGGTAGCGACTATACCAACGGAACGGGTTATATCAAGCGATTCATAGACAGTATTGATGCTCGCGGATGGCGTTGTGATATCATAGACCTGCATTGCTATTGGCCCGAGAGCAATTTCGGAACCATCAAGAACTGGACTAACTCAACGGGTCGCCCCGTCTGGATTTCCGAATGGGTATGGGGCGCTTCGTGGAACAACAACGGTGCCTTTGCCAGCGGTGTCACAGAATCCCAAAATGCCGATGCATTAAAGCGAATATGTCCTGTGCTAAACAACAACGACTGTATAGAGCGTTATTATTACTGGAATGAAGAACGAGACCCGTCAAAACTCTATAAGAACGGTAGTCTTACGGCGGCAGGAAAATACTATGCCAGCATCAACTCAGGGGTGGGATACAATGGCAAATACGACTTCGTTCCTACCACTCCTCCTCAATACGGGCCATCCAAATTTACACAGAAAGTGTACGCGACGGGCAAGACACGTCTTTCCTGGTACGACTCCAACGGAGAGTTCAACCAACTGATGGAGGTGCAGATGAAGGATGCACAGGGCATGTGGGTGGTGTTGGATACCATTGCGCCGAAAGAAGCTGCATCAACATATACGTACGATATTGACAGCACTGATGAGAGTATTATGTACCGTGTTCATCTCATCGACCTCAATGGAAAGGAATACTATACCTCTGACGACCTGTGTCTGGGTGATGCCTTCGAGATAGACGGTCAGCTCTTCTATGCTGGAGGAAATCTGATTCCTAACGGACAGTTTGATTTGGGCTTTACTTCTTGGACCAACGGAGCAGGTAAGCCTTTGGCAGAGCCACAGTTCCAGGTTGTGGGTGATGGCGGTTATGATGGAGGGGCTTATCTGCAGTCCCACCTGAATGGAGGTGCTGCCAGTGCGGCTGCTGTCAAGAATGCCGTTGCCTTACAGGAGAACCAACAGTATGTCTTGCGCGTGGCAGCCAAGAATGGCGGGAATTACCTGAAGTTCTATCTTTCTGCCGATGGAGCTGCTGCCAGCAAGGAGGTGGCTAAGGCTGCCAATAATACAGAATGGGGTGTTAACACCTTCCTGTTCAATACCGAAAATTATCCGCACGGAATACTGTCTTTCTATGGACTGGCAGGGAAGGCCCAGATTGACGATGTGCAGTTGCGTCAACTCTTCCCGACTCGTGATGAGGCTTTGGCCGATGGGGTAGAGAAGGCTCGCCTTAGAGCCGAAGCGCAACAGGTATTTAATACGGAATATCCCTTCCTGAACGATGACCTTGATTCCCGTATGGCCGTCGTCTCGGATATGGACGAGGCTGAAACGGCATTGGCTGAACACCTGACGGCCGTCAGCAAGAAGAAAAAGTTGGCGGAGCTGGCTGCTACGTTAAAAGCTGTGGAGCAGAAACCATGTCCTTTGTACAACGAGATGCTGGCTCTTTTAGGCAAGGCCAACGAGGCACAGACAGCCAGGGAGTTGATAGAAACGACCGATCTGTTGCTGGAACTGATGGATGAGAACCTCGCCTTTACCCGTTCCAGCAAGCAGCCCAGGACTCCTTCTTTTGCCAACGAGAAATCTGACGGCTGGCAGGTGAAGCAGGGAACCTTCAAGGACGGTGACCAACGGACAGCCACCAAGTTCGGAAAGACTTGTTGGAATGCCTGGTGGAGCACAACAGATAAGGGGGCTACCATGGAGATTCATCAGACGCTTACCAATCTGCCCGAAGGTTATTATCTACTGGAGTGCAAGGCAACAACGCAGCATTTTTGTATCTCTGATCAGCATGGTTATCTGCGTAGCGGAGGCGTAGAGGTTGTAACGCCAGTTCTTGGTAAGGACTACTTCGATCTGCCCGTCTCCAACGTTTGGGACACCTTGACCACTACCCCCATCTATGTGGAGGCTGGCGGCTCGCTCACTTTGGGCTTCGTCAGTTCAAAGACAGGAGCCATAAAGGGCAAATGGCATTCCTTTGGTGATGCTACCGCTACCAGCGACAATCGTGAAGGTTGGTGGTGTGCCACAGATTTTGTGCTCAAGTACTATGCCATCGATTCCGAAACCTCTCTAAATGAAGAAAGCCTCACCCCTAACCCCTCTCCGAGAGTGATGGGAACCATCTACGACCTCTCGGGACGGAAGGTTAACGCTAAACTCTCAACGCTAAACTCTCAACTAAAACGGGGTATTTACATTATCAATAACAAGAAAGTCGTCAGGTAGTAATGTTAAAGGGTTGAAATTCAACGAAAACGAAAACGTCAACGTCAACGAAAACGTCAACGAAAACGAAAACTTTCAACTTTCAATTTTCAACTTTCAACTAAATAAAGTTCGCTAATCGCTAACCGCTAACCGATTAATTTCCCAATCTCCCAAAGATATGAAAGCAAGATTTTTTCTGGCATTATGCCTGTCAGCATTTGCATTATTGGCAAATGCAGAGACAATTATCCGTGTTAGTACCGACCAAACAGACTTAGTCTTCCGTGTGGCAGACAATGGTCGCCTGTATCAGAACTATTTGGGCTGTCATCTTAATCAAGAAAGTGACCTGAAGCATCTTCCTGATGGTACCGAAGCCTATCTCACGCATGGAATGGAGGATTACTTCGAGCCCGCCTTGGATGTCCGTCATGCCGATTACAATCCCAGCACCTTGCTGAAGTATGAACGTCATGAACAGCATAAGTCCGGTGATGGAAGTACAGAAACCGTTATCTCTCTGAAGGATCCCGTTTATGGAACGCAGGTTGTCATGCACTTTGTCGCCTACACCAAGGAGAATATTATCAAAGCCTGGACAGAAATCACCAATCCCGAGAAGAAATCTGTCTCGTTGGTTAAGTATGCCAGTGCTATGTTGCATCTCACAGGAGGTAAGTATTTCCTAAGCGAGTTCTCGGGTAACTGGGCAGACGAAGCGCATATTACCACCACCCCCTTAAGTTTTGGCAAGAAGGTAGTGGACAGCAAATTAGGTACGCGTGCCAATCTGTTCACCCCTCCCATGTTTATCCTTTCTGTCGGAGCCCCTGCTACAGAAGATACCGGACAGGTACTGTTGGGCCAACTCGGATGGACAGGCAACTTCCGCTTTACCTTCGAGATGGACGAGAAGGATAACCTGCGTGTTATCTCTGGTATCAACCCCTATTTCTCGGAGTATGAGCTGAAGGCTAACGAGACCTTCCGTACTCCCGACTTCTTCTTTACGTTGAGTCAGCAGGGATTAAGCAAGGCAAGTCGTGATTTTCACGATTGGGCACGCAAGTACCAGTTGAAAGACGGCAATGAAGACCGTCTGACGTTGCTCAACAACTGGGAGGCTACCTATTTTGACTTCAATCAGGATAAGCTGGTCGGCCTGATGGACGATGCCGTGAAACTGGGAGTGGATATGTTCTTGCTCGACGACGGTTGGTTTGGAAACAAATATCCCCGTCATAGCGATACGCAGGGCCTGGGTGACTGGGAAGAGACGAAAGATAAATTGCCCGGTAAAGTGAAAGCGCTGGTCGAGGCAGCCCAGCAGAAAGGTATCAGGTTTGGCATCTGGATCGAGCCTGAGATGGTCAATCCCAAGAGCGAGCTCTACGAGAAACACAAGGATTGGGTCATTACACTACCCAATCGTGACGAATACTATTTCCGCAATCAGTTGGTACTCGACCTCAGCAATCCCAAGGTACAGGACTTCGTCTATGGTGTTGTGGATAATCTGATGACCCGGTATCCCGGTATTGCATTCTTCAAGTGGGATTGCAATTCCCCCATCACCAATATCTATTCGCCCTACCTGAAGGAAAAGCAACAGCACCTGTATGTCGATTATGTCCGTGGCCTGTATAAAGTACTCGACCGCATCAAGGCCAAATATCCCAAGCTTCCCATGATGTTATGTTCCGGAGGTTCCGGCCGTGTAGATTATCAGGCACTGAATTACTTCACGGAGTTCTGGGCAAGTGACAATACCGATCCCCTGGAGCGTCTTTATATCCAGTATGCCTATTCTTATTTCTATCCTGCCAAGGCAACATGCTGCCACGTCACCACCTGGAATAGTAATACCAGTATCAAGTTCCGTACAGATGTTGCCATGATGGGCAAGATGGGTTTCGACATCAAGCTCTCCGATATGAGTGCCGAGGATTTGAAGTACTGCCAACAGGCTGTCAAGAACTTCAAGCGCCTGCGCCCCTGCATCATGGAGGGTGATATGTACCGCCTCTATTCACCCTACGAGGGTCCTCATGCTGTTACGCAATTCGTCGGCAAGGACCAGAAGCATAGTGTGATGTTCACTTTCAACACCTATCCCCGATATGCCGAGCGCAATGTACCTGTAACGCTTCGCGGTCTGAATCCCAACCTGATGTATCGCGTCAGGGAAATCAATATGATGCCAGACAAGCAAAGTTGGTTAGGGTGCAACGATAAGGTATATAGCGGTCAATTCCTTATGACAGTCGGCTTGGATGTGCTGACCACCCACAAGCTAACCAGTCACGTTCTGGAGATTACCGCCGAATAACAGAGAAAACAACTTTAATGTCTGTTTATCGGTTATCGGTTAGCGAACTTTATTTAGTTGAAAATTGAAAGTTGAAAGTTTTCGTTTTCGTTGACGTTGACGTTTTCGTTTTCGTTTTCGTTTTCGTTTTCGTTAACTCTCAACTATCGTCTTTAACTTCTGTTCGAATGGACGAGCGAAGCGATAACTCCTTTAACTCCTCTAACTTCAGTAAGGGCTTATTTGTGTCGGTTGGCACGCTTTCGGCGGATGTCGGCCTTCATCTTGGCCGACCCGCTTCCATGCGCACCAGTTATGTACTGTTTCTTTTTGGCTTTGGTTTTCACCTTGCCCTGCCCTTCTTGCTTAGGGCCTTTCCGGCTACCTGATTTGAAGGTGATGCCATTCATAATAACAGAGGCTATGTCATCCGACCCACCCCCGCCCCCTCCCGCTAAGGAGGGGAGATTCTTATTTTTCATCACTTTTTTATTTATTAACCTAAAATTGTGTCCCGAAGAAAACCCCCAGCCTTAAAGAGTTAAAATGTTAAAGAGTTAAAATGTTAAAGAGTTAAAATGTTTATATTCGACGAAAACTAAAACTGGTTTTCAACAAAAACCGGAAAAACCCTTCTGTTCAGTCTGAGACTTCGTCTCTGATGTCGTATCTGCGTTCTTTTCCTTGTGTGCAAGCACCCAGATAAAAGCACCCAGCCACGCCATCAATTCCCTTGGGATTTCAGCCTGAACAGAAGAAAAACCCCGCTATCGCTAAAAAACCGCTAAAGATGTATGATGTAAGAGGGAACCACATAACCTGAAGGCTGCGTTTAAGCCATGCGCAGAGACCAAGCTTGTTTGGGCTTTGCCATGGCGTAGCAGGCTCGATGTGTAGCATCAAAACCTGAAACGGTAAACCTGAAACGGTAAACCGTAAACGGTTTTCTCTGTTTTTCGGTTCTGTTGCTCAAGCCGTAAGGCTGTATTCGGTTTGTGAAGCAGCGAAGGCAAGTTCACTTGGATTCGATGATTTACGGACAGAATACGAATGGATGAAACCCATGAGCGACAGAAACGGGTTTTTGGGGTTTTCTTTTATCATCGAAATTGATGAAGAATCGAATGAGTTGACAGCGGTAGCAAATTCTTCATTCTTCATTCTTCATTCTTCACTTATTAATGGTGGAACAGGCGGACGCCGGTGAAGGTCATGGCAATGCCATATTTGTCACAGGTGTCGATAACATGGTCATCGCGAACGCTGCCTCCAGCCTGGGCAATGTACTGAACGCCACTCTTATGTGCACGTTCTACATTGTCGCCGAAGGGGAAGAAAGCATCGCTGCCCAGGCACACGTTGGTATTCTTCGCAATCCACTCTTTCTTCTCTTCACGTGTAAGGGGCTCCGGCTTTTCTGTGAAGAACTTCTGCCATTCCCCGTCAGCCAGCACATCCATATAATCATCACTGATGTAGATGTCAATGGTGTTGTCGCGGTCGGCACGACGGATATTAGGCAAGAAAGGAAGGGCCATCACCTTGGGATTCTGACGCAACCACCATATATCTGCCTTGCTGCCTGCCAGACGTGTACAGTGGATACGGCTCTGCTGACCGGCTCCGATACCAATGGCCTGACCGTCTTTCACGTAGCAGACACTGTTACTCTGCGTGTACTTAAGGGTGATGAGAGCAATGATAAGGTCGCGCTTGGCATCAGCAGGGAAGTTCTTGTTCTGGGTGGGAATATTCTCGAAGAGAGCTGGATCGTCCAGCTTCACCTCATTTCTTCCCTGTTCGAAGGTGATGCCGAAAACCTGCTTACGCTCGATAGGTTCCGGTTGATAGGTCGGGTCAATCTTAATGACATTATAGGTACCTTTACGCTTTTCGCGCAGAATCTGCAGTGCCTCTTCTGTATATTCAGGAGCTATTACGCCATCGCTCACCTCAGGCTTGATAAGCAGAGCTGTTGCCTTGTCGCAGCAGTCAGAGAGCGCGATGAAGTCACCATAGCTACTCATACGGTCAGCGCCACGGGCTCTGGCGTAGGCACAAGCCTGAGCGCTCAGTTCGCCAATGCTTTCGGGAACGAAATAAATATGACGCAATGTGTCCGAGAGCGGAAGACCTACGGCAGCACCGGCTGGACTAACATGCTTGAAGCTGGCGGCAGCGGGCAGACCGGTAGCAGCCTTCAGCTCTTTTACCAGTTGCCATGCGTTCAGGGCATCCAGGAAATTGATGTAACCGGGACGTCCGTTCAGTACTTCAATGGGGAGTTCGCCTTCCTCCATGAAAATTCTGGAAGGCTTTTGATTGGGATTGCACCCGTACTTAAGTTGTAATTCTTTCATTCTTGTATATTTTTAGTTTACTGTTTACCGTTTACTGTTTACTGTTTACTGCTTTTAGCTTAATAGCTTAGTAGCTTAGTAGCTTAATCGGTTAGCGGTTAGCGAACTTTATTTAGTTGAAAATTGAAAGTTGAAAATTGAAAGTTTTCGTTTTCGTTGACGTTGACGTTTTCGTCTTCGTTTTCGTTTTCGTTGATTTTTAACCTATTAACCTTTTAACCTAAGAGCTTCGCTCTCCCCTCCCTGGGCTCTAAAACCTGTAGTAAAGGAATGGCGTGATGTTGCTGGTGTTAAGCTCTATGGCCAGTTGAACGGCACAGGCAAAAGCCAGCAGCTTCATGAGCCAGGGCGAGTAGATAAACTTTATCATCATTCTGTTGTAATACCTTTCTTTTATAAAGAGCAGCAATCCGCAGATGGCCATCATCAGCATCCAGGTGGAACGCATCGACCAGAAGACAGGAATGCTCTCGGGTTTGAAATTGGTAAATATCTGCTTGAAGACAGTCGTCAGTGTGTCGATGTCCGGAGAACGGAAAACGGCCCAACTGCATACGATGAAAGTGCCCGTAATAAGAACACTGAAGGGTTTGGTCATCCAATTGTCAGGAATCCTCCGAAGCAGACACCGCAGGCTCTTGTGCAGCACCAGTGCCAGACCGTGTAACAGTCCCCACAAAGCAAACATCATGCTGCTCCCATGCCAGATTCCCACTAAAAGGAAAGTGAAGAGGCAATGAATAGCTGTGCGTATTTTACCCTCCTTGTTCCCTCCTAAGGGGATATAGACATAATCTTTGAACCAACTGGAGAGGGAGATGTGCCATCTGCGCCAAAACTCTGTAACATTCAGACTTTGATAAGGGAAACGGAAATTCTCGCGCAGGCGGATGCCCATCAGGGCAGCCATACCGATGCTGATATCGGTATATCCCGAGAAATCAAGGTAAATCTGCATCGTGAATCCAACAAGACCCATAAGGTTCTCAAAGCCGGAATAGGTGAGGGGAGAGTCGAAGATCCAGTTGTTGTACTGTGCGATATAATCAGCCACGACGGCCTTCTTGAGGATACCCATGATGATAAGCCATAAGCCTGAATATATAAGTCTTTCGCTCGTGAATTGCTGACGGCGGATCTGGGGGAAGAATGTCTCCGCCCGCGTGATAGGACCGGCAAACAGGAGTGGGAAGAAAGACAGATAGAATATGTATTCCAGAAAATCCACATCAAGTTTAAACCTGTTCCTATAGACATCCACCGAATAGCTGATAGCTTGGAAAGTATAGAACGACAGACCAACGGGCAGTGCGATGTCCGTAATAGGGAGGTTATCGGCCAGGAGGCTGTTCAGACTGGAAATAGCAAAGTCGGCATATTTGAAGAAGAGCAGGGGAGCCAGATCCAATAAGATGATGCACGTAAGGACGATTTTCCGTTTTGTACCGGTGTACTGCCTCATAATCTTTGTCAGAGACCAGGAAATAAGAGCCGTCAGCGGAAGCAGCTGCATCAGCCATCCATTGGCATAATAGAAGAATGCCAGGCTTACGATAGATACATACAGCATCATGCCCGTCCGTGTGGAACGGCGCAGCACAGCAAATATCATCAGGAAGATGATAAAAATGCCCCAGAACTGTATGTTAGTATAAATCATTTTTTTAACGAAAACGTCAACGAAAACGTCAACGAAAACGTCAACGTCAACAATTCTCAATTTTCAATTTTCAACTTTCAACTTTCAATTTTCAATTTTCAACTTTCAATTTTCAACTTTCAACTTTCAATTCTGTAACCGCTAAACAGTAAACGGTAAACCGTAAACAGTAAACCAACTCTCAATTCTCAATTTTCAATTTTCAACTCTCAACTCTCAACTCTCAACTCACACCGGTTGCAGCAGATGCAGCGGGAACTTATGGGTAGCCTTTTTATGTGGCTTCTGCATCCGGATAGGGTATTTGTCTTGCATCCATACGGCTATGCTATCCATCCACATGCTTGCAGCCACAAAGGTAGGGTGAACACGATCAGACCCTCGTTTGAGGGTTAGTTTTCTGCTGTCGAAGAATCTGTTTTCCCCAACACATTTCTGTATCAGACTGTTCAGCCCCGTATCTTCCTTCCATGTCGGAACGCCTATCCAGATGAAAGGCGTATCCCCAAAAGTACCGATAATCTTGTGTATGTATTCTTCTCTCACCTGCACATCCTTGACAAACTGCTCGTTTCCTCCCATACAAATCATAAAGAAAGTAGGTTGGTACTTACGGATAAAATATTGGAGTGTGTCTGATGAGGCCCACGACTTTGTAGTGGAGTTGTACCATACCACACGTGAGAGGAAGTGTCCGTTCTCTTCAGCATAATCAGCCATGCGGCGTACCAGCCCTTCGGCCATGGAATCTCCCAGGAACAGAATGCGTTGGGAGGTTGTGTCGGGAGAGTAGGCCTCTGCCTCCTCCAGCGGAGGGGTGTTCTTACAGGGTACGACAGTGTCCCCGGCCTCTTCTTGGGAGGTGCTGGGGGAGGTCTTTAAGTCTAATTTGCTGAGTTTCCATCCTGGGGGTGGAAGTTGGATAGGGCATAGTGCATAAGCAACCACAAAAATTAGTGGCAACGCTAAAATGGCAATTACCTTAACATACAACTTCATCTTTTCTTAGTTGCTTTTCTCTATCCAATCTTATAAGTGGAGCTGGAGGGGATTGAACCCTCGTCCAAACAGGGACGTCCTGTGCTTTCTACACGCTTATCCCAGCCTTCGTTTTTCGAGTGCAGACAAGACCTGGGCCACCAATCCGCACCTTATCCTCTGAATCTCACCCATGACGCGAGGCCGTCATAAGCTATCCCCGATTTTGCTGTGCCACTTTGCCTGGACGCTTCGGAGCAACAGCTCCAGAGTGACATCTCGTCTCAGCACCTGGTGCCGAGATAAAGCCAGAAATCTACTGTACTTCGATTAGGCAGCGAGAGCGTAGTTGTTTTCGCCAGATAAATTCTTGGCAATCATTGATTAGAGAGAGCGGTCGCCAACTCTCTGCGTGCTTACACAACACCTCATCCTGCTGTCAAATCCAGTCAGCCCCGGTGTGCTTGTGCTTTACAGATTGCAAAAGTAGGTAAAAATATTCCGTTTTTTGTTGGGAAACAGAAAAAAAGTATGTTATTTTGCAATAATTTAACGTAATGTGCAGTTTTTAAAATAAAATAAAATAAAGTTATAGGTTATGACGTCAAAATACGGAGTGCTCTCCAGGATTCTTTTTGTTTCTTTTTTATTTCTTATTTCATCAAGCGCTTTTGCTCAGTCTATGACAGACAATCAGGTCATTCAGTTTGTTCAGCAGGAGCAGCAAAAAGGGTCTGACCAGCAGACTATTGTCACCAAACTTCTACAGAAAGGTGTTACCCCGGAACAGTTAAGAAGGATTCGTAAGAAGTACGAGGCCCAGAAGACCCAGATGGGAGCTGTGGACTTGCAGGACCAGACGCAGAATCCCAACAATACGGCTAACAGGATGCGCACCAACAAGGAGAAGGCGCTCGAGAAACTGAACCAGCAGAATGGTTATATGATTCGTTCTCAGCGCGAGGAAATGGAAGAGAAGCTGAAGACAAAAGCCGACAGGCAGAATGAATTGAACGACGAGATTGGCTTCATGGATATCGACTCACTGATCTACTACCAGAACATGTTCCGTGATGAAAGTCAGGTCTTTGGTAGGAATATTTTCAACAATAAGCTCCTTACCTTCGAGCCTAACCAGAATATGGCCACCCCTTCCAACTACTGCCTGGGTGCCGGTGATTTGGTGGTGATAGATATATGGGGAGCCAGTCAGCAGACTTTCGAGGGAACCATCTCGCCCGACGGTGTCGTGGTGATCGACGGTGTGGGCCCCATAAAACTGGCGGGGCAGACTGTAAAGCAGGCTACTCAAACCGTCAAGAGTCGTCTAAGCAAGTATTATTCGGATTGCAGTTTCAGTCTTTCCGTCGGTGATACCCGTAGTATTCAGGTTCAGGTGGTAGGCGATGTGGTAATGCCGGGAACCTATACCTTGAGTAGCCTGAGCAGTGCCTTCAATGCTTTATATGCCGCAGGAGGTATCAACGAGATCGGTACGTTGCGTGACATTAAGGTGTACAGAGAAGGACGCCAAGTAGCAACTATCGACGTTTACGACTATCTGCTGAACGGTAATCAGAAGGGCGATATCCGTCTGCAGGACAACGATATCGTCCAGGTCGGTCCGTACGAGTGTCTGGTAAATGTCAGGGGCAAGATCAAGCGTCCCATGTTCTACGAGATGAAGCGTTCCGAGAGTGTTAAACAGTTACTCAGCTATGCGGGCGGCTTCTCGGGCGATGCCTATACCAAGAATGTCCGGTTGAGCCGTAAGTCAGGACAGGAGTATAGTATGTTCACCATCGATGAGTTCCAGATGGGAAACTTCAATGTCATGGACGGTGACTCTCTGTACGTTGACAGTGTGATAGCCCGTTACAGCAATATGGTAGAGATAAGGGGAGCCGTCAAACATGCCGGCCAGTATCAGCTGGGAGGCGAGATTCAGACCGTGCGCGGTTTGTTGCAGGTAGCCGAAGGACTGCGCGAGGATGCCTTCCGCAACCGTGCCGTCATGCACAGAGAGAAGGACGACCTTACCCTGGAAATGGTTTCCGTGGATATCGACGGTATCTTGAACGGAACCGTTGCTGACATCCCGCTGAAGAAGGGCGATGTGCTTTTCGTTCCCAGTACGGTGGATATGAAAGGTGAGCAGGTCCTGAAGATTAGCGGAGAGGTCATCTATCCGGGAACATATCAGTATGCCGAGAATACGACCGTCGAGGACCTTATCTTGCAGGCCGGCGGTCTGACCGAAGCCGCTTCCATGGCTAAGGTGGATGTCTTCCGTCGTATCAACGATATTTCATCAACGGAGAATACGGGAAAGATGGCCGATTACTTCAGTTTTGCCATAGAAGACGGATTCCGGATTAAAGAGGGCGGTTTCAAACTGCTTCCGTACGACGAGGTTGTCGTACGCCGCAGTCCTTCCTACAGCGAACAGAAGAATGTCACCATTACCGGATGCGTGAACTTTGAAGGTCAGTACTCCATGACCAGTAAGAACTTCCGACTGAGTGACCTGGTGAAGGCTGCCGGCGGTGTAACCTCTTTGGCTTACACGAAGGGAGCCCGTCTGAACCGCGTGATGACACCTGACGAACGTCTGCAACGCGAGAGCTCTTTGCGTGCCGCCCAGATTCAGTTGTACGAAGAGTCCCTTTCAAGCGAGAAAGAGTTTAATAAAGCTCAGGCCGATACCCTTTTACAGATGAAGATGGACTTGGGAACAACCTATCCCGTAGCCGTAAACCTGGAAAAGGCGATGGCAAATCCCGGCAGTTCAGAGGATATTGTCCTCCGTGAGGGCGATCTGGTGACAATTCCCCAGTTCAGTAATACCGTCAAGATCAGTGGCGAAGTAAGTTACCCCATCAGTATGAACTATAAGAAGGGAGAACGACTGAATTATTATATCAAGCGTGCCGGCGGTTACGGCAATAGGGCCAAGAAGAACGGTGTTTATGCCATTTATATGAATGGGGCCGTACAGAAGGTGAGCAAATCAAGTACCAAGAGTATAGAACCCGGATGTGAGATTGTCGTGCCCACGAAGAAACAGGGTAAGAAGATGTCTGCCGGCGAGGTTGTTGCCATCACTTCCGGTGCTGCGTCTATATCCAGTGTCATTGTTGCCCTTATCAGCTTAATCAAGAAATAGTAAAACGACAGAAGCATGAGCAATAACAATAATGCAGATGTGCTGAATCAAGCGGCACAGATCTTGAAGGCGAAGAAGAAGTCATACATAAAGATATTGGCCGTTACATTCGTCCTTTCCTGCCTGATAATCCTTCCACAGCCCCGATATTATGCTTGCGAGGTAAAGTTGGCACCCGAATACGGCTCAAGTTCTCCTGCAGAAGGTATCGGCTCATTGGCAGCCTCCTTCGGATTCGATCTGAGCAGTATGCAAAGTTCCGATGCCATTTATCCCCTGTTGTATCCCGAGCTCTTTGAGTCACCTGAGTTCCTTGTTCCCCTTTTCGACGTAAAAGTAAACACGGCAGACGGAGAACTCAGTACCGACTATCATGATTACCTGAAAAATCATCAGAAGAAGAATCCCCTGGTAGCCCCGTTTGTGAAAGGCTTTGGTAAAATAAAGAAACTGTTCGAGTCTGACAAGGATAACGGTCTCGTTAATGCCGGTTCTTCTATCAACCCCTTCCGTATGAGCCGAAAGGACTATGGCTTGATGAAAAAAATAATAAATAAAGTGGTATGTACTGTCAACAAGAAGAACAATGTGGTCTCTATTGTTGTCGAAGACCAGGATCCGCTGATTTGTGCTACGATGGCAGATAGTGTAAGAGCTCATTTGCAGGATTTTATCATCAACTACAGAACCAGCAAGGCCCGTCAGGACGTGACTTATTATCAAGGGTTGCGAGACAGTGCCCTGATAGAGTACAACTATGCCATAGAAAGATACAGCAGATATTGCGATATGCACCAGAATGTTATCCTGCAGGCCGTCATTTCCGAACGCGACCAGCTGGAGAACGATATGGCGCTGAAGCTTACCAAATACCAGACGATAAGCGGTCAGCTCGAGAATGCCAAGGCCAAGGTACAGGAGCAGACCCCCGCCTTTACGGTCATAAAGAGTCCCACGGTTCCTGTCAAGCCGGCAGGTCCCAAGCGCATGATCTTTGTAGCTTTTATGCTTATTCTGGCTACCCTTGGCGCTACCGTATGGTATCTAAGACGTCTTATCTTGTCGGAACTTATCTGATTGCATAATGGACGCGACCAACCTTGAACCGCTTCCGATACTGGTTTTCTCAAACCTGTTGATGGTTGCCTTCTTGTTCCTCTTAGGAAGGAAAGGGTTGAAGGAGCCATATACTTTCAGGCCCTGGCGCAGATACCTTATGATTCTAATATCTATGGTATTCTGCCTTTTTTCTTTTTGGGGCACCGACTGGTTCCACTATGCCGAGATGTACTTCAGTATCCTGTATGTCAGCGGTTTTAATACTTCGTTAGAGAGTGTGTACAGCCTTATAGCTGAAATTTCGCCCAACTACTTGGTATTCAGGGCAATCATTTGGGGCGGTGCCCTTTATTTGCTGTGTCTGCTGTTCAAGCATGTCAGCGTAAGCGGAGATTTGCTTCTGGCCCTCTTCTGTGCCCTTTGGCTGATAGACTTCGGCTACGGACGTGTTGTTCTGGCATATACGCTGATGTATGTCGGCGGTTCTGTCCTGATGAAGCCTCTAAACGGCAAGATCTTGTTGTCCATAATGTTAGGTGTCACCTTATTGGTTTTGTCGTTATTCTTCCATAAGACAGCCTTTTTTGGTGTTGCGCTGATTATCGTGGCCTTGTTCCCCCGTTTACTGAACAAGCGTACCTTTGTGCTGATAATGATGATGTATCCCTTTGTGCTGCTGCTGGTACAACTGCTTCTGATGCAGTTCATGGATTCTGCCGTAGATTACAGCGAGCGTAACTCGTCCTCTGCCGCAGGACAGACATATCTTAACGAGGATTCGCAGGAGATTGGTCTCGCCTATCTGCTTCAGTTGATTTTACGACATATACCTTATTATATGGTGGCATGGATAGCGTATAAAGTTAATATGTATCAGCCGGAGGCTCATGAGGGGCAAGAAGTTGAAGAAGTTAGAGAAGTTAGAGAAGTTAAAGAAGTTAGAGAAGTTAAAGAAGTTAAAGAGGTTCAAGAGGTTAAAGAGGTTCAAGAGGTTCCTTCCGAAGTTCGTTTCTTTGCTCGCCTGACGGTATATATAGTGCTTGTTTCTACTATCTTCCTGTTTGATTTGGGTGCCAATACGCTGACGCTTTATATTCGTTTCATGATGTACGGTTTCATTCCGGCCTGTGTGGTGTTGGCTTGGGCTTGGCAAAACCGGTTCTGTCCGCGTTTGGTAAAGCTGACGTTCCTGTTCGGATTGGCCGGAACATTCTATGCGTTGTTGTATTCGTTTTACATATCCTATCTGGGAGTGGCGGAATAAGATCAGATGAATAGAAAAATGAGAATCCTGCATATACATCCATCTATGTTGTCTGGCGGAATAGAGGCAATGATTTGCGCCACAGCTTCCGAAATGGCCCGTCAGGGACACGATGTAACTTTCTGTTCCATCTATCAGCCCAAGCCCGACGATATCTTCTGGTATCAACTGTCAGAAATGGTTCATAAGGAGACATTGGGCAAACAAAGTACGGGATTCTCGTTAAAGGAGGTCTTTTCCGTATATCGCTTTATACGCGATGGGCATTTCGATGTAGTCCAGTTGCATGGCTTCTTCTATTATTTCTTCCTGGCAGTTTTGCTTCTGCCGCGTCAGAAGTTTTTCTATACCCTTCATTCCGATGCACGGATGGAGAGTTTCAAGTGGGATGTGCGCTTCTTCTGGCTCAAGAAGTTGATGTTCCGTTTAGGGCGCGTACATGCCATCACCATTTCTCCTGCCAGTCAGCAGTCGTTCTCGGAACTTTATGGTTGCCAAAGTGCCCTGTGCGAGAACGGCATTCCTGTTCCTGTCGTTTCCAACGAACGTAATGCGGTTGATGAGGCTCGCCTTACTCCCCAGACCAAGGTCTTCCTGCATCCCGGTCGTATTACAGAAGCCAAGAACCAACTGGTCTTGGTCAAGGTGTTCGACAGGCTTGTCAAAGAGGGTAGGGATGTGGCTTTGCTCATTGCAGGCAAGGAGGAGGACGACACAATCCTCCGGCAGATACGTCCCTATTTCTCAGACCGTATCAGATTTCTGGGACTACGTACCGATGTACCTTCCCTGATGGCCAAAGCCGACGGCATGTGTCTGCCTTCTGTTTGGGAGGGCCTTCCCGTAACCCTGTTGGAATGTCTGGCAGTCGGTTGCGTCCCCATCTGCAGCCCAGTAGGAGGTATCGTCAATGTGGTAGAGGACGGTCGGAACGGTTTGCTCTCCAAGAGTAGTAGCGAGGAAGATTATTACCAGGCTATGCTGCGTTTTCTCGCTTTGTCTGCCGAGGAGACGACTCAACTGAAAGAGCGGTGCACGCAGTCATTCCTGCCGTATCATATCAGTAATACAGTACAGAAGTATTTACAAGAATACGCACGTTAGTATATGGAGGATAGCAAGGCCGGACATAAGGAAATCAGTGTAATCATTCCCACCTACAAGCCAGAGGATTTTCTGTGGGAATGCCTGACAGCACTCGACAATCAGACGCTGGACCATACGCTTTTCGAGGTTCTTTTGGTCCTGAACGGCCCCCAAGAGCCTTATATGTCCCGGATAGAAAGTTTCCTGAAGGAACATACCCGTCTTACGTGCCAGGTTATCTGGTCAGAGGAAAAGGGGGTCAGCTTAGCACGGAATATAGGTCTGGACAAGGCAAAGGGCCGGTATATCTGCTTCATCGATGATGACGACCTTGTCACGGACAACTACCTCCAGGAATTGTTGGCTGTTGCCACACCCGAGACTATGGCCTTGTCGAATGTCTGCGCTTTCGATGACGGAGACGATAAGGAGCGTCCCATCTATATCTCGGAAGATTTCCGGGAGAATCAGAAGGATGTTCCCTATGTTGCCGCACGCAGATACTTCTATATCTGTTGGGGTAAGGCCATTCATAAGGACATCATCGGAAACCGGCGGTTCGATGTCTCCCTCCGCAACGGAGAAGACTGTCAGTTCATGTTGCAGATTTCCGACCGTGTTCAGAAGGTCAGTTTTACCGCCGGCAATGTATTCTATAAGTACAGGCAGCGTTCGGGCAGTGCCTTCTATGGGAACAAATCCGTATGGTATCATTTTACTAACATGCTGATTCGTCTTTGTAAGGCAACCAAGGTCTATCTGTCGGCTCCCTGCCGCTATTCTTTCCCGTTCTACGCTAAATATATGCTGGCCACTTTTATGGGCGGCATACGTCAGATGCTTCATAAGAGGCAATAAAAACTGTTGGATGATGAAACGTACACTATTTCTTCTGTTTATGCCTTTCCTGGCATTGTACCTGAATGCGCAGGAAACCCAGCGTCTTCTTCAGCGGCTACAACAGGCAGCCGTCACCGGTAATGTATATATGGGGCATCACGATGATACCTTCTATGGCAGGAACTGGTCAAAGGGTGCCTGCGAGAAAAGCGATCTGGAGGAACTCTCGGGCCACAGACCTATGGTGTTGAGTATGGATTTCTGTCCGCTGGAACTGCAGAACGGCTATTATATGTCAGGCTCCACCTGGGAGCAGCACAGGCGTGCTATCATAGAGCAGCATCGCAGGGGAGGAATCACCATGATATCCTGGCACATGTATAATCCCGCCACTGGAAAGGATGCGTGGGATGTCTCAGATGCCAAGACCGTCCGTAAGATTCTCCGGAATACGCCAGCCAGAGAAAAGTTTATACATTTCCTGGATTTGGCAGCCGATTATATCCTTACGCTCAGAGATGATGAGGGACAACTCATCCCCATTATCTTCCGTCCCTTCCACGAGTCCCAAGGCAGTTGGTTCTGGTGGGGGCACGACCTTTGCAGCAGTCGCGATTTTGTCAAGCTATGGCGCTTCACCCGTCAATACCTTACGCAAAAGGGATGCACCAACCTCCTGTACTGCTTTTCTGTAAGTGGTGTAACCCATTCGATAATCGATTATCTGGACCGTTTTCCTGGTCCCGACTATGTGGATATCCTTGGCACAGAAGTGTATCGCGATAATTCCCTTGCCGGTGGCATAGAGGCCAAGCGGGCAGATTTTATACGTCGTGCCCGTCAGAATCTGTCCATCGTCCAGCAGTTGGGGCAGCGATGGCAGAAGCCCATTTGCGTTGCCGAGAGTGGGGGAGAGAATACCGAGGATCCTGAGTGGTGGACACGTGCCGTTCTTCCTGCCCTTCAGGGCTATCCCGTCAGCTACATCAACTTCTGGGCCAACCAGCCCAAGTCCTTTGGCGGTGGAAAGGGTAAGGCACATTGTACTTACTCCGGAGCCGTAGATTCCCGTGACTTCCTAAAAGCCCTGAATACCGGCAAACTGGTAATGTGTGAGGAGTGAGGACGAAAACGAAAACTTTAATCGGTTATCGGTTATCGAACTTTATCGAATAAAGTGGTTCTTCTTCAATTTAGTTGAAAAACAAAAACCTCAAAAACCCTTCTGCTTAGGTTGAGACTTCGTCTCTGATGTTATGTCTGTGTTCTTTTCCTTGTGTGCAAGCACCCAGATAAAAGCCCCCAGCCACACCATCAATCTCTTGTGAGATTTCAACCCAACCAGAAGAAAAACCAAGAAAAATTCGGGCAAGCCCCAATTTAAATTCAAAATTCAAACATGCTAAAGTCAAAAAGTCTAGCGTCTAAAGTCTGTTTTCTCTGTTTTTCCTTGATGAGAAAGAGCCCCCTGAAAGGGTTAACGGTTTTAGTTTAAGGCTGTCTGGATGCTTGCATACAAGCAGAATTAAACTAAGGGCGTTAATGACTCTGACAAGAGTTCTTTCTCAGAAAGGGGTTTTTATTGTTTTCTTCTTAAATCAGAAGCAATGGGTTAGCGGTCTTTTTTTAGTTGAAAGTTGAAAATTGAAAATTGAGAATTATCCGTAAACGGTAAACTGTAAACGGTAAACGCGAGGTTTTCGGGGTTTTCTTTTAATTTCACACATTTCAACAAAATTGACGAAGAACCATTTTTCTTGACACAAACATCTTGATGGATTTCATTGAAGGCAGACTCGGAGCAATAACATTTTAACCTTAAAGCGCGCTGGGGCATCTTTGGTTCATCGAGATAGGGTGAACGAGCTATCCGGATAGTCTTAACGAGTCGTTCAGATAGGGGTTTAGGGGGTAAAGGGATTATTTCAATGAGTCGTTCGCCTTATTCCGACGACTTGTTCAGATAATTTCAATGACTCAAAGATGACGGGGAGGGCAAAACTAAAACTGGTTTTCAACAAAAACCGGAAAAACCCTTCTGTTCAGTCTGAGACTTCGTCTCTGATGTCGTATCTGCGTTCTTTTCCTTGTGTGCAAGCACCCAGATAAAAGCACCCAGCCATGCCATCAATCCCCTTGGGATTTCAGCCTGAACAGAAGAAAAACCCCGCTATCGCTAAAAAACCGTTAAAGATGTATGATGTAAGAGGGAACCACATAACCTGAAGGCTGCGTTTAAGCCATGCGCAGAGACCAAGCTTGTTTGGGCTTTGCCATGGCGTAGCAGGCTCGATGTGTAGCATCAAAACCTGAAACGGTAAACCGTAAACTTTATTCTCTGTTTTTCGGTTCTGTTGCTCAAGCCGTAGGGCTGTATTCGGTTTGTGAAGCAGCGAAGGCAAGTTAACTTGGATTCGATGATTCACGGACTGAATACGAATGGGTGAAACACATGAGCGACAGAAACGGGTTTTTGGGGTTTTTGTTGCTCTTCTTCACTTGGGTTAGAAAGAAAAAAATAAAAACCCTTCTGTTCAGTCTGAGACTTCGTCTCTGATGTCGTATCTGCGTTCTTTTCCTTGTGTGCAAGCACCCAGATAAAAGCCCCCAGCCACACCATCAATCTCTTTCGAGATTTCAACCTGAACAGAAGAAAAACCTCGGCTTTCAGCCTAAAAAACCATGCATTTACAATATAACAGATCGTGTTATACAATATTTTGAGTAAAGAGTCCGTTTATTTCAAAAAAGAAGAAAAGACAATATGGCGGAACAAATACATAACAATCCGGATGTTTTAACACAACTGAAAGCACATGTTTATGATATTGTAGGTTGTTGTCAGGAGGTTCACAAGGAATTAGGACCTTGGCTGAACGAATACATATATCAGGAAGCATTAAAACTATCATTCGAGGAAAAGCAGGTCCCATTTGAAAAGGAATACTATTTTCAGGTTTCCTTTCATGGACATCCGCTTTCACACAAACACTATATGGATTTCTTATGTAAGCGCGATGTCGTGTTGGAGTGCAAGGCTATTTCTTCTTTGGGAGTTGAACAGCGCCAACAGTTGTGGAATTACATGCGCCTTACCAATACTCCAATAGGCATACTTTATAATTTCGCTCCTGTCAAAGACCAATGTGAAAAGTATTATTACGATGTAAGAACCAAAACAATATCAGCTTTTTAGCGCTAACCGCTAACCTGTAACCGGTAAACTAATTGTTCATTGTTAATTATTAATTGTAAACGGTTTTCTCTGTTTTTCGGTTCTGTTGCTCAAGCCGTAAGGCTGTATTCGGTTTGTGAAGCAGCGAAGGCAAGTTCACTTGGATTCGATGATTCACGGACTGAATACGAATGGGTGAAACCCATGAGCGACAGAAACGGGTTTTTTGGGGTTTTTGTTGCTCTTCTTCACTTGGGTTAGAAAGAAAAAAATAAAAACCCTTCTGCTCATGCTGAGACTTCGTCTCTGATGTCGTATCTGTGTTCTTTTCCTTGTAAGTAAACTTCCAGATAAAAGCACCCAGCCATGCCATCAATCCCCTTGGGATTTCAGCCTGAACAGAAGAAAAACCCCAGCCTTAAATAGTTAAAATGTTAAATAGTTAAAATGTTTATATTCGACGAAAACGAAAACTGGTTTTCAACAAAAACCGGAAAAACCAGGCATTTACCATTTATCATTTAGCCATTTACCATTGAATTATCTCAGCCCTCAGCCTTCATACATCATCCTTCAGACATCATACATCGTTATCGTTTTCTTTGTTTTTCCTTGATGAGAAAGAGACCCCTGAAAGGGTTAACGGTTTTAGTTTAAGGCTGTCTGGATGCTTGCATACAAGCAGAATTAAACTAAGGGC